>LFFM01000156.1_pt1 | contig 43120 bp, 44 predicted proteins | sample 643131 | NCBI WGS metagenome assembly LFFM01 (sample SAMN03777445, study PRJNA286221) | soda lake metagenome | biome: soda lake; feature: Kulunda steppe; material: water; isolation source: sample Tc-Br brine of Tanatar trona crystallizer | place: Russia: Kulunda steppe | collected 2011-07 | reverse complement strand
GGTCATCTCCTGTGGCAGGACGAACGTCGTCGATTCGCCTTTGCCGATCTCCTCTAAGGTCTCCATGCCGCGTTCGATGATCGCGCGCTCGCCCATCGACTCCGCCGACTTCGCACGCAGCACCGTCCCGATGGCGTCACCCTGGGCTTCGAGGATCTGGCTCTGTTTTTCACCCTGCGCGCGGATGATGTTGGACTGTTTGTCACCCTCCGCTTTCTCGATCGCGGAGCGCCTCTCACCTTGGGCTTCGAGGATCATCGCGCGTCGCTTCCGCTCGGCGGAGGTCTGTTGTTCCATCGCCTGCTGGACGTCCTTCGAGGGGTTGACCTCACGGACCTCGACGGACTCGACTCTGATCCCCCACTCGTCGGTGGGTTCATCGAGTTCCTTGCGGATCTTCGCGTTGATCTCCTGGCGTTTGTTCAGCGTGTCGTCGAGTTCCATGTCCCCGAGAACGGCCCGAAGCGTCGTCTGGGCGAGGTTCGAGACGGCCTTCTTGTAGTCGTCGACTTCGAGGAACGCCTTTCGGGCGTTCATAACCTTGATGTAGACGACGGCGTCGGCGGTCACCGGCGAGTTGTCCCGGGTGATCGCCTCCTGGCGCGGTACGTCGAGCGTCTGGGTCCGCATGTCGAACGTGTAGGTCCGAGAGACAAAGGGTGGGACGAAGTTGATTCCGGGTTCGAGCAGTTTGCGGTACTCGCCGAACACCGTCAACGCGCGTTTCTCGTAGGCGTTGACGATCTCGACGGCCTGATACACCGCGACGATGGCGACCGCGAGCAACAGGAGGGCAACGACTGGGAGCACCGTACCGCCCAGTTGAAGCGGAGTGAGCATACACGGACTTGGGGCGAACCGTCTATAAGGGTTCGGTCAGCCGAAAACGGGTGGCTGCCGACGAACGCGCGGAAATCGGATAGCCGTGGGCGCCCGAAGTGCGGCCGGCGCGGGAGAGGCGTCGCCTCCGGCGTGGGTGATCAATCGTCGGCCAGGGCCGGCGTCTCGGCGTCGGCCAGCAGCCGATCGAGCGCGTCGACCATCGCCCGCACGGAGGCGGTCGTGATGTCCGAATCGGAGGCCGCGACCGTCACGGTCCGGTCGTCGCGCGACATCTCCACCTCGACGGTGACGACGGCGTCGGTGCCGCCGGTGATGGCGTCGACGTGGTACGATTCGAGCTGTGCGTTCGAGGCCGAGCCGAGCGCCGACCGGACCGCGGCGATGGCGGCGTCGACCGGACCGCTTCCTGTGCCCGACGCGACGCGCTCCTCGCCGTCGACCGTGAGCCGGACGGAGGCGGTCGGGGTCCCACTGCCGGAGGCGGCCGTCAGGTCGATCAACTCGACGCGGCGCTCGTGTTCGTGGCCCTGGACCTCCTCGGTGATCGTGAGCAGATCCGCGTCGGTGACGCGCTTGCCGCGGTCGCCGAGGCGTTTGACTCGCCTCACGATCTCGCCGAGTTCGTCGTCAGCGGCTTCGATACCGTGTTCGGCGAGGGCGGCCTCGACGCCGGCGCGGCCGGCGTGTTTGCCGAGGACGAGCCGTCGGGTTCGACCCACCTTCTCGGGCGGGTACGGCTCGTACATCGCGTCGTCTTTCAGCGTGCCGTCGGTGTGGATCCCCGACTCGTGGGTGAAGGCGTTCTCGCCGACGACGGCCTTGTTCGGGGCGAGCGGCACCCCCGTCTTCGCGGCGACGAGCTGGCCGAGATCGTACAGTAGCTCGGTCTCGACCGTCTCGACGCCGTAGCCGTGATCCAACGCGATCGCCATCTCCTCCAACGCGACGTTTCCGGCCCGTTCGCCGACGCCGTTTATTGTGCCGTGGACGAGGTCCGCGCCCGCGGCAACGCCGACGAGGGCGTTCGTGACCGCGAGCCCGAGGTCGTCGTGGGTGTGCGTCGACGTCGGTCCGAGCGTCGAGAGCCGCGCGTAGATCTCGAGCATCCGATCGGGGGTGGCGTGGCCGACGGTGTCGGGCGCACAGATCCGGTCGGCGCCGGCGTCGATCGCCGCACCCATGAGCTCCTCGAGGAAGTCGAGATCGGCCCGGGAGCCGTCCTCGCCGAGAACCTCGACCCACAGGCCGTGGTCTTTGGCGTACTCGACCAACTCGACCGTCTCGTCGATCACCGCCTCCCGCGTCGTGTTCACCTTCCCCTCGACGTGGCGGTCGCTGGCCGGTACGACGAGGTTGATCCCGTCGACGTCGCAGTCGACGGCGAGATCGATGTCGTTTCTGACGCCGCGGGCGAAACTCGTCACCCGGGCGTCGAGGCCGAGTTCGGTGACGCGGGCGATCGTCTCGCGCTCGCCTGGGCCGGTGCAGGCGCTCCCGGCCTCGATGACGCCGACGTTCGCCTCGTCGAGCGCCAACGCGATCTCGGCTTTCTCCCCCGGCGTCAGCGAGATCCCGGGAGCCTGTTCGCCGTCCCGCAACGTCGTGTCTAAGAACTGTACCTCGGCGTCTTCGAGGGGAGCAGTCGCTGGGTGATCCCCGAATAATGTCGTCACAGTAGAAACCTCGGTGTTAGGCGAGCGGTCGAATTTCTCGACCAGCCGCCGCGTGGCGACTTACTCTATCCTCTGCCGTCTCGGAGTTCGGCATGATTGTACGTCGATGATCGACACGGACGTTGATTAAGTTGCTGGTTCCCGTTTGACCCGAGTCGGTCGTCCTACGCGTCCTCGATTCGAACCGTGTCGCCGACTGCGACGCCGGATGCGACCCCCGCCGGGAGTTCGACGACGGTGTCGGCCTCCGCGCGTCCCCGGCCGGTCCACGCCGCGAGCCGCTTTTTCGCCCGCACTTCGCCGCCGACCAGCCAGAGTGCATCGATATCGAACGGGACGAAGAGCATGTGTAGCCCCCGCTTCGAGACGCCGGAGAACGGGAACACGAGCGCCTGGCCGTCGGGGATCGACCGCCGAAACATCAGGCCGATCCCCTGGCTTACGAGGCCGTCGGCGACGTCGGCGTCGCTCGCCAGCGTCCGTCGTCCGTCGGGGGTGTCGTGCACGACGCGCACGGGAGTTGCCAGTTCGAGGATGATATAAAAAACCCTTCGGGGGATCGATGCCCCCGGGACGGTTCGTCGAGCGAAGCGACGGCCGATCAGGCCAGCGCGTTCAACATCAACACGAACACACCCAACAGAACGCCGAACGCGACGACGGTTCGGGGGTCCATGGTCGGTGTGTTGCTGTCCTCGGCGTCGAAGTATCGGACGAGTCCCGCACTGGACATCAGCCCGCCGGAGTTTTGACCGCTGCTCATACTGTACGATTCGTCGCAGGTATCGTAAGCGTTTCGGCACCGCTTCCGTCCGTGCCGTTTGGAAAACTCTTATGCGCTCGGCTGGGGTAGCCGTAGCTATGCCCGTCACGCTCAAGGACTTCTACGCGGACTGGTGTGGCCCGTGTAAAACCCAGGATCCGATCCTCGAGGAGCTCGCGGAGGATTACCCCGACGTCGAGTTCGAGAAAGTCGACGTCGACGACGAACAGGACGTCGCAAACGAGTACCAAGTCCGTTCGCTGCCGACGCTCATCGTCGAGAACGAGGAGGGTATCGTCGAGCGGTTCGTCGGCGTCACCCAGCGCGATGACCTCGAATCCGCGCTCGGCGAGGCCGGCGCCTGATCGGTCGTCGACTCCTCGATCCTACAACAGGTGCGTCAACAGCCCTTTTTGAGCGTGTAGCCGGTTCTCCGCCTGATCCCACACGATCGAGTTGTCGCTCTCGATGGCCGCGTCGGTCAGTTCCTCGCCGCGGTGGGCGGGCAGACAGTGCATTAGCAGGCGGTCATCGAGTAGCTCCTCGGTCACCTGAAAGCCCGCCCGCGAGAAGGCCTCGAGCTTTTCGGCCCGCTCCGATTCCTCCCCCATGCTCACCCACACGTCCGTGTACAGCACGTCGGCGCCGTCGACGGCGGTCTCGGGATCGGTGACGGTTTCGGGGGGCGTTCCGAGTTCCGCCGCCCGCTCGAGTACGTCGTCGTCGACACCGTACCCTTCCGGCGTGGCGACGACGAGATCCAGCCCGACGAGCGCCGCCCCGAGGACGAACGACTGACAGACGTTGTTCCCGTCGCCGACCCACGCGACCCGGGCGTCGAAGCCGTCGAAGCGCTCCCGGATCGTCAACAGATCGGCGAGCGTCTGACAGGGGTGGGCGTCGTCCGTGAGCCCGTTGACGACGGGGACGGTCGCGTACTCCCCCAACTCGACCACGTCGGCGTGTTCGAACACGCGGGCCATGATCACGTCGACGTAGCGGCTCAACGCCCGGGCCGTGTCCTTGACGGGTTCGCCGTGGCCCAGATGGATGTCGTCGGGGCCGAGAAAGATCGCGTGGCCGCCGAGCTGTGTCGCGCCGGTCTCGAAGGAGACCCGGGTTCTGGTCGAGGGCTTTTCGAAGATCATCCCGAGCGTCCGCCCGTCCATCGCCGTGGCGGTCTTGCCGCGGGCGGTTCGCTCCTTGAGGTCGATCGCCCGCGTCAGTACGTCGTCGAGCTCCTCGCGCGTCAGGTCGTCGATGTTCAGGAAGTTCATGGTTCGTATCGAGTGTTCGAGTCGTTCATCGTGTCGAACGGCTATGCGAGCCGCTTTGCGACGGCTTCCAACACCGCGACCGCGCGGTCCAACTCGCGCAGTTCGAGGTGTTCGTCCGGCGCGTGATCCAGATCCGAGTCGCCGGGGCCGTACGTCGCCATCGGGCAGTCCCACGCGCCGGCGTAGATGTTCATATCGGCGGTGCCGGTCTTTCTGAGGAGCCGGGGATCGCCGCCTTCCCCGCGGATCGCGACCCGGAACGCCCGCGCCACCGGCGTCCGCGGGCTCTGCATCGTCGGTTCGACGGAGTCCGTCCAGGTGACGGTGCCGGCCCCCAACTCGCCGTCGGCAAACTCGCGGACGTCCTCGGTCGAGTACCGCGGCGGCACGCGCAACTGGACGTCGAGCGTCGTCTCGACGGCGAGACCGTCCTCGCTCACACCGCCCTCGATCGACACCGGTTTCGGCGTGACTCGCTCGAAGATCGGTACGTCCTCGGCGTCACCGGCTTCGTCCCGTTTCTCTCCCTGGGCAACGCCGTCGGCGTCGAACCGCTCTTCGACCGCCGACCACCAGGAGATCGCCTCCTGGATCGCGTTGTTCTCCGGGCGGGAGGTGTGACCCGACTCCGAGGTACAGAGGTAGGTTCCGCTGAGGATGCCCCGGTAGCCGAGCGTGATTCCGTCCCACCCCGAGGGCTCGCCGTTGACGACCGCGTCGGGGGCGTCGCGCTCGGCGACGAGGTGGCGCGCCCCACGGGAGTCGACCTCCTCGCCGACGACGCCGACGAACGACACCCCGGTCCGGACGGCCGCGACCGCCAACGCCGCGAGCGGCCCCTTCGCGTCGACGGAGCCGCGGCCCCACAGCTCGGGGCCGTGTTCGCCGTCCTCGACCCGCACCGGAATGTCTCCCGGCACCGTATCGATATGTGACGTATAGAGGACGCTGTCGTCGGCCGGCGCGCGGACGTTACCGACCTCGTCTCTGAACGCGTCCCGGCCGTGTTCCTCGAAGAACGAGACGAGCACGTCGGCGCAGTCGTCCTCCTCGGGCGTCGGCGACGGGATCGACACGAGCCGTTCGAGGAGGTCGCGGGCCTCCGTGTCGGCGGCCACGCCGTCGGCCGACGCCGGTTCGCTCACGCTACGACCGCCTCCAACGCGTCGACGAACGCGTCCGCGTGGTCCCGCTCGATCGTCAGCGGCGGCAGGAGCCGAACCACGGTCCGGCCGGCCGGCAGCGCCAGGATGTCGTGGTTCAAAGCGAGATCACGAAGCAGTCGGTTCGAACCGCGTTTGACCTCGATCCCGATCATGAGACCGTGTCCGCGGACCTCCCGCACGTCGTCGCCGAGCCGCGACTCGATCTCGCCGCGGATGTAATCGCCGATCTCCTCGGCGTGGGTCGGCAACGACTCGCGTTCGATCACGTCGAGCGTCGCCCCCGCCGCGGCCGAGACGACGGGCCCGCCCGAGAACGTCGAGCCGTGGTTGCCGGCGTCCTCGGCGATCCAGTCGCGACACAGCGTCGCACCAATCGGAAGCCCGCTCGCGAGCCCCTTCGCCGTCGTCAACACGTCCGGGACGACGTCGTATTTGTCGGCGGCCCACAGCTCGCCAGTTCGGCCGAGGCCGGTCTGGATCTCATCGAGGATCAACGCGGCCCCCGAGGTCGCCGTCTCGACGCGGACCGACTGGAGGTACTTTTTCGAAACCGGGTTGATGCCACCCTCACCCTGGAGCGGTTCGATGATCACCGCGGCGGTGTCGTCGTCGACCGCCTCGGCCATCGCCTCGCGGTCGCCGTACTCGACGAACTCGAAGTCGCCGGCGAGCGGGCCGAACCCCTGTTTGTACTTGTCCTTCCACGTCGCGGCGAGCGCGCCCATCGTCCGGCCGTGAAAGCCCCGCCTCGTCGCGATGATCTTCGACCGCCCCGTCGCGTGGCGGGCGAACTTCAGCGCCGCCTCGTTGGCCTCCGTCCCGGAGTTACACAGCCAGACGTTGTCGATGTCGACCGGCGCTACGTCGGCGAGCTGTTCGTACAGCGCCGTCCGGGCGGCGTGGGGGTACGACGCCTGGACGTAGAACAGCTTCTCCAGCTGTTCCGTCGCGGCGTCGACGACGTCCGGGTGACAGTGTCCCACCGGCGTGCACGCGTAACTCGCGCCGAAGTCAAGATACTCGTTGCCCTTCGTGTCGTAGAGATACGCTCCCTCGCCACGGTCGATCGCGATCGGTTTCTCGGAAAAAACAAAGCCGCTCATGGTTGGTGTTGTGTCATTTCAGCGCGCCGGGCAAAACGTGTGTGCCGCCGCCGTTTATCGCCGACTGCACGGGGGCGTCGGCGTTCGCGTCGGCGATGACGACCCGTTCGGCACCGCCCTCTATGGCCTCGGTCGCCGCCATCACTTTCCGCCGCATGAACCCCTCGGCGGCGGCCGTCAGTTCGTCGTAGGCGTCGGGAGTGTCCACGCGGTCGATGACAGTCGAGGGGTCGTCTGGGTCCCGATAGACCCCGGCCACGTCGGTCAACGAGACGAGCGTTCCACCGAGTTCGGCCGCGACCGCCGCCGCGGCGCGGTCGGCGTCGGTGTTGACGGCAACGCCGTCGTCGGCGAGCATCGGCGGCGAGGCGACCGGCGTGTAGCCGTCGCCGAGAAGCGTCTCGAGCAGGTCGCCGTTGACGGACTCGATCGAACCGGAGTGGTCGCCGCGTCTGATCTTCTTTTTTCCGTCCTCGACGACGCGGACGGCCGATTTCCGCGGGCCGGAGAACAGCCGGCCGTCGACGCCGGAGAGGCCGACCGCATCGACGCCCTGCCCTTGCAGGCCCGTCACGAGGTCGGTGTTAACCCGCCCCGCCATCGCCATCTTGAACACGTCCATCGTCCCGGCGTCCGTGAAGCGACCGACGACGCCGGCGGGCGTTTCGACGTACTCCGGTTCGATTCCCATCCGTTCGAGGGCGTCGTCGACGGCCGTCGAGCCACCGTGGACGATCGCGACGGCCGTCCCCCCCTCGCGGACCGACGCGACATCCGAGAGCGCCCCTTGGGGGTCGACCGCGCGGGCACCGCCGATCTTGACGACGACGGGGGCGGTCATCAGGGGGCCCCCACCGGGTGAAGCCCGGGGAATTCGAGCCCGGCGGTCTCCTCGAGGCCCAAAGCGACGTTTGCGGCGTGGACAGCCTGGCCGGCGGAGCCTTTCATCATGTTGTCGATCGCCGAGAAGACGACGATCCGGCCGTTCTTCGGATCGAGCTCGAAGCCGACTTCGGCGTAGTTCGAACCCGCGACCGCCTTGGGCTCCGGATACCGGTACACGCCGGATCCACCGGAAACGATCCGGACGAACGGCTCCTCGGCGTAACTTCCCCGGAACGCCGTCCAGAGGTCGGCCTTCGAGACGGGGTCGTCGGGGTAGACGTGACAGGTCGCCGAGGCGCCCCGCGTCATGTCGACGGCGTGGGCGCTGAAGGAGACGCCCGTCCCGAGGAACGCCTCGATCTCGGCCTCGTGTCGGTGTCCCGTCGGCGCGTACGGCCGGACGACGCCGGATCGCTCGGGGTGTGAGGAGGCCTCGCCGCCGCCCGCGCCGCCCTCGGAGGAGCCGACCTTCACGTCGACGACGATTCGCTCGCCGCCTGCGAGGATATCGGCGTCGAAAAGCGGTTTCAACCCGAGGATCGACGCGGTCGCGTTACACCCGCCGGAGGCGATCAGCTCCGCGCCCGGCAGGTTCTCGCGGTTGAGTTCCGGCAGGGCGTACTCCGACTCCGCGAGCAGTTCGGGCCGGTCGTGGCCGTCGTACCACTCATCGTACTCGGCCTCCGTGTCGAGTCTGAAGTCCGCGCTCAGATCGACGACGGTGTCGGCGGCCTCGCGGAACGAATCGATATGCTCCATCGAGACGCCGTGTGGCGTACAGGCGAAGAGGACGTCGACCGAGTCGAGATCCTCCGGGTCCGAGAACCGCAGACCCATCTCCCGCAGGTTCGGGTGGACCGAGCCGATCGTCTTGTTCTCGTAGCTCCGGCTCGTCGCCTGGACGACCTCGAAGTCAGGGTGCCCCGAGAGGAGCCGGAGGAGTTCGCCGCCGGTGAAGCCGCTTCCACCGACGACGCTTGCGGTGTACCGTTCCGTCGCCGTCCCGCTCATGCGGTCACCTCGATGTCGTGGACCTTCGCTTCGAGCCAGTCGACGACCGCGGCGGGGACGTCGACCTCCGAGACCTCGTTCAACGCCTTGAACTCGACGGTGTGGTTGACCTCGTGGACGGTGTAGGAGTCGCCCGCCTCCATGAGATCGACGCCGAGCAGGCCGCCGCCGACGGCCCCGGAGGCGCGCTCGACGAGGTCGGCCATCTCGGGAGTGATCTCGATGGCTTCCGTCTCGGCCCCGCGGGCGGCGTTCGTCAGCCAGTGCTCCGAAGAGCGGGCCATCGCCGCGATCGGCTCGCCGTCGGTGGCGACGACGCGGATGTCGCGGCCGGGCTTTTGGACGAACTCCTGGATGTAGAACACCTTGTGCTCGTAGTGGCCGAGCGTCTCCTTGTGCTCGAGGATCGCCTCGGCGGCGTCCCGGGAGTCGATCTTCGCCATCAGCCGCCCCCACGACCCGATGACGGGTTTCAGCACGCAGGGGTAGCCGAACTCCTCGATCGACTCCATCGCCGCTTCCTTGGTGAACGTGACCTCGGTCGCGGGGGTCGGCACGTCCGCCCCGGCGAGTACGAGGCTGTTCCTCGCCTTGTCGGCGCAGATCGCCGCCGTCTCCGGTTCGTTCACGACCGGCACGCCGTAGGCGTCGACGAACCGGGTGATGTACCGCGAGCGGCTGGTCGCGAGACAGCGGTCGACGACGATGTCGAGGCCCTCGAAGATCCCCGGCGGTTCGTGGACGCCGAAGCGCTCCTTTCGGACGTCGATCTTCGTCACCTCGTGGCCGCGGTCGCGCAGTTCGCTCAACAGGAGCTTCTCGTCGCGGCGGATCCGCGAGTAGAGGACACCGACGTTCATTCGTCGACACCCCCGGTGAGCGCCCCGGCGTTCGAGCGTCGATCCGCGCCGAGGGTCATCGCCTTACTCCCCCCAGTCCTCTTCCAGTTCGGGCGCTTCCTCGAGGACGACGGGGTCGACGGAGACGACCTCGAGTTCGGCGCCCGTGATGGGGCTGTCGATTATTTCGCCGACCTCGACGTCGGCGGGGATCTCGATCTCGTCACCGGTGATCGGGTCTTCCGTAGTGATTGTCTCTGCCATCGTGCCGAGTAATCGGTCTCCGCCCCACTTAAAAGCTTCGAACTTATCAAAACAATACAATGACGAATACTGGAATCTAGCGGCCTCAATGACTCCAAATCGCATTTAAGTATATTCGTTATCAGATTTCTGTTAATAATCCGTGGCCGACCTGCCGGCCCCGTCCACCCCTACACACGGCGGGTCACCTCCTCGTCCAGTCGGGCGTCCGCGCGATCGAGCGCTTCGCGGCGGCCGTCCAGTCTCTTCCGGTCGTCCTCCAGTCCCGCACGGGCGCCGACGAGTTCGTCCGCGACCGTCGAGGGGGCAGGCCCGCCGACCGACTCCCGCGAGGCGACGCTCTCGGCCGGATCGAGCGCCGCCTCGACGGCGGCCCGGTCGACGTGTGCCCCGAGCGCCTCGTCGAGAACTTCCCGTGCCGCGGCGTCCAAGGCGGCGTATTTGCCGTCGATATCGGCACCGTCGTCCATCCGTTCGGCCGCGGTCGCGACGACCTCGTGAGCCGTCCGGAAGGGGAGCCCCTCCATCGCGAGCAGGTCCGCGACGCCGGTCGCCGTCGAGAACCCCTCGTCGGCGGCCGCCTTCAGCGCCGGTTCGTTCCACTCGGCCGTCGCGACCGCGCCGGCGGCGACGGTCGTCGCCTCGGTCACGGCGTCGACCGCACCGAAGGCGTGCGGATGGGCGCGCTGTAGGTCGCGGTTGTACGCCCGCGGCAGTCCCTTCAGGACCGACAACAGCCCGTTCAGCCCGGCGGCCGTGTCGCCGGCCGACCCCCGGACGAGTTCCATCGTGTCCGGGTTTTTCTTTTGGGGCATGATCGAGGACGTCGAGGCGTAGGCGTCGTCCAACTCGACGTATCCCTGCTTCGAGAAGACGACGAGATCCTCCGCGAGCCCCGACAGCGTCGTCGACAGCGCCGCGGTCGCGGCGGTCGTTTCGACGAGGAAATCGCGGGCGGAGACGGCGTCCATCGAGTTCTCGACCGGCCCCTCGAAACCGAGCAGTTCGGCCGTCCGCCCGCGGTCGATGTCGAACGGCGTCCCCGCGAACGCAGCCGCGCCCAGCGGCGAGCGGTTGATTCGACCGTAAGCGTCGAACAGCCGCTCCGTGTCGCGGGCCAACGCGGACGCGTACGACGACAGGTAATGGCCGACCGTTGTCGGCTGTGCCGGCTGGAGGTGGGTGAAGCCGGGCATCACCGTCCCGGTGTGCTCGTCCGCCACCTCGACCAGCACGTCGCGGGCTTCGATCGTCGCCGCGAGAGCGTCGAGGACGTCCTCCCGGAGCCGGTAGCGGATGCAAGCCGCGACCTCGTCGTTTCTGGAGCGGGCGGTGTGCATCCGGCCGCCGCGCTCGCCGATCCGGTCGATGACGGCCGTCTCGATCGCGGCGTGGACGTCCTCCCCGTCCGGAAGTGCGGCGTGGCCCGTCGACTCGACGCCGGCGAGGGCCTCGAGGATCGCGGCGGCGTCCTCGCGGTCGATGACGTCCTGCTCGTCGAGCATCACGACGTGGGCGCGGTCGACGGCGATGTCGGCCGCGAAGATGCGCTCGTCGGCCGCGAGACTCGACATGAACCCCCGGGCGGGGCCGCCGCTGAATCGCTCGCGTCGGACGACGTCGCTGTCCGCGGCGCCGTCGCCATCGTCAGAACCGATCCGTCCGTCGTCGCCGTCGCCGGTCATCGATCTACTCCCTGTTCGCGTCGATGACGCGGTTCGCCAGGCGCTCCTGGAACCCGTGGTACTTCGCGACGCCGGTCGCGTCGCTCTGTTCGATGCTACCGGTGATATCCTCGGTGTTGAACGAGGCGGCCTCGGCGGAGTAGACGGCAAACTGCGAGGAGCGGCCGACCGGGCGAGCCTGTCCGCCCTCGAACCGGATCGTGACGGTTCCCGTCACCCGGGTCTGCGTCTCGGCGATGAACCCCTCGAGGGCGGAGACGAGCGGCGCGTTCACGAGACCCTGATACCCCTTCTCGGACCACTCGTGGTCGACCTGCTTTTTGAACGCGCGCTCCTCTTTGGTCAAGACGAGATCCTCGAGGGCGGCGTGGGCGTTCAAAAGCACCGTCGCCGCCGGGTGTTCGTAGTTCTCGCGGACTTTTAGCCCGAGCATGCGGTCCTCCATGATGTCGGAGCGCCCGACGCCGTAGCCGCCGGCCAACTCGTTGAGCTCCTCGATGAGTTCGACGGGGGCTTTCGTCTCGCCGTTGAGCGAGACCGGGTAGCCCTCCTCGAAGCCGATGTCGATCTCGAGGGTTTCGCCCGTCGGGGCGGTCGTCCACTCGTAGATGTCCTCCGAGGGAACGTAGCTCGGCTCCTCGAGCTCCGATCCCTCGATCGAGCGGCTCCAGAGGTTCGTGTCGATGCTGTATTTTCCCTCGTCGCCGCCCTCGATCGGGAGGCCGCGCTCCTCGGCGTACTCCTGTTCGAACTCACGGGTCAACCCGAGTTCCCGAACCGGGGCGATGACCTCCAGGTCGGAGTCACGCCAGACGGCTTCGAAGCGGAGCTGATCGTTTCCCTTCCCCGTCGAGCCGTGGGCGAGGCCGGTACAGCCCTGTTCTTTCGCGACCTCGAGGATCGCCGTGGCGATCACCGGGCGCGCGAGGGCGGTTCCGAGCGGGTAGCCCTGATAGGAGGCGTTCGCGCGGACGGCGTCGAAACACAGGTCGGCGAACTCCGATTTGGCATCGACGACGTAGTGCTCGAGGTCGAGCGCCTCGGCGGTCTCCTCGGCTTCGGCGAACTCCTCGGCGGGTTGGCCGACGTCGACCGTGACGCCGATAACCTCGTCGTAGCCGTACTCCTCTTCGAGCAGCGGTACACAGACTGTGGTGTCGAGCCCGCCGGAGAAGGCGAGCGCGACGCGGTTCGTATCTGACATTGTGTGTTGGGTGGTGTGGGTCGACCGTCGGCCGGACGGTCACCGTTGGAAATCGAAACGAGCGCGACGGGGGAAGTGGGTACTATTCGGGCCTACCGGCCCGTCGCGGTCGCGGGAGAAGGGAGGAGCCACCGCCGGGAACGAACGCGTCAGCGCGGTGGACTCGCGTCATGTACTCGTTTCTATCCACAGAGGCGTACTAAACGCTTGCGAAACCGCCGGAGGCGTGCGACGTCGTCTCGATCGGTTCGTGATCACGTACCGAACAACGGACATTCCTCTTCGGAGCGACGCCCCGACAGCGTTTCGGTGTTCGCGACCCTCCGTCCGGACGATGCTTCCGGTCGATCCGGCCGTCGTCGCCGTCACCCTGCTCGTTGGCGGCGTCGTGGCCAGTTTCGTCCCGCTGGTTCCGGGCGGCGCGGTGTCGACGCTCGGCGTCGGCTACTACTGGTTCGTCACCGGCGACCTCGGGCCCCTCGCGCTCGTCGGCTTCCTCATCGTCGGAACGGTGACCGTCGCCGCCGACCTCCTGGGGAGCGCCGTCGCCGCACAGGTCGGCGGGGCATCGGCTCGAACGACGGCCGTCGCCGCCGTCGCCGCGATCGGGCTGCTCCTCGTTCTCGGCCCGTTCGGGGCGCTCGTCGGCGTCGTCGGCTCGGTGTTCGTTCTGGAAGTTCGACGACACGGCGACGCCCGTCGGGGGCTCAAAACCGCGGCGGTCACGGCCGTCGGGATGATCGCCTCAACGGCGATGCAGGTGCTTTTGACGCTGTCGATGCTGCTCGGCTTTCTCGTCGTGTTGTGGTGAGGGGGAATCCCGCCGGGGTCAATAGATCCGGAGCACAGAGCCGGGCGACACGACCGAGCCGAGGACTACGGAACGCCCGGTTGGCTCCGATACCGTTTATAAATCGCCCCGTCGACTACTGCTTCCGGCCGACGAGCAAGAACCCGAGGAGCAACAGGGAGACGCCGAGCGCAACCGGGGCGCCGCCGTAGACGTCCGCGTTGGCCGGCGCGTGTTCGATGGGGTCGAGCCCCGTCCCGTCGTCCGCCGCCTCGGGAGCGGTCGCGACGACCAGGAAGCCCTCGCCGAACTCCGTCAGCCCCGGCCACGTGGCGACGTCGGCCCCCTGCCGCTCCGGTTGCGGGGAGACGCTCGTGAGTTCGTACCCCTCGGGCACGAACACGACGAGTTCGCGATCGAGGCTGTCGTACGTCGAAAACGGCTCCGAGAGCGTTATTTCGCCGCTGTCGACGGCCGCGAGGTTCCCCCATCGGAACGTGTAGGCGACGATCCCCGTCTCGCCCTCGACGGCCGTCTCGACGGCGACCGCTCCGACGGTGATCTCGCGGTCGAGGTTCTCGCTGCCCACGTCGGAGACGAACTGCATCTCCTCGCCGAACTGCTCGGCGGCGGTGTCTCTGAGCTCCGCGCTCGCCTGCACTTCCTCGAACAGCTCCCGCTCGTCGTCGTCGGTCAGATCGAACTCGTCGGTGAAGACCACGTCGGCGTCGCCGTCCGTATCGAGTTCGACGATGAACTGCCCGCCGGAGGCCTGGGCGACACCGGTGCCGGCGGCCACACCGACGGTGAGCACAGCGATACAGAGAACTGCGAGAAGTCGAACGACGGTGTTCATCACCGGACGGTGGCCGCCGGGAATAAAAAGCCACGCGGTTGTGCGTCGGCCGTCACTCGCGTTGCTCGCGGTAGGCCGCCTCCGCTCGCCGCCGTATCTCGCGGATCGGCCGCCCCGTCTCGGCGGCGATCGACGCGCAATCGTCGTACTCGGCGCTCACGTCGTAGACGGCTCCGGTGTCGTCCGAGGCGACTTTGACGGCGATTTCGTGGGCCTCCCCGCCGAGTTCGACGGTGACACGTTCGATCGATCGCTCGGCGATCCAGCGGTGGGTTGTGGCCGTCTCTCGAATCCCGAGCGTCCCCGTCTCGGCCGCCAACCGGCGGGCGACGCGCTCGACGTCGTCGGGTTTGACGACGACGCGGACCAGATGTCCCGGCCGCGATTTCTTCATCGTCGTCGGAACGATCGCTACGTCCCGTGCGCCGACCTCGGCGAGGCGTTCCTGCAGACCGCCGAGGGTCTCCGGGGTGACGTCGTCGACGGTGGTCTCGAGGACGCGGATCCCGTCCCGCGCGAGGCCGCCCGAGGCCTCGCCGACCGTCGCCCGCAGGACGTTCGGCCGGTCCGGGAACGACTTCCGGCCCGCGCCGTAGCCGACCGCCCGGACCGAAAGCGGCGGCAACGACGCGACGCCGTCGGCAAAGCGCGCCAGGATCGCCGCACCCGTCGGCGTCAGCAACTCCGTCTCCATCGGTCCACCGAGTAACTCCCAGTCGGCCTCGGCCGCGATGTACGCGACGGCGGGGGTCGGAACCGGATACGTCCCGTGGGCCATCGACACCTCGCCGCCACCGGCGGCGACCGGCGTCGTGACGACCCGATCGACGCCGAGGTCGTCGACGAGCAGCGCCGCCCCGACGATGTCGGCGATCGCATCGTCGGCGCCGACCTCGTGGAAGGCTGTCGCGTCGAGGTCGGTCCCGTGGACGCGGGCCTCGGCCTCCCCGAGCAGCCGAAACGTCGCGACGGCGTCGGCCTCGACCGCACCGGGAAGCCCCATGTCGGCGACGACGTCGCGACACGCCGCGTACGTTCGGGTCGGGCCGGCCCCCTCGGCGTGGTCGTGGCCGTGGCCGTGTCCACGTTCGTGCGCTGCTTCCTGCTCGTGGCTGTGGTCGTGTTCGTGTTCGTGCGCCCCTCCGGGGTCGTCTTTGCCGCCGTTGTCACGAGTGTCTCCGTCGCCGTTTACTTCCTCTCCGTCCTCGATGAGTACGTCGACGGTCGTCGCCTCGATCCCGTTTTTTGTCGTCGTCCCGACACGGTACTCGACCGGTAGAGCGGCCTCGACGGGCGTGAGTGCTTCGGGATCGGCACCGGCCGCGACGAGCGCGGCGAGAATCATGTCGCCGCTCGCCCCGGTGCGGCCGTCGAACGCGAGCGTCTGCATACACGTGGTCGACCCGCCCGGTCGAAAAAGGGATCGGTCCGGGCGGCGCTGTCGCTGGAACGCCTGATAAAACGAGGAAACCGATCGGTTACCGAAGGTCCGGAATAAGCGGGGCCTCTACTTCGTCCGCGTCGTAGCGTTTTCTCTGTCCGCCGTCGGCGCGAACTTCTGCCGCGGGGCTGTCGTCTGTCGGCATTATCGGGACCATCGGTTCGATCTCGTCTCGGGACATCTACTTCGACCAACAACCTACATGGTCTTAAATGTAATGATCGATCATAACAGATACGGCAAATACTGCCGCGGTGTGTCGGCTACCGCGACAGCCGATCGAGCACGGGGATCCCCTCGCGGTGTTTCCCGTCGAGCGCCGCCCAGTAGATTCCCGACGGTTTCGCCCCGGCCCCAGTTCGGATCGTCCGGGTCGGCGTACAGACGACGTCCATCGGCACGTCGTGTCGATCGGGCGAGATCGTCTCAGCGACGAGCTGTGTGTCGTGTATCGTCGTCACCGTCGGCGTGTCGTCGTCGACCAGCCCGAACTCCCTGAGCACTCCGTACTCGAGGTCGCTGTACCCCTCGCCCTTCCCGATCCTGCCGCCCGATTCGTCGACCGCGACGCTCCCGACGACGATCGCACCGATCTCCGGAAGCGCGTCCGGGGTGACGCGTTGCCCGTAGTTTCCCATGTGTGAGACCGTCGGCGCGGCGTCGAGGTCCGAGATCTCCGCGGGGTCGAGTTCGACGAAACACGCCTCCTCGCCGAGCCGTGGGACGGCCATGTACACCGTCGTCCCGTTTTTTAATAGCCGCCGGCGCAGCGGAAGCTGCGGGGCGTCGGGGTTGGCCTTGACCGCGTCGGCGGTTTCGAGCTCCGGAAGCGTCATCGCCCGGTCGGCCGCCTCGCTCGCGCCGTCGAAGTTGGTGATCCGGCCGTGTGGCGGGAACGGGAACCGGGCGACGCCCTCCGCTTCGAGCCGATCCCAGATACGCGTTCTGACGGCGGCTTTATCGACCATCTTACGCCATCCCTCGGACGAACTCGACTTGCTCCGGCCCGTAGTAAAAGGTGAGCATGAGGTAGGCCAGAAGGCCCAACACGAGGCTCACGAGCCACGTCGACACCGCGATCCGGCCGACGGTCGCGTGGGCCGTTTCACGCAGTTCCGCCGGGGTGCGTGTCAACCCGAGCGTGATCGCATAGAGGACGAACGGCACCGCGACCACCGACAGGAAGATGTGGATCCCGAGGCTCCCGAGATACAGGCTCCGGAGCGGCGCGCCGGCGACGATCTCCTTTCGGCCGCCACCACCGGTTTTCAAAAGATACAGCACTAAAAACAGGAGGATCAGCGCGAAGGCGGCGACCATCGCCGCGCGGTGTTTCCCCACCTCGTCGTTTCTGATCCAGTAGATCCCGAACAGGAGGCTCACGATCGTCGCGGCGTTGATGACGGCGATGGCGTGGGCCAACAGGTCGACCGTCGCCTCCGAAATCTCGGGGTAAACACCGAGGTCGCCGTACAGCGTCCCGATCACGACGACGTAGCCGACGACGGTGAGGGCGGCGGCGAGCGCGCGGGGGTGGTCCCGGGCGAACTGCGGCCCGCGTACTGTGGACATAGTTGACGTTCGGGCCCGGCGCATCAAGGCCGCTTCGCTTTCCCCCGCCGATTGACGGTTCCGGAGGCGGGGCCGCTTCGGCCCCGGTGTCAGTCCGTCCGCGGAAGGGCGTACGCCCCAGCGGCGAAGAACCCGGCCGCCAGGAGGCCGAGGACCAGCAGGTTGAGAACCGGGTCGTTCCCGACGATACCGGTCTCAGCGGCGGTCGCCGTTTCGACCGGCGGCGTGTAGGTCGCTGCCCGCAACCCCCGCGCGAAGTACGTCAGCGGCGACAGGTCCATGAGCGGGACGAACCACTCCGGGAGCATCGTCGGTGGAATGAACGTGTCCGAGAGGAACAACAGCGGAACCGCGACGCCGTTCGAAGCCGCGATGACGCCGTCCTGTGAGTCGGCGAGCCGTCCCAACACGGCCCCGAACCCACAGAACAGCGCAACGGTGAGGGCGATGTAGGGAACGACGAGCGGCGACGGCGTAAACGACGCGTCCGTGACCGCGAGCACCATCGCGAGGATCACGAGCGAGGCCAACCCGATGACCACGACGTTGACGAGCGTCTGTGCGAACAGCCATTCGGCCCGCGAGAGCGGTGTCGTCGCCAGCTTTTCGAAGCGGTTTCCGTCCCTGTGGCGGGCCACCTCGCTGCCGATCCGCGACAGCGGGGTAAACAGCACGACGGCGGCGATATAGCCGGCGACGTAGTACCCGGGCGGCTCGGCGAACAGCCCGTCCCCAGTCGGATCCGTTCGGATCAACGCCCCGAAGATGACGATCAGGATGATCGGAAAAAAGAACGTGAAAAACACCGCCGTCCGCCGCCTGACGAAGGCGGCCCACGACGCCTTGGTCTCGGCGGTGATCCGTCCGAGGCGGCTCACGCTCGCCCCTCCGTAAGCGCGAGCCCGTCGGCCGTGACGTCGGTTCCGGTGAGCGCGATGTAGGCGTCCTCGAGTCCCGGTTGCCGCCACGAGAGTCCCTCGTACTCGATCCCCGCATCGGCGAGACACTCCACAACGGCGGGGATCTCGGTCGCCTCAGCGGGGACGGCGATCCGACGGTCATCGTCGAGCAGTTCGTAACCGGCCGCCGACAGCGCCTCGGCCGCGGCCGCGTCGTCGGTCTCGACGCGAAGCCTGCTGTCGCCGCCGTAGCTCCGTACGAGCTCCGCGGGCGATCCCAAGGCGACGAGTTTGCCGGCAGAAAGCATCCCGACGCGGTCGGCGAGCTCCTCGGCTTCCTCCATGTAGTGTGTCGTCAACACGACGGTCGTCCCGCCGTCGGCGAGTCGCTCGATGAGCCGCCACAGATCCCGGCGGCCCGTCGGATCGATCCCCGTCGTCGGCTCGTCGAGGACGAGCAGTTCGGGGTCATTTACGAGCGTGGTTCCGACGCAGGCCCGACGCTTCTGGCCGCCGGAGAGGTTCTCATAGAACGTGTCGGCGCTGTCGAGTAAACCGACGTCATCGAGGACCGAGTCCGGTCGCCGTGACTCCTCGTAGAGGCCGGCGTAGTACCCGAGCAGCTCCCGGACCGTGAGCCGATCCGCGGGCCTAAACTCCTGGGGAAGCAGGCCGATGCGGTCCCGGTCGACCTCGGTCGGAGCCTGTCCGAACACCGAAATCTCGCCCTCGGCGTCGGTCGTCCCGAACAGCGCCCGTATGAGCGTCGTCTTGCCGGCGCCGTTCGGGCCGATGAGCGCGAAGATCTCGCCCTCGGGGACGGAAAACGACACGCCGTCGAGCGCGACCGTCTCCCCGTAGCGACGGCGCACGCCGGAAGCGTCGATAACCATACCGAAACGGGGGCGGTCTCCGGCCTAAAGGCTGCTGATCGCGGCGGCGGCGTCGATCCTCGCTCGCCCCGTCTCAGACGAGCGATTCCTCGCGCCCGCTGAGATAATCGAACACCGCGCCGAGACAGAAGCCGTACGCGAGGTGGCCCAGAAGCGTCGCGACGACGTAAACCGCGAGCGCGAAGCCGGCGTACCCCGTATAGAACGCGAGGACGAACCCGGTCCAGAGGATGAACCCGAAGAACGCGCCCTGTCTGGCCCACGTCTCGCCGGGGAGATACCGGCCGACGGAGGCGAAAAGCAGGGGCTACGTCACCATGCCGCCGCCGAGAAAGAGCAAATAACCGATCGTAACCGCGTACGCGGGCGCGACCGCACTCAGCCCGATCAGATCGACGATCATGGCGAACGACTCGATCTCGAACCCGCCGAGGGTGGTGGCGACGAGGAGGATGACGGTCATCGCCGCGGTCCCGACGGCGCCGCTGATCGCGCCGATCACGCCGTCGAAGACGATCCCGGTCATCGAGTCACTGTCGTACTCGGACGCTTCGAGCGTGCCGGAATCCGCTTCACTTGGTACCATGCGTGTAATTCACACCCACAGCTGTTATAACGATTACGCCGCCGACCCGCGCGTTCGATCGGCGGCGGCCGCCTCGATGCCGTGGCACAAAGCGGGTGAATCCACCAGTCCGCCGGCCGACTGCGTCCGTAGTGTCCCCGGACGTGTCTCCCGCTCGTCGGCGATTTCGGGCTTGATATACGTCCCCCGATTAGCTGATTGCAGGCGCTAAGCCCCCTTCCTCAACGACCACCGCAGTCCGCGCAAGCGGACAAGCAGCGGTAACGAGAGCGGAGCTCTCGTTCGCACATCAGAACGCTTTGCGTTCTGAGGACGCAGTAGGGAGGGGATACAGCGCCGTCTTGAATTTATTTCCGCTCCGTGCCGAGGATTTACAACACTGCCAGTCGGGGACTGGAACTGTGATGGCAACTACTCATCGTCTCGAGTTAGAGCCCAACAAGAAAGGCGGTCGAGACAAATTACGTCATCACCACCGAGTAGGAGTGGGACACCCCGAATCTACGCCTCTGGAGACTGCGCTCCCTGCGCGGACTGTCGGCGCAAGCCGACCGTCCGTAAAAAAGTGTGTCGCGGAACGAGGAAGTCGTTCGAAAGACGAAGTCTTTCGTGATCACGAGAGACCGCGTCTCTCGGACGACCCCACCCTCAGCGAAGCCGCAGGCTGAGCAGGGTGGGGTAGTTCACCGGTTCTTGCTTTTTCAGCGCCGCTTTCGGTCGCGCGCGAGACGCCCCCGCCCCGCGACCCCGAAGAGCGGAACGAAAAATAAAATCTCCCCGAACGTTCCACCCCTCTATCGATACCGATTCTCGTCGGCGAAACGGACACGAGGAGCGCTGCTCGATCCGTCCGTGCCTCTGTGCGGTTTCCTGCCGAAAGACGCGGTTCAACGGGGCCACCGGGCCGTCTCAGAGACGGAACGAGTCCCCGTCGACCGCCATGTCGTCGTCGAACGCCTCGTCGGCGGGGATGTAGTGGGAGAGATGCACCAACCGGTGGTCGGCGGCGTCGAGATCCGCGGACAACGCCCGCGCGCCCTCGACGGTCATGTGCTTGTTCCCGAACGTCCGGTAGACGCCGTTCTCGTCGGGGTGGCCGCCGCCGATCGGGTGGTACGTCGAACGGTGCGCCGGGACGATCCCGTCGACGAACAGCAGATCCGGGTCCCGGAGGAGGTCCCGGGACGCCGCCGATACCCCGTAGTTCGTGTCCCCGGATATCGACAGTTTCGCCCCGGCTTCGGGATCCTCGACGACGAGGCCATAACACAAAAGCGGCGGGTGCTCGACGGGGACGAGCGTCAACTTTAGCCCGCAGGCTTCGAACGGTTCGACGGGCGAGCGCGGTTCGACGGTTATCGTATCGAGATAGTGGTATTTTTCGGAGACCGTCCCGGCGACGCTTTGCCCCGTTACGGGATCGGTCTCGTCGGCGGCGAACACCGGCACGTCCTCGAGCAACCGGTACGCGTTTCCGAGGCCGTCGAGGTGATCGAAGTGGACGTGGCTGATGACGATCGCGTCGGGAAGGGCCACGTCGTGGGTGAGAAACTGATATCGGAAATCCGGGCTGGCGTCGACGAGCAGCGACTCGTCGGTTCGCTCATTGCGGATATGGACGGAAAACCGCGTGCGCTCGACGCCGAGCTCGCGGGCACGGACACAGGTGTCACAGCCACACTTCGGTGTTGGCGTCCCCGTCGTATCTCCCGTGCCGAGCAGCGTCACCTCCATGCTTCCCGTGAACGGGGTCGATGGCCTAAAGCCCCCGGATCGCGGCGTCCCGATCCACCGACGGCCGAGCCAACGACCCGTCTCAGTGGTCGTGGTCGTGGCTGTGGCCGTCCGACCCGCCCGCGACGAGGGTGTCGGCGTCGCCCTCGATCATGTCCATGTTCTTGAGGTTGTCCCGCTCCTCGAACCCCTCGATCGCGTCTAGGAGGTCCTTTTGGGTCAGCGTCGTCCGCTCCTCGGTCAGGGCATCGAGGACCGCCTCGCGCAACACGAGCCGGAGGTCGCTGCCTGTCAGCCCCTCGGTCGCCTCGGCGAGCGTCTCGGGGTCGAACCCGTCGATCTCCATCCGCCGGGTGACGATCCTGAGGATGTCGGCGCGCATCGCCGAATCCGGTTTCGGGAAGTTGACGATCTCGTCGAAGCGCCGCCAGGCGGCGGCATCGAGTTGATCCGGGTGGTTTGTCGCGCCGATCAACAACACGTCGTCCTGTATCAGCGAGACCTCGTCGATGCTTTTCAACAGCGTGTTGACGGCGCGTTTGATCGCGGCGTGTTCGTCGGAGGCGCGAGTCTTCGCGACGAAGTCGAACTCGTCCATAAAGAGGATACACGGCGAGAGTCGCTTTGCGATATCGAACGTCTTATCGACGTTTTTCGCCGTTTCGCCGAGGTACTGGCTCGTGATCATCGACAGTTTGACTTCGACGAACGGGAGATCGAGGTCCTGTGCGAGCGCGCGGGCGACGGAGGTTTTACCCGTCCCGGGCGGCCCGACAAAGAGGAGTTTACCGATCTCGCGGAGCCCGATCTCCGCCAGGTAGTCGCGGTGTTCGATCGCCTTGACGACCTTGTGGATCTCGTTTTCCTGATCCCCCGTCAACACGAGGTCGTCGAGCGTCGTTTCGATCTCTTCGGGCGCGCGGATCTCGACGAGATCGAGCATCTCCTCTTCGTCCTCGTCGAACATCTCCTCCAACAGCGAGTCGATCCACACGCGGTCGGCGTGGATCGGGCGGTTCTGTTCGCGCGCGGTTTCGTAGTCCAACTCGCCGTCGGCCGCGTCCGCGAAGGCGTACGCCAGCGTGGGGTTGTTCCGAAGCGTGTCGGTCGTCGCCCGCTCGAGGAACCACGACTCGGCCATCCCACGGTCGCTGAATTCGATCTTTCCGGAGAAGTCGTCCCGGTCGGTGAACATCAACCCGGAGATCGCCTCCCAAGGCCGCTCGACACCGGTCGCCGCGGCCGCGGTGTTCGTCGTCGTCGTCAGCGGGCGTTCGACCTCGCCGTCCTCCCAGAAGACCCGCCGGTACCGGGGCGGCAGATCGCGTTCGTCGAGATCGCGGTTTTCCGTGTAGATAGCCGCAGTCAACAGGAACTCAACGACATCGAGTTCGGGGCTGCTCATTCCCACTATCCTTGCCCCGGAGGGGCTATAAGCCCGTCGAACCCGCAACCGGATCTCGCCCGCCCGTCCGCACACCGAAGTCGGTTTATTCGCGCCGCCGCTGGTGGCGGTATGTCGCTTCGGGTGACGTTTCTCGGGACCGGCGGCGCGGTGCCGACGACCCGACGGAACACGAGTTCGGTGTTTCTTCGCCGGGCCGGTGACCGGCTGCTCTTCGACTGTGGCGAGGGGACCCAACGGCAGATGATGCGCTTCGGGACCGGGTTTTCCGTCTCCCATATCTTCGTTTCACACCTCCACGGCGACCACACGCTCGGCCTGCCGGGGTTGCTCCAGACGATGGACTTCAACGACCGGGGGGCCCCGTTGTCGATCCACGCCCCGGCGGGGACGGCCGGCCGGCTCACACAGCTCATCGAGGCCTCCGGCGGCCGCCCCTCGTTTCAGCTCCGGATCGACGGCCTCGCGGACGGGGACGTCGCCCTCGACGGCGACGGCTACGAGGTCGTCGCCTTCGAGACCGACCACGACACCCGGTCGCTGGGCTACGCGCTCCGCGAGGACGACCGCAAGGGCCGGTTCGACCGCGAGCGCGCCGAGGAACTCGGCGTCCCGGTCGGCCCGAAGTTCCAGACGCTACACGCCGGCGACGCCGTCGAACTCGACGACGGGACGGTCGTCGAACCGGAACAGGTGGTCGGTGACCCCCGCCCCGGTCGGACGGTCGTCTACACCGGCGACACGCGGCCGACCGACCGCACCGCCGAAATCGCGGCGGACGCCGACCTGTTGATCCACGACGCGACGTTCGCCGCGGACAACGCGGCCCGCGCCCGCCGCACCGCCCACTCGACCGCCGCCGAGGCGGCCGAACTCGCCGAGCGCGCCGGCGCGAAGCGTCTCGCTTTGGTCCACATCTCCTCGCGATACGCCGGTGACGTCTCGCCGATCGAGGCGGAGGCACGCGAGTCGTTCCCGGGCCAACGGGCGTTCGTCCCCGAGGACGGCGACGCCGTCGAGGTGCCCTACCCCGACGCGGACGGCGACGGATCGACGTAACGAATCGCCGGCCAGTGTCGACCGATTCGAACGGCCGTTTGATAAAAAACAGCGATCCCCAAGGGACACCGGAGTGACTGCTCCGGTAGCCCCGAACCTCTGTTCGGCCGGGCCTCTCGTGGGAAACAGGATCGTCCGGTTCCGGCGCTCACCGCACGGCCGGTTGCCGGTTCCACATCGATCAGGCAGACGGACGGATCGCTATCGATGTGGACACGGTCGCTTCTGCGACCGACGATCCGGACGGACCGCCCGCGCTCCAACGGGATGTGGGTAGCTCACAAACGTCCACAGAATGGGGCCGTCTTTGTTCTCATTGAGATCCCCCCGACCCGAACGGCGGGGCTTCCGCCTCGAACCTTCCGTGAAACCGCACCCTCTCTGGGGTGGTACCCACCGCCGACCCCAGCGGATCTCGACGGAGGCGAACGCACGTCTCAGCCGCCCTCAGCCGACAGAATGAGCGCGTCCCGGCCGGGAGCCCCCACCGACCGGCGTCGCTACATTTTTATCCGAACTCGACCCGTTTCGGACATGGCTTCCGTCGACACCCCGATCCCGCGACTCGGCCTCGGGACCTGGCAGAACACGGCGTTCGAGCAGTGCCGCGACAGCGTCCGGACAGCGCTCGAGCTTGGCTACCGTCACGTCGACACCGCCGAACTGTACGGGAACGAACGCGCCGTCGGCGCCGGCATCGAGGCCGCCGCCGTGACACGCGAGGACGTGTTCCTCGCGACGAAGGTGTTACACCCCAAAACGATCGACGACGACCCAACGCGGGGGACGATACGGGCGGCCGTCGAGGGGTGTCTGGACCGCCTCGGGGTCGACTCGGTCGATCTCCTGTACGTCCACTGGCCACACGAGTACGACCTGGAACTCGTCCACGCCACGCTCGCCGAACTCCGCGAGGAGGGCGCGATCGGAGCGGTCGGCGTCAGCAACTACGAACCGGCACACCTCGAGACGGCGCTCGGGACCGATCCGGACGTGCTCGCAAACCAGATCGAACTCCACCCGTTCCTCCCGCAGGCCGAGCTCCGCGAGTACTGCCTAAACCGGGGCCTCGACGTGGTCGCCTACGCGCCGCTTGCCCACGGTGCGGTGTTCGAGGACCCCGACCTCCAGCGGGTGGCAACGGCCCACGGGGTGAGCGTCGCGCGGGTGACGCTCGCGTGGCTCCGGGCGATCGGCGTCGCGTCGGTCCCGAAGGCGACCGGCGAGGCGCACATCCGCGACAACTGGCGCTCACGGAAACTCGCGCTGTCCGAGGACGACCTCGAAACGATCGACGCGATCGACCGACGCGAACGGTTCTTCGACCCGGACTACGCACCCGGGTGGTGACGATCGGCCATCCGCCGCGGGTCCGACGAAAGGCTATACGGGGCTGCCCCGAGTGGTGAGGGTATGGAAACCTCCCATCGGGCGTTCGTCGGCGACGCCCGGGAGATGTCACAACTGGGCGCCGACAGCGTCGAACTCGTCGTCACTTCCCCGCCGTACCCGATGATCGAGATGTGGGACGAGCTGTTCTGTTCGCTCGATCCGGCGATCGAAACCGCTCTCACCGAGGGCGATGGGCGGCGGGCCTTCGAGTTGATGCACGAAGCCCTCGCGGAGGTGTGGGCCGAGATCGAGCGCGTGCTGATCGACGGCGGTATCGCCTGCATCAACGTCGGCGACGCGACCCGAACCCTCGACGACAGCTTCCGGGTGTACGGCAACCACGCTCGGATCGTCGAGCGCTTCGACGCGTTGGGGTTCGAGCCGCTGCCGGAGATCCTCTGGCGGAAGCCGACCAACGCCGCGGCGAAGTTCATGGGGTCGGGGATGATCCCGCCGAACGCCTACGCGACGCTCGAACACGAGTACGTCCTCGTCTTCCGGAACGGCTCCGAGCGGCGCTCGTTTGAACCCGGATCGGACCGCCGATACGAGTCGGCGTACTTCTGGGAGGAGCGAAACGAGTGGTTCTCCGACGTGTGGACGGAGGTTCGCGGCACGCTCCAGGAACTCGACGGAGAGGAGCTACGCGACCGCTCGGCGGCGTACCCCCTCGAAATCCCGTACCGACTGATAAACATGTACAGCGTCCGCGGTGACACGGTCCTCGATCCCTTCTGGGGGACCGGAACAACCTCGCTCGCGGCGATGGCCGCCGGCCGGGGATCGGTCGGCTACGAACTCGACGACGGATTTTTGAGCGTCTTCGAGGACACGGTAGCGGATATAAAAGGGATGACTCGGGATATCGTCGAGCGCCGCCTCGACCGCCACGAGGCGTTCGTCGAGCGACGGCGCGCCGACGGGGAGGATCCCGCATACGACGCCGAACACTACGGGTTCCCGGTCGTGACGAAACAGGAGCGGCGGATTCGCTTATATACGGTCGGGGCGGTCGAACGGACCGAAACGGGGTATCGGGTCGAACACGCGCCTTTTGAGGGATGAGTGGGGATTTCATGCAGGCACGATCAGAGATATTAATGATTTATCGGACTGTAATTGAGGTTTAAGTGTGTATTAGCCGACGAATTTATACTTTTGAATAAGTAATTCGGAATATGGGTGAAAAAGAGGTAATTGGGGTTCTTAGCGCAATTCTCGGGCTAATTGTTGCCTCTCCATTCATACTGCAAGCAATACCTGCATTTACGCAGCACTTACAGGACCCTACTACTGAACCACCTGTACCTGCCATCGGGTACATTGTTATGTCATTTGTTGCTTTTGCTGTCCCGACAACCCCCATCGGTATGTTCCTAGCAGTATCCTCTTAAAAAATAAAACCATTAATGCGATCGGGGTGGGGTGCATACACGTCAAATTGATTTTGATAACAGATGAGGGCTTACACTTACTTCCGTTATGAAAAACCGGATTTACTTTTGAGCTAGTCCTGACAGAGTTCAATCAAACTGCTTGTGTAGACAGGTAACTACACAAACCGCCTACTTCCCCCAAAACGGGTCCCGCTTCCGCCGCTTGTCGAGGTACATCCGCAGCGCTTCCAGTTCGTCCGCGGGGATCTCGTCGGCCAGTTCCTGCTCCAGTATCTTCGCGTGCTTTTCGGGGATCTCGGTCCACAGTTCGTCGCCCTCCTCGATCTGGCGGCCGACCGTCGGCCCGTCGATGGAGGCGGCGACGGATTCGCCGGCCCGCGCCGAGTCGACGTCCTCGCCGGCGTCCTGCAGCGATTTCAACTCGCCGACGCGCTCGGGTTCGTTACCCGCCCACTTGACGACGCGGGAGTTTCGCTTGAGCGTGCCGGACATGACCTCGACGCCGACGACGGCCGGGTTGGACTGTCTGAACGTGTGGTCCTCGAGGATCCGAAACCGGCAGGGCCGCTGGATCTTGTCGAGGATCTGCTCCTGTTGGGCGTCCTCGATCGCCGCGACGTGGTCCTCGTACTCCTCGACGAGTTGATATATGACGTCGTCCGCAAAGAGATCGACCTCGGCGGCCTGCTCGATCTCGCGTTCGGCGTCGTCGAGCACGTCCACGTTGAACGCGAGGATCGCGGCGTGTTTCGGTTCCTCGGCCGTCGAGGCGACGGCCACGTCGCGGGGGGCGACGTCGCCGACCTCCGCGCGGACGATCGGCACCTCGGCCTCCCCGAGAGCGGCCGCGATCGCCTCCAGCGAGCCGAGCGTGTCGGCCTTCACGACGACGCCCTGTTCCTCGGTAACGACTTCGATGTCGGCGAGCTCGGCTCTGACCTCCGCGACGACCTCCTCGAGGTTGCGGTCGCGGACGACGCGGACCGGCGCGCCGGCCATCGCGCTATCGAGATCCGGGGCGGCGATCTTGATCCCCGCCGCGGCCCGGACCGACTCGACCTGCTCGAACTGCTTTTCGGTCCTGATCTCGGCGAGCGGCCGCGGCTGCAACAGCGCCCGCACGTCCGTGATGATCGGCTCGTTCGTCCCCCCGACGACGATCGTATCGTCGGCGCGGATCGTCCCGTCGTAGAGGACGATGTCGATGGTCGCGCCGAACCCGCGTTCGTCCTTGATCTCGAGGACGGTCCCGACGCCGGGACCGTCGGTGTCGATCGACATCTCGGATTTGAGATACCGCTGGGAGAGCCCCATGAGGACGGTCAGGAGATCCGGGATCCCCTCGCCGGTCTCGGCGGAGACGGGGACGACGCCGATGTTCTCCCGGAAGTTCTGGACCCGCCAGTACATGTCCGCCGAAAACCCCCCCTCCGAGAGCTGGCCGATGATCTCATAGAGCTGTTCGTTGAGCCGGTTTTCGGCCCGGTCGCTTTGAGCTTCGAGCGTCTGTTGGACCGGCATGTCTGGGTTCGGGTTCCAGCCCGGCACCGTATCGATCTTGTTCGCCGCGACGATGAACGGCGTCTGTGTACGCTTGAGGATGTCGAGTGCCTCGTGGGTCTGTGGCTGGAAACCGTCGTTGACGTCGACGACGAGAATGGCGATGTCGGCGAGCGCGCCGCCGCGCGAGCGCAGGGTCGAAAACGAGTGGTGCCCGGGCGTATCGATGAACAAAAGCCCGGGGAGATCGAAGTCAGCCGGATCGACCAACTCGCCGGCGATATCCGAGATCGTCCCCAGCGGAACGGCCGTCGCGCCGATGTGTTGGGTGATCGCGCCCGCCTCGCCCGCGGTGACGGCCGACCCGCGGACCTCGTCCAGCAGGCTCGTCTTCCCGTGGTCGACGTGGCCGAGGACGGCCACGATCGGCGTCCGCAGTTCCGCGTCGGCCCCGGCGTCGGTGGTGTCGGATTCAGACATAGAAAAGCCCCTTACACCTTTGTGGCCTTCGGCGGCATATAACCGTTTCAATATCGGCCCGAACCCTCCAGTGGGGCGCGGAGGGGGCCGCGAGCGTGGGTCGACGCCCGTCGAACGGCTCACGTTACGCTTTTTCCTCCTCGGGTCGTAGGTCCGTCGAATGGACTCGGCGGCACTTCTCGATCTCCTCGGCAACGAGAACCGCAGACGGATCCTGCGGTTGCTCTCGCGGAAGCCCTGCTACGTCACGGAGATCAGCGAGTATCTCGGCGTGAGCCCGAAGGCCGTCATCGATCACCTCCGCAAACTGGAGGACGCCGGGCTGGTCGAATCCCACGTCGACGACGGCCGCCGCAAGTACTTTTCCATCGCGAGGAACCTCAGACTCGAAGTGAACGTTTCCCCCTACGATTTCGGCACGAAGAGCGCCTACTCGGCGTCACCGAACCTCGATATCACCGCCTGGCGACACGTTTCGTTGCACGTGGGGCGGGGGCCGGGGGAGACGCCCGAGGACGAGGACGGGGCGTGCGACGCCCCGGATCTCGGCACGCTCGTTTCGGATCTCGAACAGCTCGAACGACTCGAAAACGAGCTGTCGATGGCCCAGCGGTGGGTGCAGGGCCGCCTCACCGACACGCTCGACCGGATCAGCGCTCACTTCGAGGGCGTCGACGGCCGGTTCTACGGCGACTTGCTCCGGGGCCTCGTTGGCGGCCCCGAGACCGCCGAAACACTCGCCCACCGGGTCGACGCGCCGCCGGACGTCGTCACGGACGCCCTCGAGGGCCTCTCCGCACACGGCGTCGTCGAACGCGACGGCGACCGCTGGCGGCTCATCACCGACGAGTCCGCCTAGAGGTCCCGCGTCAACCCATCGCGGAGGTCGCGCCCGAAGTACACCCCGAGCGCGCCGACGACGGCCCCGAGTCCCCCGGCGAGCGCCGCGAGCGACACGCCGAAGCCGCCGAAGAACGCGATAACCGCGAAATCGAGGAGCGTGCTCCCCGCGGCGGCGACGCCCCCCGCGAGCGCGACCTCCGCGTACCGCCGGTCCTTGACGGCGAGTCCGAACAGGAAGGCCGCCGCGAACACGCCGAGCAACCCGGCTCCCGGGAGCGGGACGAGCGTGCTCGCGGCGAACAGCCCCCCGACAGTCACGAGCAACGCAGCGACGAACAGCCGGAGCGAAAAGAGCGCCCCGGCGCGTTCGGCGGCACGGCTCCGGAGGCCGCGGTCCTCGGCGGATTCGGCTTCGATCCGATCGTCGGGCTCGAACTCGGCGTCGAACTCGCCGGCGGCGTCCGCGGATGCGTCCCGCGTTCGGGTCCGGTCGCGGCTCATGAGACCGTCTTATGCCGCGAACGGTATCCGTCTTTCCCAGCCGTCCCGTCGCCGGATCGTCGGTTCCGGCACGTTTGGAGGGTTACCGAACCGTTGTCTCCGCGGGACCCCTACGACCCGTATGAGCACACAGGACGGCGGCCACCGGGCGGGGGCGGTCGAAGCGCTCGCCGGACGGGACTACGCCGCCGCCGGGAACCGCTACAGCCGGGCCGGGTGGCGCGTCCTCGCCGACCCGAGGCCGGGAGTCGAACCGTTCGAACCCGACGAGAAGGGCTGGATCGGTGCCGGGTTACAGTATCTGGCCCTCTCGGGCGTCTGTTACCGCGTCGCCGGGGCGAAAGACAGAGCCACACGCCGCGGCGTCGAGGGCGTCGCGGTCTCGCGAGACCTCATGGCGGGCTTCGAGCACCCGGTCCAGCGGGCGTGTCTCGCGGAGTTCGTCGCCGACTTCCGGGCGATCGGTGACGTGGGGAACGCCGTGACCGCCTACGAGGACGCCGAAGCCGCCTACCGCGAGGCGACGGTCGACGACCGCGGACCGCAGTATTGGGGAACGACACCGCTTTTCGAGGCGGCGACGGCGCCGATCCAGCAGGTCGCCCGGAGCCTCGCGAACGGCGAAATCGCCGTCGGCTGGGAGGATCTCCACGGCTCCGACCCCGCCGACCCGGGGGCGTTTCTCGCCGCCCGTCCGGCGTACAAACGGCAGCGGTTCCCCGGACTGCTGGATGGGGTGGCCGACGGCGGCTTCCTCGCGGCCCCCCGCGGAACCACGGAGTACGCGACCGACCATCACCGGTGTCCCGACTGCGGATCGACGGACGTGAACTGGGTCGCCGAAAGCACGCTCTGTCTGCGGTGTTCCCGTCCCGCCGAACCGCAGTAAAGCAGCTTCACACATGAAACGCGCCAGGGTTAGCGGGGGACTCACAGATCGGCCTTTTTGCCGACGGAAACTGAGACGGCCGTTTGCGCCTCGACTCGTCTTTTTACCGGCAGTATGCACTCCGAACCAGCCGAGTTGGACTGAGGGGGTTCGGAACGCTCGGATCGAAGACGGACACCCGGCGTGAAACGGCGGTATCGTCACGCAGGCAGAGGCGAGGAGGGCACGACGCTGCATACGTCAGCGTTTTCACCACGGGGCATAACCGTTTGCGGGAGTAATACTGTCGGACGTAACTACGTGAACCGCGGCCTCGGCAAAAAAGCTCTACCGCGTAGTTTTGGGAGTTTGGCGATTCAGCATATGCAAGGTGGAGCCTCCGACCTCAAGGAGTGAGCGAAGCGAGCGAGTAGGTCGGAGAGGAAACCGACATGGTACGACACAACCGGCATACTACGGCCACCCGACTCCCAAATGTTCAAGAACCGTCAGGCCTACATCTGAAATATGGAGGTGCGTCGAACCGCGCCGGTCAAACTCATTGTTCCAGATGAGCGACGCGACGACCTCCACGAGTCAGCTCGCCAGTTCCTTTACTGCGCGAACCGTGCCGCCGAGTTCTGCTGGGACGATCGCTCCTACACGAACTGCGTTACGGCGAACACGACCGCACGGGACGCACTCTATGAGGAACTGCGAGAGGAAACCGCTCTCACCGCGAATCTCGTCCAAGAAGCGATCCGACGCGCTGTCGAAGCGACGAAAGGCGTCGTTGAACGGTGGAAGCAGGGGAAACGTGTGAGCCAGCCGGAGTTCATGTCGTGGAGTATGCTCTATGACAAGCGGAGTGCGACGTTCTACCGGAACAAAGTCTCACTCTCAACCGTCAACGGGCGTGTTGAGTGTGAGTTTGAACTCCCGGCGGACAGCCCGACCCCCTACGAACAGTACGTTCTTTCGGAAGACTACGAGTTCCGGGCGAGTACACTCCAATACGACAAGGCGACCGACGAGTTCTACTTCCACATTACAACCCGGAAGGACGATGATGACGAGCCCGAGGTTTCGGCAGATACCGGGCACCAAACAGTCCTCGGTATCGACCTCGGCGTCAACAGCCTCGCCGTCTCCTCAACCGGCCGCTTCTGGCAAGGGGACGACTACGACCATTGGTGCCGCGAGTTCGAGAAGCGGCGTGGTGAGATGCAACAACGCGGCACGCAGGCCGCGCATAAGGCCCTGCTTCGGCTCGGAAAGCGTGAAGAAGCGTGGCGGAAACAGTACATCCACACCGTCGCCAACGAGATAGTTGAGGAAGCCGTTGAACACGACTGCGACGTGATCGTGTTCGAGGAGTTAACAGACATCCGTGAGCGGCTTCCAGACGCGAAGTGGCACCACATTTGGGCGTTCCGACGGCTCTATGAGTACGTCGAGTACAAAGCGCCTGAACGGGGTATCTCCGTGAAGCAAGCTGCGCCGAACCACACCTCCGAACGCTGTTCTCGAACGGACTGTGGGTTCACGCATGAGGACAACCGCCACGGAGAACAGTTCGAGTGCCAGAAGTGTGGCTACGAGGTGAACGCGGATTATAACGCAGCGAAGAATATCGGGGTGCGATACGCCCGAAAGCGGAAACACAGCCTCCGTTCCTCGCCCAAGTCGGGGAACGGAGACGCACCAGTAGACGTGCGTGTGAATGGTGGGACGTTGAACGGCGAGAGTTACCAGCCTATTGCTGGCGACTGACTGCCGGGAGTCCACATCAAAGCCCCATCACCAGAAATCTTCGATTTCTGGTTAGTAGTCAGAAGCTCCGCTTCTGACGACACCCTCAAGGACTGAGGCGCGTATGCGCCGAAGGAGTAGGGTGGGGTAGTTTACCAGGCGACCTTCGGGAGGCTCCGGAGATGTCCGACTGCGCCTCGGTAACGCCCCTCTACACCGACCGCGGGCCACGCTCTCTGTGACCGTTCTCGATCGCTACGCGCGCTATTCATGATGCAGGGGGGTTTGTCGGCGATCAAATCCGACGATGCATCGACTACCGTATATAAAAGGCGCGGTCAGGCTGTCGCGGACGACCCGCCGGACTCGGCCATCAGCCAGACGGTGAGTGCGCCCGCCGCACCGAGGCCGATCGCGAACACGAACAGGGCGGCGTCGACTCCGGTCGTCGAGACCAGTCTCCCGGCGACGACCGGCGCGACGAACGACCCGAGCCACCCGGCGACGCTCGCGAGCGAAACGGCCGTCCCGGCGGCACTGGGGTCGACCAGTTCCCGGATCGACTGGTACATCAGCCCGATCTGGAGCTGGATGAACACCCCCGCGAGAACGAGCATCGCAACCAGGGTCGCGATCGTCACGCTGTAGAACATGACGGCGGTCAGTACGGTCGCGCCGACGAACGAGGCGGCGAAGACGGGGCGTCGCCGCCGGGTAAACACCGTATCCGAGAGCCAACCGCCCGCGGGTCGGGCGAGAACCCCGACTGCGGGAAACAGCGCGACGAACGCGCCGCTTTCGGCGAGCGAGACGCCGAAGCGACGGGCGATGTACGTCGGCATCCACGAGTTGTACACCATGTACAGCGAGTAGCCGAGGACCGTGACGGCGACGACCGCCCACACGTTCGGGTTCCGGAGCACCCGCCCGATCCCGGCCCGCGTTATCGGTGCCGCCGACGTCTCGTATCGGGAGACCCGCCCGGTGGCGACGTAGAACACGACAGACACCAGCAGGGCCGAAACGCCGAAAAACGGAAACACGCTCGGCCAGCCGACGACAGCCGCGAGGCGCGGCGCACCGAACTGGCCGAGGGCGTACCCGGCCGGATACCCCGAAATGATCACCGAAGTCGCCGTCGCCCGCCGACCCGGGGGAAACGTGCTCGACGCGACGTCGATACTGACGACCCAGAGGACGAACATGCCGACGCCCGCGAGCAACCGCGAGGCGATGAGAAGCCGGACGTCTCCGCCGCTCGCAGCGACCCAGTCGCCGACGCTGCCCGCAAACAGGATCCCCGCCGCCGCCGGGACGGCCGCACGTGTTTCGATACGGTCGAGGTAGATCCCGACGGGGATCCCGATGACCGTCGCGGTGACCTGTGGCATCGAGACGAGCGCCGCGGCCGTCGCCTCGGTGACGCCCAGATCGGCCATCACGATCGTGAGAATGCTGGCCGGGGTGATCAGATAGGCACCGACGAACAGGAGTACCAGCCATCCGGTCGCAATCGTTATGCCCCGCCACGCCGACGATCCGACGAGACTGTCAACGTACGTTACTCTGGTGTTCAACGCCAAATGTTTGATAAGCAACGCCGATAACCCTACGGGTTATACTAAAAACCCGTTTAAATTATCGGTTTGTCACCCCGGCGTCCGGGTGTGGTGGCGGGACGCTCCCGTCCCCGTTCGTTCAGATCCCGTACGGATCGAACTCCGGGCGCGTGTCGACCCCCCGCGGGCAGTCATACGCGTTCCTGAAGCGGTCGGCCACTTCCCGGCCCGCCGCCGAAAAGAGGAGCAAGACCCCGTACGGCGTCGAGTACGACGACGCATCCGGCGGGTCCGGGTCGACGAACAGCGCCTCCGACGCCGGCTCGTCAACCCTCGGGATCGATCGAAAGTGGTCCTCAAGCGGCAACAACCCGGCGAGGACGTTCGGGACGAACGCGCCGTTGGGCAGCGGTTCGCGGGGCTGGAGACAGCAGACGCCGATCGCCTCGCCTCCGTCCGTCAGGGGGACGTATATCGGCTCGGACGACCCCGGGATCCAGGCTTCGCGGGCGACATCCGGCGGCGTAGCGTCGACGACAAAGCCCATCTCGACGCCGTCGAGGCGTTCGAGCGCGGTCAGCCGCCACGGCTCCGACTCGGCGGCGGGGTCGCCCGACAGCGTCGCCTCGATCCGATCGCCGGTCTGGAGCCCCTCGACCGACGACTGGACCGGCTCGTCGTACCCGGACTGGTAGACGGTGTACAGCGTCGGCGAGTCGACCGACTGGAGGTTGTACTGGGGGACCGCCTCGACGACGCGGTAGACACGGAACGTCCCGGAGCGTTCGACCATACCCGCGTGAGGGGCCGAAGAACCGTCCGTCTTCCGCCGCGCTCACTGCTCGGCAAGACGACCGCCGTCGACCGCGACGTTCTCGCCGCTGATGTAGGCGGCGGCGTCGCTCAGGAAGAACAACACCGGGGCGGCGACGTCGTCGAACGACGCCGCCCGCCCGCGAGGGTACGACGAGACGTCGGAGACGGTGTTCTCGACGGCGAACGGCGAGACCGCGTTGACGGTGACGCCGTCGTCCTGCGTGTCGCCGGCCGCCATCCGCGTGAACATCAACACACCGGTTTTGGCGACGAAGTACGGGAAGTTCACCGGGTGGGCGTGCATCCGGTCGCTGTCGGCGAACCCGACGTTCACGATCCGGCCCCAGCCTGCCGAACGCATCCCCGGAAGCGCCCGTCTCGAGCACAGAACCGTGCCGTAGAACGTCGTTTCGACGACGTTTCGCCACGACTCCCACTCGATGTCGGTCCAGTGACGCGCATCGAAGTCGCCGACGTTGTTGACCAACACGTCGACCGTCCCGAGCTCCGATTCGACCGTCCCGAACATTGAATCGACCGCCTCGGGGTCCGTGATGTCGGCGCCGACCGTGACGGCGTCGACGCCGAACTCGCGCGCCTCCGACGCCGTCGCCTCGGCGGCGGCGTCGCTTTGGTTGTAGTGGACGGCGACATCCGCGCCACGGTCGGCGATCCGCAACAGTAGTTCCCGTCCGACACGCGCCGCGCTTCCGGTCACGAGCGCCGTTCGGCCGTCGAGGTCCGGCGATGAGCTCATACTCTACAGTTGGGGTTCAAACCGCTTAAAACGGCCATTCCCCATTTATTTGGCCGGGAAACGGGCTGTTACTACATCGAGTGGGCGACCCGCTCGCCGACGTCGAGCCCGTTTGCGAGCGCCGCGTGGACCCGTCCTTCGCCGGGGATCCAGTCCCCGAGACAGTACAGTCCCGCCCGCTCTGCGGAATCGAGGGGCCCCCGCCGGACGCTCCCCTCCGGAAGCGCGTAACGCCACCCCTGGTGATCCGTCCAGGTCGGCTTCGAGAGGCGGTCATCACCGATAATGTCGGCGGTCAACTCGGCGAGTTCCGCAACGTTCGTTTCGGGGTCGCGGCCGTAGTTCGCGCGCGACCATTCGCCGCCGGCCTGAACGACGAGCAGGCTCTCGCCGTCGGGGACGTGCCCTCGCTTGCACTCCTCCCGCGAGATCCACCCGATCGCGTGTTCTTTGTCCGTGTTGACGAGCCCGTAGTAGGGGCGGTCCAACCCGAAGGGGTACCGCAGGACGGCCGTCCAGACTGTGCGGTACGGGACCTCGGCGGCGGCCTCCTGAAGCGCAGCCCTGCGGTCGTCGTCCCAGTCGGTGTCGGCCAGTAGGCCGGCCGTCTGCGGGGCCGGCGGGTTCAAAAGGAGGACGTCGAACGGTCCCCACGGCGTTCCGTCGGTGTCGGTGAGCGCCCAGGCGTCGCCCTCCCGACGGATCGTCCCGACCTCGGTTCGACGGTGGATCGCCGCGTCCGTCCGGCCGAACAGCCGCTTTGCGATCTGGGTCAGTCCCGCCTCGTAGCTCCATTTGTGTCCGTCGGGTGCCCTCCCCGGCGAGACGGTCCCCGATTCGTCGAACGTGTAGACCGGCTCGGTCACGTCGACTAAGCCCTCCGAATCGAGGGTTTCGGTGAGCAACTCGACGACGCGCTCGTCGTCGGATTTGACGTAGTTCGCGCCGTAGTCGTAGACGAGGTCGTCGCGTCGGCGGGTCGCCGCGCGCCCACAGAGCCCGCCCGACTTTTCGAGGACAGTTACCTCCGCATCGGGGACGGCCGTTTCGACGACGAGCGTCGCCGCGGCCGCGGCCGCGCCGGCGCCGACGATTCCGATAGTTGGCATGGGTGTTGCTACGGCTTGAACCCTTTAAATAACAGGCGTGGCGGCGATTTTCGGACCGCCGTTCGCCCGACGGGCGTCACTGCTCGACCAGTGACTCGAGCAGTTTCGACTGGGCCGCCGAGAGATGCCCCCGGAGCGTCGCGGAGTTGATGTCCAGTTCCGCGGCGACCTCCCCCGCGTTCGCGCCCTTCGGGTGCTCGAAGTACCCCATCCCGTAGGCGGTTTCGAGCACTTCACGCTGCCTGTCGGTGAGCCGACCGCGGTCGACGACGACAGTGTCGGACTCGTCGGGGTCGCCCGACTGGACGAGGTGTTCGAGGCTGATCGACCCGAACTCCTCGCGCAGCGTCGAGACGATCGTCTGAAGCGTCTCGACGTCGTCGGGCCGGAAAACGACGCGCAACTCGCCGTCCTCCGATCGGATGTCGACGACCGGGCAGCCGAACGACTCGATCCGTTCGCAGAAACACGGCTCCGAGCGATCGCGTTCGAAGCGGTAGACGCTGTATCTGTTGTCCCCGAACACTTCCGTCGTTTCCTCGGGAGCCGGCGCGTCAGCGTCGAGTTCGAACTCCTCGACCACTCCATCACCGGCGCTGCTTTTTGTCACTGACTCGATTCGTTCGCCCGTCTCGGCGGAGGCGTCGGCGACCGGACACGAACCCGGGGCGTCGATGCTGACTGCCGCTTCGAGTCCCATACCCCTCCGTACGGTTTCGGTTGCGTTTTTTATTTATCCGATTCCGATCCGCTGGGACCGGTGTCGAGAATTTATATACACCCCGAGCCGTCCCGGCCGATCGGTAATCGGGAACCGGGAGAGCGTAGGCCGTCCAGACGCGTCGCGCGCGCGCCGTCCCGATCCGAGCACTCGGCGGTCGATCCAAAGCGCCGGCGCCGACGGTTACGAGGAATCGCCCCTGCCCGAACGATGGTACTCCCGTCTCGGTTCGAGCTTCGCAGGGCTACACGAACTGTTCGGGCGTCTGCGGCGGCTGTTTATAAACAGAACATGAACGGATACATCAGTGCAACGCGGTCGCCTTCCTCCAACTCGGCGTCGAGGCCGCCGAGATGTTCGTTGAACCGGCCGTTGATCGCTACGCGGGCGAACGCGCGCGTCTGCTCGCCCTCCGGGTTCTTGCGCCACGCGCCCGGCGGTTCGCCCTCCATCGGCGCCCATCCGTTCGTCGTCGCCTCTTGTTCCGTCTCCGCGATGAGCATGTCGGCGACGTCGTACTCCTCGAAGAAGGCGTCGAGGAACTCCCTGAGGGTCGATCCCTCGAAGCTGTACTCGAAGCTGTGTTTGCCGATCTCGGTTCTGACGTGGCCGGTACAGCGGACGTCGACGGTCGTCACGGTCGTCCGTTCGGAGCGCTCCTCGAGGGTCTCGTTGGTGGTCATGTGCGGCCGTACGTCGTGTGGCGAAAAATAGGGGGCCACGAACATGTTCGGCGGACTGGCGGGCGGTCAGTCGGCGTTCGCCGCCGGTTTCGGTCCTCGTCGCTCGGATTCGGAGAGATAACACTGTGGGTCCGGGCCGAACAGTCCGTTGTCGGCCGCGAGCGCCCGAAGCCGTGACCCCCCGCGACAGATCTCCCTGTATCGGCAGTCGGAACACTTCCCGGTCAGGTTCCCCGGCCGGTTTCTGACTGCCCGGAGGACGGGGTTCGAGTCGTCCTCCCAGATATCGCCGAACGGGCGGTCGCGGACGTTGCCGAGGCTGTACGTGCGCCAAAACTGCGTCGGATGGACGTTGCCGAGACAGTCGACCGCGGCGACGCGCTCGCCCGTCGGGTCGCCACCGTTGCGCTCGAGGCGTTCGTACACCCGCCTGGCGGCGTCCTGGCCGAACTCCCGTCGAGCGTACTCGACGATATAGGCCGCGTCGGCGTAGTTGCCGACGAGAAGCGTCTCGATTTCCTCGCCCCGTCTGTGGGACCGAAGCGTCCGATCACAGATCCGGGTGACGACGTCGCGTCGTTTCGCGGCGTCGAGGTCGACGTCGGCGATCCCCTCCCCGCGGCCGCTGTAGGAGAGGTGATAAAAACAGAACCGATCGAGCCCCACGTCGGTCAACAGATCGACGACGCCGTCGAGGTCGTCGACGTTCCGGCCGGTGACCGTGTAACGGAGCCCGGTTTTCAACCCGGCGTCGAGACAGCTCTCGATCCCCTCGACGGCCGCCTTGAACGCCCCGTCGACGCCCCGGAACTCGTCGTTTCGATCCGCGAGTCCGTCGACGGAGACGCCGGCGTACGCCAGTCCGGCCTCTTTCAACTCGCGGGCGCGTTCGGTCGTCAGGAGCGTCCCGTTCGTCGAGAGCACCGGGCGGACCCCGGCGTCGGCGGCGTAGGCGACGAGTTCCGTGAGGTCCGCTCTGACCATCGGCTCGCCGCCGGAGAAAAGCACCACGGGCGCGCCGTAGTCGGCCAGATCATCGAGCAACTGCTTGCCCTCTGTCGTCGTTAACTCGCCGGCTTTCGGTTCGGACTCCGCACCGGCATAACAGTGGACACAGTTCAGGTTACACCGGTTCGTCGTGTTCCAGACCACGACCGGGCGCCGCTGTGGGCGATCCGAAACCGGGTTTTTCGTTCCGGTGTCGACATCGTACCGGAGTCGGTTACCGTCCGCAGCGTGGTCACAGAGAAGCGTGCTGACCGAGATCACGTCATGACCACTCCCGGTTTCGGGGTTCCTCGGGGTCGGTCGTCCCCTCGACAGTCGCCGCGTTCGCCGCCAGATCGTGGGTCGTATACCGCGTCATCTCGGCGCTCGGGCAGATCCAGACGTCGTCGGCGTGCCACGCGAACAACCGGCTCGCGAGTTCGTAGGCGCCGTCCACGTCGGCGGCTCGGACGCTGCCGGCGTGTCGCATCGGATCCGTGCCGTCGCTCCGGACGAACACCTCGAACTCCCGGCCGCTCGGTGCTCGGTCGTCGTCGTCGATCCGTCGTCGGGTCGGGCCAGCCATACGCGCGGTTGGGAAGTCAGATACAAAGAGGCTGTCCCGAATCCTATCCTATGGGAGCGCGCCGTCGTACCTCTCCGGCACGTGCGAACAGAGGGGGTCACTTTCGAGGGGATCGCCCGTCACAGCGAAGGCCCGAGAACGGCTGCCGCCACAGACGTCGCGGAACTCGCAGGCTCCGCATTTGCCTTTCAACCGATCGCGGTCCCTGAGGGACTCGAACAGTTCCGAATCCCGATACAGCGAGACGAGGTCGGCCTCGCGGACGTTGCCGGCCGACTTCGGGAGAAACCCCGACGGATACAGTTCCCCCGTATGCGAGACGAACGCGAAGCCGTCGCCCGCGATGATCCCGCCACGGCGACCGATGGCGTCGTCGTCCGGGGCGTCGGTCGCCGACCCGTTCCGCTGAAGAGCGACCCGGCGGTAGCTGGGCGCTTCGGTCGTTTTGATTCCGAAGGGAACCTCCTCCGACGTTTCCTGGAGCCACTCCAGGACGGCCTCGGCGCGGTCGGGATCGAGTCCTTCGAGCAACTGTCCCCGCCCGATCGGGACGAGAAAGAACACCGACCAAAGCACCGCGCCCAACTCGGCAACGAGATCACGGACCTCCGGGAGCGTCCCGACGGTCGACTCACAGACCGTCGTGTTGATCTGGATCGGGATCCCCGCCTTTCGCGCCGCTTCGACAGCCTCGATCGTACGATCGAAACTGCCGGCTTCCCCCCGAAACCGGTCGTGGGCCTCCCCTGGCGCGTCGATGCTCAGCGCGATTCGTTCGAGCCCCGCGTCGGCCAGTTCGGCGACCGAATCGGGCGTCAACGCCTCGGTCCCGCTCGGGGTTAGCGTCATTCGAAGCCCCCGTTCGGTCCCGTAGCGGACCATCTCGACCAGGTCGGGGCGCTTCATCGGGTCACCGCCCGAGAGGACGACCAACTGCCCGTCGCCGAACCCCGCGGCCGAGTCGAGCAGGCGTTTGCCCTCCACGGTCGTCAGTTCCTCCGGATGGCGGCCCGGACGCGCGTTCGCACGGCAGTGATCGCAGGCAAGCTCACACGCCTGTGTCACTTCCCAGATGAGCACGAACGGTCGCTCCGAGGTGTCGATCGCACGCGGGCTGGGCGGTGCCGCTCGGGATGGCATTGTCGATAGTTGACCCTCGGTGCATGAAAAACCCCATCCGAACTGGTTTGGAAACGCGTCACCGACTCCTTGGGTCATGGTGTCGGCCACGGTGGGGGGCCCCGGAACTCGCCGATGCTCCGTCAGCCGACCGGTCGGAAACGGCGGTTCGAGCGCCGACGCATACGGATGTGTCCGTGACGCCGACGTCCCGTGACGAACAGACTCTGTTCCCCTCCTGTGCCGTACGTAGACGTGTTCCTCCCGACCGCTTATAAACGCCCGAACGGCTCATTACCGTTCGGAACGTACGTTGAGGCGATATGACGCACCCGGAACACACACCCGCGTCATCGGACCGACCGACACGCCGCCCGCTGGCACCCGACACGCGCCGACTCGGCGGTCGGGCCGCCCGTGCTTGGACCGAACCGATGGCCGTCCGGCCGCTCGGCCGGGGACGTTACGCCGTCGAGAGCGGATCCGGCACGACGTACCTCGTCGACATCCCTGCCGGCGAGTGCAGTTGCCCGGATCACGAGATTCGCGGCGAGCGCTGCAAACACCTCCGCAGAGTCGCGATCGAGATCACGGAACGGCGGGTCGCGCCCCCGGGGCGGCGACGCGCCGACTGCACCGTCTGCCGGCGGCCGTCGTTCGTCCCCGAATCCGGGGACTCGATCTGCTCGGACTGTCGGCTCGAACGCGGCGATGTCGCCGTCGATCGCGAAACCGGGGACAGGGTCGTCGTCTACCGGATGACCGACGACCTCGCCGCCGATCGCTACGTCGAGGCCGCCGGCTGTACGGTCGCCGACTACCCGAAAAACGACGGCTACCCGGCCGACGATCCGGTCGTCGAGGTCGTCTACCCGTTCAGCGGCGACGCCGACGACGGGATCGACGAGCGACCGCGGTACGCGTTCCCCCGGTCGCGGCTCGAACGACGCGATGAGATGCTCGTCGAGTGACATCCTCCCCGCGGTGAACGGCGGGGCTTCCCACAAGCGGAGGCTTGCTGAGTTGGGTGATTTATGGTTTAACATCCCCGAGGGAATGCTGGCAGTGCCACGCTCCCGTTACCCCTATCCACCGTCAAGCGACGGGGATTCAGGGTTATCTTGTGCGTCCTGCACCCTGTCCGTCTGATGGAAGGGGTGCCTTCCACGACGAACGGGCGAATCCCGATACTGTCTCATTGGAATACGGCGGATAGACCGCCTCGGTTAGCATTCAGTACGCCCTGAAACCTTTTAAAACTACGTGCGGGCGCTGTATCCCCGCGCTGAAGCGCGAGGTTTTAGCGCCCTATCCCGCCAGGATAACTCGCTCCTCACGTTCGTTCGTCGCAGATTAGTGGGATCGCCCGGATTCGAACCGGGGTCCACAGCACCCAAGGCTGCGAGTATAGCCAAGCTAACCCACGATCCCGTACCCACGGGTAGCCGTCGCCGGCGTGAAAGCGTTTCGTTTTGGCCCCAAGGGATTTAGCGCCCCTTCACGAACGCTCTGCCATGGTCACGACGCTCGAAATCGCACTCCTCGTCGGGGTATTGGCGCTTCTGTTCGGCGCGTACACGATAATCAAGACGGTCAAGCCGTTCATCGTCAACGCCATCGTCGGGGTGATCGTGCTGGTGGTCGCGAGTTTCCTCGGAATCGGCGTCGAGATCACGCCGATCGCGGTGATAATCTGCGCCGTCGGTGGGATCCCGGGCGCGCTGCTCGTCATCCTGTTGGCGTATCTCGGCATCGCCTTCGCCGGGATGGCCGTTCCGGTCGGCGTGCTGGCACTGGTATAACCAGCCGTCGTCGAGAATCTGTCTACGTCGGGACTGGTGGTCTCCCTAGATTCACTGCTCGGCAGCGATCGTTTCGACCGCCAGGACGAACCGGTGACATCCTCCTCGCCGTGAACGGCGAGGCTTCCCGACCGCAGTTGGGATATTTATGGTTTGCAGCTGCTCGCCTGTTGAGCGAACGTCCCCTGTCCACAGCTGGGGTCGTGTTCTCCACGACGGAACAGGTTGACTACTGGACGTGCCACACGCCCGCTACTCCTATCCTCGGATGACCGAGGACTCAGAGTTACCTTTTCTGCT
>LFFM01000155.1_pt1 | contig 43303 bp, 48 predicted proteins | sample 643131 | NCBI WGS metagenome assembly LFFM01 (sample SAMN03777445, study PRJNA286221) | soda lake metagenome | biome: soda lake; feature: Kulunda steppe; material: water; isolation source: sample Tc-Br brine of Tanatar trona crystallizer | place: Russia: Kulunda steppe | collected 2011-07 | reverse complement strand
TCTGTTCCCAGCCTAATTCCTACATATACGTAGGATTGCCTATCAGTTTAAGCTATGGATTGTCAAATCTCAAAGTGGCTATTGCAGCGTAGATTGACTCCGAGTTGTCGGATTCATCCTGCGCCTAAAGGCGCAGATATTCTCCTTGATTCTGTATAAACTGATCAATAAAGCTGTCCACCGGAGCTGTCACAAACGGTTTATCCACGTGGGTCAATAGCATACTGCATGGAGATCCGGGACGCAGTTGAAGCGGACGCCGACGAGATCGCGGCGATCGCCGACTCGCCGACTGATGTGATGCGAAATCTCGTCCACGATCGAACAGTCCGCGTCGCGCAACGCGACGGAACCACGACTGACCCAAACGCCGATACTGATCGAACGGACGGCGAACTACTGGGGTTCGTCAGTTTCGATGCCAAACAACAGACCGTACACGTCACCCAGTTGGACGGTACAGCCGAGGCCTGCCGGAAGCTACTCGGTGAACCGATTAGATTCGCCGAACGGGAGGGGATGGCGGTCGAACTCCTCGCACCCGACTCCGAACCTGTGGTAGCGACGGCTGCAGAGGAACTCGGATTCGACGCCGCGGGTCGGGGACCGACGTTCAACGGAACAGGAACGGTACGGTACCGACTCGAAACCTGAACTTCCAGTGGAAACGTAGGGGTAGCGATGCGAGGAAGCCGGGTCCGTGTATCAGTCGGCTGTATGGTTCGGTCGGTTGTTCGTACCGACTGGAGCCTCGTATTTCAGGTCCGCCGCCAGGTTCGGGTGACAGTCCGCACAGACACGGCGGACTCGTCGATGTGTCATCACATCCGCCCGTACGCGATGCTCGAACCGGTGTGGGACGTCGTCACCGCAGTTTTCACAGGAAACCATGTTAACAGTACACACGGCACCATAATACATAAAACTTCCCCCATTCGGAGATATTGCAGTATGAATGGAGTGAAAACCCCAGTATATAGTGAAAATCAGCAGCTATTATCAGTAGAATTTTCTGATCGTCGTTTCGAGCGTGTCGAGGTCGACGATCGGTGCGTAGCCGGAATCGGGATCGATGTTGACACTCTTTTGAAAATCAGTCTGAGCCTGCCAGCAACCGGAGTTGATCGCGAGGACGTTCCGGTACTTGCCGTAGCCGAGTTTGTGTACGTGGCCGGTATGGAAAATGTCAGGCACCTCGTCGATGACGAGATAATCCTTTTTTTCAGGGGCAAGTCGCATATGACCACCGTACTGGGGCGCGACGTGGCGTTTCTTCAGCAGGTGGTACATCGGCTTTTCGGGTTCATCGTAACAGGCTTTCTCGTCGGGGAACTCGGCGATAATCTCGTCGAGTGAGACACCGTGGTACATCAGTACAGAGACGCCCTCGATGGTGACCGTTGACGGATTGCTGCTAATTTGGGCGTCGTGAGCGCTCATAATGTCGCGAAGCTCCTCGTCGAACCCGGGTTGCGGTTCGGCCAACCGAACGGCGTCGTGATTCCCGGGGATCATGATAATCTCGATATCACCGGGGACGGATTTGAGATGTTCGGAGAACGCCTCGTACTGGTCGTAAATATCGACGATGTCGAGTTCGTCATCCTGATCCGGGTAAACGCCCACACCCTCGACCATATCCCCCGCGATCAGCAGGTATTCGATGGATTCTGCAGCTTCGGTATGGAGCCAGTTTGCAAACCGGTTCCACGCGTCTTCCATGAACTCCTGGCTGCCAACGTGAACGTCGCTGATGAGGGCCGCCTGTACGTGTCGGTCGGCGGTCGAGGGCTCAAACGTGCGTGGAACGTCGGGGAAATACAGCGAATCGACAAAGAGAATTCCGCCGTCGTCGGCGAGGGTCCCTTCGACGGCGATTACCTCGTCCATCAGAAGTTCGTCCACCAGGTCAGCGAACTCGCGGTCTTTCATTACGAGACACGGGAACGTCCCAGCAGTGTCTTCGAGCTCGATCAACCAGTGACCACTCGCTGTCGATCGGATGTCGTTGACCATCCCGACGATTGCGGCATCGTTGTTACCCCCCATCGCTTCGAGCGTATCCGTCGGTCGGTGGTTGACGCGGCCGCGTAGCTGTCCACTGAGACGCTCGAATCGATCACGGAACACATCGACGAAATCGTCGTACTCGCCGGTACCAGTGCTCTGGCCGGTCATATCGTTGGCAATATCGACCGATCGGTGGGCCGTACCGCCGCGATCCGCGCCATCACCGCCGCCAAATGCGGTCGACGCATCCCTCGCAGTGACTGACTCGGGGCTGTCTGTTTCCCCCTTTGTTTCAGGTGGAGTAGTCTGCCCGTCTTCATCGTGTTTTGACCCCGGAGTTCCAGTTGAAACAGAGGGGTTATTCTTCGCGTCCTCGATTACCTGCTGCACCTGCTCGGTGGTAACTGTCAGCGCGTCGTCCGGGGTCGTGTCGACCACAGTTTCCAGTGTTGCGCGGGGATCATCCGTCGACGCGATCAGCGTCACCGCTTCTCGATCGGCGTTGTAGCCGTGTTGGGCGAGCTCTCGAACGATCCTGGCAGGCGCTTCCAGCGGCACTACAATCAACATACCGTCAGTCGCTCAAAAGCGTGCCGAACTACACCGTTACCGAGCAGAAGGTTGATTTTGGGGGGCCGTATAGGGAGTGGCAATGAACGATAGGCGGGACGGCGATGAATCAGACCCCCCATTCCCGTCAAACGACGGCAATGGCGACGAAAACCCCGACGCCTCTACCTCCCCTATTAGCGATGTACTCGAATCGGAGAGAGTCGGAGACGATGTCGATTCGAACGAGGCACCCACACAGACTCAGCGGGAATCGGACCCTCCCCGGCGCGGCGATAGCACGCCGAGTTCTACGGGCGGTCACAGCGACGACGTCCCGGCACCCAGTGAAAATCCGGTTCGCTGGTTTTTCAACACGAAAAACGGCTCCGTACTACTGTTCAAAGACATCGCCAGTAGCATCGCAATCGTCGCCGTAATCGGTCTCGTGTTGTTCGCGATCAGCGGCGTCTGGCCTCCACTGGTCGCAATCGAGAGCGGTAGCATGGAACCACACATGCAGAAGGGTGATCTGGTCTTTCTGATGGAGAACGAACGACTGGCATCGAGTGAAGCCGTCGCGGCGGGTGTCGTGACTCACGAGGTCGGACAGGAAACGGGATACACGAAGTTCGGTGATCACGGCGACGTGATCATCTTCAGACCGGATGGACAGGAACGGACGCCGATAATACATCGGGCACACCTGTACGTCGAGGAGGGCGAAAACTGGTATGACAGGGCGGACGAGCAGTATATGCAGGCCGACAGCTGCGACGATCTACGGAGCTGTCCAGCGCCACACAGCGGGTTCGTAACGAAAGGGGATAACCCGACGACGAACCGCCACTACGACCAGGACAATCGATACCAGATTGTCAAACCGGAGTGGGTTGAGGGAACTGCTGAAGTCCGAGTGCCGTATCTCGGCTGCATTCGACTGGAGTTTTCCGGAACCGCATCCTGTCGTGTGTAGCGATCTGATCGCGATTGCCTCGGATCAGTTATCGAACCGCGCCTGAACGAACGGCTGAACGTCTTCGATGTCACCAATCCGCGAGTCCGACATAAGCACAGCCTCGGTCTCCTCGATTGGTACCGAGAGGCTGATCTCTTTGGTGCGGCCGTATCGACCCTTGGAGACGACGACGGCGTTGACGATCCCGAGCATATCGAGCTCCGATATTAGGTCCGTAACCCGACGCTGCGTGAGAACATCCGCGTCGATCTCCTCACAGAGGCTTTTATAGATATTGTACACCTCGCCGGTGTTGATGTTGTGAACACCGTTCTTTTCGAGTAGAATCGTCGAGAAAAGCACGAGTTTCGACTGTGTCGGCAACGTCCTGACGACCTCGACGACCCGGTCGAGTTCGATTTTGTCCTGAGCCTGCCGGACGTGTTCTTCGAGGATATTATCTTGCTGGTCGCGTTCCGCGAGCTCACCGGCCGTCCGAAGCAAGTCGAGCGCACGCCGCGCGTCACCGTGTTCCTGGGCTGCAAACGCAGCACAAAGTGGGATCACGTCATCGGTCAGCGCATCCGGTTTGAACGCAACGTCAGCGCGATGTTGGAGGATATCCCGGAGCTGGTTAGCGTCGTATGGGGGGAAGACGATCTCTTCCTCACCGAGACTGGACTTGACACGAGGATCGAGGAAATCGGTGAACTTCAGATCGTTGCTAATCCCCATAATCGATACCCGAGAGTTGGTAAGCTCGGAGTTCATCCGCGAGAGGTTGTACAGCGTATCGTCGCCGCTTTTTTCGACCAGTTTATCGATCTCGTCGAGCATGATCACGACCACACGCTCGCGGTAGTCGACCGCCTCAAAGAAGACGCTGTAGACGCGATCCGTGGGCCATCCCGTCATCGGGACCTGCTCCATCCCCTCGCGATCCGCCCGTAGCTGCTCGATCCGCTCGTCGAGTTCGTCGACAGAATCGAACTCGGTATCGGCAAGTCGTTGCGGAGGCGATTCATCAGGGGCTCCGCGATTCTCGCCGTTGTCCGAACTCCCATTCTCCGAAATCTCCTCACGCAGTGTCTCGAACTGGTCAAGTCGTTCGTCGATCAGCTCTTCGTTTTTATCGATGAACTTGTTGGCCAACTGTGCGAGTACGCGGTATTGGGTGTCCGTCACCTCACAGTTAATATACTCGACGTCACACGGGACGCTGTACTTCTGTGAGGTGCTCTCTAGCTCCTGGCTGACGAACTTTGCGCTCGCAGTTTTACCGGTCCCCGTTTTACCGTAAATGAGGATATTCGACGGTGTTTCTCCACGAAGTGCAGCGACGAGAATCGTCGCCATCTTGTTGATCTGCTCCTTTCGGTGCGGGAGTTCGTGTGGCGTATACGAGGGTCTGAGAACCTCTTTGTTCTCGAAAATGGGTTCACTGTCGAGCAGGTCGTCGAACAGCCCCTGATTGTTTTCGGCAGGGCCATCGTCAAGGACGACTTCGTCGAGATCAACGTCGAATGACTGTGCGCTGTTCGTCGGTTCATCCTCGTCGTCGGTGCCTGTTTGGTTGTCGGCCATCTGTCAATCGCTCCGGCGTTCTTCCGCTGCACAACCCCTCCATTTCACGTGGACTCTAACCCCCATCGCGGTAGACCTGCAAGTTACTACCCTGTACCGCCGAAATACGCGATGCGGTGAGTGGGAGGTGGTCCAGTTGATGCAAACGAACCCAAGGTGGAGTAGGGTCTTAAATTCTTCTGATTTTTCGTCACTGGTGACGGTTCGAGCTGGAGTTCCAGCCGAAATACGGGGGTCGTCGCTGATGGTCGTGGTCGAACAGAGTGTGAAACCGGCCGTTTGCGGTTTCAGGGACCTCCGCTCATCCGTTGGTGGTGGCACTGAGTCTGAGAAGATCGACGGTGAACCTACGTGACGGTTTGAGTTGGTCGTCCCGTTGTTCCAGTTGAAAGGGAGGGGTTGGTCCGTCCTGTCCCCGACCCCCCCCACCCCTTCGTTTCAGGTGGAACGCTAATCTGCCGTGGGGGAGGGGGTGAACTCGAGGCGAAACCTAGTTGGATATGAAGCTTTATTACCCCGGCTGTTAAACAATATCCGCACTGCCGTAAGAGTAACAGAATAACTACATACTGTCTAGTATATTTCTAGTATATTCTAGAGAACACCGTCACGGAACCGCGGATCCTTCCAGTCCTCTCTACGGGGGTGGGGTGAATCTCCGCGTTCCACTCGAAACGAAGGGGTGGGGGGCAGTGTGGGCCGGCATGATACCACTCGACAATGGGCATGCACCGACTTCGGAAGACTCGCATTGACCTCGGAAAACTCGCAACGATCTCGCGTGTATGTGACTCAGTAATGTAACCATCGTAACACACGTCTGACCAAACCTTAAGTAGATACAGCGACGTTGTAGCGCCATACACACCAAAACCCACGCGTGGGTGCGGGGTGAACTCAAGGATGGGACTATTTACAGAACTCAGGGATAGCGTATCCCGCGTCACAGGCCGCCTCTTTTCCGAGGACGAACAGAAGCGGATAGGGATCTATGGGCCGCCGAATGCCGGAAAAACCACGCTCGCCAACCGCATCGCGCGCGACTGGACGGGTGATGCGATCGGACCGGAAAGTCACGTTCCACACGAAACACGCCGAGCCCGCCGAAAGGAAAACGTCGAGATCGAACGCAACGGTAAGTCAGTCTCGATCGACATCGTCGATACGCCGGGTGTGACGACGAAAGTCGATTACGAGGAGTTCCTCGACTACGATATCGACGAGGAGGATGCCGTCCGGCGCTCCCGTGAAGCGACTGAGGGCGTCGCCGAGGCGATGCACTGGCTTCGCGAGGATGTTGACGGCGTCATTTACGTGCTCGACTCCACGGAGGACCCGTTCACTCAGGTGAACACGATGCTCGTCGGGATCATCGAGAGCCAGGATCTGCCCGTACTGATCTTCGCGAACAAGATCGATCTCGAGGGATCGAACGTCCAACAGATCGCAAACGCCTTCCCACAACACGAGACAGTGGAGCTTTCGGCACTGGAGGGGGACAATATGGACGAAGTGTACGACAAAATAGCGGAGTACTTCGGATAATGCCTGAAGTGAAAGATCCCTCGGACGGCGTGCAGATCGACCTGATCAGCGGTGACAGGATGGAAGGCATGACCGGAATGGAGAAGATTCGAATGATCCTCGACGGCGTTCGGGACGGTAACATCGTCATCCTCGAACAGGGGCTGACTCCGGACGAGGAATCCAAGTTGATCGAGGTGACGATGACCGAGATCACACCCGCTGATCCGGAGGATTTCAACGGCATCGAGATCGAGACGTACCCCCGTGGCGAGACGGATGGCGGATTTTTCTCCCGCCTGATGGGGAAGGAGGAAGCATCCAAACTGACCGTGATCGGACCGGCCAACCAGATCGAGACGCTCCACAAGGACGAGACGCTGATCAGCGCTCTGGTCTCCCGGAAATAATGCCACATCAGTGTACGAACTGTGGTCGGACGTTTCCGGACGGCTCCAAGGAGATGCTCTCTGGCTGTCCGGACTGTGGCGGCAACAAGTTTCAGTTCGAGCCATCCGGACGCTCTGCTGAGAATACCCCGGAGGCTCCCGAAAGCCCGGAACCGCCGGACTCACCATCGAGCGTCGCGAGCACAGTATCGCAGGCGACACGAACGGTCCGTGACTGGGTGAGCAGCGACGAGTCCTCACCCCCGAGCGACGTTTCTACCGGAACCGATGGTGACCCGGCATCTCCTGGGCCGGATACGGCCGAGTCGTCCGGCGCGTCCAGCCAGAGATCGGACTCCGCGACAGATACTCAAGGCTCCGACGCAGGCTCGGCCGCATCGGCAAGCAGTACTCCCGCTTCGGACAGCACCGATCCCGGTGATGCTCGCCCTGATCTCGGGGAGGAAGCATCGAGCGAATGGCCGGATCACGGCTTCGAGGATCCGTACAGAGAGAAATCGACGCCGGAAAAATCGGAACAAGAAGAGTGGCCGGATGTCGGTCAGCGACCAGATCACGAGGACCCGACCGCCCCCGATCGTGACGGTGAGTCACCTGCCGACACGTCCGAGGACACGGCACAGGCGAGCGCACGCTCCGATATCGTCTCTCCCGACGAGCTGCCTGACGATCCGCCGACACGGTCGGGCGACGACAGACAGCACCGCCACGACTCACCGACCGAGCAACCTCGGCCGGAACGGTCGGAAGGCCGTGTCGCGAGTACGCCCGACGACGACAGTCCCGACCTCGAAGCACTCCGAGCCGAACTCAACGAGCAGTTCGAGAGCATCAAGATCGTTCGTCCCGGCGAGTACGAACTCAACTTGATGGAGCTGTACGACCGCGAAGAATATATCGTTTCACTGATGGAAGACGGCCGCTACGCTATCGAGGTGCCGGACGCGTGGCGTGGCGACGAGGACCGGTAGTCGCCGTCCATCCCCGATTGTCCCGTCACGCCTCGATCGCCTCGATCAGTAGCTCCGCCACGTCGACGATATCGATCTCCTCTTCGAAGTCGCCGGTCTTTCGACCGTCCTCGAACATCGTCGTACACATAGGGCAGGCGACGACGAACTTTTCGATCTCGTCACCGACCGCCGTATCCTCCAGGGCCTCCCGCAGTCGTTCCTCGCTTGGTTTGATATCCTCCTCGACCTCGATCCAGAGGCCTCCTCCGCCGCCGCCACAGCAAAACGAATCCTCGTGGCTTCGGGGCATCTCGTGGAGATCCGCGCCAGTAGCACGTATCAACTCCCGCGGCGCTTCGTACTCGTCGTTGTACCGGCCGAGATGGCAGGGATCGTGATACGTCACGGTGTAGTCCAGTTCGTTGCCGGAGAGGTCGAGTCGCCCTGCGTCGACGAGCTCCTCGACGACCTGCGTCCAGTGTTTTACCTCGATTTCGCCGTCCGCATTCCACTGTTCGTCGTACTCGAAGGGCATCATCGGGTCATCGGCGAACTCCTCGAAATCGACTTCCGGATACTCGTTTTTGAACGTATTGTAGCTGTGGGGGTCGGTACAGACGATCTGCTCGAACTCGCAGTCCTCGAACGTCTCGACGTGATGCCCGGCAAGTTCGAGGTAGAGGAACTCCTCGCCGACTCGTCGAATATCGTTGCCATCGTACTGTTCGTCGTCGAACAGGATCCCCCACTCGACGTCTGCTTCCTCGAAAATACGGGTGAGCGAGCGGGCAACTTTCTTGTTTCGCTCGTCGAAACTCGGGTAATCGCCGACGTACCAGAGGAACTCGACCTCCTCATCGCGCGCGTCGGTCGGCTCGATGTCGAGCTCGTCGGCCCAGTCTGCCCGGTTGCGCTGTGGCTCCCCGAACGTGTTGCCCTTCTGCATCACGTCCTGGAAGACGTCCTGCATGTTCGAGTCGACGGCCCCCTCGTCGACGAGCTGACGGTTCATCCGGGTGAAGGAGTTCAGATGTTCGACCTCGACCGGACAGGCGTCCATACAGGCCATACAGGACAGACACGACTCCATTGTCGAGCTATCGATTACCGAGGTCCCACCATCAGCGATAATGGGTTTCTGCCCACCGCCTCCGCTCCCGTCACCCTCCAGCGATTCGCGGTAGGCTTTCAGATCGAGGATCACGTCGCGCGGATCGAGTGGGCGACCCGATGCCTTCGCCGGACAGACCGACGAGCAGCGACCACATTTCGTGCAGGCGTCCTGGTCGAGAATCTCCTTCCAGGTGAAGTCCTCGATCGACTCGGCGTTGGTGGCGTCGAGATCGGCAGGAACGCCGGGAAGTCGCGCGCCCGACTTCTCATCGCGGGTCACGACGTTTGCGAACGAGGAGAGCATGTGGAACGGCTTGGCGTAGGGAATTGCGGCGACAAAGGCAAGCGCGTGGATCGCGTGGAGCCACCAGACCACTGGATAGGCGACCTGTGCACCCTCGGGCGTCATCCCGCCCGCACCCAGCACGACGGCGATGAAGTAACCGACGAAGCTCACGGTCTCGTGACCGGGGAACCCACGCCCCAGAATTCCCAGCGCTTCGAGCAGGAAACCACCGACGCCCAGAATAAACAGCGTCCAAATAAAGAGGTCGTCTTCGAGACTCGTGTGTTTCCCCCAGAGTCGGGCCTTTCGGACCTCATACCGGCTGTACATCGCCATCCCGACGCCGACGACAAAGAGCAGGCCCATCGCGTCCATCACGAACTGGTAGGAGAGATAGAACTCACCGACCCAGAACGACTCCCCGGTCAGGGGTCGGTAGATGTCCATATCGATGGCGAGGATGGTCGTTCCCATCAACAGGGTCAGAAATCCCCAGAGGATGAACGTGTGCATTACGCCCGCGTAGAGGTCCCGATCGAACAGCGGCCGGTTCGAACCGACCAGCTTTACGGCCGTGATAATTCGACCACCGATCCCGTCCAGTCGGTCGAACCAGTCCTCGTCACCTTGCGTATACCGCTGTACCCGATCGTACGCTCCGTACAGGAAGATAATGATCGCAACGGCGGCGAGATAGTAGAAGATCACCTCGCCGACGAGATCGATCTGATAGAACGTCGGGCGGGTCGCCTCCCCACCGCTTTGCGCGATAAATGTCATGTATTATCACGGGTGTACATCACCAATAAATCTTCCCACGAACACGCCTGGATCACACTTCCCTCGTGCACGAATCACAAACGGATTCCTAGTTTATCGCTCACGACGTGTCCCGGACAGCGACTCAGAGGAGTGGGGACAACAGGAGAACACCACTCACCGCAACAATCGGGGCGTCAAGTCGAGTTGCCGACAGCGGTGGCAGGGTCGGGTTCCACGAGAAACACCGGGACTGCATGGCAAGTGCGAGGCGGTTCGCCCGGCGAAACGTTCGTGACACGCCGAGGACGCCGATCAGCTCGGCACGTCGACGAAGGCTCGCGTTCTTACCGCCCCGTGCAGCGATCGCGTTCCGGATGCGCTGAAGATCGGACTGGAGCACCGGGAGGAACCGAAAGATCAGTGAGACACCGATCCCGAGGACGACGCCGGGACGGCCGGGAACCGCCCACTGTATCGCTGCCCGCGATTCCCGTGGCGCGGTCGTCACCACGTAGGCGGTGCTGACGAGCAGTATCAGGACGACCCGATAGCTCGCGAGCGCCGTGACGATCCCGTCGTCGATGTCGATCCATGGCGGGCCGAGCGTTCCAGCCGCCAGCAGCGGGGCGAACGCGAGGAGCACGAGCGGGAGCCGAATCGACCACAGTGCCCGGAGCGGTGAGATGCGTGCGCTCCCGAGAACAACAAGCGCCAGCACGCTCAGCACGGCCAGCCCCGATCGAGTGGTATGCGCGAACGCGGCGATCGCGAAGGAGAGCTGGAATCCGAGTTTCGCGCGCGCATCGACTCGATGGCCAACCGTCCCACCAGGTTCGTACGTCAACATGGGTGTCCGATCACTGCTAACTCATCCGTTCCGGTACTCGGACGCCGATCCCATCGAGTGCCGTCTCGACCGACTCGGGGGCGGTGTCGACCCTGACCTGTCCGTCGACCAGTGCGACGACGCGGTCCGCGAGTCCGAGCACGTCCCGCAGATCGTGAGTAACGATCACGATGCCGGTTCCGTTCTCGTCCAGCGTCGCCAGTTTCTCGAGCACGGACTGGCGTGCCGGTTCGTCGAGCCCGGTAAACGGCTCGTCGAGCACCAGATGTTCGGGCTCCATCGCGAGTGCGCCGGCGATGGCGACCCGTTCCTGTTCGCCGCCCGAAAGCTGATCGATGCGCTCGTTCTCCCGGCCACTCATTCCGACTGCTGACAGTGCCTCGCTCACCCGACGGTCGATCTCGTCGTGGGCCAGTCCGAGGTTCTCCGGGCCAAAGGCCACGTCGGTGCCGACGGTTGTCGCGACGAACTGATCGCGCGGCGACTGAAACACCATGCCGACGCGCCGGCGCGCCCCAAGCAGATCCTCCGTGACAGGCGTTCCGTCTACCGCCACTTCGCCTCGATCGGGCGTCAACAGTCCGTTGAACTGGCGGACGAGCGTCGTTTTCCCGGAGCCGTTTGCGCCTGCCAGTACGACGAACTCGCCGTCGGCGATCCGGAGCGAGACGTCATCGAGAACGCGCACATCGCCGTACTCGAAGACGAGGTCGGTAGTCTCGATCATCCCCTACTGCCCGACGCCTTGGGGCGGCCAGTCGACGACGTGCCCACTCTGAGCGATGGCGATCGCCGCAGCCATCTTTGCGGCCTCCCCGGGGAAGAAGACGACGGCACCGCCGATCACGGCTTCCACGAGACTCAGTTCCAGTACGACCATCAGCCCGACGATCCCGAGTGCGTAGATGATCGCCGCTCCGGCGACGAGGCCACCGATCAGTCGAGGTAGGTCCACCGACGAGGGATCGCCTATTCCGGTATCACCGTACGCCACGAGTCCGATCACGACGACGGCGATCGGAAACGAGAACAGATAGCCAGCGGAGGAGCCAAAGAGATGGCCGACCCCCGCTTGCCCGTGTGCGAACACCGGCGCGCCGAGAGCCCCGGCAACGAGATACAACACCATCGAAACGCCGCCCCACTTCGCCCCGAGGAACAGGCCGACCAGGAAGACACCGAGTATTTGCAGCGTGATCGGCGCAGGCGACCAGGGATACGGCAGTGCCAAATACGCCAGTACACCGGTCAACGCTGCCATCAGTGCCGCGCTAGCGATCCCGACCACCGTTTCGGAGTCGACGAGATCCACGCCACTCCGTGTTTCGTTCATACCTGATCGCTCTTCGTCAACCAACTTTAATACATCGGTTTACGAACCGTGGCCAAACAAGCTTTTATATCTTCTCCTGTTGATACAGTGCGTACCGATGGACGAGAAGACCGAAGAGCTCCGCGATATCTTCATCGACGTGACTGATGAAGAAACCGTCACTGAAGCACAGGAAGACACTCGTGGATCGATCACAGATGTCGACAACGAAGCGGTTCAAGAGCGTATCGAGAGCGTCATCGAAAGTATGCAAGAGCGATACGTGTTCGAGACCGACCTCACCGACGAACAGTACTGTGAGGTCGTCGACGGCTTCTACGCCGACGAGTCGGACGCCGAGATCGCCCGTAGTATCGACGAATCGCGTACGACCGTAGTTCGCGCGCGTCTGGACCTCCATCTGATCCACAGCCGCGACCTGGACGCACCGTTCGATCTCGACGAGTTCCGCCGCCGTCTCAACGAGGACCCGGCGACGTCGGACCTCGCCGAGGAGTTCGACGTCAGCGAGTCGACTGTCCGCCGGTATCGGCGAGTCGTCGCCGCACAGAACGAGTCCCGGCAGGCAAACGACCGGTATCGTGACGAACTCGACAGCATCATCGGCGAGGCCGATCTCTCCGCGCACCTGACGGAGGACGTCCAGGAGGACGGTCTCGACGATGCAACGGAGGGGATGGAGACGGACGTATCCTTCTGAACTCCCGTCGGTCTTCTCGTATCGCCCCCTGAACTCCCCGTTCCTGTGAATCGCCTTCGTTTCCGTACCCTAACTGTTCGGCCTGGGTGTACTCCGACAGTTCATACCGGATCGCGAGCCACTCCCTCTATGACCCTACACGCGTTTAGCGATCTTCGCCGCGTCGCCTTTTGCCCACGTCAGCTGTACTATGCACGCCAGGACGGTGACCGGTCACCGCCGTCCGAGGTCAAATGTCAACGCGACCTCGCGTACCGATACGAGGAGCTGATCGACGCCGACGATGCGGTCCTGTCGGAGTGTCCGATCGATCTTCCCCCGCGTGCCTTCCGCCGGAACCTCCGGCGCACCCGCGATCGGATCGACCGGTTCGATGCTCTCGTCGATCCCTCTCGTCGAGAGGTACTGCTGACCGGCCGGGAGTGTCGCGGGGTCGTCCACAAGTGTCTGGAGGACCCGCCGGCCCCCTCGCTCGTCGCCACGGGCACGCCACCGGAGCAGGGTGTCTGGGAGCCACAGTCAGTTCACGCCGTCGCCGCAGCCAAAGCGCTCGCGTGGGAAGGGGAACGTACAGTCGAGCACGCCTACATCGAGTATCCGACTCACGGCATCGTTCGATCGGTGTCGATCGACGGCCGCCGGAAGGCACAGTACCGTGACGCGATCCGGACCGTCGAGTCACTTGGTTCGCCGCCGCCACGCCTCCAGAACGACACGAAGTGTTCCGCCTGTGAGTACAGCGAACAGTGCGGCGTCGAGACGCGGACGCTTCGGTCGCTGCTTGGCTTTGGTTAGTACCGGCGCCTTCGCCGCCCGAGTTTCAGTGCTCGCCCAGCCACGCCTCGATCTCGTCTCCTCTCACGCCCCGACGATGGATCACACCCTGCTCGACATCGACGACGGTACTCTCGACACCGCCGGTCGTGCCACCGTCGAGGACGACACTCGCTGCCTCCGTGATCTCCTCGTCGACCTCCGCGAGGCGGCGCACGCTCGGACGACCGCTGACGTTCGCGCTCGTCGCCGTGATCGGTCCGGTCCGGTCCAGCAGTGCCAGCGCGAGGTCGTGGTCCGGCACCCGTACCCCGACCTGATCGCTCCCGGCAGTGAGCACGTCCGGCACCATCTCGCGGCGTTCGCACAGGACCGTCACGGGACCGGGCAGGAACTCCTCCATGAACGCCTGCTCACGCTCGGTGGCTCGGACGCACTCGCCGGCCATATCAACGTCCGGGACGCCCAGTGAGATCGGCTTCGACCGGTCGCGGCCCTTCGCCTCGAACACTCGTTCGACGGCGGCCGGATCCAGTGCGTCCGCGGCCAGCCCGTACACCGTCTCCGTCGGATACACTACGAGATCGCCAGCCTCGATAGCGGTCGCCGCTGCGTCGAGATCGGTCATCATCACCGTTTGGATCGTCCGTCGAAAAAACGTGCCGTCTCTGCGGCGCTACTCGGCGGATTCGATAGCGCTTGCGACCTGCTGATAGAAGTCCTCGCCCTGCTGGGGGACGAGCAGTTCATCGTTTACTGCCACGGTCGGGGTAGAGCTGACTCCGCGATCCTGTCCCGCTTCGCTGCTCGCTTCGATCACCGGCAGGTAGGTCAGGTCCTCCGCGGCCGCACGGACGACATCGCCGTCGGCACCGACTTCGGTGGCGACCTCTTCAACAGTATCGAACGAGTACTCTCCCTGATGGGGATAGATCGCTTCAGCAAACGCAAAGAACGCGTCGTCGCCCTCGGTATCCTGCACCGCGCGGGCGGCGCTTGGTATCTGATACGACCAGTCCTCGTTGACCACCGGCAGATCGTGATGTTCGTATCTGATTCTGTCAGTCTCTACGAACTCCGCTTTGATATCCGGGTAGACTGTCAGTTTGTAACTCTGACAGCCGGGGCAGCTAAAGTCCTCGTAGACTGCTACCGTCACGTCCGCATCAGGATTGCCCTGTACTGGCGTCGGCAGTTCGTCGACCGATTCTCCGGTGGGGGTGAGATCATCCTCGTCGCTCAGACACCCGGCCACTGTACCGGTGATCCCGGCCGCAGTGAAGGCCAGAAACTGACGCCTCGACCGTTTCGTGCTCATATCCCATTGGTTAGCAACCCGCGTTCATCAACTATTCGGGTCTCGCGTTTCGTGCCGACGCCCACAGTTGTGGTGCGGAACGGCTTTGAGTATCGCCGACACACGTCCAGATATATGGAAGTGTTCGGGTCGAGCGGAACACGTGGGACTGTCAACGAGTCGTTGACGCCTGCGTTCGTGATGGACGTCGCACAGGCCGCCGGATCGGTCTGGGATGACGACAGAGTCGGGATCGCTCGCGACACACGGGTTACCGGGCAAATGCTTGCCGATGCGGTCGCCAGCGGACTCGCAAGCGTCGGTACCGATATCGACCGGCTGGGCATCACCCCGACCCCCGCTGCACAGGCCTACGCCGAGCGCGCTGGGATCCCGGTCGTCATCGTCACTGCATCGCATAACCCGCCCAAGTTCAACGGCATCAAGCTTGTCGGCTCCGATGGCGTTGGCCTCTCAGTCGACGAGCTCGAACGGATCGAGGCGGTGTTTCTCGCTGACGACTCGAAGACGACGACGTGGGACGCAGTCGGCAGATCGCGACGTGTGGAGACGGCCAACGACGAGTACATCGAGGAGTTACACGACGCAGTCGACGTCGATCGGATCGCAGAGGCTGGTCTGACCGTCGCGCTTGATCCGGGCCACGGGGCGGCATCCCTCACGAGCCCCGAGTTCTTCCGCGCGCTCGGCTGTGACGTTGTGACGGTCAACGCACAGCCCGACGGTCACTTCCCCGGTCGTGATCCCGAGCCGATCCCCGAGAACCTCGACGACCTCTGTCGGCTCGTCAGCTCGACCGATGCGGATCTCGGCATCGCTCACGACGGTGATGGCGACCGCGCGGTGTTTATCGACGAGACTGGCGAGTATATGGAAGGCGACGCGACGCTGGCCGCGCTCGTCGCCGCAGAACTCGATCCGGGCGAGACGACGGTATCCGCGGTCAACGTTTCACAGCGACTCGTTGACGCGGTATCCGCGGCGGATGGCGAACTAGAACTGACACCGATCGGTAGCACGTACATCGTCAGCCGGATCCGGGAACTACAGGAGCAGGGTGTTTCCGTTCCGGTCGCAGGGGAAGGGAACGGCGGGCTCTTCTTCCCGCGGTACCGGCTTGCCCGCGACGGCGCGTTTACTGCCGCACGCTTTCTCGAACTCGTCGCCAGCCGGGCTGCAAGCGAGATCGTCGCGCCGTACTCGGGCTATCACAACGTCCGGGTCAACGTCGAATACGCGGACAGGACCGAGCGCGACGCAATGCTTGACGCCGCCGCGGAATGGGCTCGTGACGTGGACGCACAGCTGTCGACCACCGACGGAGTCAGACTCGATTACGGCGATGCGTGGGTGCTCACTCGTGCGAGCGGCACGGAACCGTTGATACGGCTGTACGCGGAGGCAGCTGAGAGGGAACGGGCGGAGACACTGGCCGAGAACGTTCGGGAGGCGCTAGAACGCGGTCGAAAGTGACTGATCAGGCCTCTGGTAACGTGTCGAGCCGGTCCTGTAGTCGTTCTTTCTCGGCCCGAAGCTGTTCGAGCTCCCGCTTTACAGCCCCCGATGCGAGTCGCTCGCGTGTTCGCTCGTCGAGTTCGTCGATCGCGATCGCCGCAAAACGCAGGCGTTCGAACGTCGACTCGTCACGGGCCAGATCCTGCACGGTACGCAGCGCTGCGATCGCCGACTCCGGCGCGAACCGACCGATGACGCGCCGTAACTCGTCGGCGCGCCACCGAACCGTTCCCGCCGGTTCGGGCGGCCACGATAGCGTCAGCGCCTCGGCGTCCAGCCGATCCAGATACGTGCGCTGTGTCGCGATCTTCCGCTTGAGCGTGTCTGCGTCGTCCGCATAATGAACCAGCTTGGAGTGGCTGTAGTCGGCGTACTCCAGAAGCGTCGGGACTGACTCGGTGCCGTCGGGACTCTCCCTGACGTACTCGAGTAGCTCCGCGGGTGGTTGCGGGAGCGGGACGAGCGGAAACTGCTTCGTCCGCTCGACGAAGGTCAGGAACTCACGGGCACTCGCCTCGCTTCGGTACTCCCGAAACACCTCTCGAACGCTTTCGTTGTACCGTTCGATCGGGTCACGAAGCCGCTCGATCGGTGCGTCGAGATCCGCGTCACCGAGCTCCAGAGTCTGCTCGACCGCTGCAATCTCCTCGTCGATCTCCTCAACCCGCTTGATGGCGTCGAGACGGGCCTCGTGATACCGTTCCTGTGCGGCGGTCCGGTTCTCGATCAGCTCCACGAGATCGGTGACGCCGTCCAGACGCTCCCGTGCACGAGTGAAATCGTCCTCGCCGAGCCGTCGCTTGTCGACGGCGTCCAGCGAGTTTTCGAACACGTCCCGTCGCGGGAGCCACTCCGGGAGGTTCTCGACAAACGTCGAGTACTGTCCCCGGAACTGGACGTAGGATTTGAAATCACCCGTGCCGGTCGCGTCGTCGGCGTACCGGTCGAGGATCCGGTGTGCATCTCGGTACGCCTCGACCGCGTTCTCGACTTCGCTCTCGCCGATCTCCTCGAGTTCGGATCGGATCGCCTGTAGCTCGTCGTGTGCACGTTCTAGGGCTGCAACCGACTCGAACTCCTCGGCTGTGTGCTCGCTCATCGTCCCCCTGATTACTCGTAGATACTGTCCGGATCGAACACTTTTTCGCCGACTATCTCCCCGTCGATCGTCCGGTGAAAGCAGGAGTCGTATCCGGTGTGACAGGCCCCGCCCTCCTGTTCGATCTGATAGACGATCGCGTCGCCGTCACAGTCGACGAGAATCTCCTCGACGTGCTGGAGGTGGCCGCTCGACGCGCCTTTTTCCCAGAGCTCGTCGCGGCTCCGCGAGTAGTAGTGAGCGCGGTCGGTCTCCCGGGTTCGCTCGACGGCCTCCCGGGTGGCGTAGGCGAGCATCAGTATCTCGCCGGTTTCGGCGTCCTGTGCCACCGCCGGGATCAGCCCGTCGTCGCCGAACTCCAGATCGACATCCGCGCGAGTCTCGCTCATATCCGTGAGAAAGCGGCTCCCGGTGGTAGGCTTTTTGGTCGGGAGCATCCGGCTGTCCGATCACACCAGACCGAGCAGTTCCAGCAGCCGGAAGAGTAGATCACCGTACAACAGCCCGATACCGAGCCCGAGAAAGATCGGAACGATAAACGGGATACCGGGTGAGACCCACACCCGCTCGCGCTCGACGAGCGTTTCGATCCCGTTCCGGAGCTTCTCCGGTGTCGTTCCGTATGCCGACGTCTCGATGCTGTCGAGAAACGCCGCCGCGCCCCACGGATCGTCGTACGCTGTGGGTTCGGTTCGCTCTGCAGCATCGTTCCCCCCGAGTGACCCCACGTCGTCAGTATCGAGGGCCTCGTCCGCAGCTACCGCGCCGTCAGTCGCCGGGTTCGGATCGTCGGGCAAGGTTTCCGGATCTCGGTACAGGTCGGGGTTCTCACGCAACTCCCCGAGGGTCAGCCCACGCCATCGCAGATACATTCTGAGCGCGTCGAGATCGAGCCCATCACGCGTGAACCCGCTCGTCTCTTCCATCACTCGGCCGTGGGCAGTCGGCAGGTCCGCCCAGTGGCGTACCCACCCTACGGCCATCGCTGGCGCGACCCGCCCACGTGCGGCGTTGTATGCCGTCAGGGCGACCGGAAACGCGACCGCGACGAGCACGGCGTTGGTGAGGATGGTAAACGAAAAGACGCCGACATCGGTCTGGACTGCCGGATAGACGCTCGTCCCGATGTAGTAGGTGGGAAAGGCCGGAAACAGGACGGCGATCGTCATCAACGCCTTCGCGTCCGCGCCGCCGAACCCACCCATCCACCAGAATGCATACGAGAGCGGGACGACGATGCCGAGACTGATCGAGGTGGTAACGAGAAACAGCTGCCAGTCGTAGCCGCCGATCCCGAAGGCGGTCCAGCCGTCCCAGAGCAATAACAGCACGCCGAGAAGGACAAGCGGGAGCCACGTGACGTTCGGGACGCGCCGCGTTCGTATGTCCCGCCACGCGGCCCACGCGAACACGGGAACGGCGACGAGCCGCAGCAGATCGGTCGCCGAGGCGAAGACAGGACCGAGTTCGAGCATGTCCCGAACGGTGTGGGGAATCGAGTTATAGATTCCGGCTCCGACTGCTTATCGCTCGACTGTCTGTCGATCACTGTCCGCCGCGCTCCGATAGACCGCATAGAGAATGAGGACCGCAATCAGAAAGTCAAAGCCGTGTTCGACGAGGTGGTGAGCGGTCATCGGGACGATGCCAAGCACTGTACCGAGTCCGACGACCGACCGAGCAACGAGGAGACCGAGGACGACCGTAATAACCAGATATCTCGGCGTCCGTCGACGCGAATACGCGACGACGCCTGCAAAAAAGAGCACTGTCGTTCCTAGCACCGCCAGTAGAATAATGCCGACGAGTACGGGCGCTAGCTGTGGGTCCATCCACTCGCCCCAGAGTGATCCCGTCGTGGCGTACCACAGTTCCACTGCCGAGCGATGCTCCGGATACATCCGTTTCTACCTATTTCGGCATCGTAGTATGCTCTTCGGTCACCGTTCCCAGCCCGTAGGAAGAAACGAAACGCCTTGTATTGAGGGGCCATTAAGGCTGGCTAGACGGCCCTGATAACAGATGACCCAGACACGAGCAGCGATCCGGGCGCATATCCACGACGATGCTGGGATCCATTTCAACGAACTCGTTCGTGAGTCCGAGTACGCACCGGGTCAGGTGCAGTATCATATCCGCCGACTCATCGACGCCGGCGAAGTCGTTCGCACCGAGTTCTACGGCCGAACACACTATTACCCGCCGTCACACGACGAGTGGGAGCAGGGGACGCTGGCACTCTTTCGTCGCGAGACGGCCAGATCGATCGTCGTCGAGTTGATAGACCAAGAACCCGCGGCTCCCGTCGACGTAGCTGATCGGTTAGATATCGCGCGCAGCACGCTCGAACATCATCTCGATCATCTGGTCGAACAGGACGTCGTCGAAAAACACTACGACGAACGCAACCGTGTGACGCTCACCCTGCGCAATCGGGAGCGGACTGCGACGATGCTCACGGCCGTGACACCACGTGTTTCGGATCGGTTCGTCGACCGGTTTACGCGTCTGGTCGACGACCTTCTGGAGCGTGCCACTGAGAAGCCGTCTGCGGCTCGGGAGAGTTGAGTGGGTCGCCCGTTACCGTGCCGATCCTGATGGTTCCGCAGTCGACAGGTCGAAGCCGGCTGAGACGAACGAAACGGTGTGGCTCCGATCCCCGACCGCGTCGCGGCTGCGCTTGATCGTGCTGGCATCATCACGCCAGAGCGGTTACACGAAACGATCGACCTTGCGTGGCCACGGATCATCACAGGGGTCGCTCTCATGTCCAAGTCCACGGTCGACTTGGTGCTGGTCGGATGGTCGGTGGGGGCCGCTGCGATCGCAGGGCTGGCGTTTGCACAGGCGTACTGGACCGTCGCGAAGTTCGCCGGGATCGGGCTCGCGGGTGGGACTGTGAGTCTCGTGTCACAGAACGTCGGCGGCGGGGCAGCTGACCGTGCAGGAACCGTACTCGACGTCAGTGTCCTGCTGGCGGCCATTGCGTGTCTCCCGCTCATTGTACTGTATACTCAGGCAGCATACTCCCTAGTTAACCTGATCGCACGCGACAGCGGCGCGGCCGTCGAACACGGTGCCACGTATCTGGCTATCGTTGCACCAGCACTCGGCTTCGAGTTTTACAATCTGATCGCGAGTCGGACGTACGCGGGGGTTGGCGATACGTTCACACCGATGGTCGTTCGTGCAGGTGGTGGGATCGTTAACGCCGGTGCCAGTACCGTGTTAGTGTTCGGTGCTGACCTCGAGGTCACCGGCGTTGCACTCGGAACGGTACTGGCCACAGGCGCGGTCTCTGTCGTCCTGGTCTGGGGACTGTTGGGGCGGCCGTATCCTGTCCCGGGGATGGCTGCATCGCCAGTAACACATCGTGGGTTGGGAACGTTCGATCCAACGCTTGCCCGTCAGCTGATTTCGGTGTCAGCACCGCTGGTCGGCCGCCGCGTCGTTGAGCATCTCGTGACCTTTCCGTTACTGTTTATCGCTGCGTCCTTTGGCCCCGCGGTCGTCGCAGCGTACGAGATCGGCCGACGCGTCCGAGCGCTTCTGGACAGTTTCAGTTGGGGCTTTTCGATCGCCTCTAGCACGCTCGTCGGCCAGGAGCTCGGCGCGGGCAGGGAGGGATCGGCAGCCGAGTACGGCTGGTCGATCGTCCGGCTTTCCGGAGTAATCTACGTTGTCACCGCCGTCGTAGTTGTCGTCGCCGCGCCGTGGATCGTATTACTGTTCGATCCCGGCCCGGAGGCGATCGATCCCGCCGTCACCTTCGTCCGACTGGCTGCCGTGAGCGTCGTCTTTCTCGGAATCGATGGCTCCATCACGGGGACACTTCGAGGGGCTGGCGACACGCTGTGGCCGTTTTACGTCTCCCTCGTTGCTCAGTATGCCGTTGCCCTTCCACTGGCAGCCATCGGTCTCGTGACTCCTCTTGCCGTCACCGGACTGTACGCTGCGTTCGTCGTTGCTCCCGGCACACGGGCAGCACTCAACCTCTACAGGCTCCGCCAGGGCGACTGGAAACGGGTAAGCCGGCAGTATCGTCCCGATGCAGTCTGAGTTGATCGAAAGGAAGGTTGCACTCAGCATCGGAGTCACAAACTGCCCCCGATGCACGTGACCGGCCAGAGGACTGATCGGGTTTTCTTCCGGGCAAAAAACAGGTCGGGTCGCTGTCGTTAGATGACGCGGTTCTGCAGGTAATCGAGGTGTTTCGCGTTGTAGACGATCTTGACCTCGTCGGCGTCGGGACTACCGATGCAGGTCAGGCGGACGCCCTTCTCTTCGACTTCCTCGTCGCTGAGGATCTGCTGCATGTCCATGTCGATGTCGCCCTCGTAGACGATGGCTGCGCAGTTTGCACACGCACCCGCACGGCACGAGAAGGGCCAGTCGTAGCCCTGTGCTTCGGCCGCTTCGAGGATATACTCGCCTTCGTTAACTTCGAGTGAGCCGTAATCCTCGCCGTCGAGGCCGGCGTCAGCAGCCTGCTCGAAAAGGTCGTCGTCGTCCATGTCCCAGCCCTGGTCGTCCAGCACTTCGTAATTGAGGTATTCTACGGTGGGCATCAGCATGACGTTCGGGGTCCTAACGGTTAGAAGTTATTGTTTCACGCTGCCCCCCGAACCGCCGAAAAATGAGGGGTAAGGCTCTTGAACCACCATCATTCGCCTCCAGTTGTTTAAAAGCCAAACACCGGAACGAACTCGAAGACGAGATACGCGCCGATCGTCGAAATCGCAGGCGCGAGGTTCTGTAGCAGAATCACCCGGCCGGTCGTCCCCGGGTCGAACAGGTCACCCGCACTCGGGATATCTTCGGGCTGTTCCTCGCCGATCTCGGGAAGCTCTTCGCCTTCCTCGTCCGCGGTCAACGCACCGACGGAGACGGTGGCCTGCTCTTCACCTCGAACTCCCTCACGCACGCCGGCGGTCCGGGTCGCGCGCCCCCAGCCGAGGCCGACGATGCCCATCGTCGCGATGACGACGAAGCTGGCGGGGATACCGAGCGCCGAGAGCCCAACGACGATAAACGAACTGACGGTGGCGATGACGATCGCAGCCGTCAACGGCAGGTGGGTGATGTCGTTGCCCAGCGTCTCCATCGTTCGGCGACCGATGGTGAACGCGCCGATCCCGACGGCGACGCTGCCGATGATGATCCCGGCGTTCATCTCCAGATCGCCGCTGCCGACCAGCGGTGCGATCGCGTTAGCGATGTTGCTCGTCCCCGAGCTAAACGCCATCAGACAGCCGATCGCGATAACGAGCCCGGCACCGAACAGCTCGCGTCTCGTCGCTTCGTTGCTGATTCCTACCCGTGGTATTCTCCCCGACGTGTCGATGATGAACAGGTCGTTGTCGCTGCGCTGTATGTTGATCCACGCGTTGATCTGAGGGTAAAAGTACCGACCGATTACCCCACAGACCCAGAAGCCGATCAGCGGCGCGACGAGCCACCACGTCACGATCTCACCGAGCTGTGCCCAGTTGAGCGTCCCACTGGCGTATCCCAGCCCTCCAATCGCGCCGACGGTCGTCATCGACGTCGACGCGGGGACGCCAAAGAAGTTCCCGATGAACAGCGCCGCGCCAATAAAGAACAGCACGGTGATGCTGGTTTCGAGCGTGAAGACGCCCGGGTCGATCAACCCCTCGCTCAGCGTGTCGACGACCTCGCGACCGATCGTAAACGCGCCGACGAAAAAGAACACGGACATAAATGCCGCTGCTGCCGTCTTCGTAATGACGTCGGCGCCGACTGCCGGGCCGAAGGCAGGACCGGTCGTCGCCCCTCCGATATTGTACCCGACGAAGATCGCTACGACGAGCCCGATCAGTAGTAGCGGTTCGATCACGAATAGATAGAGAGTAACTGTTGACTTAATGCGTTGGATATCGACACGATCCACCGATAGTTCATCTGACCAGTACCACGGGAACCGTCGCCCGCTTTGACACCGTCTCGGCGATGTTCCCGACGAGGAACCGATGTGATACGCGGCTCCAGTCCGAGCCGTGCGCACCGAGCACGATCGTATCGTAGTTCTCGGCCCGATCGAGGATGTTCCGGGCGGGGTGACCGACTCCGACGACCGTGTCGATGTCGCGGTCCCGATCGGCGGCAATCCCCCTAGCCCGCTCGAAAACAGGTTCAGAGCGCTCCCCAGCGGCGGATTCGAGATCGTCCTCCAGTGACAGCGCCGTCGCCTCCCCCATCATCATCGACGGTACGCCAACGACGTGAAGAACGGTGATTTCGGCGTCGGGATAGTTATCGAACGCGTATTCGAGTGCGTCCTCTGCGTTCTGGGAGTCATCCATCGGAACGAGAACTCGTGAAACCATATGACGGAGTACGATGCCCATCTACCTAAGCGTCCGGATCACACGACTCCCGGGAAAAGCACAAAGAAACCATATGCCAGCCCGGTCGACATCGTCGGCCCGATGATCCACATCGAGACGTACTTGATAATCGCCCGGGGGTTGAACAGGTCACCGGCGTCGAGGACCGCCGCTGGCTCCGATTCACCGATCGGTGCGACTCCTTTCTCACTTCCCGTCTCGGCGGTGATCGCACCGGGGGCGAGTTCCGCGTCGCCCACGTCACGGCGTATCGCTTCGCGAACGGTAATCGGGCGGGTAGCACGCCCCCAGCCGATGCCGACGATCGTCATGACCGTCGCCATCACGAGGCTGATCGGGATCCCCAGCCAGGACAGAACCGTCGTGATCGTCGAGGCCGTCACCATCACGAACAGCGCGGCAAGGAGTGGGATGTCGCTTAGCTCCCCGCCAACCGATTCCATGGTCCGCCGTGCGATCGTGAACCCGCCGAGACCGATCGCCAACGTGGCGATGATGATAGCCGTGTTGTCGGGGAGACCACCAGCTGCTCCTACGAGCGGCGCCGCCGCGTTCGGTACGTTGCTTGCGCCCGCACTAAACGCCATGTAACACGCGATGACGAAGACGACAGCCGTCGTCACGACCTCGGACCGCGTCGTGTTCGGCCCGAGAGTCGGCGTCGGAACTATCCCCGACCGATCGAGCGTCAGGAGCGGTCCCGGCGAGGTCTCGATGTCGACCCGGCGATCGATCGCCGGATAGAGATATCGCCCGATGACGCCGCCGATCCAGAACCCGATGATCGGCGTCACGAACCACCACGAGATGATCTCGGCGATCATCGGATAGTTGAGCGTATCCGTCGCGAGACCCAGTCCGGCGATCGCGCCGACGGTCGTCATCGAGGTCGGGACGGGGACGCCAAAGACGTTCGCGACGAGAATCCCGAGGCCGATGAAAAAGAGGATTGCGACCCCGCCTGCGAGCGGAATGCCTCCCTCTAGGGTAATGATCCCCTCGCTCAGCGTCCCCATGACGTTTCGGCCGACTGTCCAGCCGCCGAGAAAGACAAAGACCGTCATAAGCGCTGCTGCGGTGGTTTTCTTCACGACTCCGGCACCGACCGGCGGCCCCCACGCGATCCCGGTAGAGGAGCCGCCGATGTTGAAGCCGACGAAGATCGACGCGACGACGCCGATAGCGAGCAGCGTTTCCATTGGGCACCAGTACGACAAATCCGATAAAATAAGTGACGTACTCGTCTCGACAGCTCCCCCCTCGCCGCCCTGACGCCAGCGTCCGACCGGTTCGGTGGATTTAGGCGCTCCCCGGTCTACCCCCACGTATGAGTGCATTCCCCGAGTTCGAGGTCGTTCCCGCGGTCGATCTGCAAGACGGTGAGGTCGTCCAGCTGGTACAGGGCGAGCGCGGCACCGAGAAACGCTACGGCGATCCGGTCGAGGCTGCCGAACGCTGGATCGATCAGGGCGCGGCGACGCTCCACCTCGTCGATCTGGACGGCGCGTTCGAGGGCGAGCGCGCGAACGCCGACGCTGTCGAGCGGATCGTCGAGGCCACGGACGTCTCGCTTCAGCTGGGCGGCGGGATCCGCACCGCTGCGGACGCCGCGGACTTACTCGAACGCGGCCTCGACCGGGTCATTATGGGCACTGCGGCGGTGAACGATCCCGATCTCGTCGCCGAGATCAGCGCGGAGTATCCCGAAAGCGTCGTCGTGAGCCTCGACGCGAAAGACGGCGAGGTCGTCGTCGAGGGGTGGACCGAGGGAACGGGGATCGATCCGGCGGAGGCCGCCACACGCTACGAGGAACTCGGTGCGGGCGCAATCCTCTTTACCGACGTCGATGTCGAGGGACAACTCGACGGCGTCCAGACCGATCCCGTCCGGCGGGTCGTCGAGGCGGTCGATATTCCAGTCATCGCCAGCGGCGGCGTCGCATCGATCGACGATATCCGTGATCTGCGCGCAGCGGGCGCGAGCGCGGTGGTCGTTGGAAGCGCGCTCTACGAGGGCGAGTTCACGCTCGAGGAAGCGCGGGCGGCGCAACAGTAACGACGCACCTGCGGCGCTCGCCACCACGGAGACGCAGGAACCATAGTGCTCGGGTGCGTTGACGCCGATATGACCGACCGCGCCGCGGCAGTCACCCGCGAGACCGCAGAGACCGAAATCGACGTCACCGTCGAAATTGACGGGGACGGCGACGCCGCCGTCGACACCGGGATCGGCTTCTTCGATCACATGCTCGAATCGTTCGCCAAACACGGCCTGTTCGATCTGACGGTCGAGTGTGACGGCGATCTGGAGATCGACGACCACCACACGGTCGAGGACGTCGCGATCGTGCTGGGCGACGCCGTCGCGGAGGCGCTGGGCGACAAGCGCGGGATCGTCCGCTATGCTGACCGGAAGGTTCCCCTCGACGAGGCTGTCGCCGGTGTCGTCGTCGACGTGAGTGGCCGCCCCCTCTTCCGGTTCGACGGCGAGTTCTCACAGGCCGCAGTGGGTGGGATGACCAGCCACATGGCCAAACACTTCCTGCGCTCGCTGGCGATGAACGCCGGGCTCACCCTCCACGCGGAGGTCACGGGCGAGAACGCCCACCACGAAATCGAGGCGCTGTTCAAGGCCACGGCCCGCGCGCTCGACGACGCGACGCGGATCGACGAGCGACGAAGCGACACGCCGAGCACGAAAGGAGAGCTATAGCGGAACTACACATCAGATCGGGACTCGCCCGCACTCTCGCCGGAATCGAGCAGCGCAGTCTGCCGGTGTGGGACGGTCAGTGTGACGATACTCCCTCCATCCGGACGCTCGCCGAACTCCACCTCGCCGCCGACGGTCTGTGCCACCCAGACAACTAGCCACAGTCCGAGCCCGCTCCCGTGGCTGAGTGGCGTGATCTCCTGTTCGCCCGAGAGCACCGAGCGTTCCGTCTTCGGGATGCCCGTCCCGTCGTCTTCGACGCTGATCCGGAGGCGACCCTCCTCGTCGACCGCGGTCCTGAGCGTCACGGAGACCGGGCCGTCGTTGTGCTCGATCGCATTCTCGACGAGGTTATCGACGGCAATCCGTACACGACGATCGATCTCGAACGGCTCTTCGTGTCCGAACTCCGTGGTTATTGACAGCCCGTCGTACCCTTCGCCGTACTCACGGACGAGCCCGTCGAACAGCGACCGCGCTTGCTCGGCGTACACTTCCGTCTCGGGATCCAGAACTCGCTCGGTCTGTCTGGCCTTGTCCCCGAGATCGACGAGCGACCGGGCCTGTGAGACTAGCTCGTTCGCCTGCTCGACGCTTTCCGGATCGTCACTGTCGGCCGCGAGATGTTCGGCCAGCCCGATGACGACGTTGAGATCGTTCCGGAGATTGTGCCTGAGGATCCGGTTGAGAACCTGTAGCTGTTGTTCGTGGCGCTTTTGCTCGCTGATGTCGGTGTAGATACCGAAGCCCCACACGCCCTCCTCGCCAGTGTCGTAGGGGAGGCCACGAAAGAGGAACTGTCGGGGGCCATCGACTGTGAGTCGGCGAAGCTCCGCACGCTGTACGTTCCCCTCGATCGCTTCCTCGTCAAGATCAGTCGCAGCCGCTTGCTGACCCGGCAGGAGGATTAGCTCGTTGAGCGACCGCCCCTCGATGGCGGACTGATCGTGGCCGAAGACGTCAGTAAAGGCGCTGTTTGTCGACCGCACGACCGGCTCCCCGTCGACGAACTCGACCTCGACGACTGGGTCCGGTATATACTCGAAGAGGTACTGAAAGCGGTCACGCTGGTCCGCCAGCTCCTCTCTGGTGTCGGCTAACTCGGAGATATCTCGCACTGCACAGAGCGTCTGGTGGCCCCCCGCGTCGGTTTCGAGGAGCGAAAACTCCAGTTCGACCGGTAGGAGATCCCCGTCGGCGGTGATGATCTCCGTCTCCCACTGGCGCGTCGATCCGGGCGGCTCGTCGACGAGCTCTCGTCCGAGTTCGTAGCTCTCCTCGACGGTCGTTTCACCGGCGACGGCCGAGACGTGTGCGCCGATGAGCTCGCCCCGGTCGTAGCCGAGTTTCTCCGCGAGCGACGGCGTCACGAGGACGAACTCGTCGTTCTCGTCGAGCACGGCGATCATATCGCTGACGTTCTCGAACACCCGCTCGTACCGTTCGAGCTCCTGTTCGCGCTCTTTGCGCTCGGTAACGTCCTCGAAATAGACGGAGAGCCCGGTGTCGCTCGGATATGCACGAACCTGAAACCAGATCCCCAGCGGGGGGAAGTACTCCTCGAAATCGACCGGTTCCTGGGTCTCCATCGCGCGGTGATAGCGCTCGTAGAACGCCCGTGTGATCGCTTCGGGAAACTCCTCCCAGACGGTTTGTCCGATCAGTTCCTCGGCATCGCGCTGCAGCAGCGATTCCGCCCGGGCGTTGAGATACGTGAACTGCCACTCGTTGTCGATCCCAAAAAAGCCGTCGTCGACACGATCGAAGACCTCCCTGAGTTCGGAGTCTGCGGTGTCACGCTCTTGCTCACGCCGCTCGCGTTCGAGTTCGCGGCTGACCCAGGTCGCCAGCAGTTCGATGAAGGTCACTTCCCACTCGTCGAAGCCCGAGCGAGGCTCCCGATCGAATAGACAGAACGTGCCGTACGGCTCGCCGTCGACGATGACTGGCGTCCCCACGTAACATTCGATACCGAACTCCTCGGCCAGCGCCCGCTCGGCCAGATCGTACGGCGCGTCGGACAGTTGGCCGAACTGGAGTGCGGCCTTGCCGGCGATCGTTCGCTCACAGAACGTCGCCGAGAGCGGCAGCGTCTCGCCTGCTTCGACGGCCCCGTCGAACCCCTGGACGTGTTCGATCGTGTACTCGCCGCCCTCGATCCGGGATAACACGGCCCCGCCCGTCTCGAATACGTCCATTGCGAGTGAGAGCAAGTCGTCGATGGTCTCCGCTACCGACTCGTTCATGGCCACGGTCGAGTACAGCCGCTTGAGCGCATCCTTTCGGGTTGCCACGGGGTCGGAGACCTCGTCTTGCTCAGTGCTCCCGGCCACGACGGCACGTGCCCGGTCGAGGAGCGTTTGCTCGTCCAGCACTGCTTCGTGCACGTACTCCGAGATCCCAACCTGACTGGCTTCGGCCGCGATTTCACCGTCAGGCCGGGCAGTGTAGTAGACGATCGGGAGCTCCGGCCAGCGTTTCGTCACAGCGTGCAAGACGTCGAACCCCGAACCAGCCGGGAGAGCGTGCTCGACGACGAGCACGTCGGGACGGCGCGCTTCGATCGCGTGCAGGGTTTCATCTACTGTGCTGACGGTGCGGACGGTGGGGGGCTCACGCTGATCGGGCTCTGCTGCGGGTAGTTCCGTGGCCCCCACGTCGTCCTCGTGCCGTCCGACGTGGACCACGTCGATGGTAGTACCCATTGGCTTTGCTGATCCGAGGTCCTTCGACATCATAAATCTCATTGAGGCGTGCAGTCCAGTATCACACTTCATCCGCTCCCGGTGACACATTCTATAAATATGGGCCGACCGTTCGCCCGGACAAGGATGTTCGACGAGATCATGGAGAAGTTCGAGGGAAGTCCGTCACAGCAGGCGGTGATCCGCTTGCTACTGGAACGCGGTTTCTCGGTCAACGATGAGGGGCGGGTCGTATCCGGCGGGATCGAGATCCCGAACACCGGCATTGCACGCGAGATCGACGTCGACCGCCGGGTCGTCGACTCGACGACCGATGCGATCCTCGACGACGACGAACTCACCCGCATCTTCCAGAACATCTCGCAGGTGCCCAGCCTGATGGATCTTGCCCCGGTGCTCGATCTCACCGTACTGGCGATCGCCGTCACCGACGCCGAACGGGAGGGAATCGTCGCCAGAGTGACCGGCCTGCTCGCCGACGAAGGCGTCTCGATCCGCCAGACGATCAGCGAGGATCCGGAGTTCACCGACGAGCCGCGCCTGTATATCGTCACCGATCAGGAGCTGCCGGGATCGCTGATCAACGAGCTATCCGATCTCCCGTTCGTCCGGTCGATCGAACTCAAATGACGCTTCGAGAACCGACGGGCTATTGACTCTCAGGTGACGAGTTCGAGTATGGACGAGAGCGTCCGGGGCACACTCGAATTTGCTGGGGTACAGCTGGCGGCGGTCGTCGCCGGACTCCATCTATACTGGGCGATCCCACGGCTCGTGACGGCGGCACGGATCGACCAGCCGATCTACTGGGATCCTCGCCCGCTGCTCTTTATTCTGTCCGGGATCGGGATTCTCGTTGGCCTCGTGCTCGTTCGCAAGCAGTTGCTCTCCCGGATACGCGCGTACAGCCTCGGCATCGGCCTGATGCTCACCTATCTCCTTGGGTGGGCCTACTGGCATCTCGGCGGCCATATGGCGGTGCTCCCGTGGGTCGACGACGGCCACGGGCACGCTCACGACGGCAATCCGGTCGTCGTGCTCGCCGAGCATCTGGTCGCGTCGCCGATCGACGGCATCTCCAAAACCGCCGAAACGCTGTTGCTCGTCGTCCTCGCCGTCCTCCTGTACGTCGAGTACAGCGGCGAGACCGACGAGACGAGAGACACAACGACTACCGACTCACCGAATGACCGACGATAGCTATCGCACTGTCTCGGAGCGAGCCAGTGCCGCCTTCGAGGTGATGGGCTCCGAGTTCATCGGACACGTTACACCGGCCGAGACGACGGACCGGGCCGAGGCGTTCGTCGAGGCGATCGAGAGCGAGTACGCCGACGCGACGCACAACGTTCCGGCCTACCGGGTTCGGTCGGATCCGTTTCGGGAGTGGTCGAGCGACGACGGCGAACCCGCTGGATCCGCCGGGAAACCCGCACTCAACGTCCTCCAGCAGGAACGTATCGAAAACGTGGCCGTCGTCGTGACCCGCTACTACGGTGGGACGAACCTCGGCGTCGGTGGGCTCGCACGAGCGTACTCACGCGCGGTCAAAGAAGTGCTCGACGAGGCGGGAGTCGTCGAGGAACGCCCGCACGAGCGGGTCTCGGTGACCGTCGACTACGACGACTCCGGAACAGTTCGGGGGATCCTCGAAAGCGTCGGCGTCGAGTTCGGGGCCGACTACAACGAGCGCGTTACGTTCGACGTGCGTGTGCCGGTCGAGGATGCGTCCGACCTTCGTGATCGGCTCCGGAGTGCAACCAGCGATCGAGCGGAGCTGGAATAGCTCCGTTTCGTTAGCGGTGTTTTGCCGTGCTATCGGATCTCCCTCTGCCGATCTCGACCCGAAGTGAACGGGTTCGTGCTGTCGGTCGGCTGTGCTCTCTCGTGGATCAATCGACGATAATCTCGTCGTCATCCAGCGGGTCGTCGTCGGCTTCCATCTCCGCTCGGTAGCGGCCGATCCAGTCGGCAAAACAGGGTGGGCAGAGCCGCTGGGTGTCGACCTGCGACCGATCGACAGTGAGCCGGACTGTCCGCGCAAGCGGGTCCGACACCGGCTCCCCACAGCTATCACACGGATCAGACATCTATTCGATCTGTGTCCCTGTGCTACAAAATTCCAGTGGTCGTCCCCGCCCGCAACTCACTGCGTGCGGAACGCGCGGTCTCCGGCGTCGCCGAGCCCGGGGACGATGAAGCCGTCATCGTCGAGATGATCGTCGATAGCGACGGTCAGCAGGTCGACCTCGTCGAACTGCTCGCCGACGCGCAACAGGCCGTCGGGCGCGCTCACGGCCGAGAGGACGATGCAGTGCTCGGGCTCGGGTGCGTTTTCGAGCACGTGATCGAGGACGGTACACATCGTCGAGCCGGTCGCGAGCATCGGGTCAGCCACGATGACGGTATCGTCCTCGGTGATCTCGGGTAGTTTTACGTAGTCGACGGTGATCGGAAACGAGCCGTCCTCCTTGCGTGCGCTCTCGTCGCGGCTGGCGCTGATGACGCCCTGTCGCGCTCGCGGAAACGCTTTCAGGAGCCCCTCGACGAAGGGCGTTGCGGCGCGCAACACGTTGATGATGACGACGTCGTCGAGTCCTTTCACGCGTTCGCCCATCGTCTCTTCGAGCGGGGTGTCGATCGAGACGTATTCGGTCTCCATCCGCCCGTCGATGATCTCGTATCCACAGATCCGGCCGAGTTTGACGAGCCCCTTTCGGAAGGCAACCTGTTCGGTCTCGACATCCCGGAGCCGCGAGAGGGTATCTTTCGCGAGCGCGTGCGTGACAACGTGTGCCTCGTCTCGGTTCTCGATGGTCATATCGCCACATCGAGCGTCCGGCGAGTATAAGCTATCGGTCTGTGCCCGCGCTGGGGGCTCCACCATACCGCCGTATTGGGCCTGGAGAGCGCTGTCCCACGGTCGATTCCGGAAACGTCCTCGCAGATCACCGTGGCTTTGTGCCCGCGGCGACTACTCCCACCGATGACGGACGATCTGTTCTCCCCACTCGCGCTTTGCGGGACGGAGATCCCCAACCGTGTGATGGTATCGCCGATGTGTCAGTACTCCTGTGAGGATCGCGACGGGCTCGCCACGGAGTGGCACCGGACACACCTCGGCGCGCGTGCGGTCGGCCGCGCTGGCATCGTCATGACCGAAGCGACTGCAGTCGAACCGCGCGGCCGGATCTCCCCCGAAGACCTCGGGATCTGGAGCGCCGAGCACGCCGACGCGCTCGCGCCGATCACCGAGTTCATCCGCTCGCAGGGAAGCGTGCCGGCGATCCAGCTGGCTCACGCCGGTCGGAAGGCGAGTACGCGCCGACCGTGGGAGGGCGGGGGGACGGTCCAGCCAGACGAGGGGGGCTGGAACGCCGTTGCGCCGAGCGAGATTCCCTATCCAGGCCACGAGTCCCCCGTCGAGGTCGAGGCACTCTCCCGTTCGGAGATCGCGGCGCTGGTCGACACCTTTGCCGATGCCGCCGCACACGCTCTCGACGCCGGGTTCGAGATCGCGGAGCTCCACGCGGCACACGGCTACCTGCTCCACGAGTTCCTCTCACCGGTCACCAACGATCGGGACGACGAGTACGGCGGGAGCTTCGAGAACCGGATCCGGTTCCTGCTCGAAGTCACCGACGCAGTACGGGAAGTGTGGCCCGACGACCGACCGCTGTTCGTGCGGCTCTCGGGTACCGACTGGCTGCCCGACCGGCGGTCGTGGACGGCCGAACAGTCGGCCCGCCTCGCCGACCGGCTCGCGGCTGCTGGCGTCGATCTGCTCGATATCTCCAGCGGTGGCATCCATCCCGCACAACAGCTTCCCGCGTCCGGACCGAACTATCAGGTACCACTCGCCGAACACGTCCGCGAGCAGGCGGGCACGGACATCGGTATCGGCGCGGTCGGCGGGATCACGACGGCAGAGCAGGCGGACGCGCTGATCCGGAACGATCGGGCCGACCTTGCGATCATCGGGCGCGAGTTCCTTCGGGATCCGCAGTTCCCGCTCCGGGCCGCCCGCGAACTCGACGCGCTGGACCGGATCGACGTCCCGCCGCAGTACGAGCGGGCAATCCAAGCCCGATAGCGAGTCGCTGTGGCGTAGATGAGGATACATGCCAACCTGCACTCGAACCGAACTGCCTATGTCGCGCCCGCTCCTCGTATCGAGTATGGGTTTTGGTAGCTACGACGAGTCCGAACAACAGGATCAGAACGTCGAAACCGACGACGACGACGCGGTCAATGTTCACGAGAACGACCACGATGGCGCTGTGAGCTTCGATACCGAGGAGTCGACCGAGGATCTGGTCGGTCGTCTCCAGCAGATGAAAGACGACGACGAGGAGTAGCTGCTGCGACGAGTCCGCAGGGCCCATCGAGTGTAGGGATAAAACGTATATAGACGCCTGTTTTACCGGGTACCCACACGGCCATGGAAGAGAGCATCTCGGGATTCAAGATCCGAGGGACGTGGGGGGACGTTGTGGAACACGGCGAGCGCATATCGCGAGCGCTGCGTGACGTCGAGGTCCACCGAAACGACGAGTACGCCGAACCGTTCGAGGAGTGGGACGAGTGGCGGCCCAAATCCCACGAGCGGATCGAAGAGGACGTCAGTGAGAAGACCGCCGATCAGGCGAGCGTCGCCGAGGGGAAAGGTGAACAGGCGGGCAAGGACCCCGACGAGGATATCAAGACCGCCGGCGAGAAACTCAGCGAGTCCTACGAAAAACTCGATGAGGACGACGCAGAGGGGGCGGTCGGCAAGTGGGGCGAATCCATCGACTACGTCGCTCGGGCAGCCGACTCGGCTGGCCGGAAAGCGCTCCGTAAAGTAGAGGACACCGTCTATCAGCGCGTGATGACCCAGCTTGCTCCCTATTATTTCGACAACGGCCTAATCAGCGCGAACCTCCAGCAATCGACCAACGGCGGCGAGGAAGAGTTCATCTTCGAGGTCAACGTCAACGACGACGATCTGAAAGATGAGGTCTCCATCCGCCTGGCGGAGTACGAGGACACGATCGATCGCTGGCATATCGATACGGAGAAAGACACCGAGATCGTCGAGGCGGTCGAAGGCGTCGAGCCACCGGAAGACGATGTCGACGGGCGCTCCAGATCGACGAAGAACTGAGCGCGCGCGAGCGAACGGGGGGCCAACCCGACTACTTCCAATATCGTTTAAACTGCCGTAAACGGGCACCTGAAGGCTGCTACCGGTCGAAGAACTACTCTACATCGGAGCTCCCGTACTCACCGTCCCTGTACTGATCGATCAATTCACCCCGGAGCGTCAGTTGCCGTTTGTCCAAAAGCTATACATTGTCCGGTGGTTCCCCTGCGTTTTACAACCTTATACAAATATAAATGAACCGTATTTCTTAGCTATTGCAATTAGGGGCAGACAATTCACCAGTCTGTCAACGCCAACCCTTATATTGGGTTGTTTCAATACGATCAACCGCAATGGCAGTCATGAACGTGCGAAATAAGTTGGAATCGCTGGACGATCAGTCACTGGTGTTCCGTAAGCCATCCGACGGCTCACAGGTGGTCGTATGGTAGCACCGTTTATACTCGAGGTCAGTGTCGCTGACATCGAGCAGCTCGCGACCGGTGTCAACATGGTCTGGGCGCTCACCGTCACCTTCCTGATCTTCTTCATGCACGCTGGCTTCGCGATGCTCGAATCGGGCCAGGTGCGCTCGAAGAACGTCGCGAACCAGCTGACGAAGAACATGCTCACCTGGGCGATCGGGATTGCGGTGTTTTTCGTCGTCGGACTCGGGATATCGAACAACATCGGCTCGTTACTCGCCGGGGGCGGCACCGGCGAGCTGACGATGTTCGGTGCTGACTCCGGGTTCGGGATGGTCAACGTCCTGTTCAGTGCGGTGTTCGCGATGACGGCCGCGACGATCGTGTCGGGGGCAGTCGCGGGACGTGCAAAACTCCGCGCGTACCTCACGTACACCTTCATTCTGGCGGCGATCATCTACCCCGTCGCTGCAGGACTGGTCTGGTACGCGCCACACGCGGAGGAGGTCGCGATCCTCGAACAGCTCGGCTTCGCCGACTTCGCGGGCGGGATGGTCGTCCACGGACTCGGCGGCGTCGCAGGACTCACCGCTGCGTGGGTGCTCGGCAGCCGGATGGACAAGTACAACGAGGACGGCAGCACCAACATCATCCCGGGTCACTCGATGACCTTCGCCGTGCTGGGGACGCTGATCCTCTGTTTCGGCTGGTTCGGCTTCAACGTCGGTACGGCCGCCACGGTCTTTACCGTCGAGGGCGGCGTCGTCGAACTCGCTGCCTTCGACTTCGTCGGCCGTGTCGCGATCGTGACCGCGCTGGGTATGGGCGTCGGCGGGATCGGTGCGGCCGCCGCAGCGCTGTACATGACCGGCAAAGTCGACACGCTGTACGTCGCAAACGGGATGCTGGCCGGACTGGTCGGTGTCACCGGCCCGACGGATCTGATCACGCCGATGGGTGCGATCGCGATCGGCTTCCTCGCCGGCGCACAGCTCCCGCTCGTGTTCAAGTTCGTCGAACAGACGCTCAAGATCGACGACGTCTGTGCAGTCTTCCCGGTCCACGGGAGCGCCGGGATGCTCGGTCTGATCGTCTACCCGCTGTGGTCCGTCGAGGGAACGGCGATCGGCGGCGGGCTCATCGCTGGCGGAATCCTGTCGATCGATGCGGCGGCGTTCGGTCCACAGATCCTCGGCGTCGCGGTGCTGACGATCTGGACCGTCGTCTCTACGGCGGCTGTCTGGGGTGCACTCAAAGCAGCGGGTCAGGCACGTGTCACGCCCGAACACGAGCGTGACGGCCTCGACGTCTCCGAACACGGCGTCGACACCTACCCCGAGTTCGGCGGTCCCGACGTTGCCACGGATGGTGGTGTCGACACCGAGTCCTACGAGATCCGCACCGACGGTGGCGAGGTCGAAACGGACGACTCGATCAAGATGATTATGGCGGTCGTTCGACCCGACCGACTCGGCGCAATCAAAAAGCAGCTCGCGGAAGTCGGTGCCCCGTCGCTGACGGTGACGAACGTCTCCGGTCGCGGCAGCCAGCCCGCAAAGAAGGGTCAGTGGCGCGGCGAGGAGTACACGGTCGATCTCCACCAGAAGGTCAAGATCGAGACGGTCGTCGCGGAGGTCCCCGCGGAGGATGTCGTCGAGGCGATCCGTGAGGGTGCCAACACCGGCGAGCCCGGTGACGGCAAGATCTTCGTGATGGATGTCGAGGACGCGATGCAGGTACGAACTGGTAAAACCGGACCCGACGCGGTGTAGGGGCAACTGGAGTACTGAGTGTGTCCAGGGCGGACGCGACTGGTTGGCGCGTCCGTCCGGTTGGTCCGATCGGACGAGCGATCGTCCACTCCTCCGGGGCTCGCTGGCAGGTGGCTCCTGCCGCGAGCCCCTCTTTTCTTTCGAACGGCGTGTTCCGGCCCGTTTCCGCGAATCTCATGGTCCCTCAGATCACTTCGAAAACTGTAGTGTTACACTTCGAAATCCATAGCTATTCACTTCGAAAACTGTAGTGTGCTCAGAGCGGGAGGACGAACGCCGGCAGTACGAACATGGCACCAACCGCGAGCACAGCAACGCCGACCCCGAGCCGCCAGAGCCCACCCTGTGCGAACCGCCACGCAGTGGCACGCTCGTCGGTGTCGGAGACGACGAACGTCGGGATGGCGTCGCCGTCACCGATCACTGCGTCGACGACCGAACTCCCCCAGCCCGCCGATGGGCCACGCGTCGCTTGCCCGTAGACGTAGACCGTCTCGCCGACATCGAGGCGACGCTCGGTAAAGCGCTGTTTGTTTCCCGTGTTCACCTCGGTGACGAGGAGATTCACCGTCCCGTCCTGTTTATCGACGCTCTCGGTCGCTTCGACGTATCGTTCCAGCCTGTCGGGCAACTCCTTGCCGGGCTTGACGGTGATCGAGTCACCGTCGAGGCGGATGTCCGCTCCCTGTGGATCGACGCGCACGCGTCCCGTTCCGTCGTCGACGAGGAAATCGACGCCGCCCTGTCCCTCGTCGAGGGTCTGCCAGCTCGAAGAGTTCCCCGACGATCGCCACTCCTCGACCTCGTACGTGTAGGCGAGACACTCGGTGCCGGTAAAGGGGGGCTGTGACGGTCCCGTGGTCGTCGTCGGGGACCGCCGTTCCCTCGACCTCGACCGGGCCGCGATGGCCGTTGACCGACCGGATGTCGAGCGGGTCGTTTCGGAGAATGTGATACGTGGTTCGCAGCCTGCGGCCGCCACCGAGCAGGAAGTAGCCCGCTACGCCGGCGACGCCGAACAGGAGGGCGAGTTCGACAAGCATCACCGGCTATTGTCGGCTTGGCATCAAATCGTTTCCGTTGTGCGTGATGATGTCGTCGCCGTGGTGTGTCTGTCGTTGCACGACGCGCCCGAGCGGGACGACTCGACGCCGCGATGCCGGTACTCACTTTACCGGCGCGTTCCAACCCGCAGGCATGAACCACGACCGCTCTCGCGAACTATACGACCGAGCACTGTCGTCGATTCCGGGCGGCGTCAACTCCTCCGTGCGTGCGATCCGACCGTACCCCTTCTTCGTCGAGCGCGGCGACGGCGGCCACGTCATCGACGCCGACGGGAACCGGTATCTCGACTTCGTCAACGGCTACGGCCCCCTGCTCTACGGCCACGACATGCCACAGCCGGTCCAGAGTGCCGTTCAGTCGGCGGTGGGCGAGGGGCCGATGTACGGCGCGCCGACGGAGATCGAGGTCGATCTCGCGGAGTTCGTTTCCCGCCACGTCCCGAGCGTCGAGATGATCCGGTTTGTCAACTCCGGCACGGAGGCGACTGTCTCCGCGGTCCGACTCGCCCGCGGGTACACCGGTCGCGACAAGATCGTCGTCATGCAGGGCGGCTACCACGGCGCACAGGAGTCGACGCTGGTCGAGGGCGAGGACGACCACGTCCACCCGAGCAGTCCGGGGATCCCTGAGGAGTTCGCCCGGCACACGATCCCGGTGCCGTTCAACGACGTCGACGCCGTGCAGGACGTCTTCGCGGCCCACGGCGACGAGATCGCCGCGGTGCTCACCGAGCCGATCCTCGGCAACAAGGGGATCGTCCACCCGGTTGATGGCTACCACGAGACGCTCCGGGATCTCACGGAGGACCACGACGCCCTCCTGATCTTCGACGAGGTCATCACCGGCTTCCGCGTCGGCGGGCTCCAGTGCGCGCAGGGCAAGTTCGGCGTCACGCCCGACGTGACGACCTTCGGCAAGATCGTCGGCGGCGGCTTCCCGGTCGGCGCGATCGGCGGCAAAGCCGAGATCATCGAGCAGTTCACGCCCGCGGGCGAGGTGTTCCAGTCGGGCACCTTCTCGGGTCACCCCGTCACGATGGCGGCGGGCTACGAGTCCCTGAAATACGCCGCCGAGAACGACGTCTACGAGCACGTCAACGCGCTGGGCGAACAGCTCCGCGAGGGGCTGACCGAGATCGTCGCCGACCGCGCGCCGAGTTACACCGTCGCCGGGACCGACAGCATGTTCAAAGTCCTGTTCACCCGCGAGGGCCCCGACTCCACTGAAGGTCAGTGCGAGGCTGGCTGTCGCCAGCGGTCCGACTGCCCGCGCTACGAGCACTGCCCGAAAAACGGCGCGGACGTCGCCGACTGCGAGGACGAGCGCTGGGAGCGGCTGTTCTGGCCTGCGATGAAAGAACAGGGGATCTTCCTGACGCCCAACCAGTACGAGTCCCAGTTCGTCAGCTACGCCCATACCGAGGAAGATGTCGAGACGCTACTGGAAGCGTACGAGGCGGCGCTGTAGGAAAGCCCCCACTTCGGTCGGTTACCCGTTTGCTGACGTCGTGTATTTGTGGAGTTCCGACACTGCGGTGTCCACGATCCGCTCTCGCAACGTCCCCTGCTGATCGTCGAAGTCGCGGTGCTTGATCGTCGTGACGTACCAGGGCGAGACGTAGGCTTCTTTTTCCGATCCCCCACGACGCCAGCCGTCCCCGGGTACTCGAACCCCTTCCTCGTGGCGCTGTGTCGTCATCGCCAGCACGATGCACTCCGTCCGCGCGAACGGATGCGACGACGTGTTGACGATCAGCCAGGGTCTGTACGCTGGCGAGGACTTGTGCGGTGCCGGTCCCCACCAGACCTCGCCACGGTCAAACCTCATCGATCCTCCGCGTCGACGCCCGGGCCCCACTCCTCGGGGTCTTCCGGTCCGAACCGCTCGGAGACGTCCCGGGCAGTCCCCATCGCGTCGAGTGTCGTTTCGACCGCCTCGCTCTCGCCGATTGCCCAGTACTCGCCGCGGTGGCGCACCAGCTCACGCTCTTCGAGCCGCGAGAGCACGACGCCGACGCTACTGCGTGGGATCCCGGTCTCGTCGTGGATCTCCTTTGGAGTGTAAGCCTGTCCGGAGTTCGTTGCGAGGAACCCGAGTATTCGCTCGGCGTTGGTTCGCCCGGAGGACGTGAGGTCGGTCTCCTCGCTCCGCTCGAACCGGTCGATATCGATGGGCACACGTCGATATATGTAATCAGCTGTAATGGATGTAACGGCTGTAATTGAACTATCGTCGGTGCCTATTTTTTTGCTCCGTCCGTACCTGTACGCATGGGACTGCTCAAACACCTCTACGAACGGCATTATCTCGGTCGTCATCAGCGTCGGAATCACGGTCGCGCTCGCGGATGAGGAGGACGTCGAGACGTTGCTGGAAGCATACGAGAAGACGCTGTGATTCCTTCGAGATCAGCCATCGCCAGTCTCGCGCTTTGTCACTACTTCTGACGGCCGGACCCGGCGTTGTTTAGCGATTCGCTGGTATCTTTCTGACGTTTTGATCGGAGTCTCCTAATTACCACCTGCTGATATACGATTACAACGGAAAGAGCCATCATCCCGATCGCCATTATGGGGGCATCTGTGACGGAGAGCTGGTCGTAGAATCCACTGAAGTAAGCCGCGAATCCAGCCACGACGAGGACGAGTGGTACAACCGTTAGAACGATTCTGCGTCTTGACATATTTTACTAATTGTACAGATTGAATTTGAATACTGTGATCCGGTGTTTGGATACAGTTGACTGCTTTCGATCTGAAATCTGTCCACTACAACTGGTCCGAGCGAGCAACGTTCCCGGACTGTCCCTTTCAGCGTCCCCGCCACCGCAACACCCGTACGACTCCCTCAAACAGCACGATCAGTCCGAGTGCAGTCACGATCGGTAACAGGCCGGTCGGATCCGGAGCCAACAGCAAACTGCCAAAAAAGAATACGCCCCACGCGACGTATCGACGTCCTGCCAACCGTTGCCAGAGACGCCCGGTGTCGTCCGCTTCGAGAGCTTTGCCGGAGTGAGCTTGATCGGCCACACGAACTACCTGCGATCCCACGATAATAAACCTCGGTCCCGGAAGCGTTTATTTTCCGGCGGCTGTTGGTCTTAGTATGGGACTGCTCAAACACCTCGCGAACGGCATCATCTCGGTCATCATCAGCGTCGGAATCACGGTCGCACTCGCGGACGAAGAGGACGGCCCGTGGGGGCTCGGCGAGGTCGCGCTGTCGGTCGCGATCACCGCCTTCCTCTCGGGCTTTTTCACGAGTTACTTCGCGAAGTAGCCCGTCAGACTCCCTCTCGGAGTGGCGTTTATACTCCTGTAGCCCCTGATACGCCTGATGAGTAGCTCCGTCCTGATCTTCGACGGCGAGTGCCCGTACTGTTCGATCGCCGCGGTGGCGCTGAAACGGCTCGACGACGTCGTCGCCGTCTCGTGGTACGACGACGCAGTCGGCCCGTTTCTCGACGCGCAGTTCGGCGAGCGTCCGTTCGCGATGGTGCTGGTAGACCCCGACGAGCAACGGGTGTATGCGGGACGCTCGGCGGCCCAGGAACTGGCCGACAGAGCGGGAACGCCCGGCATCGTCGGCTCGCTCGTCCGCGAGAACTACGAGCGGATCGCGGGCGTGGTCGGCGCGCTGTCGGGCCGTGGACGCGACCCCGACGACTACCACGAGACGTACCGCCTGCGCGCGGACGCCGCGGACGAACTCCAGGCGCTCCGGGCGGCCGGCGACGCCGACGCCGCGGACGTGGTCGGCGATGCGGCCGACGGACCGGGTGACGCCGACCCCAGCGCTGGCGCTTGACCGACACGAACGGCGGCAGAGCCAAAGAACGTGCTTTTCACCGTGGCAGATAGAGAGCAGGGTATGAGCAACCGCGATACGATCCGGCTGGCGACACGGGGCTCCGATCTCGCCCGCCGACAGGCGGCGACGGTGAAGGAGGCCCTCGAAAGCCGTCGGCAGGACGTCGAACTGGTCGAGGTGGAGACGACCGGCGATCGGATCCGCGACGAGCTGATCCATCGGCTCGGCAAGACCGGCGCGTTCGTCCGCAGCCTCGACGAGAAGGTTATCGATGGCGACGTCGACGCCGCGGTCCACTCGATGAAGGACATGCCGACCGACCAGCCCGAGGAACTGATCGTCTCGGGCATCCCCGAGCGGGGCCCGCCGGGCGACGTGCTCGTCACACCCGAGGGAACGGGGCTGGACGACCTGCCCGAGGGCGCGACCGTTGGCACGTCGAGCCTGCGCCGACAGGCCCAACTGCTCGACGCCCGCCCCGACCTCACCGTCGAGCCGCTCCGGGGCAACGTCGACACGCGCGTCGAGAAACTGCTCGCGCCGGGCCTGCAGGCCGAGCATCAGGCGCGGACTGACGCCGAAGAGGAACGGGCGGAGGCGGACGAGGACGAGTACGAACACCCCTACGAGCGGGACGTCGAGGAGTGGTTCTCGGATCTCGCCGAGATCGAACGCCGCGCGATGGAGCGGCAGGTCGACACCGAGTACGACGCGATCGTGCTCGCGGAGGCCGGTCTCGACCGGAGCGGGCTGCTCCACCGCGTCGAGTACGAGCGCCTGCCGACGACCGACTTCGTCCCCTCGCCGGGCCAGGGCGCACTCGCGGTGACGAGTCTCGACGACGAGGTCGGCGAGACCATCCATACCGCTCTCGACAACCCCCGCACCCGGGTCGAGACGACGGTCGAACGGACGATCCTGGCGGAACTCGGCGGCGGCTGTGTCGCGCCGATCGGCGTCTACGCCGTCGTGCAGGGCGAGCACGTCAACGCGGTCGTCCAGGTGTACAGCCGCGACGGCGGCGAAACCGTCGCGACGAGCCGGGATCTGTCGGTCGAACGGCACGTCCGCGACGCGCGGGCGTTCGCCCAGGATCTGGCCGAGCGTGGCGCGGCCGAACTGATCGAGGATGCAAAGCGCGAGGAGGGTGAGGGAGAAGCAAAGCGGGCGGAGAGTGACGAGGAATGAGTGAGGATGAGTCCCCGGATCCGGACGGCGCGGTCGGCAAAGTGTATCTCGTCGGGAGCGGCCCCGGCGATCCGGACCTGCTCACCGTGAAAGCGAAACGCCTCCTTGACGAGGCCGATGTCGTGCTCCACGACAAGTTGCCGGGGCCGGACATCATCGACTCGATCCCCGAGGCAAAACGCGAGGACGTGGGCAAACGAGCAGGTGGAGAGTGGACGCCACAGGAGTACACGAACCGTCGGCTGGTCGAGACCGCCGAGGCGGGCAACACCGTCGTGCGCCTGAAAGGCGGCGACCCCTTCGTCTTCGGCCGCGGCGGCGAGGAGATGGAACACCTCGCCGAGCACGGGATCCCATTCGAAGTCGTCCCCGGCATCTCGTCGGCGCTCGC
>LFFM01000154.1_pt1 | contig 43544 bp, 44 predicted proteins | sample 643131 | NCBI WGS metagenome assembly LFFM01 (sample SAMN03777445, study PRJNA286221) | soda lake metagenome | biome: soda lake; feature: Kulunda steppe; material: water; isolation source: sample Tc-Br brine of Tanatar trona crystallizer | place: Russia: Kulunda steppe | collected 2011-07 | reverse complement strand
TGAAGTCCGACCAGTTTTCTTTGAGGTTCGAGCCTTTCGAGAGTCGGACGCGGTTGTTCTCGGAGTCGTGTTTGAACCCGTCTGCTTTGAACGTGACCGTACTCTTGGGTCGAGTATCGCCGTGTTTGCGGTAGCCGGGTGGATTCGCCTCTGGGTCTTTCTGTCGCAGGTCGAACCACGACTGGAAAGCGTCAGAAAGTTCTTCGATGACTTTCTGACTGGATTGTGCGTTCAAGTCTTTCCAGCACGCTTGGTTCTTCATATACGCTTTCAGCGCCCCTTCATCTGGGATTTCGCCTGTTGCGTTCCAGATACGGTCGGCTGTCCAGCGTGCGACGTTCCAGATCTTCGAGGCGGAGTCTCCGAGCGAGTCGAGGCCATCGCACACCTGTTGGTGGTTCTGGATGGAACCAACGTAGGTGCGCGTGACCTCAACCGCCATACATAGCCTATGTAGCTAATTCTACTTAATGGTGTGGATTAGCGTGGAATATCCGGCCTACCATCGACGATTGATTGTGTCGTCCAGCGACGCGATTCACGCCCACCGTAAACGGTGGGATTCTCTCGCTGTCTAAAGATAGCCTCCGTTCACGCTCGCCGTCCCGCCGTTTAACTGCACGCCCAAGGGTGCACCTCCATCGCCGCCAGTTTGGTTGCGACGGAGATACCGCAAACCGATGTTCTTCGCCCCGTTGTAATCCGCGTGGTTTTCATACTCGCACTTCAAGCACTCGAACGCCTCGCCGTCGTAGTTGTCAGGATCCGTGAACCCACACTGCGAGCAACGACGCGATGTGTGCTCGGGGCCAACCTGCTCAACTGTGATGCCGTAGTCTTCGGCTTTGTACTCGACAGACTCGTACAGACGGTTGAACGCCCACTTGTGTCCCCACGACGCACCAGTCCGCTCACGAATGTCGGTTACATCCTCGAACGCTCGTTTCGGATACAATGAGGGCACCGCTTGGCAACCGCTGAGTCTTTATTCCCCATCTCCTAAGGGTTCGATGAATGGCCCGGGAATCGTCCGATTCGGATACTGCCCCCGATGCCGCGGCCATCTGTTCCGCGCTCGACGATCCCGACTGCCGAACCATTATTCGCCATCTCGAGGAACCCATGACTGCCGCAGAACTCACCGACCACTGTGACATCCCACAGTCGACGCTGTACCGCAAACTCGAGTTGCTGAGTGAGGCAACGCTGCTCGAGGAATCGACCGAGATTCGACCGGATGGCCACCACGCCAGCACCTACCGCGTGGCGTTCACCGAGATTCAGCTGGGCCTGGACGACGACCGGAGGCTCTCGGCGACGGTCGATCGCCCCGAACGGACGACGGAAGAACGGTTGGCCGATCTCTGGTCGGAGGTGCGCGAGGGCGTATGAGCCCACACACCATCGCTGGCGGGGTGGAAGTAACGATCGCCATCGCCGTCGTCAAGACGTTGATCCTCGGCCTCGGCGGGGCGATCACGTTCTTCGCGTTCAAGGCCTACCGCCGCACCAGACGTCGTGCCTTAGGTCTGCTCGCGGCCGGTTTCGGGATCGCCACCCTCGGGGTGGCTCTCGCCGGCCTGCTCTTCGAGGTGCTCGAGGTGTCACTCGCGGTCGGGATTTTGATCGAGAGTCTGCTCGTCCTCGTTGGCTTCTCGATCATCGCTTACTCGCTGGCAGTCGAGTGAGCGAGGGGTTGCAATCCTGCGACCGGTCGTCCTGCAGTCCATGGTCGTTGCCTGCTCCGGCCCGACGGTCCGGGAACGGTCGGCCCCTCAAATGCCCTTGCCCATCAGGTGACTGCGCAACACGTCAGCGTCTTTGTTTCCGGTCCCCGTATTCAGGATGACGACGGTGTCATCGTCGTCGAACTCCCCGCGATCACCGAGTTCCCAGGCCCCGCTCGCGGCCGCCGCACACGTCGGGGCCATCTCGAGACCCTCGCCCTTCGCGACGGCGATGGCCGCCTCGAGGATTGCCTCGTCGTCCGTTGCCACGGCGCCGCCCCCGCTCTCGCGCAGGGCCTCGAGGATCCACGGACTCGCGCCGGGATCGGGAATCTCGATGCCCCCACAGATCGTGTCGGGATACTCGACCGGATTGTGCCGGTCGAGCCCCCCCTCGAACGCCTCAACGATGGGCTGACAGCCGGTCGCCTGGGCGGCGTAAAAGCCGGGCATCCCGTCGACGAGCCCGAGTTGCTCGAACTCCTGGGCGGCCTTGTACATGCCCACGATGCCGACCCCACCCCCCGTCGGGTAGACGATGGCGTCCGGAATCTCCCAGTCGAGTTGCTCGAGGATCTCGTAGTACATCGTCTTCTTGCCCTCGTGGCGGTAGGGCGTGACGAAGGTCTTCACCGAGTACCAGTCGTCGTGTTCGGCCATGGCGTCGTCGTAGGCGGCTCCGGCGTCGCCGATGCGACCGCCGACGACGGTGAGGTCGCCGCCGTGGACGTTCGTCATCGCCTTCATTGTGAATCCTGCCCTGGCGGGCAGAAAGACGTGGGCCTCGAGGTCCGCGCGACCCGCGTAGGCGGCTGCGGCCTGGCCGGCGTTCCCGGCGGAGGCGAGGGCGACGTCGCTCGCACCGTGGTGGGCTGCCGCCGTGATCGCCACGGTCTGTCCGCGGTCTTTGAACGTGCCTGTCGGGTTGCGACCCTCGTCCTTGAACACGACGCGGTCGACACCGAGTTCGTCGGCGAGGTTGTCGCACTCGACCAGCGGCGTCGCCCCCTCGTCCATCGTGACTGCCGACTCGCGGGTGAACGGGAGCAGTTCCTCGTAGCGCCACATCGAGTCGAACGGGCGGGCCGCCAGCGTCGCCCGGTCGAGATCGATCGCGTCGTAGTCGTACGTCGGGTCGAGGATACCGCCACACTCTGGGTCGGGACAGCGGTGGGTGGCGGTTTCGGCGTCGTGAATCTCGCCGCACTCGATGCACTCGAGGCCGACGAAGGCGTCGGTCGTGTTCATACCGGCGGTTGTATCGGCTGGGTCTAATCCCTGTTCATTGGGGAAGGCTGTGCGGTCACTCCAGCTCGTGTAGTTGATATCGATTTCGTAGTGTTACACTTCATATACTGTAGCAATGGTTCTGAGCGGCGGCCGGCTCCTCAGCGGGGTTCTCGCAAGGGTCCACAGTGGTGGTCTGAGGACTCGAGACGGGTCGACGGACTCGGGCCTCGAGACCCGAGAGTGGCGGCTGGTTGAGACACGAGATATAAATCACGGTGGTGTCCCAGCACCCGCGACCACCAGGTGCAACCGCCAGTGCGATCGACGGAACCGCACGTTTTTGGTTGGCCACGGAAATTGCCGAGCATGGACGACGGGTGGATCCTCGAGCGCAATGCCCCCCTCGGGGTCGTGACAGCAGAGGTGACGTCGAGCGCCGTGACCCCCGAGGAGTGGCCACCCGAGGCCCACCGGACGGTCGTCGGCACCGCGGCGTCGGTCCAGACGGCCGATCCCGGGCTGATCGTGGCGCTCGGCGCGGACGCTCTCCGGGCACTCGCCGCCCTCGAGTCGACACCCGCTCCGATCTTGCCCGTCGATATCGCCGGCCTCCCCTCGCTCTCGCTCGAGGCACTGCCGGCGGCGGTCGCCGCCTGCGAGCGCGGGGCCTGCCGACTCGAGCACCGCCCCAGACTCTCGGTCGAGGGACCCACGACGACGGGGCTCGCCGTCTTCGACGCCACCCTCGTGACCGAGGAACCGGCGCACATCTCCGAGTACGCCCTCTCGAGTCGCGGGGAGCCGGTGGCCCAGTTTCGGGCCGACGGCGTGGTCGTCGCCACGCCAGCGGGGAGTCACGGCTACGCCGCCACCGCTGGTGGGCCGTCCCTCGACCCGAGCGTGCGCGCCCTCGCCGTCGTGCCCGTCGGCCCGTTCGTGACCCAGACCCGTCACTGGGTGCTCCCCGAGGACGACCTGCGGCTGACCGTCGAGCGTGACGAGGGGCCGGTGGCCGTCTGTGCTGACGACCGCCACCTCGAGACCGTGGGTCTCGGCGGCGAGATCACGGTCGGCGTGGACGACGAGCGATCGCTGGCGATCCTCGAGACGCCACAGTGTGGCCCGTCTCTCGAGTGAGCGCCGATCAGGTGGCTCGAGTGTACCGCCGACGTTCTCGGGCGGACCAGCGGGGTTCGAGCCCGAGGCGGTGACGTTCACGGCCGATCGAGCACCCTCGTGACCGCCAGCTGCGCTGGTGACCGCTCGTAACCGCTCGTGACCGCTCGTGACCGCTCGTAACTGCTCGTGACCGCCCGTAACCGGCCGTGAATCGGTCTCGAGCGTCCCCGATCACATTGGAAAAATTCTAATGGTCGAATCACCGTGGTTCAGGTATGCTATCGCCAGCGCTGCTCGGCCCCATCGACGTCCTCGGCGAGGAGGTCATCGGTGGCGTCGCCATCATCGAGTTCGTTCTGCTCGGACTCGTCACCGTCAATCTGCTCGTGCGCGCACTCGCCCATCGCAACTACGTCCGGACTGCTCGCGAGGAGGGTGCGGAGGCGATCTCCCGGAGCGTCGCCCTCGACGTCACGAACGTCCTGATCGTACTCGGTGGGTTCTACTACATCACGATTCACGTCCACGGTGGCGTCGTCTTCACCGTCCTCGCCCTGGGACTCATGCTCACCGACTTCTTCGAGTTCGAGTCCCGATTGGTCGAAGCCCGCCAGGAGATGTCCCTCGAGCGCCCGAAAGCGTCGCTCTTTGCCTCGACGTTCGTCTTCCTCTACATCGCCTACCAGTCGCTGTTCTTCGTCATCCGGCCCCTGTGGGAACTGGTGGTCTAGTCCCGTTCCAACCGTCGACCTCAGTTTTGGCTCGAGCGTGCGTGGTGACGGCCAGTCAGCAGGCATCAGCGGGGTGGGCTAATCTGCGTCGGAACATCCACCACCGAGTGATTCCCGTGTCGATGGCCGAGACTGGTGGTGCACCCCTCACGTCGGTTCGTGAACCACATATGCAAGATGCCACCGAACGCCCCCGGCACGCTCGATCCCGCCCACAACCTCATCCTCCCTAGCCGCCTCGCTCGCGGCGCTCGCTCGCCCCTCACACGACTTCGGCGACCGGCTCCCACCGCGAAGCCGCTCGCCAGCGCGCGCCACGTGGCTGGGCTGGGCTATCACGGAACCGGAACACACAGAACTTCACGGAACCGGAACACACAGAACTGGCGCACCAGAGGGCCGGGAAGACGGGCTCGCGAAACTCACGCGAGTCCGTTCGACTCGGGGAAGGGCAGGCGGGTGAGCCCGGAGCGGAAACGCGTGACGCGGTGTCAGTTGGGGAACCGTCGCTCGAGGGCCGGCATATAGAAACAATTGAACCGATTTAGACACTGATCGCCGACTCGGGTGGCGATCAGGGGTGCAATGACGTTCAGTGGCTACTACAACAGACGGTATGCGGAGAGTCCCTCGAGCAGCCGCGACCGCAAACACGCTGTGGGCACCCGGGAAGTCGGGGCACCTTCGAGAGGGTGAGGAATGCTCAATCCTGATTCCCGACTCTTCACTCCCGATTCCCGACCCCTGACTCCCGGACCACCACGGTCCGGCAACGGGACGCTACTCGCGCTCGAGGGCCACCCCGAGGTCGGCCCACACGTCGAAGAAATTGGGGAACGAGACGTCGACGTGTTCGCCCCCCAGAATCGTCGTCTCGCCGTCGGCCACGAGCGCCGCGACCGCCAGGGACATCACGATCCGGTGGTCACCACGGCCGTCGACCGTCGCCCCCTCGAGCGTCGATGTCTCGCCGTGGACGGTCAAGCTGTCGCGCGTTTCCGTCGTTTCGACGCCCAGCTTCCCCAGTTCTTCGGCCATCGCGCTCACGCGATCGGTCTCCTTGAACCGAACGTGTTCGGCGTCCGTAATCGTCGTCTCGCCGTCTGCCACCGCCCCGAGCGCGGCGATCGTCGGCAGCAAGTCGGGCGTATCCGCCACCGAGACCGTGGTCCCCTCGAGGGACGCCTCCCGAATCTCGATCTCGCCGGCCTCGCGGTCCCACGAGAGGTCGCCGCCCATCGACTCGACGATATCGAGGATGGCGGCGTCGCCCTGGGCGCTGGGTCTGGCACCCCGGACCGTCACGCTCTCGCCGTCGGCCCCAGCGACCGTGCCGGCCGCGACGAGGTACGAAATCGAGGAGAAGTCCCCTGGAACGCGGTACGTGCCGTCGACCGGAGCGTAGGCTTGACCCCCAGGGACCGAAAAGCCGTCTCCGGTTGCCGCCGTTTCGACCCCGTAGTCCGCGAGCACCTCGCGAGTGATGTCGACGTAGGGGGCCGATTTGAGTTCGGTCTCGAGTGTAAGATCGATCCCGTCGTCGGTGACCGCACCCGCCATCAGGAGCGCCGTGATGTACTGGGAGGACACGTCACCGGGGATCGAGACGGCTGTGTCCGTGATGGGACCCGTAACGACGAGGGGGGCCTGCCCGTTTCCGCGGGTGCTGAACGCCGTCGCCCCGAGGTCGGCGAGCGCCTCGAGCAATGGTCCCTGTGGTCTGGACCGGAGCGACCCGTCGCCGGTGAGGACGGTGGTGCCGTCGACGAGACCGGCGGTTGCGGTGACCAATCGCATCGTGGTGCCGCTGTTCGCACAGTCGATGACGTCCCCCGGGATGTTGGGGTCGCCGTCGACCCCCTCGACTGCGAGGCGACCGTCTGCGCGTCGGTCGACGCGTCCACCGAAAGCCTCGACCGCACGGGCGGTGGCGCGCGTGTCGGCCGACCAGAGGGCGGCCTCGACGATCGCCCCATCGGCGTAGCCCGCAGCCAGAATCGCGCGATGGGTGTAACTCTTCGACGGTGGGGCACGAGCGACGCCTCCGACGCTCGAGGGCGTGATGGTGACCTGCATGGTCGGGGAGTGGTGAGGCGAACGTAATATCGTACCGATGACGCCGAGAATTGCTCGTTACGGCGCGTCGCTCTCGCCGGTTTCGTTGCTGTCGGGGCTGTCGTCGCTTTCGCCCGCGTATCTCGGTCGCTCCGCGTAGGCGATCGGGTCGCACACGCCGACGCGCTGGAACGCCTCGAGGCGACGCGCACAGGAGTCACAGGTGCCACAGGCGGGGGCCGAGGCACGGTAACAGGACCACGTGTGTTCGAAGGGGACCGCGAGGTCGATCCCGCGAGCGGCGATATCCGTCTTCGAGACCTCGACGAACGGGGCCTCGATGGCGATGTCTGTCTCGGGTCTGGTTCCGACGTCGACGACGGCCTCGAAGGCCTCGAAGAACGTAGGGCGGCAGTCGGGATAGCCGGCGAAATCCTCGGCGTGGGCGCCGATGAAGACGGCCGAACACTCGTTCGCTTCCGCGTAGGAGACCGCCATCGAGAGCAGATTCGCGTTGCGGAAGGGGACGTAGGTGGTGGGGATCTCGGCGTCGTCCGCGTCAGGGTCCCCGGCGGGAGCGCTTCCGTCGCCGACGCCACCCTGAAGCGCCCCCTCGCCCCCACCCTCTCCAGCCTCGAGCGTCGGTGCATCCTCGACTGCGACCTCGTCGTCGGTCAGACTCGAGGCGCCGATGGCCGCGAGGTGGCCCGTTTCTACCTGGAGGAAGTCCTGGGCGCCAACGGCTGACGCAATCTCACGGGCACACGCGAGCTCCCGATCCTCGGTGCGCTGGCCATAGGACGTGTGCAGGGCGTAGACCTCGTACCCCCGGTTGCGGGCCTCGTAGGCCGCGGTCGCGCTGTCCATTCCCCCAGAGAGGAGCACGACCGCACCGGGTGGGTCCGCCGTGACACCCCCGTCTGGGCGGCGCTCGTGGACAGGTCCGTGCGTGGACGCAGACGCAGCCGCAGGTGCAGGTGCAGTTGGTGGCGATTCATCGACCGCGTCGTCGTTGGTGGATCTATCTGCTGGCATCGGTGAAGATCAGGTGTTCGGCGCGTCGTTCCACAGGTCGACGTGCAATCGCGGCGTGTACCGAAAGCCGTACTCGAGGGCCAGGTCGGCCGTCTCTGCACGGCTGTCGGCCAGCCCATCACGGGTCGCGCCCTCGGGCATCAGGAGGACACGGTCGTCGGGGATCGGGATCGACGTGACCTCGCGTAAGCGCTCGAGGAGGGCACAAATCTCGGGCATGTCGTCCTCGCCCGTGACGACGAACTTCAACTGGAAGGGGGCGGCCTCGACCAGCGAGGCCAGCGCCTCGAGGTCGATCCGCGCGTCCTCGTGGTGGGTGGCCCAGGTCTCGAGTGTATGGTCCCGGTCGCCGTCGTCCCGATCGACCGACGACCCGCCACCGCCCGTGGGTCCCCGATCGGGACTCGGCGTCGAACTCGAGAGTTTCGGGCTGATCGAGGCGAGGTCGATCGGCAGGTCACGAGCGATGGTTCCGTTGGTCTCGACGGTGAGGTGATAGCCGCGGTCGTCGAGGGCCTCGAGCAGCGGTGCGACCGCGTCGTGGATCAGCGGTTCGCCGCCGGTGAGCACGACGTGGTCAGCCTGCTCGTGGGCGGCGATTTCTGCGATGATATCGTCGACGCTCATCCACGCGTGCGTCGGCTCCCAGGAGGTGTGATAGGAGTCACAGAACCAACACCGGAGGTTGCAGCCACTGGTGCGGACGAACACCGAGGGGACTCCGGCGAGGACACCCTCCCCCTGCAGCGAGCAGAACAGTTCGTTGATCGGGAGCGCGTCCTCTGGGGCCCCAGCAGTGGCCTCGTCCCCGCGCCCGATCGGGCCAGCGTCGGGGTGCTCGGTCACCGGCATCGAACTCAGATCCCTCCAGTGCAGAGCTCGCCGGTTTCCGCGACCGAGACCGTGACGTCGGTGACGGTCTCGTCCAGCCGAGCCAGGAGGCGCTCCTCGAGGACTACGGCCATCACCTCCGCAGTTGGCGGATGGTCGAGGACGACGACGCCGTCGCCGTCACCGGCCGCCTGGAAGGCCTCGATCAGGGGATCACCCGCCTCGAGGAGAAACATGTGATCCCACTCGTCGATGATCGCGGTGACCTCGCCCTTGTCGACGACCCAGCCCTCTGCGGTGAGTTCACCCGTGAGTTCGACGGTGATCTCGTAGTTGTGGCCGTGGGGGCGCGAGCACTTCCCGTCGTGGTGGCGCAGGCGGTGGCCCGTGCTGATCCGAATCGGCCGATCTCGACCGACCGTGAGTGTCCGCGGGCGGCCCACGACCTCGGCCGTGTCCGGCCGCGACCGTAGCTCTGATATTCTCTGAGTCATATCAGAGTGTTCTTTCAAGAGTACTTAGGCGTTGTGACGCATCGGCGAGTGGCTGTTCCAGGCTGAGGGTGCGTGGCGCCGACGCGGCCACCACCGAAACGCCTACTTCAGCCGCCCGCCTCACTCGAGCCAACACGTGCCATCGAGCGCCGACTCGCTGACCCTCGACGACGAGCTCCTCGCCCGCGCTCGCATCCACGCCCGTGAGGTGTGTGCTGAAACCGACCTCGGGCGAGCACTCGAGTGGGAGCACCTCGAGTGGGCCGTCTCCGCACGGGCCAAACGACGCGCCGGCTGCTGTCGGTGGGACGCTGAGCGCGAGGTAGCAACCATCGTACTCTCGAGGCGAGCCTACGAGGCTTACGAGTGGAAGACCTTCGCCGCAGTGGTCCGCCACGAGCTGGTCCACGCCTGGGAGTACCAGCAGTTCGGGTGGGCCGGCCACGGCGACCGCTTTCACGAGCGAGCGGCCGAACTCGATGCGCCGCGACACTGCCCGTCGTTCAGCGAGCCGCGGTATCGACTGTGCTGTCTCGACGCCGGATGTGACTGGACCGCGACGCGCCACCGCGCCTCCAGCCCGGTGACCACGCCGGAAGCCTACCGGTGTGGGGCCTGTGGCGGCGACTACGCCGTCGAACACGTCGACAGCGGCCGGACCTGGACCGCCGAAAGCGGCTACGGCGGCGCGAAATCGGCGCTCGGTGAGGAGTGGTGATCGTGGGTGTCGTGTCGGTCACACTGGATGTGACCCCCCCAACACAACAGCGTGGACGCGGGTTCCACACGGTTCGGTCGCTCCCACGAGCGTGAACCGTCTGGAGGCTCTCGAGTAAGTCTACAGCACGCCCGCCGGCTACGAATACGATCGAGGTCGTCATCCATGGAAACGCACCAGCGGATCCCGTCTCCACCCTCGAGGACACCGAGGAAGCCGTGCCGACGGGCCGCCGGGACGGATGTGATCTGCGGGACGTGTGTGACGCATCGGCAACGATGCGGGCGCGTGTCCAATAGCCGCGAGCGGTCGGCTTCGAACCGAACCAAACGGGTTTTAAACGGGGGTGCCATAGCCCCCTCCAAGAGTACCCATGCAGATGCCACGCCGATTCAACACGTACTGCCCGCACTGCCACGGCCACTACGAACACGAGGTCGAGAAGGTGCGAACCGGCCGACAGACCGGCATGAAGAAGGTCGCCGACCGTCAGCGTGCCCGACAGCTCTCGAGCATCGGAAACTCCGGGAAGTTCTCGAAGGTCCCCAGCGGTGACAAACCTACGAAGAAGACCGACCTCAAGTACCGCTGTGGCGAGTGTGGGAAGGCCCACCTCCGCAAGGGATGGCGCGCCGGCCGCCTCGAGTTCCAGGAGTGAGTATCATGGCAGGATCATACTACAACGTCCGCTGCAGTGACTGTGAGAACGAACAGATCGTCTTCGGCAAGGCTGCGACGGAAGTCGCCTGTGCCGTCTGTGGCACCACCCTGGCCGTCCCGACCGGCGGCAAGGCCGAGATCGACCACGAAATCATCGAGTGCGTGGAGCAACGCTCCACGACAAACCGGACGCAGTCCGGTGACACCGTCGAAGCACGATGAAGTACAGCGGCTGGCCCGAGCCCGGCGAACTCGTCGTCGGCAAGATCGACGAGATCGAGGACTTCGGCGTCTTCGTCGACCTCGAGGAGTATCAGGACAAACGCGGCCTGATCCACATCTCAGAGGTCGCAAGCGGCTGGATCAAGAACGTCCGCGACCACGTCCGCGAGGGTCAGATCGCCGTCTGCAAGGTGCTGGACGTCGACGAGTCCCACGAACAGATCGACCTCTCGTTGAAGGACGTCAACGACCACCAGCGCTCCGATAAGATCCAGGAGTGGAAAAACGAGCAGAAGGCCGACAACTGGATGGAGGTCGCCTTCGGCGAGGATATCGACGACGACGAGTACATCTCGATCGCGAACGAACTGCTCTCGGCGTACGGGACCCTCTACGACGGCTTCAAGCAGGCCGCCATCCACGGCCACGAGGCCCTCGAGGACACCGACCTGCCCGAGGCCGACCGGGAAGCCATCGTCGAAACTGCCCGCGAAAACGTCTCGGTCCCCTACGTGAACGTCACCGGCTACGTCGACCTCGAAAACCCCTCACCGAGTGGTGTCGATGGCGTCAAAAGCGCCCTCGAGGCCGCCGAAGGTAACGGCGAGGTGCCAGAGGGCGTCGAACTCGAGGTGACGTACGTCGGTGCCCCAGAGTACCGAATCAAGGTCCGTGCACCCAACTACAAGGCGGCCGAGGCCGCCCTCGAGGAGAGTGCCCAGCGCGCCGTCGAGGCCATCGAAGGCGAGGGTGGCGATGGCGAGTACCACCGGGAGCGACGGACCGACGACGAGTAAGCCGATCGCCGCCTCACTGCGGACGATTCGAGACGACAACCGATGAAAGCCGATATCCGCGTCTGTGCCGACTGGGAGAACGCCCACGAGCGCCCGGTGTACACGCTTGCCGATTCCTGTCCCGACTGTGGCGCGGCTGCTGTCAACAGCGCCCCGGCACCCTTCGATCCCGAAGATCCCTACGGGGAGTACCGACGCGCTCTTAACCGTCGCGTTCGCTGATTGGACCATGGACAACCTGGATATCGACGCAGTCGCCGAGGTCGAGCTCTCCGAACCGGTGTTGATCGAGGGGCTTCCGGGCGTCGGCCACGTCGGGAAACTCGCCGCCGACCACCTCATCGAGGAGTTCGCGGACGACGCCACCCTGGTGCGACGGCTTTACTCGCGTGAGTTTCCCCCGCAAGTGACCGTCGAGGACGGCGTCACCAGCCTGACCTGTGCCGAGGTTCACGCCATCAGCCCACCGGCGGGCCGGGATATCCTCGTGCTGACCGGCGATCACCAGGCTCAGACGAACGCGGGCCACTACGAACTGACCGAGGCGTTTCTCGACGTCGCCGAGGTGTTCGGTGCGACCGAACTGTACGCCCTCGGGGGCGTCCCGACAGGCGAACTCATCGACGAGTACGCCGTCCTCGGGGCCGTCACCCACGAGGATCGAATCGAACCCCTCGAGGACGCCGGCGTCGAGTTCCGCGAGGACGAACCCGCCGGCGGCATCGTCGGCGTCTCCGGACTCCTGCTGGGACTGGGCGAGCGCCGGGGCCTCGAGGCGACCTGCCTCATGGGTGAGACCAGTGGCTACCTCGTCGACCCCAGGAGCGCTCGTGCCGTCCTGGAGGTGCTCGAGGAGATGCTTGGCTTCGACCTGGATTACGAGACGCTCGACGAGCGTGCCGAGGAGATGGAGGAGGTCATCGGCAAGATTCAGCAGATGGAGGCCCAACAGCAGGCAATGGACGTGCCAAGCGACGAGGACCTTCGATACATCGGGTGAGTGGGGTCGGCAGTAGGCACCACTGCGTGTTAGGGTTCACCCCTCGAGTTGGTGCTCCTCGTGAAACGACGACACCACCCGCCTCGGGGGGCTGGTGAGCGTGCCCCGTTCACTTCCAGAGTGCCAGCCGCGGTCGCCCGAGAACGTCGGTCAACACGAGGATCGAACCGCCGTGGTCGATACTGAGAGCCCCTCCCAAACCAGTCGACAGGATAGAGCGAACACTTCTTTGTACTCGGGTCCCTACCCCAATCCGTGCCAGCGAGCGTTCTCGAGATCATTCCGCCTGCTGTCCTCGCCGGCCTCGCGCTGGGTGGGGTGTTCACCGTCGTGGCGACAGCCATCTTCGCCGTCGGTGAACGCGTCTTCCCCACGCAAGCTCGGGTCGCCGAGGCCGGGAGTACCTACTCGAGTGAGGGTCGCCGTCGCGGAGAGATTCGACAGTACCTCCAGGATATCGGCGAACGCTACGCCGAGGAGTACCCCCTCGAAGGGACAGACGACAGCGTCGCCTTCTATCTGCCCGAACGTGACGTGGCGGTCACCTTCGACGCCCATCAGTTCTTTCGCCTCCAGAACGTCACGGGTACCCACGTCATCCTCGCCGAACACGAGATGCCGGGCGTCCATCTCGGCGAACGGTTGCCCTTCGAGGTGCCCGAACTCGAGGGCGAGCCACCCGTAACCGACCGACGGCGTCGCCTCGAGTGGGCTCACGACGCGCTGGGTGTCTCCCCGACCGCCGACCTCGAGGAGGTTCGTTCGGCGTACCGCGAACGGGTCAAGCAGGCCCACCCCGACCACGGCGGATCCAAGGCGGCGTTCCGTGAGGTACAGGACGCCTACGCGACGGTACGAGAGCACGCCGAGTGATCAGGCGACGGCGTTGTGACGGGTCAGTCATCGGCCCTGAGCCGTGGCCCCGTGTTCGTGTCACACCGCACCTACGCCTCGAGGACCTCGTACGCCACGTCACCGTCACGGAGTACGTCGGTCACACGACCCACAGCGTCCGTGGTGGCGACGACGGCCACGTCGAGGCCACGTTCGGCAGCGTGCGCAGCGACACTCCCCACCGCGAACGTCGTCGCCGGGTCGACGCCCGCCCGCTCGAGGGTCACGATGGCCTCGATGCCCGTCGCCAGGACGAGGTCGGTCGCCCCACACCCCGAAGCGATCGAATCCATGCCGGCGGCGTCGCTGCCGCCGGCCCGTACCGGTGGGACCTGCCAGACCGTCACGAACCCTGGCTCGAGGTCGATCACGCCCTCAAAACTCGTGACGCCGACGTCCTGTCCACCGTCGGCGTCGGTCGTGGCGACGCCCGTTGCGGGCCCCTCGCCACCGGGGCTAGCGTGGAGCAGGCCGTTCTCGAGGGTGAGCGAGACGGTGTCGCCGATCTCGAGGGTGTCGGTCGCGATGGCGGCGTCCTCGCTCATCGCGCCCAGGACGTCCTCGGTGACGTGATCGGCGAACCGGCGAACGTCGGCGGCGGCCTGAAAGAGCCAGTCGACGCCCTCGTTCGTCACGCGGTAGCGAGACCGTCCCTCCTTCTCGACGAATCCATCGTCGACGAGTTCCCGAATGTACTCACTGACGGCCTGACTCGTCACTCCGACCTCCCCGGCGATCTCACCCTGGCTGACGGCGGGCTGGCGCTCGGCGATTTCGACGAGAATCCGAAATCGCGTTGCCGCGCGTTTGTTGTCGAGGACGTCGACCATGCCCTCACGTAGTGATGGCGAGGTGAAAAATGACGCGATCTGTTGAGGAGTGCCCTTGTCTCCTCTGGCCGCTGGCCCCTCGAGGTCGTCCCGGTCTCCGCTCGCTCCCGTCTCCCCGAGGGCCTCTCAGATCCCTCGAGATCAACACGCACCAGGAGCCTCGGTGCTACCGCTTATCGCTCCCGTGTCACCCCACACCGACAGCGACGGGTCCTGGTTGTGTTCGGCCCACACACAACGTCAAATTGATACCGCCGGGGTACATCCCTCGATGTGAGTATGGTCTCCCTCTCGGCGGTTCTCTCGACGACAACCGCCTCGATCCACCTCGAGTCTGTCGGCGTGCTGGCCCTGCTCGGCCCGCTCTCGCTGACGGATGCCCTCGCGTGGACGTCGATCGGAGCGTTCGTCGTTGCCGTCCTCCTCTGGTGGCAAGCGCGACCGGAACCAGCCCGATACCTGGCCGCGGGGGCCTGGGTCGTCTTCGGCGTCTTTTGGCTCACGATGGTGCCGTACTATTACGTCGACCAGCAGAGCCCCCTCCAGACCATCCTGAGCCTCCTGGCACTCCCGCTGTGTACGTATACGGGCTATCTCCTCTATCGCGGCCGACAGTCCCTGCTCTTGCTCACCAAGGCCGTCGCGATCATGGGAATCATCTACCTCCCCGTGGAGACGATTCCCTTCGCCCGCCAGTGGCTCATCGAGACGACGGCCGCCCAGGCCCACTTCGGGATGGAACTCCTCGGCCACAGCCCGGGGATCAACGAGGGCGTAAACGGCTACGAGAGCCGCTTCGACTTCGATCCCGACGAGACCGTCACCGGCCGAACGACCTACATCGTCCTCGCGTGCACGGGCATCGGTTCGATGGCCATCTTCGGCGGGTTGACCGCCGCCGTGAAGGCCCCCTTGCGCCGAAAGGCCGCCGCCTTCGCCCTCTCGATCGGCATTATTTGGTTCTTGAATCTGCTCCGGAACGTGTTCGTCGCGTTGGCGTCACCGTACGGCTGGTTCCAGTACGATCCCCTGATCTACGTGACGACGACGTTCATGGGCGCTCCCGAGAGTCGCACTTCCTTCCTCGTCGCCCACAACTTCATCGCCCAGTCGTTGTCGATCGTCGCCCTGGTGGGCATCACCTACATCGTCATCAAGATCCTTCCGGAGGTACTCGAGCCCCTCGAGGAGGCGCTGTTCGTGATCACGGGTACCGAGTACGACCTCGCCGAGGCGCTGGGGGCCGACCCGGACCGTCACGAGGATCCGGATGCCGTGGCGACGACGGGCGATGACTGACCCCTCGAGGAACGCCGACATGGATGCCGAACCGTCCACACAGACGGGTCGAGATCAGCCGGACCCCGTGCCGTCGGTGCAGTACCTCGAGCGCGCCGTCTTTCTTCCCGCCGCCGACACCCTCATCATCGCTGACTGTCACCTCGGCAAGGGGGCAGCCAGCCGGGTCGAGGCCCCGGTCGACGGCGGCGACGACGTTCGCGAACGACTGCTGGGACTGGTCCACGAGACCGGGCCCGAAACCCTCCTCATCGCGGGCGATCTCCTGCACTCGTTCTCGACGATACCCCACGGCGTCGACTGGCACGTCACCCGTCTCGAGCGAGCGGTCGCCGATGCGGGGGCCGAACTCGTGGTCACGCCCGGCAACCACGATTCGATGCTCGAGGGGGTTTTCGACGGGCCGGCCGCCTCTCAACGGCTCTTGGCCGACGGCGGGACGCTCGTCTGTCACGGCCACGTGCGACCCGACCTGTCGGCACTCGACGACCCGGCGGCGATCACTCGAATCGTCGTCGGCCACGACCATCCTGCCATCAGCATCGGCGGCCGGAAACTCCCCTGCCTGCTGTACGGGCCGGGCCAGTGGCGCGGCCGGGACGTGGTGATGCTCCCGGCGTTCACGAAGAGCGCCGCTGGCGTCAGCGTCAACGACTTGCGCGGGGCCGCCCTGCAGTCACCCCTGATTCAGGACATCGGCGACTGCCGACCCGCGGTCTACGACGTCGAGGCGCGCGAGCCGCGGTGGTTCCCCCCACTCGAGCGGTGTCGCCACCTGCTGTGAGGGGGGTCGCTACGACAGGTCCCGAATCACCGCATCCGCAGCCACCTGCCCGCTCTCGAGGGCGCCCTGTATCGATGACCACTTGGTGCACTCACCGGCGAGGTAGACCCCGTTGTCCGGCGAGCGTGGTCCCGGCAGGGAGTCGTGGATGCCGGGAGGCTGGGCGAACTGTGCGAAGGGGACCCACTCGGTGTGCAGGACCTCGAGGTGGTCGAAGACGCGCTCGGGATACCACGCCCCCAGTGCCTGTCGCGTGCGTTCACCGAGGGTCTCGTCATCGGCGTCGGGCGCCCCCAGATAGGTCGCACTGAGGAGTGTCGCATCCTCGGGGGCGTACTCCGGAGCGACGGCACTGTGAGGAACGATCTGGTTCGGGCCGGCGTCCTCGAGCGCGTTCAGGACGAGGCGCCGCCCCGTCTCGAGGTCGCTCTTTGCGGGGAGTGCGTAGTACTGGGTCACACAGCCCTTCCCGTCGGTCGGGATCCCCTCGAGACCGGTCAGGTCCCGTGCGGTGGGCGGATCCGTCGCGACGACTACCGCGTTGGCCTCGAGCGTTCGGTCGGTCTCGCCCTCGAGCGTGCAGGTGACGCTGCGGTGGCTGGCCCCGTTTCGATCCGCGCCGTCTACCTCGAGCCCGGTCACGGCCGTCCCCGTTTCGACCGTCGCGCCCGCCGCAATCGCTCGCGTCTCCAGTTGACGTGGAATCGCCGCCATTCCAGTCGCGGGGACCGCGATCGACCCCGACGAGAGCGTGCGGAACGTGTACTCGAAGATCCGCTTCGAGGTCTCGAGGGACCGGTCGAGCGTGATACCCCCGTAGAACGGCGCGGCGAAGTTCGAGATGAATCGCTCGGAAAAGCCCTGCTCGCGGAGGTAATCCCCGATTGGCTGGTCGGGTCCCTCGAACATCGTCTCGAGGTCCGTGGCGGCGAGTTGTCGTCGAAGCCGAAGCACCCGGAGCTTGTCCCCGAGCGTCACGTCGGTGTTGAACAGCGTCGCTGGCAGCGCCTTCGGGTCCCGAAGCGGGTCACTCAGCGTCGACCGCCGGCCGGGGCGGGCAATGACGGCCCCCGGAGCGAACCGTCTGAGTGCCAGGGACTCGAGACCCAGTTCCTCCCTGACGGCGGGGTAGCCGGTGATGAGTACCTGAAATCCGCGGTCGAACCGATAACCGTCTCGCTCGATGGTGCGGACACGACCCCCGACCTCGTCGCGTCGTTCGTACAGCCTCACGTCGATACCGGCCTCGGCGAGGTGACGCGCGGCGACGAGGCCCGCGAGACCGCCGCCAGCGACGACCACCGTCGGATGCCGACTCATGCCCGCCCCTTGGCACGCGGTGGTAAAAGAAGGCGACCCCTCGGCAACACGGGGGACGGCGGACCGTGGCCCCTCGAGGAGTCCGTTAGGAGTCGTAGGGCCAGTCACCGATGATTCGCATGCCTTCGGCGAGGTCCTGCTCCTCGAGCATGGCGATCAGCTCGTCGCTGTCCTTGTGTTCGGGGCGGACGTCCTCGCTGGCGAGGTGGACCGCAAGTTCGGTGAGGATGATGGCCTGCTCGCGGAGATCCCGTTTTTCGACCTTGTCGAGTGTGTCCGCGAAAGTGTGCCCCCAGCCCCGGCCGAGTTCCCCGGAGGTGCTCATGACGTGGTAGCCCGGCACGCCCCACTGGGTGAACGGCCAGTGGTCGCTGTGGGGGCCGAGACGTGGCACGATTTCGGCCGGATGGCCGAAGCTCTCGGTGACCGAACGGGCGGCGTCCTCGAGCGCGTCGAATCCGTGCGTGGTGAACTGCAGCGTTCGCGCCCGAACGACGCCGTCGTTGTTGAGGATGGCCACGATCTCGTCGTGATCGGCCTGCTCGGCGTGGTAACTCGAGCCGACGAGGCCGACCTCCTCGGCTCCGTAAGCGACGAACTCCACCCGGGTCTCGAGTTCGTCCTCGCGAGCTGCGAGGGCGTTCGCAAGTTCGACGACCATCGCGGTACCCGCCCCGTTGTCCATCGCGCCCTCGGCGATGTCGTGGGCGTCGACGTGGCTGGTGACCAGGACCCGTTCGTCGGTGTCGGGGCCGAGTTCCGCGTGGACGTTCTGGCTCTGTGCGTCCTCGATCGTCGCCTCGACTGCGACCGTCACGTCCTCACCCTCGAACCGGCGGGCGAGTCGAGCCCCAACCTCGCTCGAGACGCCGACGGCAGGGATCTCTCCGATCGGGTCGTCCGCGGTGCCGACGCTGCCCGTCGGTGGCAGGCAACCCTCGACGTGGTTGCGGTAGACGAACGCTGCCGCGCCGTGTTCGACGGCGTGGTAGTACTTCTCTCGACGGTGGAGATAGCGATCGTAGTGACTCGGGATGTCGCTGCGTACCATGACGACCGCGCCCTCGACGTCGGTGCCCTCGAAGTCCTCGGGCAAGCCGTACCCGAGATCCACGAACTCGGCGGTTGCCGCCGAGGACGGACTGCGAGGCAGCGCGATGCAATCGAGGGCGAGGTCGGCGTCGACGCCCCGGATGTTGCTGTCGCCGCGCTCCCAGCCCTGAATGTCGAACGTCTCGAGGCGGGCGTTTCGGCCACCAGCCGCCTCGAGGGCGTCACGCGTCAGTTCGGCCCCTTTCCGTTCGCCTGGCGAACCGGCCATCCGATTGCCGACGTCGACGAGGTCCTCGAGGTGATTCCAGCCGTTGTCGCTCGTAAACACGTCACCGATCCACGTGGACATGTTCCCGGATGGACGTCGGGGATGCCTAACTGTTCGGGAAGCGGTGGATCGAACCGAGAGCGAGTGAGGGATCGTCAGTATTTGCCGGAACCGCGTCTGAAATCCTGTCGCATTATTGCCAGCGTATAAACCTAGTTGAAGTATCGTCGGTAAATCGAATTTATAGCCATTATTTATTAGTCTCGGTGTCGTTCGTTCCGATAGAACGTTGGTGAAACGACGCCACATGGCCAGTCAAGCCCAGGATCTGGTGCGGGTACTGCCAGACGAGGATGCAGACGAGCGGCGAACGCCCGACGGCCTCAGCGAGGAAACCCTCCGCAACCTCTACGAGACACAGGTCCTCGCCCGGACGTTCGACGAGAAGGCCATCAGCCTCCACCGACAGGGCCGCATCGGAACGTACGCACCGATGCAGGGCCAGGAGGCCGCCCAGGTCGGTGCGGCGACCGCCCTCCGCGAGGCGGACATCCTCTTTCCAACCTACCGAGATCACGCGATGTTCCTGACACGGGGACTCCAGCTGGCGGAAATCGTTCATCACCTCATGGGTCGGGGGAACTACATCGACAGACAGGACCCCGCTGACCTTCGGACGTTCCCGATCACGATTCCCATCGCCACCCAGCTCCCCCACGCCGTGGGTGTCGCCATGGCGGCGGCGTACAAGGGTGACGACGCTGTCGCGATGGCCAGCCTCGGCGACGGGGCGACCAGCGAGGGCGACTTCCACGAGGCCTGCAACATCGCGGGCGTGTTCGACGCACCCACCGTGTTCTTCTGTCAGAACAACGGCTACGCCATCTCGGTCCCCCGCGAGCGTCAGACCGCGAGCGCCACCATTGCCCAGAAGGCCGACGCCTACGGATTCGAAGGCGTCCGCGTCGACGGCAACGACGTCCTCGCCGTTTACGACGTCGTCAGCGAGGCCATAGAGCGTGCTCGAGATGATGGCGGCCCAACCCTGATCGAGGCCGTCACCTATCGCCGTGGCCCCCACACGACCACCGACGATCCCGACGTCTACCGCGACGAGGACGAACGTGCGGACTGGGAGGACCCCCTCGAGCGCACCCGTGCGTATCTCGAGGCGACCGTTGACTGGAGCGAAGGTGACGAACGGGCGCTTCGCGAGCGGGCCCGTGACCGGGTGCAAGCTGCCGTCGAGGCGGCGGCGGCCGAATCGGATCCGGAGCCGGAAACGATGTTCGATCACGTCTACGCCGCCGATCACCCGCGCTATCGCCAGCAGCGTCGGGAGCTACCCGAGGACCCCTACGCGAGCCACTGATGGTGCCCGCCAGTCAGCGGGTTCGACGACCGATAGTAGCCCCGCGTGACCCCTGGGAACTCACAGCCAGCGGTCGTGGGGAGCGGCGGGGATCACGGTCGCCATCGACCCCATTGGAATAGTGGGAGCCGTGACATGAGCGGATACTGGCCTCACGTGGCCACCTACACGCAGAAACAACGCATCGAAGATGGACTCACCGGGAGCGCCACCGTCACGAACACTCGAGAACACTCGCGTCGAAACCCGGACCCACTACTGTTCGTCGGGGTCGACTGACTTGCCCTCCGTGATCGCCTTCGCCTGTCGCTCCATCGCCTCGAGGTCGACCTCCGCCTCCGCGTCGATCTCGCCAATTATTTCGGCGATGTCGTCGAGCCCGATCAGTTCGCGGGTCTCGGCGTCGAACCCGAGACTCTCGAGTTCCGCCCCGTCTTCGCTGACGTCGCTACCCGAGAGATGCTTGCCGTAGCGGCCAATCATCGAGGATAGCTCCTGTGGCAACACGAACGTCGAGGACTCGCTCTGGCCGATCGTGGCGAGCGTGTCCAGCCCCTGATCGATGATTGCTCGTTCGCCCATGGACTCCGCCGAGCGCGCGCGAAGGACCGTGGAAATCGAGTCCCCTTGAGCCTCGAGAATCTGGCTCTGCTTTTCACCTTGAGCGCGGATAATCTCGCTCTGCTTTTCACCCTCGGCACGCTCGACGGCGCTGCGGCGTTCACCCTGGGCCTCGAGAATCATCGCCCGGCGCTTTCGTTCGGCGGAGGTCTGCTGTTCCATCGCACGGGTCACGTCTCGGGAGGGCGTCACCTCCCGAACCTCGACGGCCTCGATGCGGATGCCCCACTCGTCGGTGGGTTCGTCGAGTTCAGTGCGGATGCGTGCGTTGATCTGCTCGCGCCGGCTGAGCGTGTCGTCGAGTTCCATGTCCCCCAGCACGGCACGCAGGGTGGTCTGGGCGAGATTCGAGACGGCCGTCTTGTAATCGTCCACCTCGAGGAACGCCTTCTTCGCGTCCATAACACGAATGTAAATGACGGCGTCGGCGGTCACCGGGGAGTTGTCGCGGGTGATCGCCTCCTGGGTCGGAACGTCGAGCGTCTGCGTTCGGACGTCGAACCGGTGGACGTGTGAGACGAACGGCGGGATGATGTTCAGTCCGGGCTGGAGGAGTTTACGGTACTCGCCAAAGACCGTGAGCGCCGCACGATCGTAGGCGTCGATGAAGATCACCGACTGCCAGACGGTGAGCCCGGCCACGATCAGGACGAGCAGGCCGATTCCGAGTGCTGGGTCGACGACCTGCATCGGTGTGAGGGTCGCCGCGAGGGTCAAAAGCGCGTTCATTGGCACAGATCAGGGCCGTGGCGGCATAACGCTTGGCCTGCCATCACATCCATCGAGACGAAATCGGCCCCTCCAGGACGGTCGGTTCCGCGTCCCGACAGTGTATCCCCCGGAGCTTGCGATCTCGAGCGTATCCGGCACACAGCTGCGGGCACGAGTACTCCGTCGTTCCAGTGGCGTCCCTCAACGGCTATCCGGGATTCCGGTTACCCGATGATTATTACCCGGGAAAACCGAGACTCTGGCATGGATATCGACCGCTCACCGCTCACGGCCTTCCTCGAGGCCGAGGGGCTGGACGGCTACTTCATCGACGACGACGCCAGCGACTCCGACCAGCGCTATCTCTCCGGATTTTCGGCCCCTGACCCGTATCAAACGCTCGTCACGCCAGACGGCGCGGTTCACCTGCTCGTCTCCGGCCTCGAGTACGGCCGAGCGGTCTCGGAGGCTAGCGCGGATACGGTGAGCAAGACGGCCGCCTACGACGCCCAGGAACTGGCCGCCGAGCACGGCCGGTTCGAGGGCGGGCTCCGCGTCCGCGAGGCGTTTCTCGCCGACCACGGCGTCGAGTCGATTGCGGTTCCGCGAAACTTCCCGACGGGCACCGCCGACGGCCTCCGCGAACGCGGCCTCGAGGTGGTCGTCGAACGGGACGGTATCGTCGGGGACATCCGCGCGGTGAAACACGCCGAGGAGATCGAGGCCATCGCCCAGACCCAGGTGGCCAACCAGCGGGCGATGGCCGTCGCCGAAACGCTCATCGCGACCGCCGAGGTGGACGAAGCCGGTCACCTCGTCTGGAACGGCGAGGTCCTGACGAGCGAGCGCGTGACGGAGGAGATCGAGATCACCCTCCTCCGGGAGGGCTGTAGCCTCGACGAGACCATCGTCGCCTGCGGCGAACACGGGGCCGACCCCCACGACAGGGGGAGCGGGCCGCTCGAAGCAAACGAACTGATCGTGATCGACATCTTCCCCCGGGACAAGGAGACGAAATATTTCGGGGATATGACCCGCACGTTCTGTCGGGGCGAGCCGACCGCGGAGATGAAACGGCGCTACGAGGTCACTCACGACGCGTTCGAAGCTGCCCTCGAGGCGACCGCGGCGGGCGTCACTGGCGCAGCCGTCCACGACGCCGCCTGCGACGTCATCGAGGCGGCGGGCTACGAGACCCTGCGGAGCGACCCGGACACGGACACCGGCTTCATCCACAGCACCGGCCACGGTGTCGGCCTCGACATCCACGAGGGACCCAGCCTCTCACCCGTCGGCGAGGAACTCGAGCCCGGCCACGTCGTCACGATCGAGCCGGGGCTCTACGACCCCGCAGTGGGGGGCGTCCGCATCGAGGACATGGTCGTCGTCACCGAGGATGGCCACGAGAACCTCACGGACTACCCCATTGCCCTCGAGCCGGCCGTGCGGGCGGAGCTTTCAGGGTGAGCGGTCGGGCCACCTTCTCGAGTGAGCGGGCGGACGGATCTACCGGCGTGTGGGCGACGAGTGCAGCCGTGGTAGCGTCCGAAGGACACCGAATACCCCACCACCATCGAACCGTTTTTGCGACGCCAGCGGGTAGCACCTGGTGATGCACGTCCTGATCGTCGGTGCGGGGGCCATGGGCCGGTGGATCGGAGAGACGCTGGTATCGACCGACCGGGATGGCTCGGACACCGTGGCGCTCACCTTCGCCGACGTCGACCCCGATGCCGCACGCGAGGCAGCCGCGTCGATCGAGGGTGACGCTCGAGCGGTCCCAGCGAGTGACTCGGGTCTCGACCCCCTCGACGCCGCGGCCGATCCTGGGCTCACCGTCGACGTCGTCTGTCTCGCCGTCCCAATGCCCCACGTCGAGGCCGCAGTCGAGCGCTACGGCCCACTCGCCGAGCGAGCTGTCATCGACGTCGCCGGCGTGATGGCGACCCCGCTCGAGGCGATGGCCACGCACACACCAGGGCTCGAGCGGGTGAGTCTGCACCCGCTGTTTGCCCCCGAGCGGGCACCTGGATCGATCGCCACCGTGACGGCGGCCGCTGGCCCAACGTCCGACCGCATCCTCGGCGCGCTGGAGGTGGCGGGGAACCGACTGGTCGAGACCACCGCGGCCGAACACGATCGGGCCATGGAGTCGGTGCAGTCCGCGGCCCACGCTGCCGTACTGGCGTTCGCCCTGGCCGCCGACCCCGTTCCCGAGGGGTTCGAAACACCGATCTTCGCCGAGCTAGAGCAACTGACCCACTACGTCACTGACGGGACCCCACGCGTCTATCGTGACATCCAGCAGACATTCGATGGGGCCGACGCCGTCGCCGACGCCGCCCAGCGGATCGCCGACGCGGAAGACGAGGCGTTCGACGATCTCTATCGGGCGGCCCGTGAGCGTTGGGCTGGTGCGGACCGGCTTCAGGAACCACGGGTGGTCGACGGCATCGACGACGGGACAGCGGAGGACCGATGAGCGACCGTCGTGAGGCCGTCCGGGCGAACGCGAAGTACCTCCGGCAGGTCCGGCCGATCGACCCCGAGGAGATCGCCACCTACGTCGAGGGCGAGCCACACCCGGCCGTCGTGGCGCAGGTGCTCCGCGAGGAGGCCCCCGACCTCGAATTGATCGAGCGAGCGGACGGCATCTTCACTCCCGTTCCAGCGGACCCGGTGTCGGCGAAAATCGCCGCTGATGGGCCAGTTCGACGCTTTCCCGAGCGGTACGCGACGGCCCTCGAGGACCTCCTCGTCGAACGATACGGCGTCGACTGGCACCGTGGTCCATCGGGCGACCTCGTTCGGTCGCGGATTCGGGACATGAAAGCTCGCTACCTCGACCGCCAGCCAGTCACCTACGACGACGACGTGGCGGCGGGGTACGCCATCTACCACCTGCCAGGCTACTACGCAGCTATTCAGTACGCCCTCGAGGACCTGGCCGAACGGGAGTTACTTGGCCGGACGTTGCGAGTGCTGGACGTGGGCGCGGGCGTCGGTGGCCCCGCACTGGGCCTCTGTGACTACTTGCCCGAAGACGCCCTGCTCGAGTACCACGCCGTCGAACCCGGCGCAGGTGCGACAATCCTCGAGCGCCTGCTCGAGGAGGCGGGCCGGAACGTCCATCCGACGATTCATCGCGACCCCATCGAGTCGTTCGAGCCACCACTGGCACCCGAGAGGGGGTTCGACCTGGTTCTCGCCTGTAACGTCCTGAGTGAACTCGACGACCCCGAGGCCGTCCTCGAGACCGTACTCGGCTGGCTCGCACCCGGCGGCGCGTTGCTCGCGATGGCCCCGGCCGACAAGAACGCCAGCATCGAACTGCGCGCCCTCGAGCGGGCACTGGAGGGGCGCTCGGTCGACCCACGCGGGCGCGACGACGCGGGCAAGTCCGACGACGGCAACACGACACGACAGATCACTGTCTACGGCCCAACCCCACGGCTCTGGGGCGGCGAGACGCCGAGCGATCGCGCCTGGACATTCGACGTCCGTCCGGATCTCGAGGTGCCCGCGTTCCAGACCCGACTCGACGAGGCGGCTGATGGCGACGGCGAGTTCGTCAACGTCGACGTCCAGTTCTCCCACTCGATCCTGCGACTCGACGGGCGGCGACGCCTCGAGGGCGGCCTCGAGGGGAGCGGGCAGGCGAAACTGGCTGAGATGGACCGCCACGTGACGAACCGCATCGATTGCACGGTCGCGAAACTCAGCCGGTCGCTCAGCGAGGCCGAGGAGGGAAGCCGACGTCGTGGTGGCGACCCCAACCCCGTCTACAAGATCAGCGACGGGAGCGAGTCCGTCGATCACTACGCCGTGGTGACGAACGAGACCGGGCTGAACGAGGCGCTCGGGGCGGCCGAGTACGGCGACCTGCTCGCCCTCGAGAACGTCCTCGTCCTCTGGAACGACGACGAGGGAGCCTACAATCTCGTCGTGGATGAGGAGACGATCGTGGATCGGGTGGGCTGAGGGAGGGGGGCCGTCCCGCCGGCCGCCAGCCGCGTGTCGGCAATCGGCAGGTCATGAGTACGGGGTAAGGCACCAGTGAGCCGATGTGACGTCCACAGATGCCGATCGGGCTGTAGTAATCGGTGTGCGGAGGTGAACTCGTGGTTCGGCCCGTGTCCATTGGCGGAGGGACCCTCGAGGAGCACATCTGGCTTCGTGGCCCCGGTGAGGCAAGCTATTGACGCCCCGGGAAACCCACCCAGCCGGCCAGCCGCGTCTGTTCAGTGCCGGCCACGATCGATCAGGGCCCCACGACCGATCAGGGCTTCCTGCACAGTTCAACCACCGTCACGACCGCTACCGCGATCACCGTCACGACCGCTACCGCGATCACCGTCACGACCGCTACCGCGATCACCGTCACGACCGCTACCGCGATCACCGCTACCGCACCACCGTCACGACCAACACAACCGCGAACGGTGGACTTTTCGACCGGCCGACCAACTGCCAGGTATGAGCGACGACCTCGAGATTCTGCTAACCAACGACGACGGTATCGACAGTCTCGGCCTGCGGGCCCTTCACGACGGTCTCAGCGATCTGGGTTCGGTCACCACCGTCGCGCCAGCCACCGACCAGAGCGCCATCGGCCGCGCCATCTCCCACGAGGTAGCCGTCACCGACCACGACCTCGGCTACGCCGTTCACGGGACGCCGGTCGACTGCGTCGTCACCGCCCTCGCCGAACTGTTCCCTGGCGAACCCGACATCGTCGTCGCCGGCTGCAACCGGGGTGCCAACCTCGGGGAGTACGTCCTCGGCCGCTCCGGCACCGTGAGTGCCGCCGTCGAGGCCGCCTTCCACGACGTCCCCGCGATCGCCACTTCGATGTACGTCCCAACCGGCGATCGTGCGTTCGAGGAAATCCAGCCAGCGCGCGAGCAGTACGTCCTCGCCGTCGAGGCCACCACGTACCTCGCCAGCGAGGCGCTCGATGCCGGCGTCTTCGACCGGGTGTCTTACCTCAATATCAACGCGCCCGTTCCCGATGGGACGCCCGATACCGTTGACATGGTCCCAATCGAGGTCACTCGCCCGTCGACCCGCTACGAGATGGACGCCGTCCGCACCGAGAACGGGCTGACGGTGACCGACCGCGTCTGGGAGAACATGGACCCCGGTATCATCCCCGACCCGGCGGGGACCGACCGTCGGGCCGTCGCCGAAGGGCGAATCAGCGTCTCCCCGCTCTCCGTTCCCCACGCCGTCGCTGACGCCGACATCCTCGAGGCGCTGGCCGATCGGTTCGGTCGACTCGAGGGCAAAGTGGGGACGGACTCGTCATCGCCACCGCAGACGGGATCGGACACCTCGGTGGGTGAGCAATGACGACCGTCGAAATCGAATACTGTCACCCGTGTGGCTTCCTCGAACGCGCGCTCACCGTTCAGGAGGCGATCCACCGGGCCTTTGCGAACGGGGCGCTCGAGGCCACACAACTCACGGTTGGTGATCACGGCGTCTTCGTCGTGCGCGTTGACGGGACGGTGGTCTTCGATGTCGCCGAGGACGCCTTCGATACCGACGACGTGGTGCGGTCGGTGCGCCCAGCGCTGTGAAGCGGTGGGTATCGTATCAATCGCGATGACGTTCTCGAATCGTGTACCGTCGCCACACACATATATCGGTGCGAGCATTACACACCAGTAGGCAACGGTTCCCAGCGTGCATCCCCTGGTGATCACACAATGGTATTCAAATCACTCCGAGACAAACTCTCCTCGCTCTGGAACACGGGCACGGACGCCAACGCGGACGCGGGCACAGGCTCCGACGCACAGTCGACTGACGGTGGCACCGACGCCGCCAGCGCGAGCGCAGGCGCGCCCGACGCAGGCGGTGGCACCAACGAGCGACTCAGCTACGCGGAACAGGTCGAGTACGGGGTCGACGAACGCGATCTCGCCGACGAGGACCGCATCCTCCGACTCCTCGTCAAACGCGGCGGTCGTGTCGACGAAACCACTATCCTCGAGGAAACCGGCTGGACCGAGGAGCGCCTCTCGAGTGTGGTCACTGAGATGGAAGCCGACGACCAGATCAGTGCGATTACGGTCGGTCGCAAACACGTCATCTGTCGGCGCGGGTTCGAGCCGAAGGGGTATCGCTCGCACCTACACGAGTGAGCGCACTGCGGTTTGGTCGACTGTCGGGGCGACGTTTGCGACAACAGGGGTGCACCTCGAGGCGATCGCTCACTGTGGGTTGGGGAGGGAAAGCAGGTGTGTGGAGTGACCAACTCGAGACTGAACGCTCGAGCACCGAGAGGTCGGATACGTCGATTCCACGTTGGCGGTCTGCTGTCCAGTTCTCCCGGAGAACGTCGACCGCGGGGCGGCAATCACGGGAGGCGACGACCGGAAGCCGCCCCACTTGGCAGCGGTAGCCATCGTGGAGCGTGTCATAGAAATATTCGCAGCCGGTTTATTTCGGTGAAATCCGGCTGGAGAATGTTGGAACAGAAGTAGTTACGAAAGACAGTGCAATACTTAAATTGTAGATGCAGCACAGTACCTTCGTTTGTTTCGCGTTGAAGCCAGTGAACCAACTGCCCAGTAGACTTATGAGATAATCCTCAATTTCTATTAGTGACGAACACATTTTCAGATACATAGTTCACTGCCACATCACGATCGTATTGGCACAACTATCTTACCGGAGCATTAGGAGTGATTGGTGCGTACGTACTCAATTCGTTCTTGAAGAAAACGCCTCCCTATGTCCGTTTGTTTCGCAACATCATCTGGGTCAGATTCTGTGAGGTCATTGACTGTTAGAATTCCGATTTTTGCTAATTCCTTGGCACGTTCGGTGCCGATTTTCGGAATTTCGGTCACTCTTGTATCGTCTCGACGCACCGCGTCACCGACCCACATTTTGAGTGTATCCTCGTGGAGATCAGTTTGATCAGCTAGCTCTCTTGGACAGGCTGATCGGAGGTCATCGACTGTATAAACATCTGCTTCGACTAACTTTTCGACTGTTGCTTGGCTAATTCCCTCAATAACATCGGTGCGTTCTCCACCTTTGTAGAAGATTGCAAGGTTGATCCAGCGTTGAAGGGTACTCTCTGCGAGATCAGTCTTCTCGGCGAGTGTCTCAAGATTGGCAGAAAGGAGGTCGCCGAGCGTATAAACCCCGGCTTTGTCCAATTGCTGGGCACGAATTGGCCCGATGCCCGGGATAACATCAACCAAGTCCTCTTCCTCAATATGATCCACCATCCAATCAAAATGTTTTTCAGATACCATATATTTCCAATCATCCACTGAGAGATCATCATTCAACAAATTCTCAGCATCGAGTGTCTGGATAAGTCGAACTAACCGAGAACTATTGACCAATTTTACATCGTGTCTCGCAGCAGTTCGTCTGGCTGGATCTGTGAACGAACTACTCGTCACGATCACAGCATGATCTAGATCATCGCCTGGTAATAGGGCATATTGTCGGATATCCGGGCTGGGAACGGTATTGCCTTCGCTCCATCGTTTTGTTTCAATTTTGATCGCCACATCGTACGGTAGATTCCGTTCGGCAATGATATCTCGTCCTTCGTCACCCCGTTCCTCGGTTAGCTCGGTTGTCCATCCCTGCAACTCCCAAAGAGAAGCAACAAACGCCTCAAATTCACGCCAAGTTAAATTGTGAATTCGATCAAGCAGTTCTACCTCATCGAATTTGCTCATATGTGTAGTTTGTTAACAGTCCTCAAATAGCTATGGAGTGATCCAAATTTACCGCGCAAGATCAGTCACCTATACTGAAAACCCCAGATCGCTACTGCATCAGTCTTCGCCTCGTGGCACTTTCCCGCGCTTTATTTTGCGCGTGAGTCTTGACAAGACTTCAATAGACAAAGCGTGGAGGATTTCTATGACACGCTGATCGTGTGGTACCGGTTAATCACTGCACGTCAATGTCCACCTGGTTGCGAGACGTCTCGACGATCGCGTGGCCATCGGTTCGGGTGACAGGAGTGTCGCGTCGGGCCCACCCCTCGAACACATTCGACAACTGCACCAGATTCCTCTTGACCGGTCCGTCCGTAGCGACCGTCGAATGCCCTTACCACTCGAGACGTGCCACGATCCCGCACTCGACCCGATGGCCGTCGAACCGCTCAGTCTCGGCATCTTCTTTCTGATCGGGTTGCTCGGTGGTGCACACTGTCTCGGGATGTGTGGTCCACTGGTGACCGTCTACGCCGACCGGCTCACGGAGACCGACCGGACAGGAGGCGACGTCTTGACCCTTCGTGCCGTTCGTCAACACGCCCTGTTCAACCTCGGTCGAGCGACGAGCTACGCACTGCTCGGTGGGCTGTTCGGTCTCGCTGGAACGGTCGCGTTCGTCACCCCTCGAACGCTAAGCACCGTGGTTACGGACGTCCACCTCTTCGCTGGCGTCCTCGTCGGTCTCATCATCATTGCCATCGGCGTGAGCTACCTCACCGGACGGACCTCCCTCGGAGGGAGCGTCTCGATGCCGGTATTCGGGCCGGTGCTCGCACGCATACAGGGTCGATTGCTCGCTCGAGTCGACGAGTGGGTTGGCGACGTTCGGATCGTCGGCCTCGGTGGTGCCCATGGATTGTTGCCCTGTCCGATCATCTATCCAGCCTACCTCTATGCGTTCATCCTCGGGTCCCCGGTTGCCGGTGGGACGTCGCTCGCTGCACTCGGCCTGGGGACGATTCCATCGCTGTTTCTGTACGCGACGCTCTTTCAATCGGTGAGCGTCCAGACACGGCTCCGTCTCCACCGCGTCCTCGGCGTCGCGTTCATTGTCCTCGGGTACATTCCGCTCCAGCATGGATTGGCCAGTATCGGTGTGCCCCTCCCTCATCCTCACATTCCGTACTACCAACCGCTGTGAACTACCCCACCCTACTCGCTCACGGCTGACGCCGTTCGCTCCTTGAGGGTGGGGCTTCCTGCTTCGAGGACGCGCTTTGCAGGAACCGAAGTGGTTCCCGTAGGGAGCGCAGTCTCCACAGGCGTTCGAAAATCGCACAGCGATTTTCACAGGCCATCAGAATCTTTCGATTCTGAGGACGTTGATTCGGAGCGTCCCGCCCCTACCTGCTTGATCCCGCGAGAAAGAATGTTCCACGCCGTCGCAAACGCTACGCGTTTGCTGCCCGTCAGACTACGTCTGACGACCGCATTCCAGTCCCGATCAGCGGTGAACCCGCACGACGGACACGAGTGTTCGCGGACCCACAGCGGTTTCTCGCTCGACACACCGCAAGCCGCACACTCTTTGGTCGTTCCAGCCGGATCGACAGCCACGAAATGCGTACTCTCGCGTTCGCACTTGTACTCGAGCATCCGCAAGAACATCCCCCACGCTGCTCCAGCACGGTTCCGAGAGTTGCCGTCAAGTTGGATCAATCCTTTCGCGTCAAGGTCTTCGACGGCCACGAGATCGTACTCTCGAGCGTAGTAGTTCGAGAGTTTGTGCAAAAAGTCCCGGCGCTTTCGCGTCAGGTCAGCATGGCATTCGGCCACTCGGCGGCGTTGCTTCTCGTAGTTGTTCGACCCGTGTTCTTTGCGCGAGAGTTTCCGTTGCTCTCGTTCGAGTCGATCGCGTTCGTCCGAGAGGTCGACCGATTCAATCGCGTGACCGTCGGTGTCCTGGGCGTACTTCAGGATGCCCACGTCGATACCGACGACGTTCTTCGGCTGGTCGGGCTTTTGCGGTGGCTCTCGGTCGATTTCGACACCGAAGGTGGCGAACCACTCTCCCGTTGGCTCCTTCTTGAGCGTGACCTGTTTGAGTGCGGCGTCGTCCTCAGAAATCGGAGATTTCTGATGGGCTGCACGAGAGCTGTCGCTCTCGTGAACGTCGGGAATCTCTCGGTGGAGCCGGATCGGTATGTCCGCAAGTTTCGAGAGGACAAGACAGTCTGACCGCCCTTCTTGTCGAGCTTGAAGCCAGACTGGTTGTACGTGAAACTGCGGAACTCGCGTGGTAGCTTCCACTTGAGTTGGCCGACTCCGTAGCCGTTTTGCTTGAGCGCAGAAAGGCTACTGAGGTTGTCGAACAGTCGTTCGACCACAGTTTGGAGTAGCTTCGAGTACACGTCATTGAGGTCGTCCCACCACTTTTTGAGGTCAGGTAGCTCCGACCGAAGCGTGGTTATGGACGGTAGTTCGCCGTGGTTCTCTCGGTACTCGTTGAGGCGATAGCGAGTGTGATTGTACAGTTGCCTACAGATATCGCGGTGACGGTCCAACTCCTCGCGTTGGGCGTCGGATGGCTCGAGGCGATACTTGTAGGCGTGATACATCAGTTTTCGCGTTCTTCGATGAGCTCGTCGAGTTTCTCCTGAACGAACGACGACAGATTCAGGTGGTTGTCCTGTATCCACTCCTCTTGGTCGTCTCGGATTGAAATGGTCTTTCGCGTTGCCATGTCATAACTTATGCAATTTGCATACAAAACACTTCTGGTTTCGTGGGCCTGTGGGCCTGCGGTAGTATAGTCCAAGAACCTCTCGCGGCGTTGACGAGACGTACCGCGTCTCGTTCGCACACCAGAAATCGAAGATTTCTGGGGACGCTGTATCCCCTCCCTGCTCGCGCCTTCGGCGCTCGCTGAGGAAGGGGGCTTAGCGCCTCGATTCAGCAAAACCCAACCGTTTGTTCGGAAGGTGAGGCTGTCTGGGTCGGGGCGCTCTGTAAACCGCCCACCCTCATCCCGCGAAATCGCTTCGCGTGGAGTGCTATCGGCATAGGCTGAGGGAATTACAAAAGCCACGGGTCACCCGACCCGTGGTTGTTTATTTCGGTAATTGAACCAGTCGGGTTATTTCCTCGAGGTCCGAAGTCGCCCGTATGGATCGGCGAGCCTACCTCGGTGCACTCGGAACGGGCGGAACACTCGCGCTGGCAGGGTGTGTGACAGGTCTGTTCGAAGACCAACCCGAGGACGTTATTCTGTCACCGGCGGACGACCAGCGGGCAGAGAGTAGCAACCTTCCCTACCCTGCATACGGCGAACCCCTTCCCTCGTTCGAACTCGTCGACCCCCTGAGTGACACCGCTATCGACACCGACCAGTTGGATACCACGGCCATCCTCACCACGTTCTTCGCGGCCTGTCCGGCCGAGTGTGGGGTGTTAATCCGACGGCTGGCGGAGGTGCAATCGATGACAACGCAAAACGGCCTCACCGATGCGGTCGACTTTTTCGCGATTACGTTCGATCCGGAGCGTGACGACGCCGACATGCTCCGGGAAAACGCCCAGATGAACAGCGTCGACCTCGAGGCTGGAAACTGGTATTACCTCCGTCCGGGGGACGACGAGGAAGCCTCCGAGATCGTCGAAGCCCAACTCGGCCTCGAGTACGAGCGGGTCGACGAAAGTGAACGCATGGAATCCTACGATTTTAATCACATCGTCGTCACGTTTCTCGTCAATCCCGAGGGTGTCGTCGAACGGGCCTATCGCGGGGAGACACTCGACCGTGAACAGGTCTTCGCCGATATCGAGACGGTCGTCAACCAATCGTGATCTCCCCGACGTGTTGGCCGCACGCAGACACTTCAGACGTGTGATACGGCCATCACTGAATCGAAGGCTCGATCACTTCAGGTCTCCGTGTCGGCGGTTTTCGAACTACCTCTCTCGCCGCCGTCCTCGATGGGCATTCTTCGGCTATCGAACCCCTGTGAAAGGTGACAGTCAGTGAATCGTCCACCCTGCACCCGAGCGGTTTGCACAACGCAATCTCGTGTGGTGACGACTCGAGTGACCAGTGAGCGTGTTCGCCTCCTGAGCTGGTGGCTCGCCGGGACTGAGCAAATGCCAGGTGTTTGCGACGTACGGTGAGTTCACTGACCGACTCGAGCAACGCGAGCGGAGAGAAGTGGACTCGCCGGGATTTGAACCCGGGGCCTCTCCCATGCCAAGGGAGTGATCTACCACTGATCTACGAGCCCGCCGTTGCAACCACAGATTCTAGACCGGTGTAGATAAACCCCTCGAAATTGGTGTGCAGGCGTGACGTTGGCACATGATTTTGAGTCGGAACGAATATCCAGAATCGAACTCGAGCACACGAGGCCGGGGTACCAGTCAACTGCCAATACGGTCTGACATCGCAGACTAATTCTCTATTCGTATAGAGATGTATAAAATTACTCGAGTTTATATAGGATACCAACAATAACAGGAGCTATGGTGTTGCACTTCGCGAAGGCAACGGGCATCTACATCAAGACGATGCCCTTCGTGCTGGTACGGATGGGGATCGGGCTGTTTTTGGGTATCGCGTCGATCGCGTACTTCGGGGTGATCGGCTGGCTCGCCTACACCTTCGTCGATGCGGGGACCGTGTCGGGTTGGGTGGCGATTGTCGGCTTGCTCATCGCCTTCGTGCTGTTCGTCAAGGCCTGGCGACTGTTCGTGCGGTACGCGCTCTATCTCGTGAAAGCCGGACACATCGCCGTTATCGCTCATATCGTGCAGACGGGGGCAACGCCGTCGAATCAGCTCTCCTACGGTACGGGGCAGGTCAAAGAGCACTTCACGGAAGCGAGCGCGCTGTTTGCCGTCGACATGGTGGTCAAATCGGTAATCAAACAGTTCAATCGGCGCGTACTCTCCGTGTCGAATCTGGTCTCGTTCGTCCCGAATCTGAAACAACTCATCGAGTTCGTGGGTCGAGCAGTCGCGATTGCTGCGTCGTACATCGACGAGGCCATCATCGCCCACATGTTCCTCAGCGAGGAGGAGAACCGCTGGCGAGCGGCCAGCGACGGACTCGTGCTCTACGCCAAGAGCTGGAAACCGGTCCTCATGTCGACGATGCTGATCGTCGTGGGACTGTACGGGGCCACGATTGCCCTGTTCCTCGCGTTCACTCCCCTCGCGGGCATCCTGAGCGGGTTCTCGACAGGCTTCGAACTGGCTGGCTGGATCGTCATCGGTGGCCTCCTAGTGACGATCTATACGGGCCTGCTAAAGCCCTGGGTGAAGACCGTCGTCATCACCACGTTCCTGATCGAGTCGCGGGACGAATCGCCCGACACGAAGACCCGCCAGTACATCGAGGAACGCTCAGCGAAGTTTCGGGAGTTGCTCGAGGAGGCAGACACCGAAGAGCGAAACCGAGAGCGAGGGGTTCCCGAAGCCGACGAGCCGGCGACCCCAGCTTGATCGGCCGCGATCACCGTACGACCCGCTCGAAAGACAGGTCGCAACCCTTTTTAGGCCATCGAGCCAGTCTCAACTGGGAAGCGCACGGCCGCAAATCTGACTCGTCGCCCGATTCGTTGGCGACTTGGGATTGCGGAAGTGCACCCGGCACAGTGCCGGATACATCACCTCGCGGTCAGTGCGGTTCCTATCCTCAGCAATGGCACGAATGCACACCCGCCGTCGCGGCTCGTCCGGTTCGGACAAGCCGACGGCAGACGAACCACCGGAGTGGAGCGACGTCGACGCCGAGAAGATCGAATCTCGGGTCGTCGAACTGGCCGAACAGGGGCACGATCCAAGCCAGATCGGCCTCAAACTGCGTGACGAGGGCGTGACCGGCACGCCGATCCCGAACGTGAAACTCGCGACCGGGAAGAAGGTCACCGACATCCTCGAGGAACACGACGCCAAAGCGGACGTTCCCGAGGACCTGCGCAACCTGATGGAGCGAGCGATCGACCTCCGTGAACACATCGAGGCGAACCCACAGGACTACCAGAACAAGCGCTCGCTGCAGAACACGGAGTCGAAGGTCCGTCGCCTGGTCGACTACTACCGCGGCGACGAGATCGACCCCGAGTTCACGTACTCCTACGACGCCGCGGTCGAACTCTTCGAGGACGACTGACCACATGACACCAGACGGCACCGTCTCGACGGCAACCGACGCCGACGTGCTCCGCAGTGGCGAGTTCGTTCGCATCGTCACGCGGGCCGACGGCGACGCCATCGCTGCCGCGGGGTTGCTCGCGAGAGCCCTCGCTCGAGACGGGACGCCGTTTCAGATCACTACCGGCGCGACGATCGGCGACCGAACCGCTCGTCTGCAGGAGGAGATCGAGGGCGTGACGGTTGCGATCGGGCCGCACGACCACTCGGAGACGGATCCGGGGACGACAGCCGAAACCCACCTCTCCATCGCAGCCACGGATCGGCCGGCGACCCTCGCTGTCGCCGACCACCTCAAGACGCTCGAGGCCACGGGCGATCCGCTGTTGACCCTCGCCGGTACCGTAGCCGCGGGGATCGACCCTGGAGCCGGCGAAACGGAGTGGCTCCTCGAGCGGGCCCTGGCTGGAGACGACCCCCTCATCGAGCGCCGACCCGGTGTCGGCGTGCCGACGACGGATATGGTCGACGGACTTGCGCACACGGGTGCGTGTCTGGCCCCCTGGTCGGGGGACGAGGACGCCGTCGCGGCGTTACTCGAAGCCGTACCGGCGGCCCCGACGGATGGCGACGTCGATCACCGGACGATCGGGTCGCTGGTCGCACTCGAGGCTGTCGGGGATCCGGCGGCGAGCGAGCACGCCGCGACCGCGATCGGTCGATTCCTGCACCCCTACGCGATCACTGGGGCGGACGGGAGTGTCCCCTTCGTGACGCTCGAGGGGTATGCCGACGTCCTCCGGGCGACTGCCGATTGCGAGCCGGGAACCGGTGTGGCCCTCGCGATGGGCCACGACGTCTCGACGTCGGCCCTCGATGCCTGGCGCGCCTGTGGGCGACGGGCGCACACGGCGATCGAGGGGGCGTCGACCGGTCGGTACGACGGCCTCTTCGCCGTCGGTATCGACGATGGCCCCGTTCGAACGGTCGCGCGCCTGGTGTCGGCCTACCGCTCGCCGGAGCCAACGACACTCGTCATCGGCAACGACGAGGCCGCCATTCGGACCCGGGGGGATCGATCGCTCGGATCGACTCTCGAGGCCGTCGCCCGCGACCTCGGGATCGAGACGGCGTACGACGTCGGCCGACGCGGCGGGCACATCCGTCTCCCCGGACCCGACGACGAGGTCGACACCTGCTCAGACGAGCGGATCATCACCAGCGTGAGGGATCACCTGTGACCGACCGATCGAGTCGAACGGCGACGATCCGGAGTCGGCTGCCGGAAGCTACCCTGGTCGCCGCAGCGATCGCGCCGGACAACACCGACGAGATGGCGACTCGAGTCGATCCGGACGACGACGGGACGGCAACGCTCGTGACGACGATCGAGCGGGAGACGACCGGTGGCCTGCACGCGACGGTCGACGATTATTTGGTCAATCTGGACGTGGCAACCACGGTCGCACAGCACGGACGAACGACAGCGAACGATGGGTCACCGTGTGGTGACTCGACGACAACACACAATCATGAGTGAACGATCAGTTTCACGTGCGAAACAGGAGAAGCGGTGGTACACCGTGCTCGCTCCCGAACAGTTCGACCGGGAAGAGCTCGGCGAGACCCCCGCTGACGAACCAGAACAGGTCTACGACCGAACCATCGAAACGACGCTCGGCGAACTCACGAACAACGCCAGCGAGAACAACATCAAGCTCACCTTCCAGGTGAACGACGTCGGCAGCGACGCCGCCTACACCGAGTTCAAGTCCCACTCGCTGACCCGGGACTACCTGCGCTCGCTGGTCCGGCGCGGAGCCTCGAAGATCGACGCCTACGTGACCGTCATCACGACCGACGACTACCGCGTTCAGGTCCAGCCGGTCGCGTTCACGACGAAGAAGGCCGACGCGAGCCAGGAGAAGGCCATCCGCGAGCAGATGGTCCAGATGGTCGAGGAGGCCGCCGCCGAGCGCACCTTCGAGGAACTCGTCGACAGCATCGTCGACGGGCGACTCTCCTCGGCGATTTACGGCGAAGCGAAGACGATCTACCCGCTTCGACGGGTCGAAATCCAGAAGACGACCGTCGAGGCCCACCCCGACGAGATCGCCGAAGAGGAGGCCACGGCCGTCGACGTCGACGAATCTGACGTCGCCGTCGACAGCTGACGACAACTGCGCGCGACCGGTGCTTTTTCGTGGCCTCGAGTGACGGAGATCCAGCGATAGCGGTTACCATTCGATAGTAGCCACTGAACGTCATGGCACACACCCTCCGACACCATGGCTCAGAACCAGTGACAAATCGGTTCTGAGCCGACTCGCTGTGAGGGTGTGTAACTCGTTTCAATTGGAACGATAGACGGTTCCCCGTCGGATGGTAGCTGGTCGACCGAACGCCCGGACGAAGCGGGGCCGCGGCCTCGAGGCGCTTCGATCGAGTGTGGAGACGGCGTGAGAACTGCAGCCACCGTAAGGAGACACCCCGACAGACCGGATTTACTCGCTGACGATGACCCGACCCACCATGCCCCCTCTGACGTGCGGGACGCAGATGTAGTCGTAGGTGCCGGGGAGTTCGAACGTGTGTTCGAACGTATCGCGCGTCCCGAGTCGGCCACCGTGGTGATCGTGCCAGGCCGCTTCCGCACGCTGTTGGTCCTCGTAGTCGCCGGTGGCGAAGTAGTCGGCACCCTCGGGTACGGAGCTCTCGATGGCGGTCACGGTGTGGTCAGCCTCGCTGGTGTTCATCCAGACGACGGTGTCACCGACCGTGGCTTCGAAGTCATCGGGGAGGAATTCGTTGCGGCTCATCCCGATATCGTACTCGGGATCGCCAAAGAGGTCCTCGCCCACTTCGCCGACGGCGGTACACCCCGCGACGGTCGCGACCGCGGCACTGCCGGCGGCGGCCAGGTAAACGCGCCGGTTCATATTCGAGGTTAGGAATGACCGGATATAACGCGCTCGGTCTGCCGTCAATTGAGAGCCTCGAGTGCGTCCGCTCACGATCGCCCAGTTGACATGGATCGCGACTCGTAGGTGAGCACACCTGGTAACGTCAATCGCCAGTTGCCGTGGTCGTGGAAAACGGAAACACGTAAGGGTGCTGCCGGCCGACTCGGCGAGTATGCGCCCCCGGTTCGTCGGCCGACTCGGAATCGCCGACGCGGTGACCATCGCCAACGCGGCCCTGGGGTTCGTCGCCATCGTCGTCGCCTTCGTCGACATCGAACTGGCGGCACGACTCATGCTGCTGGCTGCCATCGCCGACGGTCTCGACGGGATCCTTGCCCGACGCTACGGCGGGACCGATGCGGGCCCCTATCTCGACTCGCTGGCAGACGTCGCATCGTTCGCCGTCGCGCCGGCCGTGCTTGCGTTCGTCGTCGTCAGCGAGGGCCTCGAGATCGGCTTCGATACGGTGACGGTCGAACTCGCGCTGGTCACCGGGATCTGTGCGCTGTTCGTCGCCGCTGCCGTCACCCGACTCGGCCTGTACACCGCCTACGACACCGTCGACCACTACACAGAGGGGATCCAGACCACCCTCGCGGCGACGATCTTGGGGGCAGCGATCCTCGCCGGGGCACCACTCGACGATCCCTGGGTCATCCTGGCGATCACGGGCGCGTTCTGTTATCTCATGGTGTCGACGATCCAGTATCCAGACCTGCTGGTTCGGGACGCCCTCATCATGGGCGTCGTCCACGCACTCGCGATACTGGCACCGAACGTAGCCGGGAAGACGTTCCCTTACGCGCTGTTGACGCTGGGGATCGCCTATATGACGCTGAGCCCCTGGTGTTACTGGCGAGAGGACCCATCCTCAGTCGACGATGAGGGGGCGCCAACCCCGGAATGAACGGATCGTGGGCACGGTGTGCGGAGCAGCCGACATCGTGCGCCCGGACGAGAATCCGGTGGCTCAGATGGAAACGCTTAGGAGCGTCCTGACACGAGAAGTCCGTATGAAGCCGGTACAGCGTCACCCGACGGCGACGATCCGCCAGGTGATCCCATGAGCGACGACGACGGCGACGCGACCGAACTCACGGTCGACTCACTGCGAGAACGTCTCGAGTCGATCGCGGCAGCCCTCGATGACGCCGAAACCGAGGCCGACCTCGACGAGGTCGAAGCAGCCATCGACGGGCTGGAGGCCGACGTCGAGGCGGCTGATCTCGACGTGGACGAGGACGAAGACGACGAGACGCCAATCGAGGACGAACTCGACTCGCTGGCCGACGACCTCGAGGCTGCCCGCGGCCCCTACGTCGACGACGTTGTCACCGAGGTCGAGGCTGCTGCCGAGGAAATCGAGTCCACCCGCTGGACCGAACAGGGCGAAGCGGCCCTGGTCGAGGCCGTCGACGCGTTCGTCGACGATCTGACCGACATCGTCGACGTTGCTGGCGATCTGACACTCGAGGAACCCACCGCCGCGGACCTGGTCACCACCCTCGAGGACGTGGCTGGGGCGCTCGAAGAGACCGATCTCGATCCCGACGAGGACACGGAAACGATCGAAAGCCTACTCGCTGCTGCCGACCGCCTCGGCGAGGCCGTCGACGATGCCCAGACCTGGGAGGATCTCTCCGTACGCCAGCAACTCCAGGCCCAGGGATACTACGACGTTCTCGATCACGTCAAGGACTATCCGCCCGAATGGCACGCCCTGAAGGTCCACGAAAAGCGCGAGAACGTGGAGATGGTCTTGCTCGCCCTCGAGACGTTCGACTCCGATTTCATGGAGGAACACGCACTCGAGGCCCTCGAGCGGATGGGCCCCGAAGAAGCCATCGAGCCCATGCTCCAGCGAGCCGGTCGCCGTGATCAGGATGCGATCGGAATTCTAGGCAAGATCGGCGTCGCCGATGAAAACGTCGTCGAAACCCTCGTTGATTACGTCGACAGCGATTCGAACCCGCTGTTGCAGAAGGCCACGTTCAGGGCCCTCGGCGAGATCGGGGCCGAGGACGCCGTGCAGCCGCTTGCCGACCAACTGGTTGCCGAAAACCCGGAGATACGGAGCGTTGCCGCCCGGGCACTCGGCCTGATCGGCGACACCCGCGCGATCGAGCCGCTGGCGGACGTACTTGCCGAAGACGAGGACGACACCGCCCGCGCCTCGGCTGCCTGGGCGCTGAACCGGATCGGGACTGCCGGCGCGCTCGAGATCGTCGCCGAGTACGACGACGATCGCGTGTACCTCGTGCAGGCCGAAGCCGAGCGGGCAGGCCCCGCACTCGAGCCGACCGCCTGAGCGGGGTCGGTGGAGTCTCTTCCAGGTAACAGCTCTCCGGATTAGCTGACGACGTTCCTTTGTCACCACTGTCGGCGTTGAGGCGTGGCAACCGATGGCGATTCCATTGGGCGTCTGGAGCCAAAACCGGTTCCGAGCACCGGTCTATGAGTTTATATCGGATCGGATGACCAGACCGATTCATGAGCCGGGGCATGGCCATCGTACCGATTCTTGCCGTGGTCGTCCTGGCGCTTCTGGTAGCGGGGTCCGCTGCCGTCGTCGGGGCACAGCCAGTCGGCCAGTCGTCGTCGGATTTTGTCGGGTCGACGACCACCGGCTCGAGTGACGAGTCAGGCGTCACCGACACACCGGTTCCAGACCGCCCCATTCGAGTCGACAATTCTGTCAATGGGAATGTGACCCGAGAGGTTAGTTGTCCCGTCGTCGCCGAGACGCCGTTTCCATCTACCAACGATACCGACACCGCTCACTCGAGCCCGGTCGATACCACCCTCACCCCCGAGCGTTTCGGCGAGACGTCGGATCCACGGCTCGACGCCGTCCACCCGAACCCGACCACCGAAGGCAACGTCGGCGAATACCTCGTCCTGACGACGCCCTCGAATACCAGCCTCGAGGGCTGGACGCTCACCGACGGGCACGCGAGCGCCGCCCTGCCAAACGTCACCGTCTCCGGATCCGTCGCCATCACCATGAGTCCCAACGAGACGGCCGCGATCACCGACCTCGAGCCGGTCGAACTCGATGGACACCTCCCGCTCGCGGCCGACGGCGACGACATCATGCTACTAGCGAACGGCACCGTTCGCGATGCGATCAGCTACGACCGGGCTGGGACTGCGGCCACCTGGTACCGTGACGCCGACGAACCGGTGGTCGGTGGCGGCGAACCGGCGACAGGCGAGTGGTGGCCGAAGGGAGCCTCATGCGTGCCCGCCCGCACCTACGATGGCGGCACCGCCGAGGCGTTCGTCCTCCCCGATTCGCCGGCCCCCCCAGAGGCGGTTATCGAGGCGGCGGACGACCGAATCCTTCTCGCGGGGTACACCTTCGAATCCGAGGCGACTACCGACGCGCTTCAGGACGCCCTCGAGCGCGGTGTCGACGTCGAAATCCTCGTCGAGGCCGGCCCAGTGGGTGGGACTGCCGAACGCACGGACACCCGCCTCTCGGATCTCGAGACGGCGGGCGCGACGGTGGTCGCACTCGGCGGCACCGACTCGCGGTATCGGTTCCACCACCCCAAGTACGCGATTGCCGACGAGACCGTCCTCGTCAGTTCGGAAAACTGGAACACCGCGGGACTCGGTGGGGGCTCGAGCCGTGGCTGGGGTGTCGTGCTCGAGGACCCGGCCCTGGCCGCCGACCTCGAGGCCGTCTTCCGGGCCGACGCGACTGGATGGGACGTCGACTCCTGGCACGAGCATCGCGAGACGGCAACCTTCGTCGAAGACGAGCCACGGAACGGCTCGTTCGACGAACACCATCCGCCAGTCGGCGTCGAGTACGACGCCGTCGAACTGCTGGTCGCCCCGGAGAACGCCGAACCTCGCCTGCTCGAACTGATCGAGGGCGCCCAAGACGAACTCCTGATCAAACAGGCCGCCATCGGCGGTCCGGACCTATCCCTTCTCGAGGCGGTCATCGCGGCCGCCGAACGGGGCGTCGAGGTTCGCATCCTGCTCGACGGCAGCTGGTACGTCGAGGACGACAACCGGGCGCTCGTCGCCCACCTCGAGGAGCGCGCCGCCGAGGAAGCCCTCCCCCTCCAGGCACGGGTCGTCGAGTCGAACGCGGGATTCGAGAAGATCCACGCCAAAGGGGTCGTCATTGACGGCGAGACGGCCATCGTCGGCAGCCTCAACTGGAACGACAACGCCCTCGAGAACAACCGCGAGGTCGTGGTGGCCCTCCACGGCGAGGAGTCGGCAGCATTCTACGCAGACGTGTTCGCTGCCGACTGGGCGGGCGGCGATTCGGGGCCACTACCACTCCCCCTCGAGGTGGTGGCGGCCGTCGCCGTCGGCCTCGTCGCGGCGGCGGTGCTGGGCTGGCATCGAATCCGGTTCGAAGACGATCCGGACGACGGGGTCGGGGACGACGAGCGGATTTACTTTTGAGGAGTGCGTCCCAGAGTGGCCCGGTGGCGAGGGCCACGGGTGTGAGCGACAGTCCATTCAGTGAGATGGCGTGTAAAGGGAACTCTCGAGGCCCAGAGACAAAACTACAGACATTGAATCGTGAGCCGTCGGACCCCAAGCCCAACACTACAGATATTGAAGCGTAGGTCGTCGGATCTCAGGGCCAATACTACAGCTGTCGAAAACTAACTCTCGAGGCCCAGGACCAATACTACAGAGACTGACCTGTGAATTTTCGATCCGGATTGTCGGCGTTCACCGACTGCCAACGGGCTCATCGTCGACCGATCGTCCCGGTCCGACCTGTTCGGAGACAGTGATCCACCCGTCACCTTTCACCTCGACGAGGAACTCCTCGTAGCGGAACTCGAGGCTCCCGGGGTCTGTACCGGGTTTGTCCGTGGCCCTCGAGCCGAAGAACGCCTGCTCGATCGCGGGCACGTCGACCGCGTCGTACAGGGGTGGCGACAGCACTTCGGTCGGGTCGACCCCTCTGGCGGCCGCGATCGCATAG
>LFFM01000153.1_pt1 | contig 43595 bp, 35 predicted proteins | sample 643131 | NCBI WGS metagenome assembly LFFM01 (sample SAMN03777445, study PRJNA286221) | soda lake metagenome | biome: soda lake; feature: Kulunda steppe; material: water; isolation source: sample Tc-Br brine of Tanatar trona crystallizer | place: Russia: Kulunda steppe | collected 2011-07 | reverse complement strand
GTCGGACAGACCTGAGCGTTTCTTGACTCTTTCTTGGAGATTCTCGATTTGGTCTCTGGTTCCCATCTCTGCTTATATATTTTATTTGCTGGGCTTTAACCCTTAGCCCTAAAGCCGGCCCTTGGCTCTTAACTCCTATCTCCGAGCAGCCCGTTACACGTCTCCGGTGATGTTTTCGACGCGCTTGCGTTCCGTCCATGACCACCCCTCGTCGATATCCCGCTCCCGTGGCTCAACCGCTCGGTCGACCTTCGTTAGTAACCGTTATACGGCGGGTCACCCATGCTGGATCCATGCAACGACGCGCTGTGGCCGTGTACGTCGTGCTCTTCTTGCTCGTCGCGAGCGTGGCGGGCGTGCTCGTCGCGACGGCCGAAAGTCCGGAACTCACGTTCGAGGATCCGGATTTCGAGCTGTCGGAGGGCGACACGTTCGAGGTGGACGGACAGGAGTACACCGTCGCGGACATCACGGAGACGGAGGAGGAGGACGACGTCGGTGACGTCGAGATCGAACGGAGCGGCGTCATCGAGTGGGAGGAGGTAACCGACCAGACGGAGACGTGGGCGAACGAGTCCGTCGTCGAACTCGACGAGCGCGAGTGGGAGGTCCACATCGAGGGCGAGAACGCGACGGCGTTCACGCTCGTCGAGGTCCTTGACCGGCAGGCGATCCTCGAGGACGACCCGAACGCCGCGAACGAGACCGTCGAATCCGACGGCGAGGAGTTCGTGGTCGTCACCGACGAGGACGGTGAACAGCAGCTCGTCCCGGTCGACGACTACTTCCCGGCACCCGAGGAACGGAGCTTCGCCGAAGGTGACGAGTTCGACTACGACGGACAGACCGTCACCGTCGACTCGGTCACTGCCGACGAGGTCACGCTCGCGTGGACCGGCCCCGAGGCGATGACGATGGACGTCGCACAGGAGTCGGAGATCACGCTCGGGGACACCGATTTCATCGCGTACTTCCCCGATGAGGCAACGCTGATCCTCTCCTCGGACTTCGAGGCCTACGAGGCGCAGCTCGCGGAGGTCGACCGTCTCGATCAGGTGGGTGAGGGTCTCTGGCGCGTGTTGATCATCAGCGTGCTGTCGTCGGTGTTGCTCGCTGCCGCCGCGTTCATCCCCTCGCGGTACTGACCGCTCGCGGTACCGTTCTCTCTCGGTACTGACCCCCTCGAGTAAGCCCACGTTCGGTTTTCAACCGTCGGGATCGACATCCACTAACCCTCGTAGCCACAATCGCGTGCATGACGTCCACCGCGGAGAAGGTGCGACAGCTCGCCCCGCATTGGGCGGTGATGTTCGTCACCATGTTCGTCTCGCTCGCGCTGATCGAGTCGCTCGTCGGGCAACTTGCGCTCTGGCAGTCGCTGCTGCTCGTTCTCGTCATCGCCTTCGGCTATCCGATCGTGGTTCGAGCGCTCGGGATCGCTCCGGAGGTCTGGCAGCGGGAGTGAGTCCCCGGGCGACCTACGCTTCGGGTTCGTCGACGACGGATCGACCCTCGAGCAATCGTCCGAGAGTTCCGGACGCGCCGACGCCGACGCCGGCAGCGAACGCGATCGCCGCGGTCGCGGCGATCCAAAGGATGTTCGGGTGTTCGTGTCCGGCATGCATGAGCGTCTCGACGGCGAGGTGCGTGAACGCGACCATGTCCGTGCTGGACGTGGCGGCTACATGTTCGTTCCGATGGCGATTCGGTCTCCGATTCGCCCGGCCGGTCGTTCGGCCGGCGTGACCCTCGGTGGGAATCGCTGCCCGTCGTCGGAGCGCTCAAGTGGTGAGACCGCTTTGCAGCGACCGGATGCGATTCGTCCTCATTGCCGGCGGAACCGAGACGGCGCGGATCGACGGGATCACCGCCGCGGGCGCGACGCCGTCGCTGCTCGCGTACACGCCGGCCGCGGACGCGGAGATCCTGTGTTCGGGCGATGCGTCGTCGACGGGGATCGTTCCGGTGAGTCCGTCCGGCTGCCCGACGCCCGCCGTGGTCACCCGTGCGGCTCGCGAACTGCTCGGGTTTCCGGTGGACGTCCTTGACGCGGGCGCGATCGAGCCGGTCCCCATCGCACGACTTCGGGTCGCGAAGTCGCCTGGGGGTGACGTTCGTGAGTCAATTGCGCTCCCGGAGACGGAGGCGATCGTCGAGGCCGGTCGGACCTACGGGGCGTCGCTCGCGGACGATCACGTCGTTCTCGCGGAGACGATCCCCGGCGGGACGACGACGGCGATGGCGACGCTCGCGGCGCTCGGACGACGGATGGCGGTCTCCTCGTCGCTGGCGGAGAACCCGCTCGACCGGAAACGGCGGGTCGTTGAGGCGGGACTCGCCGCCAGCGATCTTCGGCCGGGCGACGCGTCGGACGATCCGCTCCGAGCGCTGCGTGCGGTCGGCGATCCGGTCCTCGCCGCGATTTTCGGGGTGACGAGTGGCGTCCTCGGCCGTGGCGGCCGTGTGACGTTTGCGGGCGGCACGCAGCTCTGTGCGGCGGCGGCGCTCGTCCGAGCTGCCGGCGTCGCCGACCCGTTATCCGTGGCTACCACCTCGTTCGTCGCCACCGACCCGAGCGCGGACGTTCGCGCGCTCGCCGACGCGGTGGACGTCGATTTGACGGTTACGGATCCGGCCTTCGACGTGGTCTCACATCCCATGACCGATGCGTACCGTCGCGGGGAGGCGAAGGAAGGGGTCGGCATGGGTGGCGCTCTCGCGATGGCCACGGGGCGGGTGGAGGGCGTTCCGGCCGACGGCGTCTCCGTGCATGACGTTCGTGATCGGGCGATCACGGTCTCCGAGCGACTGCTCGCGTCCGCTCCTGACGATCATCCGGCGAGCGACGGGTCGATCGACGAGGGGCCCTCCGGTGTGGATCCCTGACGGCGGGTCGCCGACTCACCGGCGGTTCCGGCGTCACAGTCCCCAGACGAGCCAGATCGTCACGGTGGTGATGACGGCAAGGAGAAACTGTAGCGGCGCACCCACCCGAAGGAAGTCGGCGAACTCGTAGCCGCCGGGCCCGTAGACCATGAGGTTGGTCTGATAGCCGACGGGGGTCATGAACGACGTCGCTCCCGCGAACATCACGGCGAGCAGGAAGGTGAACTCGTTCGCGCCGAGTCGACCGGCGGCCTCGACGGCGACGGGGATCATGAGCACGACCGTCGCCACCGGCGTGATGACGTTCGCAAGCAGTCCGGTGACGAGATAAAACAGGAGGAGCACGGCGAGCAGGGGTACCACCGAACCGGCCGCCACGAGCAGCTCGGAGATGGCGGCCGCGCCGCCCGTCTCCTCCATCGCGAGCCCGAGGGGGATCACGCCGGCGAGCAGGAAGATGACGTTCCAGGAGACGGCGTCGTAGGCGTCGGCCGAGCGCAGACACCCGGTGACGACCATCGTGAAGACGCCGGCGAGCGCCGCGATGACGATGGGCAGCAGATCGAGCGCGGCGACGCCGATCACGCCGGCCATGATCGCGACCATGATGGGGGTTTTCGGCGAGAGCGGTGCGATCTCGTCGACGTCGGCTTCGGCCATCCGGTCGTAGGCGGTCTCGTCGGCGACGATCAGCACGCCGGTGTCGGTGAAATACCGGATCGCGGAGGGCGAGGTTCGGACCAACAGGAGGTCGCCCGCGCGGAGGGTCCGCTCCGAAAGCCCGGTCCGGACCAGCTCGTCGCCGCGACGGATCGCGAGCACGGTCGTTCCGTGAAACTCGCTCAGACCCGTCTCCACGACGGTCTCGCCGACGTAGCGTGAGTCCTCGGGAACGACCGCCTTCGCGAGCAGGTCGTCGGTCGGCGCCTCCTCGAAGGTCTCCTCGGTCACGTCGTCGCGGAGCGCCTGTCCCAGTCCGGTCGCCTCCCGAAACCGGTTGACCGCCTGAAGGGTTCCGTGCACGACGAGCGTGTCGCCGTCCTCAATGACGCGGTCGGTGTGTGGCGCGCTGAACGCCTCCTCGCCGCGACGGAGCTGGAGGATCCGGATCTCGGGGTGTGCCTCGTCGAACGCCTCGACGGGCTCGCCGACCGCCGTCGACCCCGATCGAACGCGCATCACGGCGAGGTGGTCCTCCAGATCGAACTCCGCGACCGCATCAGCGTCGACCGGGATGCGCGCCGGGACGAGCCGACGGCCGACGGTGAGGAGGTACGCGAGCCCCACGACGAGGATCAGGACGCCGACGCCGGTGAACTCGAACATCCCGATGCCGTCGCGACCCGGGATCAGCAGGCGGGCAAAGTCGCTCGCGAGGATGTTGGTCGAGGTGCCGATGAGCGTGAGTGTGCCGCCGAGGATCGCCGCGTACGAGAGCGGGAGGAGAAGCTTCGAGGGGCTGATCCCGGACGACTCCGCGAGGTCCGTGATCATCGGAATGAAGACCGCGACCACCGGGGTGTTGTTGATGAAGCCGGCGATGGGACCGGTCGTACAGACGGTGGCGACGAGCGCACGGAACTCCCGACCGGCCGTGAAGTCGGCGAGGTAGATCCCGAGCCGCTGGACGAGCCCGGTCGCCTGGATGCCGGCGCTCAGCATGTACATCGCGACGATGGTGACCGTCGCGGGGTTCGCAAATCCGGAGATCGCGCCGCGCGCGCCGACGCCGGTCCACGGTTCCAACACGACGAGCGACGCGATCACGCCGATGGCGGTCACGTCGTTCGGGATGACCTCGCTCACGAACAACACGAGCGCGGCCGCGATCAGCCCGAAGACGACGAGCGCGCCCGCCGACAGCCCTGCGACGACCATGTCCCTCCCATTCGTCCCTGGGTCTTTTGCCTATCGTTGACTGCAGCCCGCGCCGATCCGCGCGGCTCCTCTTCGGATCGATCGGACGGCGACGTCGGCGACTCGCGATATCCGTCGTCTCAGGACGGTGTAAACGACGCCGACGGCGAGCGCTGCCGCCGCAAGCACCAAAAACGGTCCGTCGAGCAGGACGAGGGGCGGCACGGCGGCGACCGCAGCGACGACCAGGTCGCGTGCGGAGCCATCGTACCGCGTCCACCGCTTCGCTCGCCGCCAGCGCCCCGCCACGTGATCGTAGACGGCTCGGTCGGACTTCCGTTCCCACGGTCTGAATTCCCGGCTTCCGCCGTATCGATCCATGCGGCAGTGGGCGGCGGCGGCGACGACGCCGACCGCGACCCCGACCGTCGCCGGTCCGGGCACGACGAGGGCGACGGTGACGAGCGGCACCGCGAGCAGCACGTACCCTGTCGGATAATGGAGGGTGCGTCTGTGGTCCGCGACGACGTCGAGGTCGGGAAGGACGCCGCCGACGAGCGCGCCGACGAGCGCGGGCGTCGCGACCTCGGGCGCCACGACGGCCACGGGGGTCGCGAGCGCCACCCCGACCAGCGCGTGCGTCGGGAGCATCATGACGTGTGCAGCGACGAGCGCACGCCTCATAAGGTCGCTGGCGGCGACCCTCCGCCGATTTATAACCGGACTGCGGTGGACCCCCTCGATCGAGAAACGATCGATCGTCGATGCCCCGCTAACCCCGACGTCAGCGGGTCACCTCCCGATCCCTTCCGGTTTTATCCGGATCGCCGCCGTACGGCCGGTATGTCCGACGACGATCCCGCGCCCGTGACCGCGGAGCGACCGGATGCACCGTTTCACACCACCGGAACCGACCACGTCACCGTCTGGGGGAGCAACGCCGAGGACACCATCGCGTTCTACCGTGACCTGCTCGGGATGCCGCTCGTCTTACGGCAGCCGAACCTCGACGACCCCTCACAGACGCACCTCTTTTTCGACACCGGCGACGGCCGGATCCTCACGTTCTTCGTGAGCGACGACCGCCCCTCGGCTCGGGGACAGCGGCCGGGCGTCGGCGCGGTTCACCACCTCTGTTTCAGCGTCGACCCGGACGAGTACGAGGAGATCATGGATGCACTGGAAGCGGCCGGACACGGTTATAACGTCTTCGACCGCGGCGTCTTCCATTCCATTTACACCCGGGACAACAACGGGCTCGTCATCGAGCTCTCCTCCGACAAGTACGAGATTCCCGACGATCGGAAGGGCGAGGTGCTCGCGACCGCCCAGCGGCTCCGCGAGGAGGACGGCGCCGACTTCGCGCAGGACCGCCACATGGAGGGAGCGCTGGAGGAGCTCGGGCTGCCGGTACATAAGTACGATCTGCCCGACGCCAGCGCCGGCACGGGCGTTCGCTGAGACGTGCCCGGCGGCCGGACCCGGCATCAGCGGGGCGGACGTCGCCCTCGGTGGGATGCGGTTCCGTGTGACGAGATCACGGCGCCGCCCGCCGAACGAAACGCTTTAGCGCTTCATCCGGCTAGTCGATGATGCGGGACCGTGGGTTAGTGGTATACTCCGGGCCTTGGGTGCCCGTGACCCCGGTTCGAATCCGGGCGGTCCCACTTTTGCGCCGCGAGCATCGTCGCGAGCGGCGCATTTGTGCGTCGGGTTCGATTCACGTTCGGCGTTTCCAGGCTCGAAGCCGATCACAGACGGGCCGCTCCGTCCATGCCGTCGTCAGGTCGGCCCGGTCGAGTCGGTTAACGTGATGCCGAGACCGCTGACGTCGCCGAGCAGCTCCGGTCGTATCGGTCGCGGTCCATGTTCGTCTCGTCTGATCGGTCGCCGACCGACCTATTCCTCCGGAACCTGCGCAACGGTGGTGATCGCCCGCGGACTCCGCGGGGTGGCCCGCTGGATGTGGTGTTCGAACTCCTCGTAGCCGGCCTCGGCGAACATTCGATCGGCCTCCGCCTCGTCATAAAAGAGCATGATCGCGTCGGCGACGCGCTGGAGCACGCGGTTGTGCGGGTAGTCCGGACCGACGACGAGCACTTGTCCGCCGGGCTTCGCGACGCGACGGAGCTCGGAGAGCCCGGCGACGGGATCCGGCCAGTACTCGATGGAGCCGGACGACCAGACGACGTCGAAGGCGTCGTTTTTAAACGGGAGTCGCTCGGCATCCCCGCGATAGAAGTTTACGCGGTCGTGCTTGCCGAACTTCCCGAACGCCTTCTCCATCTGGTGGACGCTCTGATCGAGTCCGTGGACGTCGTCGGCGTATTCAAGCAATCCCTCGGTGCCGAAACCGGTGCCACAGCCGACGTCGAGTACCCTGTCGTCCTCGCCGAACTCCAGCCAGGAGAGCGCCTCCGTCCGCATCTCCTCGGTCCAGTTGAACCGGTTGACCCGATCGTAGACCTTCGAGAGGTACTTATAAAAGAGCCGAGCGTTCGACTTGTCCTCGAGGATCCCCATTTGGCGTTCGTTGGACCGCCCGCCCAATAACGACACGGATCCGTCCCCGATGGGGGCCGGCGGGCCCGTGGTATCGGGCCGGACGAGTCAGTCCATGCGATCGATCGGGGCGATCGGTCACTACCGATCCGGACGATCTCCGGATCCACCCTTTTAATCCGCCGGCGGGCCGATCGTCGGGCATGCAACCGACGACGACCGGCCGGTTCCGCGTCCACGACCGCCGGCAGCGTCCAGACGTCGCGTCCGCGACGGAGGAGTTCGTGCTGGTCGAGGTCCCCGAGGAGCCGATCGATCCGACCGACCCGGACGCCGAGGAGGCCTTCGATCCCTTATATGCATCCGCCGAGGGCTACGAGGACGACCTCGGCGATCGGGTCGCCACGCTCGATCCCGGAGCCGTCGTCGACGCGACGCTGGCGTGGACCGACGGGAGCGCACGGTTCACCGATCTCGAGGTCGTCCGTGAGGACCGCTTCCGGTTCGCCGACGACGTCGAGGGGATCTTCGAGGCGGCCGTCGAGGCGTGGAACGGGATCCGCGCGTCGGGCGAGGCGTTCGGGTCGGTGACGACCCGGTCGAACGACGGCGAGCCGAACGGCGCGCTTTATCTGTTCGCCGACGGCCCCGGCGGCGACACCTACGCCGAGTTGCGCGCCGGTCGACTGCCGATCGAGCCGCTCGTCGCCCGCGTGGACGAGCGGCTCGACGACGACCGGTCGCGGGAGGTGTTCGTGTTGCGACCGGCCGACCACGGGTTCGTGATCGTCCACGTCGTCTTCGATCGGGAGGGCGTGCTCGCGCGGACGATCCGGGACACCTACGATCTCGGTGCGGGGCTCGCTGCCGGGCTCGACGAGGACCCGAACGACGACGACCCGACCGCAGACGGCACGAACAGCGAGAACGGCACGAGCAACGACGACGAGTTCGATCTCCATGATCAGCTGTAGCGGACCGAAACGACTGCCCTGATCCGTCACGCGAGAGGGGTTCACGGAGACGGAACGCACCCCGACAACGGGTTCAAGTACGCGCTCGACGAGAACCCAGACGAATGGAGCCGCCCGAGATCGAACGGTTGGACGAACGGACGGTCCAGCGGATCGCCGCCGGAGAGGTCGTCGAACGACCGGCAAGCGTGGTGAAGGAGCTGGTGGAGAACGCCCTCGACGCCGGCGCGAGCCGCATCGCCGTCGCCGTCGAGGCGGGCGGCACCGAGGGGATCCGCGTCCGCGACGACGGCGTCGGGATCCCCGCCGACCAGCTCGAGTCGGCCGTCGCCGAGCACGCCACCTCGAAGATCGCCGACGTTGAGGATCTCGACCGGGGCGTCGCCACCCTCGGTTTCCGTGGCGAGGCGCTCTACACGGTGGGCGGCGTCTCCCGACTGACGGTGCGATCGCGACCGCCGGACGCCGAAGCCGGCGCGGAGATAACCGTCGAGGGCGGCGAAGTCGGCGAGGTGCGTCCGGCGGGCACCCCCGGGGGAACGACCGTCGAGGTCGAGGATCTGTTCTATAACACCCCCGCCCGCAAGAAGTTCCTCAAGCGAACGGCGACCGAGTTCGACCACGTGAACACGGTGGTGACCGGGTACGCGCTCGCGAACCCCGACGTCGCGGTTTCGCTCGAACACGGCGGTCGCGAGACGTTCGCGACGGAGGGCAACGGCGACCTGCGGTCGGCGGTGCTCGCCGTCTACGGCCGCGAGGTCGCGGAGGCGATGCGGGAGGTCGAGTGGCGGCCGGACGATGCGACTCGCGAGGGCGACGACGCGCCCGTGACCCGCGTCTCGGGGCTCGTCTCGCATCCGGAGACGACCCGCGCGAGCCGGGACTACCTCGCGACCTACGTCAACGGGCGATACGTGACGGCGAGCGCGCTCCGGGAGGCCGTCATCGAGGCGTACGGCGGCCAGCTCGCCCCCGATCGCTACCCCTTCGCGGTGTTGTTCGTCGAGGTGCCGCCCGGCGACGTCGACGTGAACGTCCATCCCCGAAAGCTGGAGGTGCGCTTCGATCGCGAGCCGGCCGTCCGACGGGCGGTCGAGGAGGCGGTGACCGGGGCGCTTCTCGACCACGGACTGATCCGGTCGACGGCTCCCCGGGGGCGCTCGGCGCCGGGGGAGACGGCCGTCGCTCCTGAAGCGCCCGACTCGGAGGCGATCGGCGGCGCCGGGACGCCCCACGAGCGGGCGGGTGCCGGCGACGACGAGCCTGCGGGTACCGCCGCCACTGATGATGGCGAGAACGGGCCGATCGACGGGGACGTTGGAGACGGGGACAGCGAGGACGATTCCGACGGGGACGAGGCGGCCGCAGCGCGAGAGCTATCACCGAACGATGCGGACGCGTGGGCGGTCGACGGTCTCGGAGACGAGTCACCGGCCGCCGGAGAGGCAGCCAGCGAGGGGGAATCGACGGACGGACCGCCACGGCACGCGACCGAGAGATTCGATGACGAGCGTCCGTCGCCGCGCACGTGGCAGTCGAACGACGGGGCGCCTGCAGCGGGGGCGGACGCGGCGGGGACGGAGACGGGGTTGACGGAGGCGGACGCGGCGGGGACGGTCGACGGCGACGAGGGCGGGGCCGAATCGACCGACGGCGATGCGGATGGGAAACGCCCCATGGCATGGAGCGGTAACGGGAGGAACGCAACGACCGGCGGCGAGGGAGAAACCGGAGCGCCGACTGCGATGGGAGACGGAACCCCGAGCGCGACGAGCCAGCGAACCCTCGGCGGCGGGGAGACGAGCGACGAGCGCACCTACGGATCGCTGCCGCCGCTGCGCGTGCTCGGTCAATTACACGATACCTACGTCGTCGCGGAGGCCCCGGACGGGCTGGTGTTGATCGACCAGCACGCCGCCGACGAGCGGGTGAACTACGAACGGCTTCGGCGGGAGTTCGCCGACGGTGCCGCCGAACAGGCGCTCGCGACGCCCGTCACCATCGAGCTGACCGCACGGGAGGTCGCCCTGTTCGCCGATCTGGTGGCGGAGCTCGAATCGATCGGGTTCCGGGCGACCCGGGCGGGCGAACGCGAGGTTCGCGTCGAAGCCGTTCCGGCCGTCTTCGACGCGGCACTGGAGCCGGAGCTCCTCCGTGACGTCCTCTCGGCGTTCGTCGGCGACGCCGCCGACGGCGACGAACCGGTGGCGAACGCGGTGGACGAGCTGCTCGCCGACCTGGCGTGTTACCCCTCGGTGACGGGGAACACCTCCCTTACCGAGGGGAGCGTCGTCGACCTCCTCGACCGGCTCGACGCCTGTGAGAATCCCTACGCCTGCCCGCACGGACGGCCGGTCGTGATCCGCCTCGATCGCGAGGAGATCGGCGACCGATTCGAGCGGGATTATCCCGGCCACGCGGGTCGGCGAACGGAGTGACTGGGAGCGACGGGGTGCGGGGAGCGACGGGGTGCGGGGAGCGACGGCCGCGTAACCGATCGCGGACCCTTTTGTATCCCCCCGCTGAGGGATGCGTATGCGATCCGAATCGACGACGTCGACGGGGTGGTCGGCGTGACGGACCTCGTAACGTTCGGCGAGACCATGCTCCGGCTCTCCCCGCCGCGGGGCGAGCGACTGGAGACGACCCGGGAGTTGGACGTCCAGACCGGCGGTGCCGAGAGCAACGTCGCCGTCGGCGCGGCGCGCCTCGGCGTCGACGCCGCCTGGCTCTCGAAGCTGCCCGACTCGCCGCTCGGCCGGCGGATCGTCTCGGAGCTCCGGAGTCACGGCGTCCGCACGGGCGTCTCGTGGGCGGATCCTGACGAGACGCGGCTCGGAACCTACTATCTCGAACACGGCGGCGACCCGCGCGGAACGAACGTGATCTACGACCGCGCCGACGCGGCGATCACGACCGTAACTCCCGAGGAGCTGCCGACCGGCGTCTTCGACTCCGCCGACCGATTCCACACGACGGGGATCACGCCGGCCCTCTCGGAGTCGGCCGCGGAGGCGACACGAGCCCTGTTGCGTGCGGCGGGCGAGGCCGGCGTGAAGCGATCGTTCGACCTCAACTATCGCTCGAAGCTCTGGACGTCCGCGGCGGCCCGGGCCGCCTACGAGAACCTCTTCGCGGACGTCGACCTCCTGTTCGTCCCGCAGCGTGACGCCCGCGAGGTGCTCGGTCGCGAGGGCGACGCGGTCGAGATCGCCCACGGGCTCGCCTCGGAGTTCGGCTTCGAATCGGTCGTCGTCACCCGGGGTGCGGAGGGGGCGATCGCGTTACGTGACGGTGAGGTACACGAGCAGGGCGTCTTCGAGGCGGAGACGTTCGACGCGATCGGAACGGGCGACGCCTTCGTCGCCGGGTTCCTCGCGAAGCGGCTCGGCGGCGGCGACGTCCACGCAGCACTGGAGTGGGCGGCCGCGACCGCCGCGCTTAAACGAACCGTCGCCGGCGACCTCGCGGTCGTCACCCCCGAGGAGGTCGAGGCGGTCGTCGACGGCGGCGGCGGGATCGACCGATAGACGCGGTCACGATCGGGTGGTTCGATCGATGACCGACCTCCCTGCCGGCGTGAGCAACCCTTAGTATCCCGGGGGCGTCGGGACGACCATGCACGTCGTCATCATCGGAGCGTACGGGAGCGCCGGCGCCGCCGTCGCCGGGGACCTCGCCCCACACGTCGGGGACGCAATCGACCGGCTCACGCTCGTCGACAACGGGGACCCCGGAGGGGGGCTCTGCATCCTCGAAGGGTGTATGCCGTCGAAGGAGCTGCTCTCCGCGGCCGCCCACCGATTCGAGGGTCGAGACGACTGTCGGCTGACGGGCGAACCGCACGAACTCGACGTAGAACGGATCGTCGCCGAGAAGAACGACCGGACCCGGGGGTGGGCCGGCCACCGCCGTGATTCGATCCACGAGCTCGCCGAACGCGACGGGATCGAGTTTCACCACGAGCCCGCACGGTTCCTCGACGACCACGTCGTGGAGATCGGCGGCGGTCCGGCCGGATCGGGTGACCCGGAGGTCGTCGAGGCGGACTACGTCGTCATCGCGACGGGGTCGTCGCCGAACGATCCCGATCTACCGGGCTACGACGAGGTCGCTGACCTCATTTATAAAAGCGAGGACACGCTGCACGCGACCGAGTTTCCCGACTCCGGCGTCGTGATGGGCTTCGGCTACGTCGGCATGGAGATGGCGCCGTACCTCGCGGAGGCGGGCGTCGACCTCACCGTGATCGAACACGACGAGAGACCACTGGACGAGGCAGATCCGGCGTTCGGAGACGAGCTGCTGAAGATCTACCGGGAGGAGTTCGGGATCGCGATCCGCACGGAGGTCTACGAGGAGTCACTGGAGCGAACCGACGAGGGCGTCCGACTCCACCTCGACGACGGGAGCCACGTCGACGCCGAGGCCGTCTTCCAGTTCACGGGACGGACGCCGAACCTCGACCCGCTCGAACTGGAGAACACGTCGTTGGCGCCGGAGGACGGGTGGATCGACGCGACGATGCGCCCGCCGAACGACGACCGGACGTTCGTCGTCGGCGACGTCAACGGCCGCGAGCCGATCCTACACGTTGCCAAGGAACAGGGCTTTCAGGCCGCTGAAAACGTCCTCCGTGACGTCGACGGAAAGCCGGCGAAGCCCTACACGAACGTCCACCACCACGTCGTCTTCTCGGGCGCCGGCATCTACCCGTTTGCGCGCGTCGGCCACACGCCGCGGTCGGCCGCGGAGGCGGGCCACGCGACCGTGGTTGCGACGCGTCCCGCCGACTCCGACGGCGTATTTAAATCGAAGAACGTCCCGCACGGACTCGGCCGCCTCGTCGCCGACGCCGAGGACGGCACCGTTCTCGGCTGGCAGGGGTTACACTATCACGCGGATACGATGGCGAAAACGTTCCAGATAGCCGTCGAGATGGGACTTGACGTCCGTGAGATCCCCGACCGGGCGTATCATCCGACGCTCCCCGAAAACCTCGACGGCCTCATCCGTGAGTGTGCGGCCGGCGTCCAGGACGCCTAACGCCACCTCGGCCCGGTCACCGATTCAGCGAGATTTCGTTGAGCGCCGGACGACGCTGGGAGCCGTGCATTTCGAAGTTCTCGACCCAGTCGTACCAGTAGAGCTCCTCGATCGGATGCCAGAGCGGGAGCATCGTCATGTCCTCCCAGTTCGCTCGTTCGATATCGAGATACGCCTCCTCGCGGATCGCGAGGTTGTCGTCGCCCGGGAGGCGATGGTCCTCATAGCGCTCCCACGCGTCCGTCGCCTGCTGGGCGGCGCCCGATAGCTGATCATACTCGAAGTCGGCGTCGGCACCCCACTGGGACCACGCGAACTCGTTCGGATACGCGAACCGGAGCATCGCGTCGGCCTCCAGCCACTCCAGCGCGTTCCAGATCCCGAAGATCGTGATGTCACCCTCGACCGCACGGCTAACGAGCGTCGACGAGGGAGCTTCCTCGATCGACAGGTCGATATGGACCGCTTCGGCGAGGTCACGAAGCAGACTCGCGATGTCACCCCATTCGGAGGCCTGCTGGTCGGAGGGGTGCTGGAAGGTCGTCTCGTACATGTTATCCTCGTCGTAGCCGGCCGCCTCCATGACCTCCCGAGCGGAGTCGAGATCGGACTCCGCATACCCGTAGGGATACTCCGATTCGGCCATCTCCTGATACCCCTCCGGGCCGCCGGGGAACCCGCTCGGCGGCGACAGGAGGTACGCCGGCTCACCCTGACCCCGTACGGCCGTTTCAGCGACGGATTCCTGATCCAAAACGTACGCGATCGCCTGTCGTGCGGGCTTCTCAACGCGAAGCGTGTTGAAGATCAGGTACTGCGTCCGCGGGAGTGCGGTCTCCCCGTAGTTGAGCGTCTCGTCGTTCGCCACCGGTCCGTACGTCCCGAAGCGTCGCCCCCCTTCCGTCTCGTCGGTGATCTCGAGCAACGATGGGTCGAACTGTGACCGCGGCAGATCAAAAATGTCGGCATTCTGCTCGTTGACTGCGCGAGTGAAGACGGCGTTCGGATCCTCAAGGATCTGTGCGCGGATCCCGTCGATGGTCGCGACCGTACCGTGATAGTCGTCGTACCGCTCCATGACGATCTCGTTGCCGCGGTCCCAGCGTACGAAGTCGAACGGGCCGGTGCCGGTGAGCTCCTCCGTCGACCACTCGTCGTACTCGAACTCGCCGTCGTACCCCTCGATGTCGCCGACGATACCCTCAGGAATCACCGAGAGGCGCGGGTCGGTCAAGTTCCCCAACGTACCGTGGAACGGGGACTCGAGCGTCATTTCGAGAGTGTAGTCGTCGATCGCTTCGAGCGCGAGCGAATCGGGGACGGTTTCGTCGTCGTCGTCGACTTCGTGTTCGACCGACATCGGCCCGCGAACGATCCGGTCCTGATGGCCGCGGTTGTTCTCGGATTCCGCGAGGCGACGCCAGGAGTAGATCACGTCGTCCGCCGTCAGCTCCTCGCCGTTGTGGAACGTGACGTCTTCCTGCAGCTCGAAGGTGTACGTCAGGTTGTCGTCGGAGACCGTGTAGTCGGTCGCGAGCGACGAGGTGACGGGTGGCGTTCCGTCCTCGTACGTAAAGAGCTGTTCGTGGACCTGCCAGTTCGTCCACGCGTTGAGCGGTCCCGAGATCCCGATGGGATCGAGAGTCTGTCGCGGCGTCCGAATGAGCTGCAACTGGTCCTCCTCGAGCTCTTCGCTCGAGTCGTCGCCGCTCGTGTCGTCGTCTCCGGCCCCATCCTCGATCGGATCTTCGTCATCGGCACACCCCGCGACGGCGACGGTCGACACGGCGCCGACGCTCGCCAAAAATCCTCTGCGGTCAAGCTCTGGTTGCACACCCGTGTCTACGGACCGTCGAATAAAACAGTTCGCTTAAGGAGAACAATATGTCAGTAAATGCCATATCAATCTCTCGAACCCTCGAACACGCCGACTCCTCCGCGGCGGAGTACCGTCACGACCCGAACCATCAGGAGTCATCAGAGAAGCATCCCCGCACCGACGAACGCGACGAGATACGTCGTCGTCGCCGTCGGAAGGGCAATTCCGATCCGATAGGCGACGAGCGTTCGATCGAAGCCACGCTCTAGTCCCGTCGCGAGACCGGTGAGAATGGTCGAGAGCAGGAGGACGTACACGCCCACGATCCGTCCGAGCACGGGGACGGTCAGGCCAGCCATCCGGTCATCCGCCGACGCCTCCGCGGCGTTCGAGTCGGACGGGTGTGAAAGTGAGGTCGATCCGGATGACGTCCCGGCGTTCGGATCGACGGCCGCCGGATCACCCGCCAACGCCCCAGGATCGGCGAGTCCATCGACGCCCACACCGCCGACCGCACCGGCAGCGTCGATGCCCGTCGCGAGTGCGACCGTCGCGCCGCCGACGAGCGGCGCGAAGACGGCTGCCGTGTTCGTCAGCGTGCCCGTCACGGTCGCGAGCTGTCGACGGGACTCCCGCTCCAACTCACGAAGCCGTTCGAGCTGATCGGCGAGGTCAAGGATGACGTCGCCGGCCGGCTCCCCTTCACGCGCCGCGACCGAGAGGAGTGCGACCGCCCCCTGCACCCGTGGCGACGGAAGCGCCTTCGCCGGTCCACCACGTCCGACGAACGCCTCTCGAACGGAGACTCGAAGCGTTCGACTGCGACGAGCCGCATGCGCCAAGATCGCTCCGGTCTCGCCCTCCAACCGCTCGCCTGCGTCCGCGACGGCACGTTCGACGGCAACACCCTCGGCGACGTCACCGCCGATGACCGTCATCGCGTCGGGAAGCCCACGCTCGACGTCGCGGATGTCGGAGAGGACGCGGCGACGGGGACGGGAAACGACGAGCAATCCACCTCCCGCACCAACCCCGAGCCCAGCTACCGGTGCGGCCCACGTCGCGACCAGCGTCCACGCGACGAGTGCGGCCGCCGTCCCCGAGACGAGACCGACGCCGACGGCGATCGCCCCGCGACGGGGCACGTCGGGGTGGCCGCCGTCGACGCTCGGCGGCGGGAAGGCGACCGGTCGGCGGGAGAGCAGCCACGCCGACGCGGCAAGCAGGCCTGTTGGGAGCACGAGGAGGTAGACGACGGTGACGACGGAGACGCCGATCGGCACACCGGATGCGGCCGCCGCCGGCAGCAGGGCGATCAGCGCGAGCGGCAGCAGTACCCCGAAGGCGTACAACGCGGAGACGGGCCCCCGTACGTCGCCGACGAACGAGCCGAGCCGATCCGTGGTTCCCGAGAGCACGGTGTCAAGCGCGCGGTCGAGACACCGATCCCGGCGATTCGGCGGCGCGGAAGCCGCCGTCCGGACGAGCGCGACCGATCGATCCAGCGCCGGAAACCACGGCCGCCACTCCCGGGCAAATCCCCGCAAGCCGCTCGTCGGACCGTCGGCACGGCGTCGTTCGTGTGCGGCGAGATCGTCGGCAAGCGGTCCGTGACCGGTACGGGCGGCGAATCTAACTGCACGCTCAGCAGAGGGATCGAGTCGCATGCGTAAGACGAGTCGCCCGACGAGCCCGGGAGCGGCTCCGAGCGCGCGCGTCCGCCGGAGCGTGGCACACCACACCGGCAGCCGATGGACGCCGTGAACGGCGACGAGAGCGGCGGAGAGGCCGACGAGGACGCCCGGAAGCAACCCGAACCGCCACGCCGTCGGAATCGTACAAATCACCGCGGCGACGGCGCCGATCCGATACCCGTCCTCGATGACGCGCTCGCGAGCAACGTCCCAGTCGAGAAACGTGAGTGCGCGGCGAAGTTCGTCGTCCGCCTTCGGGTCCCGGCCCGTCGTGTATCCCGAGGCTCCCGGCGATCGATCCGTCATGCCCCTCGGAGCCGGATCAACGGACGACTGTGCTTCCGAAGGCGACCCGGCGTCCGTACCGCTCACCGGACTCCACCCACGTGTCGAACGGGATCGGTTCGACCGGTTTCGGCCGCGCGATCGATGGCGCTTGCTCGACTCCTGATGGCCTCACGTACCGAACCGTACGTGTCCTCGGAGCCCGCCAGAGACTCGACGAGGTGGCTCTCTCCACGGTCGATCCGGCCGGAGGAGATGAGGCCATCTTCGGTCCGCTCGAAGAGCGGCTCGAACCCGACTCCCGTTCCGTGATCAACCACCTCGACTATCGTCGTGATCCGATGATCGGCCAGCAGGACGACCAGATCGGTGGCGGCGAACGACGAGCGCGACACGCCAAGATCCGAGACGACCCGCTCCCGGACCGCATCTGGATCTTCCCCATGTATCGTGCCGAGAACGGTTTCTCCGGCGGCACCGACCCGCATCGCCTCGTAGAGCGCCGCCGCCTCCTCGCCGCGGACTTCGCCGACGACGAGCGCGCCGCCGCCGAGTCGGAGTGCCGTTCGCACCGCTGCCCGAGGGGAAGGCTCCGCACCGTCCCCGACGCGGAGGCGCTGGACGTCGCGTCCGGCGTCGGAGAGCGATGCGACCGGGAGTTCCGGCGTGTCCTCGATCAGCAACGAGCGGGTCTCCGGGGGAAGCTCCCAGAGAAACGATCCGAGCGTCGTCGTCTTGCCGGCGCCGCGACCGCCGGCGACGAGCCCGCAGACGCCGCGTTCGACCGCAACGGAGAGCAACCCCGCCGCACGTGCCGTCAGCGTACCGGCGTCGACGAGCCGAGCGAGCGTCCATGCGTCCGGGTCACCGCGTCGAAACGTGAACGAGAGCCCGTCGCTCGCGGGCGGTGTGGTCGCGGCGACGCGGACCGGCCCGGACTCCGTCTCGAGGGTCGCATCGAGCGTCGGACTCGCACGGGAGAACGCCCGGCCGCTCGTCCGCCGAAGTCGGGAGGCCAGGGTGGCAGCGCCCTCCGGCGGGAGCCGAACGTTACTTCGGCAGCGCTCCCCGTCGACGACGACCCGAAGCGGATTCTCCGTCACCGGCGCAGTGAGGGTCGCATCACTGACTCGATCGTCGGCGAAGACGTGTTCGAGAACGCCGTGGCCGCGGGTGTGCCGCGCAAGCGTCTCGGCAAGCGTCTCGACCGGATCGTCCGCGGATGCGACCGCACGCACGGCACGACCGGGAGCCCTGTCGCCACCCGACGGATCGGCAAGCAATCGATCCCGTGCGGCCGCGAGCGTCGCGAGGGCCTCGTCGTCGAGGTCGATCGTCGGCGGCGTGAGGTGATACGTCCGGAGTTCGTCGGCCCCGTCATACAGCCGGACGGTCGCTCCTGTCCCCACTTCCCACCGATCGACCAGCGTTGCCGCCGGCGGCGGTTCGGCGGTCACCCGGGCGGCAGCGACGGTCGGGCCGACTCGAGCCCGGAACGCATCCGCGTCGTCGGCGATTCCGTCCACGATCGTCTCGAGCCCTGTCTCGGCCGCGAGCCGTTTCGGCACGCCGGCCCGCCCGGTGGCCTCCCGTGTAGCCCCAACGGGATCTCGAAGCACCCGGTTTGCCAGCCGTTCCTCGTGGAACCGGATCCGCTCGCGAAACCGTCCGGCCGCGACGAGAAGCGCCGTCGACCGACCGGCATATCGTCGCTCACGGCCGCCGGCATACGTTCGGATCACGTCGGCATCACGTTCGGTGAGCGCACGAATCACGGACGCGCGGCATGCGGGACTACCCGCGAGGTCACCTCGCCCCGGACAGTCGTCGGCGTCGACGACGAGGACGGTCCGGTCGTCGACGTCGGTGCCGACGGGTTCGTGAAACGACAGGGAACAGCCGCAGTCGCCGGATTCGTCGCCGACGAGTCCGAGCGAGGAGAGCACGGCCAACGCGACGCTTCTCCCGTCGGCGTCTCCCGACGAACGGTCGTCACCGAGGAGCCCGACGGACGGAACCGGGAACGACGGCAGATCGAACGTCATGGAGGCGATGGTTCCGGTATCATACATAAACGTTCAGCCGACGCGGGCGATCCGGACCGTCGGGCCGTCGTCGTCGACGAGCGTGAGCCGCAGTCGACTCGTGCCGCCCGTCCGCAGTCTGATCGGTCCGTCGACGACGTCGAGCGTCGGGAGGGCGGACGACGAAAGCGGGACGACCCGTGGTTCGGAGCCTGCGAGGCGGTAGACGAGCGCGACGTCGGGCGCTGATGTGCGCCCGCTCGTCGGCCCCGTCTCGTCGGTCCGGACGCCCTCCATCAGCGTCGGATCACCGATGGCCGCTCGGTCAACTCGGCTGGCCGTGAGTCCGGTCGGTACTCGCACGGTGACCGTCGTGCGGGCCGCGAGCTCGGGCTCGTCGACGGCGACCGACTCGGCCGTCAACGCCCCGAGCTGTCGGTCCAAGTGCTCGGTTTCGGCGTCGAGACGTTCGATGGTCGTATCGGTCCGGGCGTCGTCGAGTGCGGGCATCGCCACGGCGAGCAGCGCGACGGCAACGAGGACCGCCATGACCGCGCGGATCACGTTCGTCGAGAGGCCGGAGTGGGAGGGATCTCGCGGATCGAACGAACGGTACGCACCTCACAACACCTCCCGAAGCCGATCGAGCGTGGCGGTGCCGGTCGAGCGACTCGACGACTCGCCCTCGACGTCGGTCACATCAGCGTCGTCGATCTCGAGGTCTTGCTCGGCACGGTCGTCCGGAAGCGCGGCGCCGATAGCGGGGTCGTCGATCGGGTTTCGGGGCGTGTGTGAACCGTCACGGTCGTCACCGACGTCGTCCGCGGCATCGGTACGTACCTCGGTTGCAACCGCCAAGGCGAGGTCGGCCCGCCGTTCCACCTCACGGTTGACGGCGCGGATCGAGCCGACGTAGCCGCGAACGGCCTGCGTTGCGGCTTCCAGCTCCTCAACGCGTGCTTCGAGGTCGGCGATCCGATCCTCGAGGCGCTGCCGCTCGTCGGCGGCGGCTGCCGTGGACTCGAGGTCGGCGACCGCGTGTTCGCCGCCCGTCAACGCGCGCTCGACCGCTCGGAGTCGTTCTCGGAGCCGATCGTCGTCCGACGCACCGGCGCCGTTGTGTGTCTCGGCGCACGCGCCGTCGGCACCTGCATGGTCGTCGCGTCCACGGTTGCCCCAGCCATCGCGTCCACGATCGCCTCGATCGTTGCCTCCACTTCCACCGTGGTCATCGCCTTCGAATCCACCGTGGTCATCTCCTTCGCGGTCGCCTCGATCGTCGCCCTCGAACATGGGGCTGCTGGCCGCGGTACCGTATATAAATTATCGGGGAAGACATATAACGTATTGCCGACAGGATCCGTGTATGAAGGCCGTACTCGTCGGCGTCGGTCAGGCCGGCGGCAAGCTCACGACGGCGCTCGCGGAGTTCGACTCCGACATGGGGTTCGGGGCGGTACACGACGCGCTCGCCGTCAACACCGCGAGCGCGGATCTCCGACCGCTTCCGATCGAGACGACGTTGATCGGGCAGGCCAGGGTGGGCGGCCACGGCGTCGGTGGCGACAACGAACTCGGGGCGACGGTGATGGACGAAAACGCCACCGAGGTGCTCGACGCGCTCGCACCGAAAGTGACCGCGGGTATCGAGGCCGTGTTCGTCGTCGCCGGGCTCGGCGGCGGAACCGGATCCGGGGGTGCCCCGGTCCTCGTTCGCGAGCTGAACCGCGTCTACGACGTGCCAGTCTACGCGCTCGGCGTGCTCCCCGGCCGGGACGAGGGAACGATGTATCAGGTGAACGCCGGACGCTCGCTGAAGACGCTGGTTCGGGAGGCCGAGGCGACCGTGCTGCTCGACAACGACGCCTGGCGGTCGACCGGGGAGAGCCTCGGGGACGGCTACGCCGAGATCAACGAGTCGATGGCACGACGCGTCGGACTCTTGTTGGCGGCCGGCGAGGCCGTCGAGGGCGTCGGCGAATCCGTGGTCGACACGAGCGAGGTGATCAACACCCTTCGGGCTGGCGGGATGGCCACCGTGGGATTCGCGTCCGCCCCGGCGGCTCCGGAGGTGAGCGAGAACGTCACCACCGTGACGAGCACGACCCGGAGCGCGGTGATGACGGGACTCTCGCTGCCGAACGCCACCGACGCCGACGCCGCCCTCGTCGTCGTCGCCGGGGAGCCGGACCGGATCTCACGCAAGGGCGCGGAGAAGGCTCGACGCTGGGTACAGGAGGAGACGGGATCCATGCAGGTCCGCGGCGGCGACTTCCCGCTCGACTCCGACCGGATCGCGTCGCTCGTGTTGCTCGCCGGCGTCGAGCGATCCCGGCGGGTCGAGGAATTCCTCGAACGGGCACGGCAGGCGGTTCGGGACGAACGAGAGGAGTCGACGGGCCCGGTTGCAGCCCTCCAAAACGACGAGATCGACGACCTGTTGTGAGCGGCGAACCGGGGCAGGTCACTCCGCGAGCTGTTCGCGCCCCGGTGCGACGAGCCGATCGAGGTACGCCGCGAGCGACCCCTTCGCGTCGGCAGGATGGAGCTCGCCGGACTCGAGGTCGGCTTCGAGCCGGCTGTACGTCTCGTAGACGAGGTCGCCCCCGTACTTCTCGGGACGTTCGACGACGACCTCCTCGAAGCGCGGGAAGACGTGGTACTCGAAGATCTGGAGGACGGGATTCTCCCGTTCGATCCCGTCGTCGGTCGGCTCCGGATCGGCGGTCGGCGGGCAGTAGGCCTTCTCGACTTTCGAGTCGATCGCCGCCCGGGAATCCTCCATCGAGATGGTGACGCCGGTGCTGGAGGACATCTTCCCCTCGCCCGAGGCCAGATCAGCGATGAGCGGCGTATGGAGGCTCGTCGGCGGCTCCCGATCGATGCTCGGCAGGACGTCGCGGGCGAGCATATGAACCTTACGCTGTTCCATCCCGCCGACCGCGAGGTCGACGCCGAGGTACGGGATGTCGAGCGCCTGCATGAGGGGGTAGACCGCCTGTGAGACCTTCACGGAGTCGCCGGATTTGATCTCGGCCATGGCGCGCTCTGCGCGCGCGAGCGTCGTTTCCAGTTCCAGCGCGTGCAGATCGAGCGTGTAGTCGTCGTCGAGCTGGAAGTCCGAGCCCAACACGAACTGCGTTCGCGACTCCTCGAGCCCGTAGGCGATGAACTGGTCGCGCATCCGCTCGGCGGTCCGACGGATCTCCTCGAAGGATCCCTTGTCGTTGAGGTAGGCGTGGACGTCGGCGAGCAGGACGGTGACCTCGAAGCCCGCTTCCTGGAGGTCGATGAGCTTGTTCGCGGTGAGCATGTGACCGATGTGGAGGACGCCCGAGGGCTCGTAGCCGACGTACGCCCGCTTGCCGTCGGGGTCGTCGGCCAGTGCCTCGATCTCCTCCTCGGTGACCACCTCGGCCGCGTTCCGGGTGATCAGCTCGTGGGCATCCATACGTCCGACTGTGTCGTTGCCGGACATATGACTTCTGGATGCGTGCCGAGCGCTCTCACTCCCTGTTGCAGGCGTGCCGGCGACGTCGCCACGCTCACTCCTCCGTCTCGGGTAACGTCGTTCCCGCGCGGTGTTCGGAGATGATCCGATCGAGCCGCTCGGCCTTTTCGGTTCGCGCTCGCTCCGCGGCCCGATCGCGCCAGTCGTCGACGGCCGCCTCCAGTTCCGCCTCGTCGGCGACGGCCAGCTCGTCGACCTCGCGGACGGGCACGTCCTCGACCGGAACGACGGGGATCGATCGATCGAACAGCACCTGATCGGCGACGTCCGACAGGTTACCGTCCCGGATCACCGCCCGCGGCTCGTGGGCGGCCAGCTGCTCCGCCGTCCGACGGCCGGCACCTGACGCATCACGGAGGTAGACCACGTCGCCGGCGGCGATCCCGTACGCCTCGACGGTGGCCTCGAGGGCGTCGAGGGTGAACTGTGCGACCGGCTTCACGCTGACGAGCCCCTTCTCGGCGGCGACGTCCGCGAAGTTCGAGTGGTCGAGCTTCCAGAGCCGTTTTAACGACTCGACTTTCCCCTCCAGCTCGTCGACCCGCTCGCGCGCCTCGTCGCGCTCGCGTTGGAGCCGGTCGGTCTCGCGTTCGAGCCGGGAGACGATCCGTCGACTGCGGGCCTTGATCCGCTCCTCCCGTTTGGCCTCCTCGAGTTCGTCCTCCAGTTCCGCGATCCGATCGTCCCGCTCGGCGAGGTCGCTTTCGAGCGACTCGGCGTGTGATTCGAGGCGGTCGACGCGCTCGCGAAGCCGCCGGATCGTCTCCTCCTCCTCGGTCCGTTCCGGCTCGGTCGGATCGGCATCGTCGCCGTCGGCCCCTCCACCGTCGCTCCCCGGGTCCGCCGTCAGCTCCTCGACGACCGCCTCGACGCTCGCGCCGCCGGCGACGACGCGGGCGATCACCTCCTCACGATCCAGCCGTGGCGGGGTCTTCTCGGCGATCCGCTCGAACTGGTCCGCGTGGTCGTCATGGGCGAACAGGGCTGCGGCGAGCGCGTCCCGCTCGTGGTCGTTCTCGTAGGGCACCTTCCGGGTCCGGTGGAGCTTCTCGTCGACGGGCAGGTCGGTCGTCGGCCGCCAGCCGGCCGCGTCGAACGAGCGCCGGAACTTCTCGACGGTCTCGGGCATCGGCTCGACGTCGGCGGCGACGATGATCGGGCGGCCCTGCTCGACGATCCACTCGGTCACCTCGGCCGTGTCCGCCGTCCGCGAGGAGTAGCGGTCGAGCACGGAGCCGTCGAGTCCCACGACCCCCACCGCCGTGGTCGTTCCCGGATCGATGCCGACGATCACGCGGTCGCGACGCTTGACGAGCGGCTCGTACTCGATCCCGTCCCGACGCTCCCGTTCGAGTTCCACGCGCACGTCGCCGGCGCGGGAGTTCGAGACGGGGATGTCCTTCGGGCGCGCCTCGACGGCGAAGACCGCGCTGGAGTAGCCGCCGTACTTCTCGGTCACCTCGCGGTCGTATTCGAGGTTCGCCGACCGGAGCTTCGATTCGACCTGCCGGCTTCGCTTTTTGACGTTGCCGTGGATCCGCCGCGTGTAGCGGTCCTGGCTCCAGCCGCCCTTCCCGGTGGAGCGGCCGCGAGAGACCTTCACCGTCGTCTCGTCGGTGAACGCCGTCACCTCGTGGCCGACGTCCGCGGCCGCGAGCCGCGCGGCGGCCTCGGCCTCCTCCATCGGCTTTTTGCCGTAGGGGATGCCGTGTCTGGAGGCGACCCGCGAGAGCGGCTCGGGGCGCTCTGCGCCGGTCACCTGTACGAGTCGGGTGCGGTCGGGCAGCGACCGGAGCAGGTTCACGAGGGCGTTCTTGTCCGGCGCCAGCTCGTAGGCGTTGTCGGTGGCGACGTAGAGGGGTTCACGGTCGTCGATCAACCGCCGAAGCTTGCGGAGCGAGACGACGTCGCGGGTGACGCGGGCGATCGGTCCGTCATGGTCGGGCGCGTCGGGGTCGTCCTCGTCGACCGGATCGAGGATCACGAGCGCGTAAGAGGGGTCGTCGCCGCGAACGTCGCCGCTCTGCACGTCGACGCCGAACACCGGCCGGTCGCGGGCGCGGATGGTCCGGGCAGTCACGCCAATGGTTAGGCGATCGGCGCGTATATACCCCACGGCGGCCGAGGAACGCCCGCTCGGATCGAAGGATGCCGCACCAGCGGAGCTGCGTGGACCGGTATTGGTCGAGATGATGACGCGACGACGCCTCATCCCGCTGGTTCATGGGTGAGCCGACCCAAGGACCGATCGAATGTCGGACGCTGACCGCACGTACGACGTCGTGGTATGGGGCGCAACGGGTGTCGCGGGTCGGTTCGTGGTCGAACACCTCACCGAGCGGTACACGTCGGCGGACCTCTCGTTGGCGGTTGGCGGACGTAGCCGGGACCGGCTGGAGGCCCTCGTCGCCGATCTTACGAACCGAACCGACGGATGGGCCGATCTACCGATGGTGGTCGGCGACGCCACGAATCCGGAGCGGATGCGTGCGATCGCCCGTGAGACGCGGGTCGTCTGTACGACCGTCGGCCCGTACACGTCCTACGGCACGCCGTTGGTCGAGGCCTGCGTCGAGGCCGGCACCGACTACTGCGATCTGACCGGCGAGATCAACTGGATCCGCGAAACCATCGACCGGTATCACGAGTCAGCGGTGGACGGCGAAACCCGGATCGTTCATGGCTGTGGATTCGACTCCGTTCCCGCGGATCTGGGAACGCTGCTCGTGCAATCGTTCGCGCTCGACGAGTTCGGTGTGCCCTGTGAAACGGTGCGGATCTATCTGGAGGCGGGGAAGGGTGGAATCAGCGGCGGGACGCTCGCGAGTCTCGGCGAACTGTTCGAGGCGGCGGAGACCGATCCGCTCGCCCGACGAACGTTGCGGAACCCGTACTCGCTGGCACCGACCGGCGAGCGTAGCGGCGTCGACCCTGGCGAACAGCGCCTGCCGCGGCGGGATCCGCTACGCGGAACGTGGACCGCGCCGTCGCCGATGGCACCGGTGAACGAACGCGTGATCAGACGAAGCAACGCCCTGCTCGGCTATCCCTGGGGGCGCGAGTTCCGATGTACGGAGACGGTTCCGACCGGTACCGGACCGCTCGGCGCGGCCGCCGCGGGACTCATCACCGGAGGCACCCGTCTGTTCACGGGCGCGATGTCCGTCGGCCCGCTTCGCTCCGGGCTCCGCCGGTTCGTCTTTCCGGACCCCGGGACCGGACCGACGAGATCGGACGCGGAGGCGGGCCATTTCACGGTTCGCCTCCTCGGGCGAGGGATCGCGCCGGACGGAACGTTCACCGTCGAGGCCGAGTTCGGCGCCGATCGGGATCCCGGCTACGGAGCCACCGCGCGGATGCTCGGGGAAGCCGCACTGTGTCTCGCCCGGAACGAGGTCGACTCGCCGCTCAACGGCGGCGTGCTGACTCCCGCTTCCGGGATCGGAGCGCCGCTCGTCGACCGGCTTCGCCCGGTCGGCTTCACCGTGAACGTGCACGAGATGACTGCGCGTACGGCCTAAACGTGGAGGTCTCATCCGCACCCGGAGGTTGAACGTCCGCCAGCTCCGGATTCCCTTCGGGTTCGTGGCCTTCTGTTGGCTATCCCGGTACGCGAACGACGACGCGCCGGTCGACGATCGCGTTCGGCGTCCGGAGATGAACGTCGACGGCGATGGCGACGATCGTGGGTTCTCCGGCACGCTGCTGTACGACCACGCCGTCGTGCGTCGTTGGCTCGGGGAAGTTCGCAGCGACCCCCTGACGCCAGCGTCCGTCGGTGACCCACTCGTCGGCAGTCTCCGGGGCATACTCGATCCGTGCGGCAGTCCCGTCCTCGATCCGCGCGGTCTCGATCCGTTCGACGTCGCTCGCAAGCACCCGTTTAAACGCCGCGGCGGCAACGTCCGACTCCTCGATCGGATCGTTCGTGGAGGCCATGGTGTCTTCAGTCCTGCCGCCGTTCGTTCGAGTCTCGACGTCGGCGGCCGCGTCGTGGATCGCCCGATCGAGCGCTCGGTCGAGCTCGGCCGCCGGATCCGAGCCGGTCGGCTCCGCGGCGACGTCACCCGCGTAGCCGAGCTGGAGGTACGCGAGGACGAGCGGGAACAGCGCGATGGCGAGCGCCGCCGCCGCGACGAGCACGAGCTGTCCACGGTCGCGGCCGGTGGGACCCGCGGCGGTCGCGGGTGCTGGATCCACCCTTCTCATACGTACCACACCTCCACGGTGAGTTCCCCGTTCGGCGTGGCGACGGTCGCACCGCCGGTCGTCACGTCCGGGGGCGGCTCGACGCCGACGACCCCCCACGGCGTGTGTAGTCGATACAGGAGGTTGTCGGGGAGGAGTTCATCGATTCGTCGATCGACAGCATCCCGTTCACGCTCGAACGTGTCCCGGTCATCGATGGCTGCAGCCCGTGGCCCGTCGGCGTCGGCGGGTGCCTCGTGAGCCAGCAGGGTCGCGGCATCCGCGGCGTAGGTGTCGAGCTGTGCCTCCGCCGTCCCGGGCTCCGGCAGCGCGAGTCCGAACGTCGCGGCGACCGTCAACACGAAGACCACGCCGACTGTGGCCTCGACGAGCGACAGCGACAGCTGTCCCCGTTCGTCGACGAAGTTACGCCGTCCTCGTTCGTCGGCGGGCACACGCGTCTCACGCATCGACGGTCACCTCAACGACGACGCGCTCAGTCCGCTCGACCGACGCGATCACACGTACCGTCCCCCGGTTCCCGGTCGCGGAGACGACGGCGTCACGGCTCGGATGGACGTCGACGTGAACCGGATCGATGGCTCCGTTCGACGAGCGAGCGACCACCCGGTCGTCGACGCGGATCGACTCGACGTCGCCCTCCGCGTCGAGTTGGACGTTCGTGGTCCGTGCCGGCGGATCGAGGCGGTCATCCGGTCCGGTTCCGACCGTACCGTTCCACGCGTCGTCGGTCGCGAGAAGCGCGAGCCGGCGTATCGTCGTGCCCCCCTCGGGATCGCCTCGTTCGAGCACGGACTCGTCGCCCACGCGGATCCGGACGTCCGAACCGTCCGCTACCGGGGTGAGCATCGCCCCGTCGGCCCCCGTCACGTTCGCGAGCGTCGCGGCGTCGAGGACGTTTGCTCGTCGGGTATGGGACGCGTCCGCGGCGACGAATCGGTCCGCCAGCGAAACCGCCGCGGCGCGTTCCTCGACCTCACGCTCCGCACCGAGGTGTGCGCCCTCGGCCATCGCCACCGTCATCCCGGTCACCGCCGTCAGGACGACGAGCGCGACGGCGACGACCGGGAGGTTGGCCTGACCTCGCCGCTTTCGAGTGATGCGGGGCCGGCCAAAGACGCCGTCCGCATCCGGACCCGTCCGACGAATCATCGCATACCCTCCCGTCGATCCGTCCTCAGCGTGACGATGACGCCGTCATCGTGGGCGGTGGAGACGACGATCCAGCCGTCCCCGCCGGCGAGTTCGCCTCGGACTTCGACGACGTGTGCGGGAAGTGAGAGGGTTCGTGACCCCTCGACCGCCGGATGCGGGTGTCGGAGTTCGATCCGCGCCACCTCACCCGCATCATCCACCCCATTCGTTTCACCGTCGACGGCGACGACCCGATAGGGCTCCGATCGAACGGTCGTCGGCAGCTCGACGCGACGTTCGGCCTCGATCGCTTCACCCTCCGGCGGGATCGCCTGCTCGATCTCGTGGCCGGCCGCGGCGAGCGCCCGGTCACCGATCTCGGCGGACGTCACCGACCGATAATCGGGCACGACGCCGGCGTACAGGCCGGTCGTCACGACGCCGATGAAGAGCACGACGACGGCCGCTTCCAGCGACTTGGCGACCATCGGACTGGTTGCTCGGTCGATCGAGTGGCCGCATCGATCACCCATCGCGACCCTCCGTCTCGACCCGATGGACGACGACGTGCCCCCGTCTGTCGCCCTCGAAGGTGGCGACGACGCTGCCGTGTTCGTCCTCGTCGAACTGACCGGTGTATACGGTCGCCCCCGCGTCCTCGAACGACCGTATCCACGGGTCGGCGTGCGGCGTCTCCACGGTGACGGTCCACTCCCCGGCGTCGCCCTCGACGACGCGTTCGTGCGCGACGTCGCTGACGAGTGTCCGCGTTACCGGCCCCGAACCGTCGACGGCGACGTCCTCGACCGTGAGATCGACCACGCCTATCGTCACGATCTCGGCGGAGGCGGACACCGGCGGAGCGCTCTCGACGGATCGGCTACCGGCGTGGTCGCGGATCACCGCTCCGCCCACGGCGGTGACGCCGTACTCGCCACGCTCGTACACGATCGCGTCGGTCTCACGGGTCACGACGAGATCGTCGTCACGGAAGACACGCAGGGTGCGACTCTCCGCTCCGAGGGACCCTTCCGTATACGTCACCCGCCCGGTCCCGGTGCCGGTCGACTCCACCGGTTCGATGGCACCGTCGAGGTCGCTCGCGACCCGATCCACGTCGCCGACCGCCGCGTTGCTGTCGACGACCGTGCCGACCGTCGCGGTGAGCGCGCCGAGGCTCACCATCGTCAGCCCGATCAACAGGGCGACCCCGATCACGTTCGACTGGGCACGGAGGGCCCCCCTGCAGTTCACAGCATCCCACCTCCGGCGAAGACCGCATAACAGAGCGCTACCAGCAGTCCGGAGTGGAGTAGGGCCTCATACGGACCGCGGGACGCCATGCCGGCGAACCAGCCCGACGCCAACATCGTCGCCTGCGTCACGACGTAAAACCGGAAGCGCTCCCGCTCCGGCTGCACCGCGTTCGGATCGAGCGCGAACCCCGACGTTCCGGAGAGCTCCGAGAGCTGTGCGAAGCCGTCGATGACCTGCGTGTTCACCGCGACGACGATCCCGACGACGAGCAGCGCCGTCGTCCATCCGACGACCGCGTAGACGAGCATCGCCGACCGAAGCGCACGCTTCTCGTGATAGAGACGACCGATCTCCGTCTGTAGCGTCTCGAAGACCGCGTCGGCGTCGCTTCCCGCGTTCAACGCACCGGTCACCAGCCCGACCGTCTGGCGTGCGAGCGGCGTACCCACGCGATCGACGAACCGATCCAGAGCGGCCGTCCGGAGGTCGATCTGCCGTTGCATCCCGTCGGCGGCCTCGTCGATCGTCGCCGCGTCGAGGGTGCCCCGTGCCGGCCGTCGGGAGCCCGCGGTCGTCAACGAGAGGTTGAACGCGAGGTCCGCGACGTCCTCGTTGAGCGCGCCGAGATCGACCTCGGTCGCGACCGATTCGACGGCGTCGGGGAACGGCCGTCCGAGCGAGACGTGCCCGGAGACGGCGTGAACGAAGTCCTTCATCTCTCGATCCTTCGCATCGTCGATCCGTGCCCGTCTGACGGCGACGCCCCCGACGGGGAGCGCGAAGGCGACGTATACGGCCAGTGCGGCGTTGACCGGGTGGACGGCAGCGGACGCCGCGAACGACCCCATTGCGAGGGCTGGGACGGTCATCACGACCACCGTACTCGCCGGGTTCGTCGCCGCCGAGCGGACGATCGCGACCGGCGATCCGGGCCGATCGTAGGCAACGCGCTGGTCGCTCGGTCGGAGGGTCTCGACGGTCACGGCCCCGGCGAAGCCGACGGCGAGGACGAAGACGGCGGCGCCATAGACGATCAGCGTGCGCGTCTCGATCGGTCCGAGCGGCGTTTCGATCAGTCGAGAGAGCCCCGGCGCGAGGACGCTCATCACCGTCAACACGATCACGAGCAGCGCCGGGAGGACGAGAACGACGATGAACAGCTCCGCGAGCAGTTCGAGGTAGCCCTCCGCTCGTTTCCGAGCGCGGTCCTGTCGGTGACGCAGCATGCGACTCTCCATGCGGAGGTAGTTCGCGAGGGCGTCCTCCCCTTGGTTCGCGTGCTCGCGGAACTTCAACAGGAACGGCGCAAGCAGGTCACGTGACGGCGTTTCCCGTGCCACCCGGCGAAGTCCTTCCTCGAGACTCCCCGTGAGTCGCGTCGTGTTGATGACCTTTCGAAACGAGACGCCGGTCTCGCCGTAGGCGTTGCTCGCCGCGGTCTTCGCGACCATCGTCCGGGCGTCGTCCGTGCCCGAAGCGAGGGCGTTCAGGTACCGAACCGCACCCGGCAGGGTTCGTTCGATGTCGCTCCGGCGCGCGGTCGCGAGCCAGCGGAGATAGTGCCCGCTCATCCGAACGGTCAGCCGTTTGGCCACAACCGCCGCGATCCCCGCGACGCCGGCGGCAACCCACAGGATCGGCAGTTCGGCGACGGCGTTCATGACGCGCCACGAGGACGATGCGGCGATGAGATCGAGGATCGTCGCGAGCGTCGGAGCGGCGGCCGCAAAGAGTAACAGCGCCACGAGGAGCGTCACGAGACAGACGATCCACGACATCGCGTACGTCCGCGCCAAATAGACGTCGAAGCTGGTCCGGAGATCAGTTCCACGGTACCGTTTGCGGTCGACCGCATGTCGTCGTTCGTCGGCGTGTCCGGCGAACAACGCGTAGAGCCCGCGGTCGAAAAGCGAGAGCCCGCCGCCCGCAGGTCCCTCCGACGCCGTCGTCTCGGTCATGAACGTCCCCTCCCATCCATGGTTCGGGCGGCACGCTCGACGGTTGCGGCCTCGTCGGTTCGAAGGTCCGCGAGGAACTCGAAGAGTTCGTCGAAGTCGTCGATGCCGTCACGGACGAGATACTGTACGTACCGGTGCTTGCGGGCGAACTCGGCCTCGACTGCAGCCACGTCGCGGTCGGTCCGGTCGGCCAGACGGGCGAACGCGTGAAGGGACGTCCCGCTGGATGCCGCCGTCGTTCCCGTCTCGTGGGTCGGTGACGTCTCGTCGAGGGCGTTCGCGAGGCGGAACGTTCGGTCGGAGTCGCGCCAGACGACCGTGTTGTAATGCACCGTCGAGCCGCCCTTCTCGACGACGCCGGCTCCTCCGTGCTTCGGGTTGTCGGTGGGACTCCGTTTTGCCTCCGGCGCAAGCGCGTCGTACTCGTTCGCCGAGAGGATCTCGACGACCTGCGTGACGTACCGATCGCCGCCCACGTGGTGTGGAAAGACGACCAGGTCAATCTCGCGCAGCAGGTATGGCGGAAGCCCCTGCTCGATCACGCGGTTGACGAGCGTCTCGACGTCCTCCGCGTGCGTCGTTCCCACCACCCCATGCCCGGTATTCAGCGTTTCACCGAACGTTTCGAAGCTCTCCGGCGTGTTGATCTCCGCGATCACCTCGACGTCGGGATTGAGGTAGTTCGTCTCGGTCATCAGCTCCGCCATCGAGACTGCCTTGTACGCGTTCTCGTGGTCCCGAGTGGTGAGCGAGACCCCGGTCTCGTGTGGGAGTTGGACCTCACGGGAGCCCTCGTCGATCGAGATCGGTCGGTCGTCGAAGGGGATGAACGGCATGTGGGCGTTCATCAGCGTCGTCTTTCCCACGCCCGTCGGGCCCGAAAAGAGCACGACCCCGTGGTGTTCATACAGCATCCAGAGCAGCGTCACGAGCTCGGTCGGGAGCGCGTCGCGCTCGACGAGGTCGACCGGCGTCATGACGTCCGGCGCCTGTTTGCGGATCGAGACGTGGGGACCACCCTCCGAGATGACGGGAAGCGCGACCGCACAGCGGATCGTCTCCGCGACGCCCTCGACGTCGAGGTTCACCTTCGCCGACGGGCGGGAGGCGTTGAGTTCGGTGCCGTCGCGTGCGGCGAGCTGGGTGACGACGTTGACGAAGGCGGTTTCGTCGTCGAACGCGAGGTTCGTCGGGACGCGTCCGGCGGACCCTGCAGCTCGCCCGCCGAGTCCGTCGTCGAGATGCCGGTCGCCGCTTTGATCCTCGGCATCGTCGCCGGCGTTCCGAAGCGACGCACGCGGAACGACCTTCACCCGCTCGCCGACGCGGTTAGCCTCGATGTCCTCCAGGTGTGGATCCCGGATCGGCACGGAGAGGATCCCCTCACCGACGAGGTCACGAAGGACGTAGTAGACGAGGTCGTCGAGGCGATCCCGGGCGTACCGGGAGTCGACGGGCGGGACGCCGAGACCGTGCTCGGCGAGGATCGCCCGGGTACGGACGGCGGTTGCATCGAGCCACGCACGGGTGTTGCGAGCGGTGAGTCGTCGGGAGAGGAACCGACGGGCTCGCTCGGCGACGAACGTCTCACGATCCGTGACGACGCCGTCGACCGTCGTCTCCCAGATCCGCTCTTTACACTCCTCGATGAGCGTCTCGTCGCCCGGGAGCAGGTCGGGTTCGAGCACGGCGTATTTGACCGAGAACTGGTCGGAACCCAGCAGCCGCTCGCGGTGAACGACGACCTCGACGTCGAACCCGGCAAACGTGACCGTGTATCGACGGAGCCGCTCCCCGGCGACCCGTTCGACGTACTCGGCGTCGGGGTCGATGCCGGTCTCGACGGGCGCAAACGACTCCGTGTGAACGATCAGTTCCTCGGCGTCGCCGACGTCGGCGACCTCGATCCGATCGTCGAGCGCGACGGGAGTGAGGTCACCGAGCAGCCGAAGTTCGCTGAGTGCGTGATAGCCGATTCGGCGCGTGGCCGCGTCGCTGACGTTGAGGAGCCGGTCGAGCGCCCGTTCGTATTTTGGCTCGAATCCGGCTTCCGCACGTTCGACAACGCCGGCCCGCGTGAGCGGCCGCCGGTGTCGAACGGCCGAGAAGTGATCGCGTACCACCTCCAGTGCCCGCTCGTCGGTCGGCGAGAGGGGCGGTTCCCGGACGTCGTAGGCGAACCGTCCCTCGTCGTATTCGCGGATGGTGGCAACGATCCCCGGAGCGGGCGTGTACTGGGCCCGTACGTCCGGCGCGTACCACGCCTCCGGGTCATCCGGCGGCACCGGTGCCGGCACTCTGCCGTTCCGTTCCGTCGATCCGTCCCCGATCCGTAGCGTCGGTCCCTCCGTCACGTCAGCTCACTCGTCGTGGAAGCGGCTTGTCTCCCCACCCGATTTAAGACTTTATTTCTTATCGAATGTAGTTTCAAACTTCAGAAACGATCGGCGCACTCGAGAGGCCGGTGCCCGGTGAACAAATATACCACCGAGAGATCACGGAACAGTTCACATACCAGAGTCATCGTCACCGCCGATCGATCGGCACAGGGGACGCGTCGAACGATCCCGCTCGGGGTCATCCGCTTATAATATCCCTCGATCGGGTGACGATGTTGTTTATATATATGCCACGGGTGGTCGGCGCGCGCGAGAAACGCGCGCGAGGGAGCGTTGCCGGGGCGGCGCCGAGCGGTTTCCGGCGCCGCCCCGGCGAGCGAGGTTGGGGAGGCGTGAGGCTGCAGTGCGGTTGCAGCGGCGGTGGTCGATCCTCGCTCGTCGCTCCGCCGAATGCTCCGGATCGCCAATGTTACTTATAAATGGCCACACGACCGCTTGTAAATGAGACGAGCACCGAACCGCCCGATCCGCACACTCATTGACATCCTCCCCGCGCTTCACAGTAGTTGCCGAATCGGATCGTAACGGCCAACGATCGGGTGTGAACAACGGACTTCGTTTATATATGTAATAAAAGAGTATATGAATGGGGTGCACCGTATGTGGCGATCAGCATCCTCGATACGCAGCGCGTTGAATGGTTCGGCAACTACTGTGAAGGGCGAGGCATTCGCCTCAAATTTTCCCTGAACAGACGTTTCACTCCGAATTCGAGGCAAAACTCATACTCGACGCGGTTGTCCACGATCCACACCTGCCGATTGTGATTCACCACAGATCAACTGAACCAAACGAACCCACCGTGCTGCATACACGGTTTATATTCAGCAGTCAGTACTGTCTCATCTCACGTGCCGAATAGTTGTTCCGCCGGATTCAGTACGAACCTATGTATCTATCAACCCGGCTCCGGCGGCGTGGGTCCGACAGACCGCAGGGTCGTAGCCGGCGTCCGTCAGCCCGGTCCCAAGCGCGAAGACCGTGCGGCCGAGCATCGCCATCGCCGCGTATCCGCCGACCGCCTCCACGTCGTCGATCGCCTCCCGGACCGCGGGAACGAGCAGCCCTGCGTCCGCGGCGAACGTCCGTGAGGACTCCATCAGCGTCGACAGGTGGGTGTCACGCCGAAGTCGCGTCAGCGCGCGCTCGCCGGCAGCCGAGAGCGCGTCCGTGTCGCCCGCGAGGACGGTCTCCGTCGAGAGCTGGCCGAACGTCACGTACTCGACGCGTGGCGCGGCTGGGATGCCGTCGAGCTCCCCGTGGCCGGGTGCGCCGGGGCGAACGCGGATCGGGACCCCGCCGCGTGCCTGTGCGACGACGTCGCCGAGTCCCGTCCCTCGTTCGACTTCGGCCACGTGGGCGACGCGAACCAGTTCGTTCTCCGAGCGACCCAGATCGAACGCGGCGTTGGCGGCGAGGGCCGTCCCGAGTGCGGCCGCACCGGAGACGCCGAAGCCGGCGCCGACCGGGAGGTCGCTCGCGATCGATATTCGTGCCGTGTCGCCCGCGACGTCCAGCGATCGCAGGACGTCGTCGACCGCGCCGATCGTCGTCGGATCGCCGTCGAGGACGACCGGGGATGCACCCTCGGCTTCCGCCTCCGTCGAGCCGCGTCGTGCGTTCGGATCGTCCGCACCGCTTGGATCGCGGGGAACGACCGTCGTCTCGACGCCGTCCGTCAGCGTGAGGCCGGCGCCACACGACCCGGCGGCCGCCGGGTCGTCCGCCGGATGCGCGCTGAAGAAGGCCGTCACGTGGCCGGGAACGAACGCGGCCGCCCGCTTCGGGTCGGAGGCGAACGCGGTCGCCCGCTCCGTGGTCATGTCCGGCCGGACGGGCAGGACCCGATTAACCGTTACCATCGCGTTCGACGGTCGCCACCTCATCCCGTCGTGATCGGCGGCCGTCCCGATCCGTGATCGGCCTGGCCCGTCGTGATGGGTGACCCTCCCGATCCGTCACCGGTCCGCCCCGTCGTGACCGCCCGCCGTCGCGAACGGTTTAGTCACGGTGGCCGCAAGGAACCGTATCGATCATCACATGAGCGACGTTCGGCTCGGGGTCGACGTCGGGGGCACGTTTACCGACGTGGTCCTACTCGTCGACGGCGACCTCACCACGGCGAAGGTACCGACCACGGACGACCAGCACGTCGGCGTGCTTCGAGGCATCGAGAAGGCTCGGACGGCTGCAGGTGTCGACTCGGAGGACGTCGACGCCTTCGCACACGCCATGACGGTCTCGGTGAACGCCCTGCTCGAACGCGACGGCGCCCGCACCGCGCTCGTCACCACCGAGGGATTCAGGGACGTCCTCGAGATCGGTCGGCAGGCACGACCGGACCTGTACGACCTCGACGTGGAGAAGCCGGAACTGCTCGTCCCGCGACGGCGACGCTTCGAGGTCGCCGAGCGCGTCACGCCGGATGGGATCGAGACCGCCGCCGACGAGCCGGCGGTCCGCGAGGTTGCCGCCGCGATCGACGGGACGGACGCCGAAAGCGTCGCCGTCTGTCTGCTCCACGCGTACGCCCACCCGGACAACGAGGCACGCGTCGTCCGGACCCTCCGGGAGGAACTCGACGTACCGGTGTCGGCCTCACACGAGGTCCTTCCGGAGTTTCGGGAGTTCGAGCGGACCGCGACCACCGTCGCGGAGGCGTACGTGACGCCGGTCATCGACGGCTATCTCGGCCGGTTGCTGACCGCTGTCCGCGAGGAGGGACTCCCCGGTCCGCGGATCATGGGGTCGAACGGGGGCGTCGCCGACGCCGACGCCGTCCGCGACCACGCGGTGACGACCGTCCTCTCGGGACCCGCCGCGGGAGTGATCGGCGCGGCCGCATCGATCGCGGATCCGGACGCCGGCCCGCCGGGCGAGGACTCGGGAGCGGATCCGGCGGCGGGCGCGGTCACCTTCGACATGGGCGGCACCTCCAGCGACGTGAGCCTCGTTCGCGACGGCGACGCGGAACGAACCGCGGACACCGAGATAGACGGGATCCCGATCCGGACGCCGATGGTCGACGTCGAGACGGTCGGCGCGGGCGGCGGCTCGATCGCGTGGACCGACGCGGGCGGCGCGCTCCGGGTCGGCCCGGAGTCGTCGGGCGCGGAGCCCGGCCCGGCCTGCTACGGGAAGGGCGGCACGCGCCCGACGGTGACCGACGCGAACGTCGTGTTGGGCTACGTCGGCCCCGACGCGCGGCTCGGCGGCGAGCTCTCGCTGGACGCCGGGGCCGCACGCGACGCCCTGGGCCGCCTCGCGGACGAGGCCGGACTGGCGGACGCGACCGCGGCCGCCCGCGGCGTCCACCGCGTCGCGAACGCGACGATGACCCGGGCGATCCGATCGGTGACCGTCGAGCGCGGCCACGACCCGCGCCGGTTCGGCCTCGTCGCCTTCGGCGGCGCGGGGCCGATGCATGCGGCGGCGCTCGCCGACCGGCTCGGCGTCTCACGGGTGATCGTCCCCGGCCCCGCCGGCGTGCTTTCCGCGTACGGGCTGTTGGCGGCCGACGAGACGCACGACGCCGTGCAGACCGTTCGGCTCACGGTGGCCGAGGCCGCGGCGGAGGCGGACCGGGACGTCGCGAACGGGCCGGACCGAGAGGCGGTCGCTGCGGAGGGGAACGCCGTCTACGAGGGGCTACGTGAGCGCGTGCTCGCCGACGTCTCGGAGCCGGATGCCGCCCGGATCGAACGCGCGGCCGACTGCCGATACGCCGGGCAGAGCTTCGAGCTGACCGTCCCGATCGACGAGTTCGACCCGAAGACGGTCGCCGAGCGGTTTCACGAAGCTCACGAGCGGGCGTACGGCTACCGGCTCGAAGGAACGGTCGAGGCGGTCACCCTCCGGATGACCGCGACCGTCGACGGTGACCCGCCGACGGTGACCCACGAGGGGCCAGGCGACGCCCGCATCGGCAGCCGGGAGGCGACGTTCCCGGACGCGGATGCGATCGAAACCGCAATCTACGACCGGGCTCGACTCGCGGTCGGCGACACGGTCGACGGACCCGCGATCCTCGAAGGAACGGAGAGCACGACCGTCGTTCCGCCATCATGGGGCGGTCGCGTCCGGCGTGACGGGGCGGTGGTGCTCGACGGGGGTGTCCGATGAGCGCCGACGTCGATCCGGTGACGCTTGAGGTGTTACGGAACCAACTGGAGGGGGTCGCCGAGGAGATGGGACAGGTGCTGATCCGCGGGGCCTACTCGCCGAACATCAAGGAGCGACGGGACTGTTCGACCGCGCTGTTCGACGCCGACGGACGAATGGTCGCACAGGCGGAACATATCCCGGTCCATCTCGGCGCCATGCCGCAGGCGGTCGGCGCGGTTCTCGACCGCGACCCGCGACCCGGCGACGTCTTCGTTCTGAACGATCCGTTCGCGGGCGGCACCCATCTCCCGGACGTGACGCTCGTCTCGCCGCTGTCGGTCGACGCCGACGAGGGATCCGCTGTGGACGGTGGAGGCGACGTGGACGACGACGCCGAGATCATCGGGTTTGCCGTTTCCCGTGCACACCACGCCGACGTCGGCGGGATGACGCCGGGCAGCATGCCCGCCGGCGCCCGAGAGATCCACCAGGAGGGCCTTCGGATCCCGCCGATCCGGCTGGTGGCGGGCGGCGAGCGCGACGAGGCGCTCTTCGACCTGCTGTTGGCGAACGTCCGGAACCCGGCGGAGCGCCGCGCGGACCTCCGGGCGCAGGTCGCGGCCAACGAACGCGCCGGCGATCGGCTCCGTGACCTCGTCGACGACCACGGACGCGATCTCGTCGAGCGGGCGTTCGAGGCCGTGATCGACTACTCACGATCCCGGATGGTCGAGGCGATCGGGGAGCTTCCGGACGGAACGTACGAGGCGGCGGACGTCCTGGAGGGAGACGGCGTGACCGACGACGACGTTCCCATCGCCGCCAGCGTGCGGATCGACGGCGAGCGCGTTGCCGTCGATTTCTCCGGAACCACCGCCCAGGTCGCCGGTAACCTCAACGCGCCGCTGGCGGTGGCGACGAGCGCCGTCTACTTCGTCGTACGGTGCGTGACCGACCCGGAGATTCCGCCGAACCACGGCTGTTATGAGCCCGTAACCGTCGACGCGCCGGCGGGGTCGCTGTTGAACCCGCGTCCGCCCGCGGCGGTCGTCGGCGGGAACGTCGAGACGAGCCAGCGCGTGACCGACGTGGTGTTCGCGGCATTCGCCGAGGCCATTCCCGATCGGGTCCCCGCGGCGAGCCAGGGGACGATGAACAACCTCATCATCGGGACCCGTGGCGGCGGTGACGGCGGCGGAGGCGAGACGCACGGATCGTTCACCTACTACGAGACCATCGCCGGCGGGTTCGGCGGTCGCGCGACGACGGACGGCATGGACGCCGTCCAGGTCGGGATGACGAACACGCTCAACACGCCCGTCGAGGCGTTAGAGACGGCCTATCCGCTTCGGGTCGAGCGCTACGCCCTCCGTCCCGACAGCGGCGGCCGCGGTCGACACCGGGGCGGCATGGGTATCGAACGCGCCGTTCGCGTCGAGCGGGCGGCGACCGTCTCGCTTTTGACCGAGCGCCGGCGACACGCGCCGGCTGGCATCGACGGCGGCGAACCGGGGGCGACCGGCGAGAACCTGATCGACGGTGAGCCCGTCGGTGCAAAGACGACCGTCGAGGTCCCTGCGGGCACGACCGTCACGGTTCGGACGCCCGGCGGTGGCGGGCACGGTGATCCCAACGAACGCGACCCCGATGCCGTCGCTCGCGACCGTGCGGACGGAAAGACGAGGGACTGACTCGACGGGACGGTTCGGTGTCGCCCACGGAATCGGATCGGCTCAGTCGGCCGATTCGAAGGCGAGCTCCAGACAGGCGCAGGCATCGGTCTCCGGGTCGAAACAGTCGGGGCATTCGGGCTTCCGGTCGATGATCGTGTCGAGTCGCTCGGCGACCGTGCCGTCGATGACGGCCTCCAGCTCGCGAGCCTCCGCGCGGAACTCCTCGACGCCGAGTACGTTCGCGAGGAACCGCTCGATGATACAGTACGTCTGGAGCGCCTCGCGGGCGCGAACGATCCCGTCGTCGGTCAGCCTGACGCCCTTGTATTTTTCATGCTCGGCCAGCCCCCGCTCCTCGAGCTTTCCGATCATCTCGTTCGCGCTCGCGGGGCTCACGCCGAGCGCGTCGGCGATCGCACCGGTCGCGGCCGGCCCGTCGGTCCCCCGCTGGATCACGTAGATCGTCTTGAGATATTGGTCTGCGGTGTTCACGCGGTCCCTCCGTCGCGGCCGCTCGTTGGCGGCCCATCAGTGCCGATCATCGTCGTTCCATGACCTCCGTCACGTCCCTGACCCCCTCGGCTTCCTCCTCGCGGATCGTCCGTAGCGTCTCGAGCAGCGTTCGACGGTCGAGTGAGAACTCGGCGTCCGACTCCTCGATCGCCGTGATGAGGTCGTCGTAGAACTTGTAGGCCGTCTCCTCGTTACAGAGCTGGTCGTACAACACGCCGTCGAAGTCCTCGGGTCTGGTCCGTCCGTAGCGGGCGTCGACGAGCGACTCGATCTCGTCGAAGGGAACGCTCTCGACGCCGAGTCCGTCGATCAACGACTCGAGCCGGGCGCGGTGCTCGGCGGACTCCTCGGCGGCGTGTTCGAGCAGCTCCTCGACCTCCTCGTCGAGCTCCTCGTCGAGGCTCCGGTAGTGGTGGTGCGCTCGTGCCTCGACGACCTCCTCCAACACGATCCCGATCTGCAGGAGGCGGGCGAGCTGGTCGTCGGAGGTCACCCGACGTCCGACGCTCACGCCTTCCACCCGGACGAGACGACCGTTCGCATACGTCCGCTTCTGGGAGCCTCGCCGACTTAAGCCGTTCCCTCGCCGGTCGATCGGTCCCCCGCTTCACGACCGGCCGCGTCGCTGTGGAACGGTCCGCCGCGGCTGCATAACGCAAATCCCCTCCGCCCAAGGGACCACGCAACCCGACGATCCCTCCGCCCAAGGGACCACGCAACCCGACGATCCCTCCGCCCAAGGGACCACGCAACCCGACGATCCCTCCGCCCGACGGACACACGCAACCGTACGCGCGACGTCCCGCACGTTCAAGTCGCTGGGCGACGAATTCTGACCCGTATGCCCCGACGAGATCCCTTCCGTGAGATAGAGGAGCTGTTCGAACGCATGGGCCGCGAGTTCGAGGAGCTCGGCGGCGGCCTCGAGGTGCCGGGTTCCTCGAACGTCCGCGTCGACGTCGCGGAGGACGACGAAAGCGTGATCGTCACCGCCGACCTCCCAGGCTACGAGCGCGACGACATCGACGTCGAACTCCGCGAGGACACCCTCACGATCGCCGCCACCCACGAGGACGAAACGGTCGACGACGGTCCCATCGAGATCGACGAGACGGATCTCGAGGTCACGGACGCCGACGAGGACGATGGCGACGACGACGGCGGCGACGAGGACGCCGCGCTTCGGTATCACCGCCGTGAGCGGCGTCGTCGCGCGGTGTCCAGACGGATCTCGCTGCCCGCGCCGGTGGAGCGGGACGGCGCCGCCGCCACCTACAACAACGGCGTCCTCACGGTCACCCTCCCCAAACGCTCCGCTGGAGGGGGCGGCGGCCACACGATCGACGTGAGCTGAGGCGGCCGTCGTGAGCCGGGCGACCGCGGTAAGACGTCGTCAACCGGACGGAAGCTGTCGGTGACGCTCGACGTGAAACATGCCGACTGCGTCGCCTTCCGTGTCCCGTGATAGCAGCTGCTCATACTACTTTACTATCTCAGGGGACGTTTACCTGAAGTGATCAACATGAATCGATCAAACCCCTTCGACGAGCTGGAACAGTTCTTCGGCCGAAGTCCCCTCTGGGGCGACCGGAACCGGACGTGGGGGCGTGAGGACGCGTGGGGCCGCAAAGCCGGTCACGGCGCCGACGTCGACGTCGCGGACTACGACGACGAGTTCGTCGTGATGGCGGACCTCCCCGGCTACGACCGCGAGCACATCGAGGTCCACGCCGCCGACGGCCGACTGACGATCAGCGCCGAGCGGGACGCCGAAACCGAGGGTGGCGAGGGGCGATACCTCCGGCGCGAGCGTCGCCACGAGTCCGTCACCCGCACGATCGACCTCCCTGCCGCGGTGATCGAGGAGGAGGCGTCCGCCGCCTACCGAAACGGCGTCCTCACCGTCACGCTCCCCAAGGAGCGCGGCGACGACGGCGATGATGGCCACCGGATCGACGTGGAGTGACGTCGACGACGGGGGACGGAACGCTGGGGGGATGACTTTCGTTTACAAACTCGGGACGCGGTTTTCAGGGCCGTAGAGGGCGTCATGGAGCCGTTCTCACGGTCTTTGAGCTCTATACGATACCCGACGAATCGACCGGTATCGCAGGCCTGCGGATCGAGCGATCGTTTGCTCGGTTCGTTTATAAGCGGTCATGAATGGTCGTGTGGCTCTTTATAAGCGGTGACGACGTTCCGGGGCAGTCGGCGGAACGACGAGCGAGGATCGACCACCTCCGCCGCACCCGCACCGCACCCGCACCCGCACCGCCGCCGCACCCGCACCGCAGCCTCACGCCTCCCCAACCTCGGTGAACGGGCGGCCACGGGACCGCTCCGCGGCCGCCCGTCACCTCCCTCGCGCTCGGTTTCGCGCCCTCCGGGCGCTCACCGGAGCGCGCCGACCGCCAGTGACCGCTTATATATCGCACCGTCATCCGGTCGGAGTCGTTTATAACCGAACGATCCATTCTGGGATCCCTCGCTGCGTCCCCTGCACTGAGCGATCGACGGTATCGGTGAATGGGGTGTACGAATTGAATGGGGTGTACGAATTGAATGGGGTGTACGAATTGAATGGGGTGTACGAATCGCTCCATGACATCCGAGGACCTCCCGTTCAAACACGGCGCCGCCGATCCGCGGGAGCACAGGTGCTCACCGCTCCGGGGCGTCACTCGGCGATATCGATGGCTGGCCGGCCCGGTTCGGCCTTCCGAACGACGTCGTCGTCGGCGTCCGCGGCGCGGGTGACCGTCACGGGCGCGTCGAACTCCCGCTCGATCAGCCACGCGGCCGCCCGGAGCGCATCGTACTCGGCATCGCCCGGCAGCGTCGCCGAGAGCGCCTCGCGCTCGGCCTGCAGGTCCTGCCCGTAGCTCGCAGCGGCGTCGCCCTGCTCGCGGATGTGGGATTCACCCATGATCGCGGAGATGAGGTTCTCCGCGTCGCTCTCGATCGCGATGTCGAGGGCGTCGTACTTCCAGTCGGGCGCCACCACCACGTCGATGGCGGACGGGTTCTCGATGCCGGCCACGTCGATGATCTGCCTGACGTCCTCGCGGGTGTTCTCCACCAGCCGGCGGCGCAGCTCGACCGTCTCCCGGTCGACGTCGGCGGTCGGCCAGTCGGCGTCGACGACGAACGCATCATTTCCTCCGTGGAGCGTGTCGTACAGCTCCTCGGCGAGATGCGGGATGACCGGGGCGAGCAGCCGGACGGCGACGGACAGCCCGCGTCCGAAGACGGCGGGATCCGGATCCGTGTGGTCCGCGTAGTTGCGAAGCGTTCCGACGAGCCCCTGTGCCTCCCGCAGCGCGACGTTGAAGGTGAGATCGTCGTACTCCACGGTGGCGACGGCGACGACCGCGTCGATCTCGCTCGTGACGTAGGCCGCCGCCGGATCCGCGTCGCCGTCGCCGGCGCCGAGGTCGTCGTCGGCCTCGTCGGTCGTGGCTCCCTTCGCGGCGTGCTCCTCGACCAGCCGCTTCAGCCGCGTCAGGAACCGGTACGTCGAGCGCACACCCTCCTCGGACCAGTCGAAGTCGCGCTCGGGCTGGGCGGCCTGCATCATGAACAGCCGGGCGGTGTCGGCGCCGTACTCCTCGACGATCCGCTGTGGAGAGACGACGTTCCCCTTCGATTTCGACATCTTCGACCCCTCCAGCTGGACCATTCCCTGTGCGAGCAGGTTCGTGAACGGCTCGCGAGCCTGCAGCCCCTCAGCGTCCGCGAGGAACTTCG
>LFFM01000152.1_pt1 | contig 43673 bp, 40 predicted proteins | sample 643131 | NCBI WGS metagenome assembly LFFM01 (sample SAMN03777445, study PRJNA286221) | soda lake metagenome | biome: soda lake; feature: Kulunda steppe; material: water; isolation source: sample Tc-Br brine of Tanatar trona crystallizer | place: Russia: Kulunda steppe | collected 2011-07 | reverse complement strand
TCGTCTACATCAAGGTGATGGACGCGAAGAAGGCGTTCCTCGAGGTGGACAACTACAAGAAGGCGGTCTCGAACCTCGCACAGACCACGCTGCGGGCGGTCCTCGGCGACATGGAGCTCGACGACACGCTGAACAAACGCCAGGAGATCAACGCGAAGATCCGCCAGGAGCTCGACGAGCCCACCGACGAGTGGGGGATCCGCGTCGAGAGCGTCGAGGTCCGGGAGGTGAACCCCTCGAAGGACGTCCAGCAGGCGATGGAACAGCAGACGTCCGCGGAGCGTCGTCGCCGCGCGATGATCCTCGAGGCGCAGGGCGAGCGCCGCTCCGCCGTCGAACAGGCGGAGGGTGACAAGCAGTCGAACATCATCCGCGCGCAGGGTGAGAAGCAGAGCCAGATCCTCGAGGCGCAGGGTGACGCGATCTCGACGGTGCTGCGGGCGCGGTCGGCGGAGTCGATGGGCGAGCGGGCGATCATCGAGCGCGGGATGGAGACGCTCGAAGCGATCGGACAGGGCGAGTCGACGACGTTCGTACTCCCTCAGGAGCTCACCAGCCTCGTCGGGCGCTACGGAAAGGCGCTCTCCGGCTCCGACGTCCAGGAAATGGAGGGGCTCGACGGACTGGAGTTCGACGACGAGACTCGGAAGCTGCTCGGGCTCGACAACATCGACGAGATCATCGGCCAGATCGACGAGGCCGCCGAGATGGACATCGAGGAGCTCGAAAAGGAGGCGCAGGCGGTCAAGTCGGGTGACGCCGGCGCGAACATCAAGTCCGCCGACGAGGTCATCCAGGAGATGGACGAGGAGGTCCCCGAAGGCGACGTCGAGCGAGAAACCCAGTAGGCCACGTCGCGGTCGTCCCACCGTTCCGTTCCTCCGCCCACGCGTGCCGTCTCTCGTTTCCCCTCCCACGCCCTGTTTCCGTACCGACGTCCTCGCCGAAGCGCTTTTGACGCTCCCACGGCTTTACAGCGGTAGTGACGGACGGTGTCGACGAGCGCAAGCGGCAGACCCTACGACGGTTCGCGGCCGTCGGAGCCGCCGCTCCGTTCGTCGGCGGTGCGAGCGGCTCCGGCGACGCGGACGACAACGAGACCCGCGAGGCGATCCGCGGCTACGTGCCGACGACGCCCGGCGTCCACTTCTCGAAGCTTCGTGACGACCTCAAGCTCGGGACCGGGGAGGCGCAGCACCACCTCGGGCGGCTGGAGGACGACGACGAGATCGAATCGACGAAGGACGGCGACTACCGCCGGTACTTCCCCGCGGGCCGGTTCGACGACCGCGACAAAGCGGCGCTCGGCTACCTCCGCCGGGATACTCCACGCGGGATCGTCGTCGCCCTGTTGTCCGCCCCCGAGCGGACGGGTGCCGATCTCGCGGCCGGGCTCGGGATCTCGCGACCGGCGGTCAGTACCGCCGCGGGCGACCTCGCCGACGCCGGGTTCCTCGACCGCACCGACGGCTATCGCCTGACGGAGCCCGAGCGGTTCCTCACGCTGATCGTTCGCTACGCGGATTCGTTCGACGCTGACGCCGTCGCGCTGGCCGACGAGGCGGCCTCGTTGGTTCGGTACGAACCGTAACGGCACCACCCCGACTCTCGGTTCGCCGCCGGGACCGTCCGCTCGTCCGCCGCGGCCACGGGCTCACTCGACGCCCACTCGTCGGCCGGACTCACTCGGTGACCATCCACGTCGTTCCGGACGAGTAGCCCCACTTCTCGACGGTGAGTTCGGTCGTCGCCTCGGCGACCGTGCCCATGTTCGCGCCGACCTCCTTCGCGGAGAGGCCGAGGTCGTCGGCGATCAGCCGCGACTTGAAGTACGTCCGGTCGGCGGCGTGTTCACGGAGGTACTTGAGGATGCGGCTCTGTTTCTCCGAGAGCGCCGTCGGTTCGACCGGGACGGAGTTCGTCTGTACCGTGCTCATACCCGCCCGGACGGTACGGGACCGGATAAGCGGGTTGGTAGGTTCGGTTAACGACGCACGGTCTTGCGTTTTCGGGCTCGAACACCCGGTCGCGGTCCCGCCGATCCCTCGCCTTTCGGTACGGTATTTGAACCGCCTCGTCGACACCCGCCCGGTTCAGAAGGTACTTACCTCCGCCGTGGTCACAGAGGCTCAATGAGCGGTTCGTCCGGCGAGCCATCCGTCAGCGTCGTCCTCCCCGCGTACAACGAGGAGCGGACGATAGAGGGGACCGTCCGGACGACGTTGACGACGCTCGGGTCGTTCCTCCCAGAGGGGTCCTTCGAGGTGATAGTCGCCGAGGACGGCTGTGACGACCGCACGCCTGAGATCGCGAGCCGGATGGCCGCGGAAGACGATCGAGTCAGACACGTCCACAGCGACGAGCGTCTCGGCCGCGGCGGCGCGTTGGAGCACGCGTTCGCCGCCGCCACGGGTCGGACCCTCGTCTACTTCGATACGGACCTCGCGACCGACATGCGACACCTCGAGGAGCTGGTAACGGCGGTCGAGAGCGGGGCGTACGACGTCGCCACGGGGTCGCGCTGGATGCCGGGCCGGACCGCCGACCGCCCGGCGAAGCGGGGGATCCCCTCGAAGGGATTCAACCTCCTCGTCCGGCTGTTCCTCCGCTCGGACCTCCGGGACCACCAGTGCGGGTTCAAAGCGCTGTCACGGGAGGCGTTCGAGACGCTGCGGGACGACGTCGAGGACACCCACTGGTTCTGGGACACCGAGCTGCTCGTCCGCGCCCAGCGGCGGGGGCTGGCGGTCACTGAGTTCCCCGTCGACTGGGAGCCGATGGGGGACACCAAAGTCGACCTCGTCCGCGACGTCCTGGGGATGGGGTCGGCGATCGTCCGGCTCTGGTGGGAGCTCTCCGTCCAGCCGCGGATCACGCGCCGGGTCACGTTCGCCGCCGGGCTCCTGCTCGTTCTCGCGGCGGTCGCGCTGATGCAGGTGTACCTCGACCCGGCCGCCGTGATCGCCGAGATGCGGAACGCGGACCTCGGTCTCGTGGCCGTCGCGACCGGGCTGTACGTCGTTTCGTGGCCGATACGCGGCTACCGCTATCGGGACATCCTCCGCGAGCTGGGGTTCGAGGAGCGCGTCGGCTTTCTCACCGGGGCGATATTCGTCTCACAGACCGGGAACCTCGTGTTCCCTGCACGGGCGGGTGATGCCGTGCGCGCGTACATCGTGAAGATGCGTCGCGGGATCCCGTATCCGTCAGGGTTCGCGTCGCTGGCGGCCGAGCGCGTGTTCGACCTGCTGACGTTGGCGGGGTTGGCCGGCGTCGTGCTCGTCGGCTACGCGGCCTCCGGCGAACTCGCGGCGGTCGTCGACGCGGCCCTCGGAACCGGCGTCGAAGCCGACCGTGCCGGTCGAACGGCCGTCGCCGTCGCCGTCGCGGTCGGGTTCGCCGCGGTCGCCGCGGTCCTCGCCATCGTCCTCTCGGCGCGCTCGGACGCCAACCGGGTTCGAGCGCTCGTGACGTGGATGAGCAGCGACTCCTACGGTGACTACGTCGCCAGCGTGGTAGAGCGGTTCGTCGGCGACGTCCAGCGCGTCGGGGCGGATCCGAGCGCGTTCGCCCGGGTCGGAGCGACGAGCGTCCTCATTTGGGTCATCGACGTCCTCGTCGCCGCGGTCGTGTTGGCGGCGTTCGGCGTCGGGCTCGCGCCGGTGACGCTGCTCGCGGCCTGTTTCTTCGCGGTCAGCGTCGGGAACCTCGCGAAGGTGCTCCCGCTGTCGCCGGGCGGGATCGGTCTCTACGAGGGGGCGTTCACGGTGTTGATCGTCGGGCTGACGCCGGTGGGGGCGGCGACGGCGCTCGGCGCGGCGATCGTCGACCACGCGGTGAAGAACGTCGTCACGGTCCTCGGCGGCGTGGCGTCGATGCTGGCGCTCAACGTCTCGTTGACGACGGCGGTCGAGGAGACCGAAGGCGTCTCCGAGGGAACGGACGCCGTCGACCCCGAGGCCGCCCACGAGTGACGGGTTCGAGGGGCGCGTTACGACGACGAGGACGGCGGGAGACGTCGTCGCGGACCGCGAGGGGAACAGGAAAGCGTCGTCACGGACCGCGAGGGGAACAGGAAAGCGTCGTCACGGACCGGAAGGTGACGGTGGACCTCGACGGACGCGACGTCGGTGGGGGCGGGCAGGTGGAACGGGCTCGATCGGTCGCTTCGCTCCGTGGTTCGGAGCCACGGCTCACGGCTCGGGACGTCCGTTCCACACACCCGCGTGCCGTCCCGAGCGACGGGGTCGGACACGGGGCGTCTGGCCGCGGCATCGCTTATAAACCGTCGTACCGTTCGGAGACGAGCGACGGTCGGGGCGGGTTCATCAACCGATGTCGCGGTGGATCAGCTCCGCGAGTCGCTCGACGCCGTCGATCAGCGCCGGACTCGGCTGGTTGAGCAGCGAGTCGTCGACGACGTGAACCCGGGCGTCGATCGCCCAGTTCCGGTTCTCGACGGTCGCGGGGTCGACGCGGTCGCCGTGGCCACAGACGTGTAACACGACGTGGTCCGGTGCGGCGGCTTCGACCTCGTCTCGCGCGACCGCCCGCGATCGGTCCCCGGCATCGACGAAGGGATATCGGCCGCCGGCGGCGCGGATCGCGTCGGGGACCCAGTTGCCGGCGGCCATCGGGGGGTCCGACCACTCCTCGCAGTAGACGACCGGTCGCCGTCGGTCCGCGGCGGCGACGGCGTCGGCGACGCGATCGAGCCGGTCGCGGGCGTGTTCGGCGAGACGAGCGCCGGCGTCCGGTCGGTCGATCGCCTCGCCGAGATCGACGAACGTGTCGAGGACGTCCGCGAGGGTCGCCGGCTCGCGGTGCTGCACCGGGAGCCCCCGGTCGCGGCAGGTGGCCGCGAGGTCGGCCTGTAGGGGGTCGCTCGTACAGACGAGGTCCGGATCGAGCGCCACCACGCGGTCGAGGGCGGGATCCAGCCACCCGCCGACGACGTCGGGGGACGGGTCGTCGCTCCCGTCCGTCCCGACGTGGGGCCGACAGTGGTGGGTGACGCCGACGAGCGTCCCGCCCGCCCCCATCGCCGACAGCGTCGCGGTCGCGCTCGGGGCGAGCGAGACGACACGGGGCCCCTTCGATCCGGTGGTGGCGTCCGTCATCGGGGGATCGTTCCATCCGGTCCGTCCCAAACCTTTCGCTCGGCGCTCCGTCGGACACGGGGGTGGTGAGTCGCCGTGTGGCCGTGAGGGATCGTGTGGATCCGTCGACTGCGCGGGGACACGTTCCGAGCCATTTAAGTGTTGTTCCAACATCGAGCCTGTAAGACCGTCCTCGGGCGTCGTTCAGTTACCGAGGGATCGATCGCTATGAGTGAACGAATGCATCTACGGGGGAGTCGCTCCCGAAACGAGACGGAAGAGGAATCGGAACGATCGAGTGAGAGCCTGAGCTGTCCCGAGTGTGACGGCCACGTCGTCAACGACGAGGAACACGGCGAGAGCGTCTGCTCCGCCTGCGGGCTCGTCGTCGAGGCCGACTCCGTCGACCGCGGGCCGGAGTGGCGCGCGTTCGACTCGCGAGAGAAGGACGAGAAGTCGCGCGTCGGCGCGCCGACGACGAACACGATGCACGACAAGGGACTGTCGACCAACATCGACTGGCGGGACAAGGACGCGTACGGGCGCTCGCTCGGCGCGCGCCAGCGCCAGAAGATGCAGCGGCTCCGCAAGTGGAACGAGCGGTTCCGCACGCGCGACTCGAAGGAGCGCAACCTCAAGCAGGCGCTCGGCGAGATCGACCGGATGTCCTCCGCGCTCGGCCTGCCGGACAACGTCCGCGAAACCGCCTCCGTCATCTACCGCCGCGCGCTCGACGAGGACCTCCTCCCCGGTCGTTCGATCGAGGGCGTTTCCACGTCGTGTGTGTACGCCGCCGCGCGGATGGCCGGCGTCCCGCGCAGCCTCGACGAGATCGCCGACGTCTCGCGCGTCGAGAAGGCCGAGATCGCCCGGACGTACCGCTACGTCGTCCGCGAACTCAAACTCGAGGTGAAGCCGGCCGACCCCGAACAGTACGTCCCTCGGTTCGCCTCCGACCTCGACCTCTCGGAGGAGTCGGAGATGCGCGCGAAGAGCCTGCTGAAAAACGCCAAGGAGAAGGGCGTCCACAGCGGGAAGTCGCCGGTCGGGCTCGCGGCCGCCGCCGTCTACGCCGCCGCGCTGCTCACCAACGAGAAGACGACGCAGGCCGCGGTCTCGGAGGTCGCGGACATCTCCGAAGTCACCATCCGCAACCGCTACCACGAGCTCCTCGAGGCCGAGGACGGGCTCGTCGCGTAAGCGTCGACCGGCCCTGGACCGCTTCCAGTGATGCAGTCGCGTGACCTCTTTTTCGGGCTCCTGCTCGTCTCCGGTGCGGGGTGGATAGTGGCGTCGACGGGACCGGGAGCGGCCGGTGTCTGGTTCCTCGTCGCGGCCGTCGGTTGCGGGCTCGCGGGCGTCACCTACCTACTCGCGGGTGCCGACGCCGGAGCGGGTCGACGGATCGCCGGCCGATCGCTCACGCGGACCCGGCTTCGCGCGGTCGCGCAGGCGCTGATCGGTCTCTCCGTGGGCGTCATCGGCGTCGTCGGGGCCGCCGGCGGCGACGCGGCCTCGGGAGCGCTCGCCGCCGTCGCCCTCGTCGTCCTCGCGCTGGCCGGGCTTCGATGGCGGCGCGGCGGGGTCGACGCGGCCGGCGGCGACGGTACCGGCGAGGCATAACGGGGTTCGTCGCCGGAAGTCGGCTGCGATCGGAAGGCCCGACCTGGCGGTCGACGTTATAAGTCCCCGCCGGCCCAACCGCGTCGTATGTTCGAGGAGTTCGTTCTGGCGGCGGCGACGGCCGACCTCTCGGCGGAGCCGGCGGCGCGCGCCGACGCCGACGCGGTGGAGTTCCGGATGGACCTGGCGAGCGATCCGCTCACACAGCTGGAGAGCTACGACGGCGAGCTTCCGCTGATCGTGACGAACCGCGCGGAGTGGGAGGGCGGCGAGGCGGGGGACCTCGGCCGGTTCGGCGACCTCTCGGACGCGATCGCTCACGAGGACGTGGCCGCGGTCGACATCGAACTGGCCGCGCTTCGGGGCAACGCGCCGGAGGGTGAACGGTCACACGCGGTCGCCCTCCGCGAGACGGCCCGCGAGGAGGGGGTGGCGGTGATCGCGTCGGTCCACGACTTCCAGTCGACGCCCGAAACCGGGGTACTCGTCGACCTGCTCGCCGACGCCGACGCCGAGGGCGACGTGGGGAAGTTGGCGACGACGGCGACCTCCCGCGACGACGCGCTCGCGCTCCTCGAGGCGACGAACGAGGCCACCACGGCGGGGCGGTCGGTCGCGACCATGTGTATGGGCGAGCCGGGGCGTCACACGCGGGCGGTCGCGCCCGTGTACGGGTCCCGGATCGGCTACGCGCCGGTCGACCCCGCGGACGCGACCGCGCCGGGACAGTACCCGCTCGCCACGCTTCGCCGGCTCGTCGACGACCTCCGAGGAGCGTAACGGGTTCGCTCGGGTCGGTGAGTCGTTCGGTTCGCGTGGCCCGTCGGTTCGCGTGGCCCGTCGGTTCGCGGGAGTCGTTCCGTCGGTCGGCGGCCCCAGAGCCAAACCGCTTTACGAGCGCCCCCGTAAGGCCCGGTAATGGCGACGTGCGACGTGTGTGGGGAGTACGAGAACCTCCCGTACCAGTGTCGGCGGTGTGGGCGGACGTTCTGCGGCGAGCACCGTCTCCCGGAGAACCACGACTGTCCCGGCTTACGCGGGTCGAACGACCCTGGCGCGGTGTTCGAGAGCACGGTCGGCGGCGTCGACCGCGGCGGGGTGGCGACCGGGACGGGGCGCTCGGCCGATGCCGGGATCGTCGACCGGGTCAAACGCCGCGTCGACCGCGAAACGAGCAGGGGGAGCGTGATGAGCCGCTTCCGTGGGAAGGCGACGTACGTCCTGCTCGCGGCGATGTGGTTCACCCTGCTCGGTCAGTGGGCCGCCCTCGCCGTCGGCGGCAGCGCGCTCCACAACCGGCTGTTCGTCCTCGAGTCGTACGCGCTGTGGCAGGTCTGGACGTGGGGGACCGCCGTGTTCGCACACGACCCCGGCCTGTTGTTCCACATCATCGGCAACAGCATCGTGCTGTTCTTCTTCGGCCCGCTCGTCGAGCGCGCGGTCGGCTCGAAGCGGTTCGTGGGGTTCTTCCTCGTCGCGGGGGTCCTCGCCGGCCTCGGCCACGTGCTCTTCGTGCTCGCCACCGGCGGGGTCGTCGGCGTGCTCGGGGCCAGCGGCGCGACGTTCGCGATCCTGGGCGTGCTCACCGTCTGGCGGCCGAACATGCAGATCCTCCTGTTCTTCGTCGTCCCGATGAAGCTCAAATACCTCACGTGGGGGATCGCCGCCGTCTCCGCGTTTCTGGTCGTCTCGACCGGCGCGGCCGGGGTCGGCGGGATCGCCCACCTCGCACACCTCATCGGCTTCGCGATCGGCCTCGCGTTCGGGAAACGGAACGTGAGCCTCGCGCGGCGGACCGGCGGCGTCGGCGGCGTTCGGGCGAGCGGCGTCGGCGGTCCAGGGGGTCCCCGTGGTCCGGGCGGTCCGAGCGGCCCGGGCGGTCGGTTCTGAATGTCCCCCGTCGACGACGGCGACGATCCCGGCGGTCCCGGCGGTCCCGGCGGTCGCAGCGATCGTGGCGTTCGCGTCGAGCGCCCCGAGTTCGTCCCCGATCCTCTTTCCTCGCGCGCGGAGATGGAAGCGCTCCAGCGTGAGCTGGCCGCGGACGCGACGTTCGCCGACGACCACGGCCTCACGCCCGAGGACGTCGCGATCGGGACCGCGTTCGACCTCTCCGACGGGCTCCCCGCGGCGACGGCCGCCGCCGACCGGGACGGGCCCGTCGTCGTCGGGGTCGACCAGGCGTTTCGGCCGGACGACGGCGAGGCGATCTCGGCGGCGGTCGCGATCCGCGACGGCGAAGTCGTCGAATACGCGTCCGCGATCACCCCCCTGTCGATCCCGTACGTGCCGGGATTGCTCGCGTTCCGCGAGGGCGGTCCGATACTCGCCGCGCTCGAGGCCCTCTCCGTCCCGCCCGACCTGCTCGTGTTCGACGGGTCGGGCCGAATCCACTTCCGCGAGGCCGGGATCGCGACCCACGTCGGCGTGACCTGCGACCTGCCGAGCGTCGGGGTCGCCAAGGGGCTGCTCTGTGGCGACCCGGACGACCCCGTCGGCGAGCGGCCCGCCGGCTGGCGGACCCCGATCCGCGCCGATGGATCGATCGAGACGGGCGACGGCGGGGTACACGTGCTCGGCTACGCGCTTCAGTCCCGGCAGTACCCGAACAGCCGCCGGGTGAACCCGTTGTACGTGAGCCCGGGCCATCGCGTGTCGGCAGCGACGGCGACGGACCTCGTCGAGGCGTTGTGTGCCGGCTACAAGCTCCCCGAGCCGACCCGCCTCGCCGACGCCTACGCGGACGCCGTCAAGCGGGACATCGTCGGGCCGGGTCGGTAGCGGTCGTCGGAGCTAGCGGTCGTCGGAGCTAGCGATCGTCCAAGCGGGTTCGCGTCCGGACCGGGTGTGGTCGTGCCACGGTTCGCGGTCGCTCGAGAGGGATCGATCGGACACGCTTTCTCCGCCCCTCTTTTCGAGGTCCCGTATTCCCCGTCGCCGATCGCGCTCCCGAACGATCGGTTTAGTTCTTATACAAGTACTGTTTTGAGATAATTCATAACGAATAATAATAATGTATACATTGGATAAAATCTGCCTTCAAAGGCCTTTAGATCGGATCTTAGATTAGAATGTATGATTCTAGTTCTTATATGTATTACTATATTTATACGAACTTCTGCTTTTTATATACATTTTGCGTCCGATCGGTTCCTGAAACGCTCGCTTGTGGGTCGGGCCAGTCCTCGTGTCGGCCCGTGATTGAAACGAACGTTTATGTCATGGAAGGGCATATCAGGATCCATGTCGACAGATCCGACCGGGGACCACAGTGGCTCCCAGTCAGTAGCCCAACGGTTATCGGAGACGAGCGATCAGATCTGGGCTTACGTCGAGCGCGTCAGGCCCGACAACGTGGATCGACTGAAGCTCGCGGTCAAGGTCGCGTTCAGCGCCGTCATGACGGCGCTTCTCCTGTACTGGGTGTTGGCGTATCAGTTCGGCGTCGTCTGGGTCGAGTTCTGACACGGACGGCGTCCCGTCGTTCGACGTCGACGACGCGCCGAACGGCCGCGTCTCCCCTTCACCGACTCGCGACCCACCGGACACGTCCCGTACCGTGTGGACGCTCGATCGCCGACCCCCGTAGAGCCTTCGCGCGATAGCTGCGTACATCGTGAGCCGCGTCGCCTTCCACGCGCGACTCGGTGTCCGGACCCGTTGCTGACCCCACAAGTTTATTGCCCCCGAATAACCATTAACAATGGGATGTCAAACAAATTTCCATCCAGACGACGGTTCCTGCAGGGCACGGCCGGCGTAGGCGCGATCGGATTGGCCGGGTGTACCGGGGACGATGGCGACGATGACGGGGGCAACGGCGGCGGCGGCGGTGGGGGCGGCGACGACGATGGTGGGTCCGGTGGCGACGGTGGGGGCGGCGATGACGTCGTCAACATGCGAGTCGGGTCCTCAACGCAGGGGTCGACCGTTTTCCAGACCTCGCAAGCGGTCCAACGCGTGCTCCGAGAACAGTCGGATACCGTTCGGTGGGACACCCAGACGACGGGCGGTGACCCTGCCAGTATCCGGATCTACAACGAGGGCGACCTCGAAGCGTACGGCCTCACCAACTTCACGCAGCGGCAGGCGCTGAACTCGGAGGGACCGTTCGACGGCGAGGATCTCGATACTCCGTACCAGGGGTTCACCTACTTCGTCCGTGACGACTTCTTTTGGGCCGTCGACGGCTCCGGCATCGAGACGACGGACGACATGCTCGGCGAGAGTTTCCACATGCTTCAGCCGGGCTGGGGTACCCGAGAGATGTTCGAGGAGATCATGATCACGGGCGGCGGCGAGGACCTGCTCGAGCAGCTCCGGGAGAACGTCGTCAACGTCGACGTGGGTGACGTCGCCGGCGCGGTCGAGGAAGGAAACATCACGTGTGGTATCGGATACGGTGCGAACGAGGTGAACCTCCCGTCGTGGTTCGCGGAGGTCGACGCTCGGTCCGACATCCACCTCGTCGAGGTTACCGACCAGTTCCGCGAGGTGTTCGAGGAGTCGCCGCTCGCGCCGTACTTCGAGAAGGAGCCGTACGGGTTCTCACAGGACGTCGGCGACACCCTCCAAGGGTGGCAGCTGCTCTTCCAGTACTTCTTCAGCCCGGACGTCTCGGCCGACGCGGTCTACGAAGTGCTTCAGATCGCCCACGATCACTACGAGAGCGTCCAGGAGGGACAGCCGGCGTTCCTCCCGTACGGCGAGAACCCCGAACACTTCGTCACCGCGATGGAGCCCGACTTCATCCCCGTCCACCCCGGCGCGGCGGACTTCTACGAGGACAACGACCTCTGGGACGACAGCTGGGACCGCGGCGAGTAACGCGGTCGAACGTGACTTTTTGATGCGTATCCACGGTCGACGAGCGTCGGCGATGTGCCGACGACGTCGACGCATGACCCGTCCGGTGATCGGTTCGCTGACGTGATCATCCTCATGACGTGATCATCCTCATGACGTGATCACCCCCGTAACGTGATCACCCCAATGACGTGAGCAGCCTCGTAAGGTGACCCGTCACGACCGGTGGATCGGTCGACGTCGGACGGCGAAGCGGAACGCGAGGACCGAAAAAGGGGATCGGACGTGGATCAGAGCCGTCGGGTGACGGCGGTCTGCAGGGCCGCGAGGTCCATCTCCCTGACCGTCATGATCTGCCAGGTGAAGAGCAGGGTGGCCAGGACCGTGGCACCGAACCGGACGAGCTCGCTGGGGACCGCCATGATCGCGACCCCGAGCACGACGAACGCGAGCCGTACCGCGTAGTTCCCGATCCGGTTCGGGATCGCCCGCTTGTAGTAGTTCAGCCCGTGCACCATCGCGGCCGCCCCGAACAGGAGCAGCACCGACGAGACGACCTTCGTGAGCGTCAGGCCGCCGACGATGATCTCAGGGTTGTAGATGAACGCGAACGGGAGCACGAACAGCGGTGCGGATATCTTGACCGCCTCGATGGCGGTCGCCCAGAAGTTGGACTGGGCGATCCCCGTCGTCACGACCACCGCGATCGCGATCGGCGGGGTGATCCCGGAGAGGATGGCTGCGTAGAACACGAAGAAGTGGACCGGCAGCCGGGCCAGCCCGAACCCCTCGATCAGCGCGGGAGCGACCAACAGCGCGACGATCGTGTACGCGGCGACGGTGGGCATCCCCATTCCCAGGATGATACAGATCAGCATCGCGAGCAGCAGGGCGATGATCAGCACGCCGCCGGAGAGCTCCATCAACGCCAGGGCGAGCTTCCCGGGGACGCCGGTCGTCACGAGGATGTCGACGATACCGTTGATCGCCGCGACGATGACCGCGATCGGCGCGAGGATGAGCGCGCCGTACTTCATCCCGGACACCGTCTGTGAGAGCCCGATGGTGTACGGGTCGTCGGTGTATCCGAGGAGCCGGTCGAGCACCGGGAACGTGATCCCCGTGAGGAACATCGCGACCGCCGTGTACAACGCCGCGGACATGACCGTCCACTGGGCGACGCCGAGCAGGTACACCAACACGGCGAACGGGATCGCGAGCTTCACCGTCTCCAGCAGGAACTCGGCGCGGGACTTCGTATCGCCGATGTCCGCCTCCTCCTGTGCGTTGACCCCGCTTTTGATGTCCTGGTTGATCGCCGCGTAGTGGACCGCGATGGCCACGGCGATGTAGAACACGAGCGCGGGGACGATCCCGGCGACCACGACCTCGATGTACGTGATCCCGAGGATCGACGCCATGATGAACGCCGCCGCGCCCATCACCGGCGGCATGATCTGTCCGCCCGAGGAGGCGACCGCCTCGATCCCGCCCGCGGTGGACGACTTCATCCCCGCTTCCTTCATCAGCGGAATGGTGACCGATCCGGTCATCGCCGCGTTCGCGACCTGCGCGCCGTTGATGGACCCGATCGCGAGGCTCGCGACGACCGCCGACTGCGCGATACCGGACTCCACGTATTCGGAGATACGGAACGCGATCCGCATGATGTAGTCGAACGCGCCGTAGCCGTTCAACAGCCCGGCATAGAGGAGGAACAGCGCCACCCAGGCCGCGACGATACCGCTTATCGACCCGAAGAACCCGTCGAAGTCCATGACGAACACGTTGAGGATGCGCGTCAGCGACAGCCCGCCGTGGCCGATCAGCCCCGGGAGGCTCGCGCCGAGCCACGCGTAGAGGGCACCGCCGGCGATGACGGCCAGGAACGCCATCCCGAACGCCCGGTAGATCAGGTAGAACATCGCGAGGGTGAACAACAGCGCGAGCACGTACTCGTCGTGGAACGCCGTTCCCGTCCGCATGAACAGGAGGTCCTCGAAGTTGACGATCAGGTATACGGAGGTGATCGAGGTCGTCAGGAGGACCACGCCGAGGAGGTACAGGTCCAGGTAGTCGTTCTCCTCAAACGACTCGATCGACTCGTTGATCGCGTACATCCCGAACGCGAGCCCGAACAGCCCGACCGTGTACAGTGCTCGGGGCATGCGCTGTGTGTAGGCGTAGTAGATCGCGAGCGCCCACAGAACGACCGCGAGTAGCGTCAACAGCTTATCAACTGCGACGGCCGGTGTTAGAACGGAGCGGGACCTTGTTTCGGTCATACGAGCCATATTCATTATTGTCTGTGATAAAGTTTCTGTCGCACACTCACCCGGCGAGTACGCCGGCGTCGGATCACGTCCGATCCGGGGACGGTGTGGCCAAGCGTCCGTGACGGCTTCCCGATCACCGGCAGCCGAGCAGGGACAACCGTTATTGACTGCGTCGGTCAACACACCTCGTATGTCCGAAACAGCGTCCGAGGACTCGTCGGTCGGGGAGGAGACGATCGCGGTCGTCGGTGCGGGAACGATGGGCCACGGGATCGCGGTCGCCTACGCGGTCGGGGGCTGTACCGTCCGCCTGTACGACGCCGACGCCGACGCGCTCGACGCCGCGCGGGCGGCGGTTCGGGGCGCGGTGTCGACGCTCGTCGCCCACGACGAGTACGACCTGAGCGACGGCGGCGACGCGATGGACGCGATCACGTACGCGACGTCCCTGTCCGCGGCGGTCGACGGCGCGGACCTCGTGATCGAAGCGGTCACGGAGGACCGGGAGGTCAAGTCGTCCGTCCTCGCCGACGTCGAGGCGGCGGTGGACGACGGGACGGTCATCGCCACCAACACCTCGTCGCTTTCGATCACCGAACTCGGGTCCGCGTTGGACCGCCCGGAGCGCTTCCTCGGGACCCACTGGTTCCATCCGCCGCACATCGTTCCGGTCGTCGAGGTGGTCAAGGGCGAGGAAACGGCCGACTGGCCGGTCGACGCCGTCACGGGGACGCTCGACCGGATCGGAAAGCGGCCGGTGGTGGTCGAAAAGGACATCCCGGGGTTCATCGGCAACCGGATCCAGTCGGCGATGGCACACGAGGCGTGGGCGCTCCTCAACGACGGCGTCGCGAGCGCGGAGGACATCGACACGGCGATCAAGGGGACGTTCGGGTTCCGGCTCCCGGCGCTCGGGGTCTTCGAGAAGGGGGACCACTCCGGGCTCGATATCCACGCGAAGGTGCTCGACGAGCTGCTCGACGAGATCGACCGGGGAACGACCCCGTCGGACGCGCTCACGCGGCTCGCCGACGAGGGCCGGCACGGCGTGAAAAGCGGCAGGGGAGTCTACGACTGGCGCGACGTCGACGTCGACGCGGCCACCGAAGCCCGGGACCGACAGCTCCTCTCGCTGTTGGCCGTCTACCACCAGCGCGAGCGTCCGGCGTCGACGGACGATCGATAGGCGATCGGACGGTGGGTCGGTCGAGGGATCGATCGACGATTGGACGGTTGGTCGGTCGCGTCCGCCCCCGTCAGTAGGTGATCTTCCCGGCGGTGACGTTCATGCTCTGTCCGGTGATCCGGTCGGCGGCGTCCGAACAGAGGAAGGCGACGGTTTCGGCGACGTCCTCCGGCTGCACGAACTCGTGGCGCGGGCTCTTGGCGCGCTTCTCCTCGGTCACCTCCTCGACCGAGCGCCCGTCCGCGGCCGCCTCCGCCTCGATCACGCGATCGATCCGCGGGCCGGCCACCGACCCCGGACACACGGCGTTCGCGTTGACGTCGTGCGGTCCCCCCTCGGCTGCCAACGTCCGCGTGAGGCCGAGCAGCCCGCTCTTCGAGGCGGTGTACGGGCTCCGCTGTGGCACCGGCCGCTTCCCGGACGCCGAGGAGACGTTCACGATCCGGCCGTACCCCCGCGCCTTCATGTCGCCGATCACCGCCCGGCTCAGCAGGAACGGTCCGCGGAGGTTGACGGCGAGCGTCGAGTCCCACTCCTCCGCCGTGACGTCCTCGACGCTCTTGGTCGGCCCGGCGATGCCGGCGTTGTTGACGAGGACGTCGATCGGTCCGAGCGACTCGACCGCGGTCGAAACGCACTCGTCGACGCTCTCTTCGTCAGTGACGTCCGTGTAGACCGAGAGCGCTTGCTGTCCGTGCTCCTCGACGTCCGCGACCGTTTCGGCCATCCCGTCCGCGTCGATGTCGGCGACGACCACGTCGAGGCCGCGACGCGCGAGTTCGTTACAGATCGTCCGGCCGATCCCCCGACCGCCGCCGGTTACCAACGCGACGTCTCCGTTGATGTTCATGCGACCGACCGTACCGCCGCCACCGATATAGCTCTGGGGACTGAGGCGGTCGTGGCGGAGCGCACAACGAAGGTTGGGGTGGTCGTGGCGGAGCGCACAACGAAGTTGAAGCAGTCGCGGCGGAGCGCGCGGCGGTCACGACCGACGGAGGGTTCGGTCGGCGACGCTGTAACCCTCGCCGGGCGACCTCCGATCTCGGTTCGCGTTCCGAACCGGTGATCCGGCGGCATCTCTTTAACCGATCCTGCCGAGAACGAACTGTATGCCGACCGTAATCGTCAGACACGACACGCCGATCGCCTCGACGCTCGACGGGACGCGCGACGATCTCACCGTCACGCCGGCCGACACGAACGACCGGGTTCGGGAGCTGCTCCCGGACGCCGACGCGTTGGTGATCAACCCGGCGAACTGGGAGGACGACCTCCTGGAGGGACTCGACAGGGGGGACTGGGTACAAGCGACGAGTACGGGGTACTCGGCGTTCCCGATCGACGAGTTCGCGGATCGCGGGATCACCTTCACCAACGCCACCGGAAACTACGGCGCACCGGTCGCGGACCACGCGTTCGCATTGGCGTTAGGTCTCGCCCGCGGCATCCCCTCGTTCCTCGGGAGCCAGCACGAGCGGACGTGGGACCGGTCGCAGGGGAGCGAGCTCATCGACCTCGACGGACGGACGCTCACCGTGGCCGGGCTCGGGGACGTCGGCGAATCCGTCGCCCGACGGGGACGGGCGTTCGGAATGGAGGTGTACGGGACGAAGCGGGACCCGGACGACTACGACGGGGTGCTCCCGTCCGACCGCGTCCTCGCGCCCGACGAGCTCGCGCCGATGCTCCCGGAGACCGAACTGCTCGTCCTCACCGTGCCGTTGACGGCGGAGACACACCACCTCATCGACCGGTCGTCGTTCGAGGCGCTCCCCGACAGCGCGCTCCTCGTCAACGTCGCTCGCGGCCCCGTCGTCGACCAGGCGGCCCTGATCGATGCGCTCGGGTCGGGCGCGATCGCCGGCGCGGGACTCGACGTCTTCGACGAGGAGCCCCTTCCGGAGTCGTCCCCGCTGTGGGGGTTCGAGAACGCGATCGTCACGCCGCACGTCGGTGGCCGGTCCAAGGACTTCGTCGATCGGTTCGTGGAGCTGTTCCTCCACAACTACGACCGTCGAACGGACGGGCTCGAGCCGAAGAACCGGATCGCGTGAGACGGGCGCGCGGCCGATCAGTGCGTGCCGGGATCGGTCGGCGACGGGGCGACGAGGTCGCCGTCCCGGAGCTCGACCGGCTCGGCCGGCGACACGACCCGCAAGTCGTCGCGGTCGCGGGCCTCGTCGAGGAGCGCCTCGGAGGCGTACAGTCGCTTCAGGTTCATCGTGTCCGTCGCCCGAAGCAGCCGGAGCTCGCCCGGCTCGCGGACGCCGACGGTCGAGAGGCTCGCGACGATCCCGGCCCAGTCGGTCTCGACCGTGGCGGGTATCCGAGCGTTCTCGACGCTGCCGGCCGTCACCGTGTTGATCACGGTGTCCTCGACCGCGAGGTCCGCCAGGAGGTCCGCGTGGATGAAGTCGGCCTGCCCGACCCCCGTGGCGTTCCCGTGTGAGGCCTCCGTGAGCGACCGCGTGTAGATCCGGCGGATGAACGGCTTCTCCGGGGACGGCTCGTTGAACGGCAGCAACCGTCCGGTCACGTTCGTGTCCATTCCCGCCCCGCTGATCTCCTTGCCCATCCGGTCGAAGACGACGACGTCGATGTCGTCGAACGGGAGCTGGGGCATCAGCTCGTAGGCCGCCTCCAGCAGTTCGGCCTCCCGGCCGAGGAACCCCGACGCCGGGACGCCCTCGATGATCGCGGTGTCGTCGAGCTGGTCCTCGACGATGGCGACGCCGCCGACGACGGGGAGGTCCTCGATGATCCGCTTCGTTATCTCGGGGATCATGTTCCGGAAGCTCCAGTCGAGCGCCCACTCGTGGGCCATCTTCGCGCCCGGCTGTTTGCCCATCCCGATCACGAGCATCTTCGAGAGCCCGCTCTCGACGTCGCCGGCGAACATCGTGTGCGGTTTGACCCGGTTGATCGGCAGGATCGCGTCCGCCGTGACCGCGTTGGCGTCGACGTAGACCGGGACGCCCCGATCGGGCGTCTCCCCGATCCGTTCGACGTCCATGGTCGCTCGGATCGCACAGCCGACGGACGAGTCGGTGATCCCGTACGATTCGAGGACCTCTCGCTGCCCTTCCGCGGTCGCGCCGCCGTGGCTCCCCATCGCCGGGAAGATGAACGGGTCGTACCCCGCCTCGAGGACGCCGTCGACGGTGCCGCGAACGATCGCCTCGAGGTTCGCGATCCCGCGGCTTCCGACGCCGATCGCGACCTCGCCGCCGTCGGGCACGCCCTCCCACGTGAGATCGGTTACGGCTTCCGCCGCGCGGGACTCGATCTCGTCCGGGGGGATCGGGTCCGGATCCCACACCTGCTCGATCACGCCCAACTCCGGAACGTCGCGGTCCCCACAGATGTCCCTGATCGTCTCCTCCGGGACGATGCGGCTCGCGTCTCGATCTGGTTCCATACCTTGATGCTGTCGAACCGGCGTATTAAAAGCTCGTCTCGGCGTCCTCGAACCGCCCGCGGTCCGTCGACGCCGTTCTCGCCCCCCTGCTTTAAGTGTCTCCGATCGGTCGGTCCGGATATGCGCGTCACAGACGTCAGCGGCTACGCGTTGTCATCGCCCATCGACCCGCCCCAGGACCGCCGGTTTCACGGCGGCGTCCGGCGGCTCCTGAAACGGGACGTCGTCCTCGTCGTCGTGGAGACGGCCGACGGCGAACGGGGGTTCGCCCCCGCGGGCGCGAGCAGCTCCGCCATGCGGGAGTACTTCGAGGGCGACTCGCAGGCGACGTTCGCCGACGTCGTCGAGGGGCCGATCGCCGACGCGCTCGAGGGAGAGACGATCGACGAGATCACCGATGCACACGACCTGATCGACGCGCTCGACGTCCCCGAGCGGGTCCGTCACGAGGCGGTCTCGGCGATCGATATCGCGCTGTACGACCTCCGCGGCAAGGAGGTCGGCGCGCCGATCTACGAGCTGCTGTGTGAGACGTACGGGACCGACCCGGACACGTCGCTGCCGATGTACGCCAGCGCGGGCATGTACATGGAGCCGGAGGGATACGCCGAGCAGGCCGCGGTCATCGACGACCTCGGGTTCTTCGGGTACAAGTACCGGCCGGGGATCGGCCCGGCGGGCGACCGGCGGACCGTCGAACTGCTCGCGGACGCCCTCGATACCGCCGAGCTCATGCTCGACGGCCACACCTGGTGGAAACTCGAGGCGGGGACGTACACGCCGTCGGTCGTCGCCGACCTCGTCGAACACGCCGGCGAACACGGCGCGTACTGGGTCGAGGAGCCGGTCGCCCCGGACGACTACGACGGCTACGTCGACCTCGCCGAACGCGGCGTGCCGTTGGCGGGCGGCGAGAGCGAGGAGTCCCCAGGGGGGCTCATCGCGCTCGGGGAGACGGGAGCGGTCGATTTCCTCCAAGGGGACGTCCGCCACCACCGCGGCTACACGGGCTGTGGCGAGGCTATCGAGTGGTGTCTCGGCCGGGACGTCGAGTTCGTTCCGCACAACTTCGGCACGTGGCTCGGGCTCGTCGCCAACGCCCACCTCGTCGCCGCCGCCCCCGAGGTGCGGCTGCTCGAGTATCCGGTGTTCGAGAACGACCCGGCCCTGGACCCCGCCGGGGCGGACCCGGGGATGTACCCGTTCGACCTGGCGTTCGACGTCATCGAGGAAACGGTGGACGTCACGGACGGGGAATTGGCCGTTCCGGACGGGCCGGGCCTCGGCGTCACCGTCGACTTGGACGTCGTCGAGGAGTACCCCCCGACCGACGGCCCGTGGACCGAGTTCCACTACGACGAGTGACTCGGCCCGACCGGCGACGGCCGATCGGTGTCACTCCCACCCCTCGGGCGCGACCCCGAGGGCGGTGACGGCGCGCGGATAGAGGACGCCGACGCCGATCGCGATCAGGACTCCCAACCAGAGGGGGACGGCGGTCCCCGTCCGCTCGACGAGATCGACGGTCAACAGGATGAGCCCGATGAGCAGTAGGTAGTGTAACAGCAGGTACGGGGTCGTGCTCCGGTCCATACCCGTCGTTCCGACGCGCGCGGCAAAACTGTGTCGACCGCGTTACCGGGCGGCGGTCGTCGCCCGTAGGAGCCCGCGAAGGTAGCCCGCCGTGTACCCCCTCGCTCGGTGTCCCCAGTCGGTGTCGCCGTCCATCCGAGGGACGTGATCGGGGATGACGACGCCGTCGAACCCGACGTCGACGAGCGCCCGCATGACCGCCGCTTCGTCGTAGTTCCCGCAGTCGACGAACGTCTCGTTGAACGACTCGGCCGTCCCCTCGACGTCCCTGAAGTGGACGAACGTGATGTCCCCGCGCTCGCCGAACTCCCGCACCACGTCGACGACGTCGACGCCCATCTCGGAGAAGCAGCCGAGACACAGCTTCAGGCCATGGTTCCCGCTCGGGACGAGGTCCATCGCCCGGCGGAAGCTCTCGACGCTCCGGAACAGCCGAGGGATCCCGCCCAGCTCCTCGATCGACGGCGGGTCGATCGGGTGGAGCGCGAGGGTCACGCCGGCCCGTTCGGCGACCGGAAGGACCTCCCGAAGGAACCCCTCGTAGTTCTCCCAGAGTTCGGCTTCGGTGTATTCGCGGTCCATAACGGGGCCGTCGCCGAGCTCGAGCTCCGACAGGTCGAAGCCGGTCCCGCGAGCGTCCCCGCGGAGCGCGACGGTCCCCGTCCGCATCGGGACGACGCCGCGCGGGTTCCACTGGTAGCCGAGGACGGGAAGGTCGGCCTCGCCCATGTTCTCGATCAGCTCGACGATCGCCGCGAGCTGCTCGTCGCGCCCCTCCCGACCGAACTTGATGTCGCCGTAGCTGTTGTACCCGAGGGTGTGTATCCCTTCGAGGGTCACCCCGTGGTTCGCACACGCGTCCGAAAGCGATCGGAGGTCGTCGGCCGACGGGACGTGGTCGGGGCCGAGCGGGAGTCGGCGGTCGGTGTCGGTCCGGTCGCTCTCGTCGTCGAAGACGTCCCCGCCGGTTCCGCCGCCGGGCTCGACGGGGTTGATGAAGACGTCCCTGACGCCGAGCTGTCGGACGTATCGGAGCCGTTCGTCGGAGAGCGTGTTCGTTCGGAACCCGATCCGCGGACCGCTCGCTATGTGATCCATGTCAACGCGTGTGTCGAGGGCGTACAAAGAGCTACCGCCGCGTTCGACACCGGCGCCGACGGGTGTCGCAACAACAGATTTATGCGTTCCGTTGGTGCTGGTTCACACGAACCACGACCATGTACGAAGACTTCGCCACGAAGCTGTCGACGACGATGTGGGGCGACTACGACCGCACCCCGGAACGCACCACCGACACGCCGGAGATCACCGACCTCGACACCGTCGTCGTCGACGGCAACTTCCCCTGGACGATCGTCACGATCGAGACCGACGCCGGCGTCACCGGGATCGGCGAGGCGTACCCCTCCCCCGGCGTTCACGAGGTGATCACGGACTACCTCCGACCGGTGCTCGTGGGCGAGAACCCCCTCGACGTCGAGCGGCTGTACCACCTGATGCGCGAGAGCCTCTCCGGGCGGGGGTCCCAACAGGGGATCGGGACGATCGCGATAAGCGGGGTCGAGCTCGCGCTGTGGGACGCGACGGGCAAGGTCCTCGACCAGCCGGTGTACCAGCTGCTCGGCGGGAAGATGCGCGACGAGGTCCGCGTGTACGCCGACTGCCACGCGGGCGAATCGATGATCGACGCCGCCATCGAGGGACAGGCGACCGAGACGTATCGGCCGGAGGCGTACGCCGAGGAGGCCCGCGAAACCGTCGACGAGGGGTACGATCTCATCAAGTTCGACCTCGACGTCCCCTCCGGGAAGGAGATTCAGACGAAGTCGCGACACCTCACCGGCCCCGAGGTCGAACACAAGCGGCGGCTCGTCGAGGCGGTGGCCGAGGAGGTCGGCGACGAGGCCGAGTTCGCGTTCGACCTCCACTGGAACTTCAGCGTCGAGTCCGCAAAGCGCGTGTGTGACGCCATCGCCGAGTTCGAGCCGATCTGGATCGAGGACCCGCTCCCGCCCGAGAACACCGACGCGATGGCGCGGTTCGCGCGCGAGGTGGACGTCCCGCTGCTCACCGGGGAGAACCGATACGGCCGACACGGGTTCCGCGACCTCCTCGAGGAGGGTGCGGTCGACTTCGTCGCCCCCGACACCCCGAAGACGGGGGGGATCGCCGAGACGAAGAAGATCGGAGACCTGGCCGACACGTACTACGCCGCGCTCACTCCCCACAACATCGGGAGCCCCGTCGCGACGATGGCGGGCGTCCACGTCGGGGCGACGGTCCCGAACTTCCTCGCGCTCGAGTTCCACGCGCGGGACGTGCCGTGGTGGGACGACTTGGTCGTCCGATCGGAGCCGCTGATCCAGGACGGGCGGATCACGGTTCCGGACGCGCCGGGGCTCGGCATCGAGCTCGACTGGGACGTCGTCGAGGCCCACCGGAAGCACTGACGGGGCGGCGTCACTCCTCGAACGACTCGAAACACCGCCGCAACGCCGCGAGCCGCCTGTCGCGTCGGGCGACGATCTCCGCCTCCGGCTCGTCGTATTCCAAGAACCCCCGTCCCGCGTCGATGCCCGTCGCGCCCTCCGCGAGGCGGTCGTCGAACGTCCCGTGGACCTCCGTCGCCGAGCAGAGGTGCGGGTACAGGTGCTCGGCGACCGTACGGAACTGCTCGACGCCGGCGATGTCCATCGTTTCGAACGGGCCGATCACGGACGTTCGACGGGCGTACCCGTCCCGGACGGCGGCGTTGATGTCCTCGATCGAGGCGACGTCCTCCTCGAGCAAGTGGAGACACTCCCGGATGACCGCGTTCTGGATCCGGTTCCACACGAAGCCGGGAACGTCCTTCTCGACGGTTATCGGCCGCCTCTCGACGTCCTCGACGAACGCGCGGATCCGGTCCATCGTCCGGTCCGACGTCCGCTCCCCGCGGACGATCTCGACGGGTTCGAGCAGGTACGGCGGGAACCACCAGTGACAGCCCACGACCCGGTCGGCACAGTCGGGGACCGCGGACTGGATCTCGGTGATCGGGATCCCCGAGGTGTTCGACGCGAGGACGGCGTCGTCCGGGGCGTGCTCGCCGAGGGCCGTGAACACCTCCCGTTTGATCCCGAGGTCCTCTGGGACCGTCTCGAGGACCACGTCCGCGTCGGCGACGCCGGCCGCCTGGTCGGTGGTGAACGTCACCCGGTCGAGGACCGTCTCCGGGGTCACGTCGGCGATCCCGCCGTCCCGTAGCTCGGCGGCCGCGTCCGCCATTCGGTCGGCCGCGCGCTCCAGGTTCGACTCGCGGTGGTCGACGAGCGTCACGTCGTGTCCGTGGACCGCGAAGTGGACGCCGAACCCTTGCCCCATGTTCCCCGCTCCGATGACCGACACGTTCCGTTCCATGGTATGGTAGACCACGTTCCCGTCGTCGCATAAGCGTTGTGCGCCCCCTGTCGTCGCATAAGCGTTGCGCCCCCCGCTCGTCGCGATCGCGTGACGCGGCGACGGTCGCCCATCGCTGGATGGCGCGCCATCGCCACCGAAATGCTTTATTGTACCTCGGGTGATCCTCCAATCGTTCATGAAAAACAACGACGCGATCATCGACTGTCTCACGTCGAACGGGATCGACACCGTGTTCGGCATCCCGGGCAAACAGACGCTCCCGCTGAACGAGAGCATCAGCGAGCGCGAGGACATCCGGTTCGTCATGGCCCGTCACGAGACGAACGTCTCCCACCAGGCGTGGGGCTTCGCGGAGACGAGCGGCGAGATGGCCGCGACCGTCGTGATCCCCGGTCCCGGCGACTTGAACGCCATGAACGGGTTGAAGAACGCGTTGAACGACTGCACGCCGATCCTCCACATCGCCGTCGAGACCGAACCGGAGGTGCGGGGCGGCGACGGGATCCACGAGACCCCGCCGGACACCTACGACAACGTCGTCAAGGAGAACATCACGGTCGAAACGCCCGAGAGCACGGTGGCCGAGCTGGAGCGGGCGATCGACATCGCACGGACCGCACCGAAGGGGCCCGTTCGGGTCGGGATCCCGAAGAACTTCGTCCCGATGGACATCGAGCTCGCGGAGCCCGCCGCAATCGAACACGACGACACGGTCGAGGTCCCTCGCGAGAAGGTCGTCCGCGCGAGCGACGCGCTCGCCGACGCGACGTCGCCGGTCGTCATCGCCGGCGGCGGGGTCCGAGCGGCGGACGCCAGCGCCGAGCTGCGGGCGGTCGCCGAGGCGGTCCAGGCACCGGTTGCGACGACGTATAAGGGGAAGGGCACGTTCCCCGAGGACCACCCGCTCTTCGCGGGCGTCCTCTGTGGCGCGACGAGCACGGAGCTGAAACGGTGTCTCGAGGACGCCGACGCGGTCCTCGGCGTCGGGACCGACTTCGACGCCGTCTGGACCAAACGCTGGTCGTACGACCTCCCCGAGGAGCTGATCCACGTGACCCTCGGCACGTCGGACATCGGCCGCGGCTACGAGCCGAGCGTCGCGATCGCGGCGGACGCCCGGGAGACGCTCTCGGCGATCGACGCCGAGCTGGCGGACCGTTCGGTCGACGGGTCGGACGGCGAGTCCCGGGCGGCGGCGGTCCGGGAGGCGGAAGCCGAGCGGATGCGACCGCTCAGGGACGTCTCGGAGGCCCCGTTGACGACGGTGAGCGCGGTGTCGGCGATCAGGGAGGGGCTCCCCCGGGACGCGATCGTGGCCGCGGACGCCGGCGGCTCGCGGATCTGGACGCTGATGACGTTCCCGGTGTACGACCCCCGCGACTACGTGAACCCCGGGTCGTGGGCGTCGATGGGGCTGGGCGTCCCGGCCGGGATCGGCGCGAAGGTCGCCAACCCTGACCAGCCGGTCGCCGTCGTCATCGGCGAGGGCGGCCTGCTGATGTGTCTCGAGGAGCTCCACACGATCGTCGCGGAGGGGCTCGACGTCACCGTCTTCGTCTTCAACAACGACGACTACGCGATCATCAGCGAGGAAGCGTCCCGTTCGTACGACCTCGGGGACGGAGCGTACGGCTGGTCGAACGCCCCGCTGGACTGCTCGACGATCGCCGAGGGGATGGGGATGCGGGCGGTGCGGGCGGAGACTCCCGAGGAGATCGCCGCCGCGACCGCCGACGCCGTCGACAACGGACCGACGCTCGTCGAGATCCCGACCGACCCGGACGAGCCGCAGGGCGGCGAGTTCATGACCCGCTGAACGGGTTCTCGGCTCTCGGCTCTCGGTGGCCCTTCCGAACCGTCCGCACCCGTCCGACTCGAACGACCGACACGCTTTATTTTCATCGTCGCGAGTCGCGTCCATGGGGCTTGACATCGACGGCAACACGGCACTGGTCACGGCATCGAGCAGCGGTCTCGGCAAGGCGTCCGCGGCGGCGTTGGCGCGGGAAGGGGCGAACGTCGTCATCAACGGGCGCGACGAGGAGCGGCTCGCGGCCGCCGCCGCGGAGGTGCGTGCGGAGGCGACCGGGGCGGTCGAGACGGTCGCCGCGGACATCACCGACCCGGACGCGGTCGCCGGCCTCGTCGAGGCGACGGTCGAGCGGTTCGGCGGGCTCGACCACCTCGTGACGTCGGCGGGCGGGCCGCCGGGACGACGGTTCTTCGAAACGACCGATCGGGAGTGGTACGACGCGTTCGACCTGCTCGTGATGAGCGTGGTCCGGCTGGTTCGCGAGGCCGGCCCACACCTCAGGGCGGACGGCGGCGGCACGGTCGTCACCGTCACGTCGTGTGTCGCCAAGCAGGCGAACCCGTCGAACGTGCTCTCCAGTGCGGTCCGGATGAGCGTCCTCGGCCTCGAGAAGTCGCTGTCGACAGAGCTCGCGCCCGACGTCCGCGTCAACGCGCTGCTCCCGCACCTGCACGACACGCCGCGGATCGACCAGCTGGTGTCACAGGGGCTCGACCTCGAGGCGCGGCGGGCCGATCTCCCGATGGGGCGGATCGGCCGCCCCGAGGAGTTCGGTGAAGTGGTCGCGTTCCTCTGTTCGCCTCGGTCGAGCTTCGTGAACGGCGTCGCGCTCCCGCACGACGGCGGCGCGATGAGTTCGACGCTGTGAGGTCGCTCCGCCCCCCGTCTCGTGGCCTCCTGTGAGCGGTTACCGTGATCACAACGTACTTTACTCGGGTGTGGGTGGGTACGGACATGTCACCAGAGATAACGAGGATCGAGTCCACCGAGTTCGCCTACGACATCGAGGACGTGGGGTACAGCCCGAACGGGTTCAGCGTCGTCTACGAACCCGGCGCAACGAACTCCCGGAAACTGTTCGGGTTCAAGATCCACACGGACACGGGAATCACCGGCGAATACGTCGGCGGGAACTCGCCGGGGGCCGCCCAGATCAACATGTTCGCCGACTACCTGATCGGCAAGAACCCGCTGGCGCGCGAGAAACACTGGAGCAACATCAACCGTGCACTGCGGAAGTACGACCGCATGGGGATCGGCCCGATCGACATCGCGCTGTGGGACTTCGCCGGGAAGTACTACGACGCGCCGATCCACGAGCTGCTGGGGACCTACCGCGAGCGGTTCCCGGCGTACGCGTCGACGTACCAGGGCGACGAGAACGGCGGGCTCGACTCGCCGGACGCGTTCGCCGACTTCGCTGAGCAGTGCCGCGACATGGGGTATCAGGCGTACAAGATCCACGACTGGGGCGGCGACTGGACGGACGTCGACAAGACGGTCGAGACGATCCTCGAGGTCGGTCGCCGAGTCGGCGACGACATGGACCTCATGATCGACCCGGCCTGTGAGCCGCCGACGTTCGCGGACGCGGTGAAGATGGGTCGCGCCTGCGACGAGGCGGAGTTCTTCTGGTACGAGGACCCGTACCGCGACGGCGGCACCTCCCAGCACAGCCACCGCAAGCTCCGGCAGATCATCGACACCCCGCTGTTGCAGACCGAGCACGTCCGGGGATTCGAGGCACACACCGACTTCGTCGCCAACGAGGCGACGGACTTCGTTCGGGCGGACCCCGAGTACGACGGCGGGATCACCGGTGCGCTCAAGATAGCCAAGATGGCGGAAGGGTTCGGGCTCGACGTCGAGTTCCACGCGCCGGGGCCGGCACACAGACACTGTATCGCGGCGGTCCGCAACACGAACTACTACGAGATCGCGTTGGTCCATCCCGACTGCCGGAACACCCAACCGCCCGTCTACGACTGTGACTACTCCGACTTCCTCGACACGGTCGACGACGAGGGGATGGTCACCGTTCCGAACGGCCCGGGGCTCGGCGTCGACTACGACTGGGACTTCATCGAGGCGAACAAGACGGGGAGCGTCCACGTCTACGAGTAGACGTCGCCCCGGGATCGCGACCGCAGCCGCGGCCCCGCCGCCTCCGACGATTCGAACCGGCAACATTCACCGTGCGTTTGGCTATGGGGAACGGTTATTAGCCAGAGGCCCATACGCTCGGGCATGACTCCCCAACCGCCCGCGTTCGATGCCCAACCGCCCGAGTTCGATGCCCCCATCAAGGCGACGACGCGGTCGATGGCGATCGTCGAGGAGATCCGGAAGCGGGACGGAGCGGGGGTCACCGAGCTGGCGGATCACTTCGGGTTCTCCAAGAGCACCGTTCACGACCACCTCACGACGCTCGTCGAAACGAAGTACCTCACTCGGAACGGCGACGAGTACGAGGTCGGGCTCCGGTTCCTGAGCCTGGGCGGGTACGCACGGAAACAGCAGGAGCTCTACGAGATCGCGAAACCCGAGATCGACGATCTCGCGGCGGAGACCGGGGAGTCCGCGAAGGTCGCGGTCGAGGAGTACGGACGTGGGGTCTACCTCTACCAGTCGCTCGGCGACAACGCGATCCGCACCGACTCCCACCTCGGGACCCGAGTGTACCTCCACTCCTGCGGCGTCGGGAAGGCGATCCTCGCGCACCTCCCCGAGGAGCGGATCGAGGCGATAGTCGAGGAGTACGGCCTCCCCGAGTGGACGAAGTACACGATCACGGACGAGGACGCCCTCTACGAGGAGCTGGAGCAGGTCCGCGAGCGGGGCACCGCGATCGACCACGAGGAGCGCATTCGCGGGTTGCGCTGCGTCGCCGCCCCGGTGATCCGGAACGGGGACCTCCTCGGGGCGATCAGCGTCTCCGGCCCGACGAAACGCTTCGGCGACGACGCGTACGTCCAGGACATCGCCGAGCTGGTGCAGGACACCGCGCGAGTCGTCGAGATCAACGCGAAGTACTGGTAATCCGTTCCGCACTGCGGAACGCACTTGTCGTATCTTCGTGAACGATCGTGAGTAACTGTTCGCCCATCCGCCCGTTTCGTCGCGGCCGTACCGGTATCATCGGAGCTACGTTACATTCATACGAACGTAAGTATATTCGTGGGCGGCCGTTCGGCAGAGCGGAACGCGTCGTCGCTCATCGACCGTTAGTCCCTCCGCCGTCCACCTATTGTGTCCCGTATCCCGCGGACCCGTGCTCGACCGATCCATCGCTCACCACCCGTCACCCGCCCGCTCCCTCCCACCCCATCACCTGCCCGTTCCGCTCCCTTCCACCCTATCACCTGCCCGTTCCGCTCCCTACCACCCTATCACCTGCCCGTTCCGCTCCCTCACACCCCACCACTTGCCCGTTCTGCTCCCTACCACCGAATCACCCGCCCGCTCCCTGCGCTATCCGCCGCAGGTGATCACGCGTCGTCGACCAACCGCCCGATCTCCTCGTCGAGGCGTTCGTAGCGTCGCCGCGCTTCCTGTCGGATCTCCGCCGGTAGCGGTCGGATCGGCTCGCGGACGGAGCCGCCGTTGAGCCCGGCAAACTCCAACCCCGCCTTCACGACCGGCACGCTGACCGCGCCCGGCAGCTCGTTCCCGTGGCCGGTCCCCCCGCGGAGAGTCTGGAACGGCATGCAGGCCTCCCGAAGCGCTCGCGCGCGCTCCCACTCCCCCTCGGACAGCGCGTCGAACAGCGCGAGCCCGACCTCCGGGCGAAAGTTGCTGACCCCCGCGGAGAACCCTTCCGCGCCCTCGGCCCAGTAGGCGGGCGCGTACGGTTCGGCGAGGCCGTTGACCCAGACGACGTCGTCGGCCCCGGCCGCGACTCCCTGTCCGAGTTTGACGGTGTCCGTCAGGGCGTACTTGACGCCGACGACGTCGTCGAGCTCCGTGAGCGCCTCGAGGTACGACACCGAGGGATCGAAGCCACGGACGTACGGGACGAGCGGCCGGTCGCTGGCGTCGCCGAGCTTTCGGTAGTACTCCAGCAGGCCTCGCTCGTGGAGGTACGTGTGGTCCGGCGGCATCACCATCATCGCGTCGACGCCGATCGCGGCGTACTCCCGGACGAGGTCCCGAGCGTCGGCCGTGCTCCCGCCGACCCCGGCGAGGACGCACGCGTCCGCGGGGAGCGCTTCGACCGCCGTCCGGGCGACGTCGACGCGCTCCTGTTGGGACAGCGAGTGGTACTCGCTGATGTTGGCGGTCGCGAGGTACGTTCGAGCCCCTCGTTCGTACAGCGCGGTCGCGTTCTCCGCGAGGTCGTCGTGGACGATCCCGAGGTGGTCGTCGAACGGCGTCAGCAGGCCGACGGCCACGCCACGGAGCCGGTCCCTGATGGCCTCGTCAGTTAGCGTCATTACGGAAGCAAGGCCCGGCAGCGAACATAAATCCCGCGGGTCCGATCGGTCGGAAGGCTCCCGCAACCGGGACGGGCGGTGAGTGGGACGGGCGGTGAGTGGGACGGGCGCTGGCGAGTCAAAACGGCGACGTGGAACGGGCGACAGGGGAAACCTCAGCCCCTCGGTCGTCGATCAGTAGTTCGTGTACACGGTCTTCGTGGACGTGAAGAAATCGATCCCGGCGTCGCCCTGTTCGCGATACGTGTTCGTCGAGGAGTTCTTGTACCCGCCGAAGGGGGCGTGTAACTCGACGCCGGTGGTCTTCTCGTTGACCTTCACGACGCCCGCCTCGATGCCGTCGATGAACCGGTTCGCCTCGCCCAGGTCTCGGGTGACGATGCTCGCGGAGAGGCCGAACTCGACGTCGTTCGCCACGGACATCGCCTCGTCGAACGAGTCGACCCGAATTACGGAGAGGAGCGGTCCGAACACCTCCTCCTGGGCGATCCGCATGTCGCTCTCGATGCCCGAGAAAACGGTCGGTTCCACGAAGAAGCCATCCTCGTACGACTCCCCGGTCAGCCGGTTCCCGCCGGTCTCTAAGGTGCCGCCGTCCTCGTGTGCGACGTCGACGTACTCCAGCGTCGAGTCGAGTTCGCTCCGACTGACCTGCGGCCCCATATCGGGGTCCTCGAGGCCGGGACCGACGTCGAGCGATTCGGCGTAGTCGACCATCGCGTCGACGAACTCGTCGTGAACGTCCTCGTGGACGATCGCGCGGGAGCAGGCGGTACAGGACTGGCCGGTGGTGCCGAACGCGCCGACGCCCACGATCTCGACGGCCTCGTCGACGTCGGCGCTCTCGGTTACGACCGTGGGGTTCTTGCCGCCCATCTCACACTGGACGCGTTTGAGGTCCTCGGAGGCGGCCTGGGCGACCGACGTTCCCACCGCGGTGCTCCCGGTGAAGGACACCGCGTCGACGTCCGGATGCTCCCCGACGACCGACCCGATGGTACTCCCCGATCCGGTCACGTAGTTCGCCACGCCGGCCGGAAGCCCTGCCTCGTCGAAGCACTCGAAGAGGACGCGCGTCATCCCGGGCGCGGCCGAGGCCGGCTTGATCACGGCGGTATTGCCGGCCGCGATCGCGGGAGCCAGCTTCCACGCCGGGATCGCGATCGGGTAGTTCCAGGGGGTGATGAGCCCGACCGTCCCGAGCGGCTCCCGCCGCGTTCCCAGGGTCCGGTCCGGGGCGCTCGACGCCTTCACCGTCCCGCCAAGGTCGCGGGCCTTTTCGGCGTAGTAGTGGAAGACGTCGATCGCCCGTCCCACCTCGCCGCCGGCCTCGCTCAGGGTCTTTCCCTCCTCGCGGACGAGCAGTTCGGTTACCTCCTCCTTCCGCTCATCCAGCCGTTCGGCGGTGGCCCTGAGGAACCCCCCACGCTCCGGAGCGGGGGTCCCCGCCCACGCGTCCTGCGTCCCGACCGCCGCCTCGACCGCGCCCTCCGCGTCCGCGCGCGTCGACGCCTGATAGGTTCCGACCACCTCCGTCTCGTCCGCCGGGTTCCGTACCTCGAACGTCTCGCCGCTTTCCGACCCCGTCCACTCGCCGTCGACGTAGTTACTGTGTTCGCCCATAGGCTGATAAACATTCACGGGGGAAAGTATACCAAGGTTCTGGTTGGTGCGGTTTCGAGCGGCCGTCACGATCGAGTCGTCGGCGACGACGCGGGAGGGAGATCAACGATTGGACAACGTATTTATTGGTCGCCGCTCACCGACGGGTATGGACGTGTTACACTCCGCGATGTGGGTCGACGACGTCGAAGCGATGGACGAGTTCTATACCGAGGGGCTGGGGCTCGAACGCACGCGGGAGTTCGTCGGCGGCGACGGCGCGACGAACCGCTTTTTCGCCGGGGAGAGCGACGCCGAGATCCAGCTCAAGTTCGTCGAAGGCGAGGAGGACGACGACCCGACGGGCTTCGACCACGTCGCGATCGCGGTGGCGGACATCGAGGCGACGATCGACACCCTCGGCGCGGAGTTCGGCAGCGAGCTGGTCCGGGGCCCGAAGCTGCTCGAGGAGAAGGGCGTTCGCATCGCGTTCGTCACCGACCCCGAAGGGTACGTGGTCGAGCTCATCGAGGAGGTGAGCGAGTAGCGCGTCGTCGTCACGCAAAGACCTTTATACGTCATCCCCGACGGTTCCGACGACGAATGACCGTGACACACACGAACGAGGACGGACGCTCCGGCGGACGCCCGGGCGACGTGAGGGAGCGATGAGCGAGGACCTGAAGGCGGCGTTCGAGCGGAAACGACACCTCTCCGCGACGTGGGTGTCGGTGGGGAACCCGACCGTCGCGGAGGTGAGCGCGACGCGACCGTTCGACTTCGTCCTCATCGACACCGAACACACGACGACGTCGCTCGAGACGGTCGAGAACATGCACCGCGCGGTCGAGGCGACGCCCGGCGACACGGGGACCGTCATCCGGGTCCCGTGGAACGACCCGGTGTACCTCAAGCGCGTGCTCGACGTCGGGGTCTCCGGCGTGATGGTGCCGATGATCGACACGGTCGCGGAGGCCGAGTCGCTCGTCGACTCGCTCCGCTACCCGCCCGAGGGATCGCGGGGGATCGCGTCGGGACGGGCCGCCGGATACGGCTCGGAGTTCCGGTCGTACGTGGCGAACGCCGACGAGACGTTCGTCACGATCGCCCAGATCGAGACGCTGGAGGGGCTCTCGAACGTCGAGGCCATCGCCGACGTCGACGGGATCGACGCGCTGTTCGCCGGCCCCGCCGACCTCTCCGGCGCGCTCGGGGTGTTCGGCGAGTGGGACCACCCCGAGTTCGTCGCCGCGATGGACCGCGTGATCGACGCCGCCCACGACGCGGGGATCCCGGTCGGCACGTTGACCGTGCAGCCGGCGGACGCACCCCCGCGCGTCGAACAGGGGTTCGACTGGCAGATCATCGGCAAGGACACCTCCTACCTGATGGAGCGGCACGATCACGCGCTCGACGAGTATCACGAGGCGATCGACCGGTTCGACGGCTAGCCGGCCCGAACGGGCCGTCCTTGCCGAACGGGCCGTCCTCACCGAACGGGCCGTCCTCACCGAACGGGCCGTTCTCGCCGGACGGGCCGTTCTCGCCGGACGGCCGCGTCTCCACAGCGACGGAACTGCCGCGTGCCAAAACAGCTAAGCGGGTCCGCGGCGGACGGAACGAGAACGCATGGTCTCATGGCTCGGCGTCGCGTTCGCGGTCGGGGCGGCGGGGTTCCTCGCGGGACAGGCACTGACGATCCGCGTCGCCACGCGCCGCGGGAGCTCGGCCGACGTCCTGCTGGTCGTGATGGGGGTCAACCTCGCCGTTCTCGCCCCGCTCGCGCTCGTGTTCGACCCGGACCCGACGATCACGCCCCGGGCGGTCGCGGCGTTCGCGGCGGCCGGGATCGTCGGGACCATGCTCGGTCGGATCCTGTTTTATAGCGGCATCAAACGCATCGGGGCGAGCCGCGCAGAGCCGATCAAGGCCTCGATGCCGCTTCACGCGACGGTCCTCGCGGTCGTCTTCCTCGGCGAAGTCGTCACCGCCGAGCAGTTCGCGGGGGTCTTCCTCATCGTCGCGGGGATCGCGCTGATCACGTGGGACGGGAGCCGCTCGGGGGTCGGTGGCGAGGACACGCCGTGGATCGGTCTCGCGCTGCCGCTCGTCGCGGCGGTGCTGTTCGCGCTCGAACCGATATTCGCGACGATCGGCCTGCGGGAGGGGACGAGCGTGTTCCTCGGGCTCGCGATCAAGACCGGGGCCGCGATGGCGGTCTTCGCCGGCTACCTCGCGGTCACGCGGTCGCTCCCGGAACCGGGCTCGATCCCGTCGTCGGAGCTCCGGTGGTACGTCCTTGCCGGCGTCATGAGCACGGGGTTCCTGCTCACGTACTACGCCGGGCTCTCGGTGTCCCGCGTCGGTATCGTCGTGCCGATCATGCAGACGAGCCCCCTGATCGTGCTCGCCGTCTCGGCGGTGTTTCTTCGCGAGTCGGAACGGGTCACGGGCCGGCTCCTCTTCGCGGTCCTCGTCGTTGTTCTCGGCGCGGTCACGGTCACGCTCGGCGGCTGATCCCGGTCGATCGAGCGGCTCCGTGCCGGGTCTCCGCGGTTCGGGTACGGCCTCAGCGGTCCCGGATCGCTCCCTCGATATCGTCGTACGGTGGCGTCTCCGGCCACTCGTCGGCGACCCACGCGTACTCGACCGTCAGATCCGCGTCGACGAGGAACACCGCGGGCCGCGGCTCCGCGACCCCCGCCATTCCGTCCAGGTCGTGGACGACGTCGTAGGCGGCCGCGACCCCGTTCGACGGGTCGGAGAACAGCGGATACGGCAGGTCGCGGGCCTCGATGAACCGCTGGTGGTCGAACGGCTGTGACACCCCGATCCCGACGACGTCGACGTCGGCGTCGCCGCCCCACCCGCGCCCGGCGATCTCCTTCCACCAGTACATCGACTTCCCGCCCCAATTCAGCGGGTAGAACACGAGCAGCGCCCCGCCGGCCGCGGACGCGATCGACGAGAGCGAGGCGTCCCCCCACGACTCGGCGGTCACGAGCGGGCGCGTGAAGTCGGGGGCGGGCTCCCCAACGGTCGGGTGTGTCGACGCGGGAAACTCGACGACCTCGAGCGTCGTGAGATCGGGTACCGAGTCGCCGTCGCCGTACGTCTTCGCGAGGTATTCGAGGATCGCGGCGCTTTCAGGCATCGTCACGCCGGTGTTCGGGTCGATCAACACCGGGACCGATCGCGTCCCCGCCAGCCGGGCGACCTCGTTCCGTCTGCTGTGTTCGCCCGCGACGAATCGGGAGCGGTACGACACGTCGTGGTCGTCGAGCCAGCCGACGACCCGCTCACAGAACGGACAGCCGTGGAGCCTGTACAGCGTCAGCGGTTCCGACCCGTCCCCCTCGGCTGCTGGTTGGTCCGTCATCGCGTGTCCGTTGAACTCCCGTCACCAAAAGCCTCCCCGTGGCGGCGACCGCCGGTTCGGCCCTTGCGGAGGTGTTGATCTCCCGTGTCCGGTCGTCGGACTTCCGTTGAACGATCGCCGAAGGGGCGCTCGTTGGGCGGTCGCCGAAGGGGCGCTCGTTGAACGGTCGCCGAAGGGCCGCTCGTTGGGCGGTCGCCGAAGGACCGCCCATCGGACACACAGATTAAAGTAGGCATGCGGAGGATCACCGGGTATGTATCACGTGTTAGTCGCCGCCGACACGGAGATGAAGGAGCCGGAGAAGCTCGCCGCGACGGTCACCGAGATCCACGACGCCGGAGCGGACGTCGAAGCGACGGTCATCAACGTCTTCGAGTCGTTCGAGGTCACCGGGGCCGAGAGCGGAACGGTCGACTCCGACGACGTCTTCGACCCCGAAGCGTTCCCGGACACGGTCGTCGCCGTGCGTGACGCGCTTCACGCCGCCGGGATCGACACGTCGGCCGTTCGACGGCACGGCGACGTCGCGGAGGAGATCCTCGCGGCGGCCGACGAGTTCAACGCCGACCTCGTGGTGCTCGGCGGTCGGAAGCGGAGCCCCGTCGGGAAGGCGTTGTTCGGCAGCGTCGCCCAGACCGTCCTCCTCGAGGCCGATCGTCCCGTGATGGTCGCCCGGACCGAGTGAGACGTCGCCCGGACCGAATGCGCTGGCGTTACAGACACACCGTCCTCGCGCTCTGTACGTTCGCGTTCTTCGCCACGATGGTCGGTCGATTGGCCGTGAGCCCGGTCGTCCCGCAGATCCGGGCGGACTTTGCCATCTCCAACACGGTGATCGGGGTCGCGTTGACCGGAATGTGGCTGTCGTACGCGCTCGCACAGTTCCCCAGCGGGGTCCTCGGCGACCGGTACGGGGAACGTGCGATCGTCCTCCTCGCGGTGGGCGGGACCGGCGTAATGAGCTTTCTCGTCGCGATCTCGCCCGGCTACGCCGTCTTCGTCGTCTGCGTGGTCCTCCTCGGCGCGTTCGCCGGCTTCCACTACAGTACGGCCACCGCGCTGCTGTCGCGCACGTACGACAACATCGGGACTGCGATCGGCGTCCACACGATCGGCGCACCGGCGGGCGGGCTGCTCGCGCCGATCGCCGCGGCGTGGATCGGCGTCCGGTACGGCTGGCGGCCGGCGGTCGCGATCGGTACCGCGGTCGCCGTCCCGGCGTTCGTCTTGTTCGCCCTCGCCGTCCGCTCCACGGAGCCACAACGCCCCGATCAGCCGATGCGGGAGCGGTTCCAGGCCGGCCCTGTCGTCGAGCTGCTCTCGCGCCCGCCGATCCTGTTCACGGCCGTGATCGCGTCGGTCGGCGCGTTCGTCTGGCAGGGGACCGCGTCGTTCCTCCCGACGTTCCTCATCGAACACCACGGGCTGTCGTCGACGACGGCCGGGGTCCTCTTCTCGTCGTACTTCGTGGTGCAGGCGGTCGTCAAGCCCGCCCTCGGCTGGCTCTCCGACGGGTACGGTCGGGACCTCGCGATCGCGGTCAGCCTCGGGACGAGCGCCCTCGGGATGGCGCTTTTCGTCGTCGCCCCGGGGATCGTCGGCATCGGCGTGGCGGTCGTCTCGATCGGGATCGGGCTCGGCATGGCGGTGACCGTCGAGCCGCGGTTCATGGACGAGCTCTCCGAACGGGAACAGGGGGTCGGCTTCGGCGTCGTCAGGACGGTGTACCTCGTGATCAGCTCGCTCGGGTCGGTCGTCGTCGGGTTCCTCGCCGACGCCGCCGGCTGGGCCGCGGCGTTCTGGGTCCTCGTCGCGCTGTTGGTCGCCGTCCTCTGTGCGCTGGTCGTCAACGCCGCCCTCGATCTCGGGTACTGAACCGGCGATCAGCGGCCATCTGAACCGTCTCTCGGTCGATACGCTCGTCGATCAGTCCGCACCGTCCGCCACGTCGGCGCGGATCGCCTCGGCGGCTGCGCGGAGCCCCTCCCGCTCCGTGTCCGCGAGGTCCCACTCCACGACGCGGTCGATCCCGTCGCGTCCGATCTCGACCGGGACGCTGAGACAGACGTCCTCGAGGCCGTACTCGCCTTCGAGCGGGGTCGACACGCAGAGGGTTCCGTCGCCCTCGATCCCGCCGTCGAGGACCGCGCGGACGAGCCGGGCAACGCCCTGTCCGGTGACCCATCTCGAGGTCTCCTCGGCCCCGCGTAACGCGATCACGTCGTAGGGGACGTCCCTGATGTAGTCCACGACGGTTTCGCGTTCGCTCGCCGTCAGCGTCGCCGGCTCGTCGTCGATCGTCAGCCGCGAGAACAGCGGGAGAACGTGTTCCCCGTGTTCGCCCGCGACCGGGCAGTACACCGAACCGGGCGGGACGTCCCGGAGGCGGGCGATCCGGTCGGCCGTCCGCGCGGTCTCGGACAGCGAGTAGCCGATCACGTACGACCGGTCCCATCCCGTCTCGCGCCAGATACGGTACGCGATCCGGTCGACCGGGTTGCTGACCACGACGACCGGGATCGGGTCGTGCTCGCGCAGCAGCGCCGCGACCTCGCCGGCGAGTTCGAGGTTTCGGTCCAGGAACGCGGCCCGACCGCCGCGCTTCGCGGAGTCGTCCGGCCGGGGGACGCTCGCGGCCACGACCGCGAGGTCCGCGTCCGCGATCGCGTCGGCCGCGGACGGTCCGGACCCGACGGACCCCGTGGGCCCGTCCCGACCGAACTGCGGGAGCTGGGTGAGCGCCCGGCCGTGCCGGACGTCGATGGCGTGGCCCGTCGCCGCGTCCTCGTCGACGTCGACGAGCGTGAGATCGAGGTCCGGTCGTTCGACCGCGAGGGTGTACGCCGTCGTACTGCCGACGGTTCCGGCACCGCCGATGATGGCGACTTCCATGTGTCACCCACGATGTGAGGGGTTCGCTTAAGGATACGGATGGAAGAAACGGTTGCATCCGCCGTCCGTCCATCTGCCATCAGTCCACCTGCCGCCCGTCCATCTGCCGCCCGTCGAGCGCCAACCGCCCGCCCCGCTCAGAACCCGGTGAACTTGTCGCGTCGGTACAGGTTCAGCTCGCTCACCGTGTCGACGTGGTCCTGCTGGACCGCGAACCGGATCGCCTCGGCGATCGCCGTCGGATCGGTCACCTCGCCCTCCTCGAAGCGTTCGGTGGCCGGCGCGCCGCGCTGTGACCCGAACTCCGTCCGGACCTCGGAAGGGTTGATAACGGACACCGCAACGCCGTCCTCGCCGACCTGTCCCTGGAGGCTGTGTGCGAACCCCCGCGTCCACCACTTCGTCGCCGCGTACACTGGGTTCGCCGACCGGGGATACTGGCCCGCGAAGCTCCCGACGAACACGACCACGCCCCGCGTCTCTCGGAGATGCGGGAGCGCGGCCCGCGTCGCGTAGAACATCCCGTCGGTGTTCACCGCCATCATCCGTCGGTACTCCTCGTCGGCCATCGACTCGACGTCGCCGGCGTGGGCCATCCCGGCGTTGTTGACCAACACGTCCAGCGATCCGTGCTCCGCGACCGCCGTTTCCACGAGCCGATCGACGTCCTCACGCTCGGTGACGTCGGTTCGAACCGGCGTCACCGCGACGGCGTGGTCGTCCCGGAGCGTCGCGGCGATCGACTCGAGCCGTTCCTCGCGTCGCGCGCCGAGGACGAGGTCGACCCCCGCCGACGCCAGCGTGTGTGCCGTCGCCTCGCCGATCCCCGCGCTTGCGCCGGTAACGACCGCCGTGGAACCCTCGATAGTGCGCATGGCTCCCATGTCGTGGAGTGAAGACAAATCGTTTCGGGTGGTTCCTCTCGGCACGAACTATCCGATCGGTGTTAATAAGGAAATCAATCAGAAAAATTATCAGTATTGGTTAGTTATGATACGTAGCGTTGATGCCGTATCATGCATTTAAACCCGCCCAATGGGTCTGAAAGACTGCTTTCAGTCCGAATGAATAGAATCGCATAGAACTATCTGAAAGACAGTTTTTGATATAGTATATATCTTTGATATAGGGCGGACCAATTCCGACGAACGTGTCCGACGGTTTTTATACACCGGCGGATAATGGGATGCTATGGCAGACGATGGCACGGACGGGCCGATGTCGGCCGATGAGTTCGGCTCGTTGACCGACGGGTTGGTGCGACAGAGTTCCGGCGGGGGAACGACCGTTTATAAGAACGCGGCCGGCGTCGGCTGTCCGAACCCGGACTGTGACGACGGCACCTTCCAGACCCTGTTCGTCAGCGACCACGGCTGGCAGCGGATCGGGGCGACGCGCGACGGGATCAACCTCTGTCTGTGTAACACGGACTCGAAGCGGCTCGTGTTCATCCACGACGAATAGCCCCGACCTCGTACCCTCACCGCCTCGAACCCTCACCGCCTCGTACCCCCGCCGCCTCCGCGTAGGCGACCGGAGACCTCCCGATTCAAGGGCCCCCACACCAAGGAACACGCATGAGCGACGGGACACACGACGAGCGACGAGAGCGGGCCCGCGAGCGCGACACGCCCGGCGGCGGGGTCACGCCGGCGGACGACGCCATCGAGGCGAGCGCACCGACCGAGTTCGGCCTCGTGCAGGTCTGGTGGGGCGACGGCAAGGGGAAGACGACGGCCGCGCTCGGGATGGGCGCGCGGGCGGTCGGTCACGGCCACCGCGTCCACATGCTGCAGTTCATGAAGGGCGGCGCGGACTCCGTCGAGTCAGTCCGCGGCGAGTACAACGCGATCGCGGCGCTTCCCGGCTTCTCCTACGAGAACACGGGCCACTACGGGTGGCACGGAATGGCGGACGGCTCCGCGGACGACGACCACGAACGGAACGCACGGGCCGGGCTCGAGCGCGCCCAGGAACTGATCGACGCCGCGGGGGACGCCGATCTCGACGTGGCGCTGCCGCTCGAGAGCGACCCCGACGACGGGATCCACATGCTGATCCTCGACGAGGCCCTCTACGCAGCCGACCGCGGGCTCATCGACCCGGCCGACGTCCTCGACCTGATCGACCGCAAGCCGCCGGGCCTCGAACTCGTCCTGACGGGGAGCCACGAGGAGCCCGCCTATCTCGCCGACGCGGCCGACCTGATCACCGAGGTCGGCAAGGTGAAACACCCGATCGACGCGGGACAGCGCGCCCGCAAGGGGACCGAGTACTGATGTCGGGTCGGGACGCGGACGACTTCGACGCCGCGACCGAGCTGTACCGGCACCTCCGAGCGACCGAGGAGCGACCGGTCGAGCGGGAGGCGGGCTGGCACCTCGGGGAGGCACAGGCGCTCGCGGCCGAGATCGCGACCGACGACGGTCTGGACCCCGAAACGGTCCGCGAACGGGCCGGGAGCGTTCGCGAGCTGCTCGACGGCTTCGAGACGACCGGGGACCGGACGGCCGACGACCACGTCGACGCGGCCCGCGAGCTGGCGTCGCGGCTCGCGCGGTGACCGATCCGAACCTCGCTCGCGACGACCGTTCCGACGACGCTCGCACGCTCCTCGTCGCCGGCACCGCCTCGCACGTCGGCAAGTCGACGGTCGTCGCCGGGCTCTGTCGGCTCCTCTCGGACGCGAGCGTCGCCGTCGCCCCGTTCAAGGCACAGAACATGTCGAACAACGCGCGGGCCGTGCCGACGTCGGGCGTCGTCCCGGAGGACGACTCGCGGGACGCGGCGGAAGACGGCCCGGGCGACGGCTTCGGCGAGATCGGCGTCTCCCAGTACGTACAGGCCCGTGCCGCGCGCGTGCCGGCGGAGACGGACCACAACCCCGTCCTCCTGAAGCCCCGCGGCGAGGGGGAGAGCCAGCTGGTGGTCGACGGGAGGGCGGTCGCCCACTACGCCGCGGGCGACTACTACGACGCCCACTGGCACGACGCGCGCGACGCCGCCGTGGCCGCACACCGTCGGCTCGCCGCGGACGTCGACGTCGTCGTCGCGGAGGGCGCGGGGTCGATCGCGGAGATCAACCTCCACGACCGCGACCTCGCCAACGTCGAGACCGCCCGGTTCGCGGACGCGGACGTGCTGCTCGTCGCCGACATCGAGCGCGGGGGCGTCTTCGCCTCGCTCGTCGGGACGCTCGAGCTCCTCCCCGCGAACCTCCGCGACCGCGTCGTCGGCGCGGTCATCACCAAGTTCCGCGGCGACGCCGCCCTGTTGGAGCCCGGGCTCGATGCCTTCGAGGCGCGGACGGGGGTGCCGGTCCTCGGCGTGATCCCGTACGACGACCCCGGGCTCCCCGAGGAGGACAGCGTGGCGCTCCCGGCCGCGGGCGAGCGGGCGGTCCACGGCGCGGACGACGGCGTCCCGGACGGGCGAGCGGTCACCGTGGCGGTCCCGCGGTTGCCCCGGATCTCGAACGCGACGGACCTCGAGCCGCTCGCGGCCGAGCCCGGCGTCCGGGTCGCGTACGTCCCGCTCGAGGACGATCTTCGGGGGGCGGACGCGGTCGTCCTGCCGGGGACGAAGAACACCGTCGACGACCTGCTCGCCTGCCGCGAGGTCGGGTTCGACGACGCGCTCCGCGGGTTCGACGGCCCGATCGTCGGGCTCTGTGGCGGCTATCAGCTGCTCGGCGAGCGGATCCGGAACGCCGGCGTCGAGAGCGCGGTCGCCGACGGCGACGCCCCCGACCCCGTCGTCGAGGGGATCGGCCTGCTGCCGGTCGAGACGACGTTCGACGCGGACAAGCGGGTCGTCGCGACCGAGCTGCTGTTCGACCCTGACGCCGGCGGCCCGTTGAGCGGACTCGACGGGGAACGCTCCGGGGACGTCCCGGTCTCCGGGTACGAGATCCACATGGGGGAGACGCGACCCGCCGGAGACGCCGGTTCGTCGAGCGGGGCGGAAGCCGACCGCTCGGGCGACGCGCTCTCGAAGCCTTTTAAGGCCAGGGACGGGGCTGGGCGCGAGACCGAGGGGCGCTCGGGCGTCGCGCTCGGCGCGGCGACAGACCGGGTGATGGGAACCTACCTCCACGGCCTGTTCGAGAACGATCCCGTCCGCTCGGCCTTCATCAGTCACCTGCGGGAGCGAACGGGGATCGAGCGGCCGCCCGAGCGGACCGGCGGCGACGGCACCACGCCGTACGACCGCGCCGCGGACCTCCTCCGCGACCACGTCGATCTCACGGCGTTGGACCTCCCGATCGGCGACGATGCGGAGGACCTCTCCGATCGGGACGGGGCCAGTTCTTAAAAGGCGGAACGGGGCTAGTTCTTAAAAGACGGAACGGCGTCGACCGGCCGGCGGGTCAGTCGGTCGGCGGACCGGTCGGTCGTCCGGCCGTCCGACCGTTGAGGGTGACGCTACTCCTCGCCGGGGCGACGTTACTCCTCGTCGGCCATCCCGCCGAAGACGGCGGTTGCGTCGGCGGGGACGTCGAAGTCGTGGTAGCGGTCGCCCTTCTCTTTCGACAGCACGTTCAGCGCGGCGGCCGCGCCGTCGCCGGCCGCGATGACCGCCTGCCACTCCTCGACGCGGACCATCGCGCCCGTGGCGTACGCGTTCGGGACGCTCGTCTCCATCGTGACGCCGACGTCGACGACGTCGTCGTCGAACGCACAGCCGAGCGACTCCGCGAGGTCGCGCTTCGCGCCGGTCGCGAGCACGACGTACGACCCGGTGTACTCGTCCTCGGCCGTCTCGACGACGAAGCCGTCGTCGGCCGTCGAGACGTCCTCGACCGCCTCGTCCTGCCGGCGTTCGACGCCGAAGCTGTCGACCTGCGCTCGCGCCGTCTCCATGAACGCCGAGCCGTCGACGGAGCCGATGCCCAGGTAGTTGAACAGGTGGGCCTTGTGCATCCACGTCGAATCCGTATCGAAGAGGAGGGTGTCGAGGCCGTTCTTCCGTGCGAAGAGGGCAGCGCTCAGGCCGGCGGGGCCACCGCCGACGACGATCACGTCCACGTGAGTGTCACTCATCGTTCGATCGATCGGTCGCCAGCGATAAGTATCCCCGAGTAACGGGCACGTCACCCCGTGACGATCGTGGTTTGACACGGGGCTGCACGCGCCGATCGGTGCCGGGCCGACGGCGGCCGCCGCCGTGCGACGGCGGGCGCGCGAGGACCGTCACGGGCGGCGTCGGAGCCGCATACGGCGCCGCAGCCTCGGACCTCCCCAGCCTCGACCGGGAAGCCGCCGGAAACGGCTCGGCGGCTCCCCGGTCTCCCTCGCGCGCGTTCCTCGCGCGCGCCGGACGACCGAACGCCGTTTAAAACCCGTTTTTCGGTTTAAAGGTATTCGGTCGTCCGTATGAGTCCCCCCCGCGTCAGTCGTCGGCGTTCGATTCCGGCGGGGCCTCGGCGGCACAGCGGTTCGGGCCGAGCTCGAGTTCGATCGCGGCCGTCTCGTCCTCGGGGGCGTCGACGCCGCGGTTCGCGGCGATGATCGCGGCGTAGTTCGGCGGCTTCTCCGGCAGCGTCGCGGTGATCCGGTCGACGAACGCCTCGCGGTCGAGCCCGAGCACGTCGATCCCGACCCGCGCGTCGCCGACGGTCGTCGTCACCGGCTCCCCGGGGACGGCCCCGCCGGTCGTCCCGTCGCTTTCGACGGTGAAGTGGCCGGGCAGCACGACGACGTCGTCGGGCTCCGCCAGCAACGTGGCGTGCAACGAGTCGTACAGCTTCCCGGCACCGGCGGCCGCTCCCGCCGCCTCCGCGTCGGCGTCGGCCGCCTCCGCGTCAGCGTCGGCCGCCTCCGCGTCGGCGTCGGCCGCCGCGAACTGGAGTTCGGTCCGGCCGACCCCCTCGGTGAAGAGGGTGTCGCCGGTGAGGACCGCGGAGCGGCCGACGAGGTAGCTCGCCATGTCGTCGGTGTGGCCGGGGGTCGCGAGCGCCTTCACGTCGACGCCGCCGACGTCCAGCGCCTCGTTGCGCGCGATCGGCTCGAACCCGTCGGCGACGTCGCGCGCCGCCGCGGCCGCCGGGAGGTAGTACGGGACGCCGAGGTCGTCGGCGAGCGCCCGCCCGCCGGAGAGGTGGTCCGCGTGGACGTGCGTGTCGAGGACGCCGACGATCGCCGCGTCG
>LFFM01000151.1_pt1 | contig 43763 bp, 29 predicted proteins | sample 643131 | NCBI WGS metagenome assembly LFFM01 (sample SAMN03777445, study PRJNA286221) | soda lake metagenome | biome: soda lake; feature: Kulunda steppe; material: water; isolation source: sample Tc-Br brine of Tanatar trona crystallizer | place: Russia: Kulunda steppe | collected 2011-07 | reverse complement strand
GTGGGGCTCAATCGATTTGGCCGGGTTCGAGCCTTTGGTACCGCGGGCTTTGGCATCGTGGCCCTGGGTTTTGGGTTGCTCGGCGCAACATTCGATCACAGGATTCTGGCCGCCGGAGCTCCCTGGCTGATGTTCGGACTCGTCGCAGTCGCAGTACCGATTATCGGAATGTTGCCGGGCGCCGGAACCACTGCCAGCGACGGCGAGGCGTTGCGGGAGACGAAACGGAACCCGGCCGGTCCCTCGCCAAATATCGGCTCGCTTTTGATGAGTCCCGTCGTCTTGCTCGTATTTCCGGTGGCGGCGCTCTTTGCAGCGACCTACGTGCCCTACGATCTATTTTTGGTCCAACTCGCCGAAGAGCGCTCCTTTGGGGCCTGGCTTCCGGGACTGGCGATCTTTGTGGGCGTCGTCGGAGAATTGCTGGGCTTTTTATCGTTTCGCTCTCTGGTCAAACGCATCTCGCCGCACCTGATCGCCAGTATCGTCGTCGCCATCACCGGTGTGCGCTGGATACTGACGGGCACGACGACAAATCCGCTCTTCTTTGTGGCCCTGCAGCTCTTGCACGGATTGACGTTTGCGGCGTTTTTTATGGCCATGCTCGAAATCATGACCCGCCACTGGGGCGACGATCTGGGAGCCACCCCCCAGGGACTGCTGTATCTGCTGGTATTTACCGCCGGCGCAGGCCTGGGCAACCTCGTCTCCGGTATTCTGTACGACCTCGGCTCGGCAGCGGCGCTCTTCCAGCAGGCCGGCACTGCGTCATTTGTTATGTTGCCGGGACTCGTACTGGCATTGTGGTTTGCGCATCGGATCGCCGACCGGCACGCAGCCCGGCCGGCTACCGGCGCAGCCGGCCGTTTTGTCCGCCGCCCGCAGCCCCAGGTCGGTGTGCCGCTGGAGGCCACACACCAACACTACGCGCGGATCAGCACATCGTCGTCGACATTCTCCAGGACGTGATTGCCATTGGAGATCACCACGTCGTCGCCGATTTCGACGCCCAGATAGACGGTGACGCCCATGCCGACGACAGAGCGGTCGCCGACGGTGACCCCTCCGGCAAGCAATGCCCCTGGCGTCAGGTGTACATGGTCGCCGAGTTGGCTGTCGTGGGAGACCACGGCGTTGGAGTTGATGATGCCGTTGTCGCCGAGGCGGCAGTTGGAGCTGATGACGGCGCCGGCAAAGATTTGATTTCCGCGCCCCATCTGGACTGAACGCTCGACGGTGGCATCGGGATGAATCAGATTCGGCAGGTAGAAGCCATTTTGTCGAAGGCGGTCGTAGAGCCCGGCGCGAAGGGCGTTGTGGGTGACAGCACCGATGCCGAGGGCCGCCATTTCGACGCCGTCGTCGCGCAATTCACCAAATCGAGCGGCGTCGCCGATCACGGGCACGCCCAGGACCTTGTCGGGTGGGTTGTCGCCGTCATCGACAATGCCGACGATATCGAGATCGCGGCGGGCCTCCCGGATCAGATCGATGATCACGCGGGCGTGGCCGCCGGCGCCGTAGATGACAATCCGGTTACCCGAAGGCGGCTCGCCGGTGTCGACGACCGCCGGCTCGTCGCCGGGCCGATCGGCGGGGGAACGAAGGTCGCGGCCGTCGCGCTCCAGGTGTGCAACCACATCGCGCTCGGTGACAATGCCCTGGTGGTCGATGGATGCGGCATCGATGTCGTAGTCCGCGATCAATTGCCGGGCCCGTCGGGTCGCCCGCAGCGCATCGGCGTCGCCGCCGGGCTGTGGCTCGTCGCCGGCCTCTAATTCGACGGGCTCATCGTCGGTCTCGGTGAGCACACACAAAAGCTGGCCGACGCCGACGCGCTGGCCCTCTTCGATCGACAGCCGGCGCACATAACCGGTATGCGGCGACTCGAACTCCAGCGTCGCCTTCGTCGACTCCAGCGTACACAGCGGCTCGCCGGCCTCCACACGTTGCCCTTCGTCGACGGCGACGCCGACGACTTCGACCTCATCTTCATTGGCATTGATCTGGGGAATTCGAATCGGTTGAGCGTCCATATATCCACCTTCGTTGTCGGTTTATCGGTCATCATTGAACATACGAGTAGTGCTGCCCTTCGAAACTACGCCGGGGCTCTCGGCGGTGCTGAACGACGATGGCGGCGTTGCGGCTTCTCGACGATGCTAAGGCATCGCCTCGTCGCCGCGCCTTGCCCTCCTCGCCCAGTCCTCGCCGGGACCACCCATGTATTTCCGGCGGGCAGCAGTAGCCATTGACGAACTCGAACCTTCGATGGAGCCGCACCGGATTACCCGGTGGTCCGAAGCGCCGGTCCCCGGTCGGCGGCCTGGTCTCGAAGTGCCTGGACCAGGTCGTCGACATCGGGGAGTACGGCCTGTTCGATATCCGGAGCATTGGCGATCGGCGTTTCGGCGGCCCCGACGCGCTGCGGCGCCCGCCGAAGGGCATCGAAGGCCTCTTCACAGACCATGGACTCCACGCCGGCGCCAAAGCCGAAGGAGCGACTGGCCTCCTCACAGACGACGAGCCGACCGGTGCGGGCGACGGATTCCACGATCGGCTCCTCGTCCATCGGATGGAGCTGTGTGGGAGCGACGACTTCCACGTAGATCTCGTCGTCGATAAGCACCTGTTCGGCGGCCTCCATCGCCAATTCCACCATGCCGCCGTAGGCCACAAGGGTGACGTCGGCGGAGTCGAATTGCCCGAAACTAAGCGTCATCGACGGATAGACGCCGCCGTGATCGCGGGCCGCCATCGGGCCGATACGGCCGTCGATGGGACGGCGCAGCCGGCGGGCGTACATCTTCTTATTTTCCACAAATAACAGCGGTCGCCGGTCGTCGAGGACGGCGCGCCGAAGCATCGGTCCCGGCTCCACCAATGGATTGATGGCGACGACGCCCAGGCCGGGAACGCCCATCAGGTGTTTTTCGAGGGTCTGGCTGTGGGTCGGACCATAGCCGCGCCGGCCCCCCATTGGCGCCCGAACCACCAGGGGCACGTCGACGCGATCGCCGTACATCCATCGGAATTTCGCGGCGTGATTGATCAACTGGTCGGCGGCGAGCATTACAAAGTCGCCGAACATGATCTCGACGACCGGCCGAAGCCCCCGAATCGCCATCCCGGAGGCGACGCCGACAAAGCCGGCCTCCGAAATCGGGGTGGTCCACACCCGCTGCGGATACTCCGTCGACAACCCCCGGGTCACCTTAAAGGCCCCGCCGTAGGGGTCGAGGATATCCTCGCCGATGGCGATGACCCGCTCGTCGTCGCCCATCATCTGATGGAGTGATTCGTTGAGTGATTGCAGTACAGTGGCGTTCATAATCCCCTCCAGGGCCGACGAGTCCATCGGGTCTTCGATGGGCGCGGCGGCCGTTGATAGTACGTCTGATGAGTCGTCGATGCCGGGGCACCCGTCCGCCCTATCAGGCGTCGGGCAACGTCGGCGCCGATTCGACCAGCGGATCGACGATATCGCCCCCGCTCGCCTGGGGTTGGTCGCTGGCCCACTCAAAGGCCTGTTGGATGCGCTCGTCGACATCGGCCTCGATCTCATCGGCGGCCCCGCCGTCGAGTCGGTCCCTGAGTTTGGGCAGCGGGTCGTCTTTTTTGCGGGCCTCGACCTCCTTGCGCGGCCGCTTGTCGTCGCTTTTGGAGTGGTGGCAGAGCCGATAGGTTCGAATGACCTCCAGATGAGGCCGCTGGCTGTTGCGGACCTTCGAGACCAGAGGCTCAAAGTGGTCGTATATCTCTTCGGCGTCGGTGGACGCGATTTCGCCGGCGTCGATATCAAAGGACGCTGCGCGCTGGAGCATCGACCCGGCCAGCTCTTTTTCGACCGGCGTCGACTGCGCCCAGCGATTGTCCTCGACGACAAATAAGATCGGCGCCGACCACAGCGACGCCATATTAAAGGCCTCGTAGATCACGCCCTCCCCGAAGGTTCCATCGCCCAGAAAGACGACGGTCACAGCACTGCTGTCGACGGTCTTTTCGGCCATTGCCATGCCCACCGACACCGGAACGATGCCGCCCTGGATGCCGTTGGAGTAAAAATTTTCGTAACAGATATGCTGGCTTCCGCCCCGGCCCTTGACCATTCCCCCCTGGCGTCCCATGACCTCGGCAGCCAACAGGTCGGGGCGGTCGGCATAGACCAAAAAATGGCCGTGGCAGCGGTGATTGCTGAAGACGATATCGCCGTCGTCGAGGTGATTTAATACCCCGACGGCATCGGCCTCCTGACCGATACAGGCGTGGGTGGTTCCGGAGACATCTCCGGCCTCGAAGCGCTCGAGCAACACCTCTTCAAATCTTCGAATAAGCTGCATTTGCCGATACAGTCGTCGGCGTCTGGACGTCGACCGATTCAACTCCCCCATCGGATATACCCCTCTTTTTGATCTCCCAATTTCGGACACCACACAACGTAGTCACCGGGCGCCCATCGTAAATCATCGGATCGCAGCCAATGGCGTCTCATCGACCGATGACTTCCAAATAGGCCTTTGAGTTATTCGATCGCGTTAGAACTACAATATCGACTCTCGCACTGAATCTGAGGTGAAACCGCGTCGGACACGGTGGTTGGTGCGACCCCACCCGACTTTATGTCGGTGGTGAATGAGCCTTGTGAGCTACACGGCATATCGGGGCCTTCGGACGCAGCGGTTGGTGCGACCCCACCCGACGTTATGTCGGTGGTGAATGAGCCTTGTGAGCTACGACGGAGTCCCCCCCAGTTTTCAGCCGGCGGCGACACCGCCGGACGAGTGTGGCGGGGCAAGCCCGCCACCCAATTGTTGTGGGGGCGAGCGGTTGCTAGCTCACAAGGCGTATTCCCCGATAGCACAAGGCATATCGGGGCCTTGAGGACCGTCGGTTTGTCGATTCCCCCGCTCGGTTGCTAGCTCACAAGGCGTATTCCCCGATAGCACAAGGCATATCGGGGCCTTGAGGACCGTCGGTTTGTCGATTCCCCCGCTCGGTTGTTAGCTCACAAGGCGTATTCACCGATAGCACAAGGCATATCGGGGCCTTGAGGACCGTCGGTTTGTCGATTTCCCCGATAGCACAAGGTTATATCGGAGTCTTCACAAACGGCGTTTGATGCGACCCCACCCGACGTTATGTCGGTGGTGAATGAGCCTTGTGAGCTACACGGCATATCGGGGCCTTGCGGTGCCGAAGACTTGGAGCCAGCTTGCGCGACATGGGGTCAGGGAACGAACGCCATTGCGTCGACGCCCCGTTGCGGCGACAATCGCATTATCGATGTCAGAACCACTGTACCGTCACGTTGCCCCCGGACGCGGACTGGCCCATGGAAGAGAGCCTGTTTATCAATATCGTTCTGCCTGTGTCGCTGATCGCGATCATGATCGGCCTGGGCATGTCGCTGTCCGTCGGGGACTTCCGACGGGTGTTGAAATACCCTAGAGCAGCGCTGGTGGGACTGGGCAATCAACTGATCTTGCTTCCGCTCGTCGGCTTTGGATTGACCATTGCCTTCGGTCTATCACCGGTGTGGGCGGTGGGGTTGATGTTGATCGCCGCCTGTCCGGGAGGCCCGACCTCCAACCTCATAACCTTCGTGTCCCGCGGCGACACGGCGCTGTCGATTTCACTGACCGCCGTCAGCAGCGCGATTACGGTGGTGACGATCCCGCTGATTTTGACGCTGTCCATCGGCTATTTCGGTGTCGATGCGGAATCAATCCGCTCGCCGGTGGACGATATCGTCCGGCAGATTGTGGCGATTACGGCGGTGCCGGTGTCCATCGGCCTTCTGATCCGCCACTTCAAACCCGGGTGGGCCGATCGGATGCAAAAACCGGCCCGAATCGCATCGGCAATCATCTTTTTGGTGGTCCTGGCGGCGGTGATCATCGAGCAGCGACAGGTTCTCTTCGACCACTTCTGGGCCCTGGGCGGGGTGACGGCAACACCCAATATCATCACGATGGCGCTGGGATTTGGCACAGCGCGGCTGGCGGATTTGAATATGCGCCAGTCGATCACGATCTCCATTGAATCGGGCATCCAAAACGGCACCCTGGCGATTGTGATCGCTATGACGATCATCGGCGCCGGTGAAATGGCGGTGCCGGCTGGGATGTACAGTCTGTTGATGTTCGTCTCCGGCGGAGCCCTGATGTACGTCTTCGGGATGGTGATTGAGCCGCGTGCGCTCAATGCCGACGACAGCACGGAAGCCTCCGAGGCCACTCGACATCGGCGGTAGCGCTTCGAGCGGCAAACGACCCAATCCGGCAGTCAACTCGCGCCATCGGCGATGGGTAATTCGACGCGAAATACCGTGCCCTCGCCGACCTCGCTGTGGAAGCTGAGGATACCGCCGTGGTCTTCGACGATGGCCTGACAACTCGCAAGCCCCAGTCCCGTGCCCTCGCCGGGGGGTTTGGTGGTAAAGAAGGGGTCGAAGATGCGCTTTTGGACCTCGGGATCGATGCCGCAACCGGTATCGCGAATTTCGACGATCACCGCGTCGTCGACGCTGCGGGACTGGACGCCGATTTCATGGTCATTGGCATTACTGGAGTCGATGGCATCGACGGCATTGAGCAAGAGATTGACGAAGACCTGAGCCAGCTTTGAAGCATCGGCCTCCACGCTCGGCAGGTCGTCGGCGACGTCGAGTTGCAGGACTGCCCGCTGGCGGATTTTTCCGCGGACCATCTGAACGGCGGCCTCCAGCGGCATGCCAATGTCGATGCGATCCCGGCGTTCACGTCGCTCGTGGTTGGCAAAGGTACGCAGCCTATCGACGATGTCGCCGATCCGCTGTGCTCCTTCCAGCGCCTCGTCGAGCGCCTCGTCGACGAATTCCAATTGCTGGAGCTCGTCGTCGCCCAGCGGCGATCCACCGTCGTCATCCCAGCGTGCGCGCCAATCGCTAAGTTGGCGCTGCGAAAACTCCAGGTTGGGGGCGATAAAACTAAGTGGATTGTTGATTTCGTGACCGATGCCGGAAGCCAGCGAACCGGTGGCCATGACGCGGTCGATCTGAATCATACGCGCCATAAAGCGCTGTCGCTCGGTGACATCGCGAATGACGACCATCGAGGCCTGCTGGCCACCGTATTCGATGGGTACCGATACGACTTCTACGCTCCGCTCCTGGTCGCGAAGTTGCAGGGGACGAGTGGTCTTCGACACCTCATCAGAGGCCCCCCTCCGAAGCACAACGTCCGAGGCCTCACTTCGATCATCTTCGGCAAAGAGCTCCGGAAACTGATCGATATCACAGGGATTTTGGCCACCGAATATCGATATGAACTCGGGATTGGTCAGCAGAATTTCCGATTGTCGATGAATGACCACGCCCGCCGGAGCATATTGGACGACGGCTTCCGCGAGTTCGCGCTGGGCGTTGACGGAGTCGACGAGCCGCTCGATCTCACGGGCCATTTTATTGAACGTCGTCTCCAGCGTTCCAATCTCACCGATGTAAGACTCCTCAAGCCGGGCATCGAGATCGCCGTTTTGAATTGAGTGTGCGGCGCACTCGAGTTTGCCCAGCGGATCGACGATCCAGCGGCGCACGGCGAGATATCCGAAGATGACGAGCAATAAATTAAACCCGACGCCGGCGATCATCACCCGGGACAACCGCTCGCCGATCTGACGGGCCTGCCCGCGAATTTCCTGGACAATCGCATCGGAGCGTTCGGACAGCTCCGGCCCCTCTTCGATGAGTCGCTGCTGGGCCGCCTGCCTTTCGTCGGCCGTCGACCCGTCATCGACGAGGACTTCGATATCTGCGCGCAGAACCTCCCACAATTCGATTTTATGGGCCAGAAGTTCGTCGAGTTGGCCGGACTTCAATCGACGCCGCTCTTCGTAGTCGCGCACAAGCTCGATGGTGGCATCGAAGTCGTCGGCAGACTCCATCAGTCGGCGATGCTGCTGCTGATCGTCGCCGTCGAGTTTGTGGGCCGAGGCGACCATCTGGATCGACAACATTCGCTGTCGACCGATTTTGTCGAGCAACTCGGGCATAGCCTCCGTATCGGAGAGTGCCAGCCACAAAAAACCGCCGGCCCCGGCTATGCTGGCCAGCGCCAGAATGAGCAGCATCGTGAGGCGAATTGTCAGCGAATCGAAAAGATCGCGAATCATGCGTAGATCACCGGAGGCACTGCTGCGAGCGCAGAAACAGGACAGGTCGGGGTAAATCGAACGGCTCAATCGCCGCCGAATCTTAGATGTCAACATTTGTTACGAAACGAACTCAGACAACCCTCTTTTTTGAAGTGGCGTTGCAATGCGCCGATTTCTGCTCACATTTTTTTGGCGTTTCGAACCTTGTCCGACCCGTGACGTTGAGTTACACGAATGCCGACTGGCACTCTTGAAAACATATTGGCACCACTTTTTTGAGCACCACAGGGGTTTTTGATGACCACTCTGGAAACCGGGCAATTCGTCAAATCGATCGACAACGACCTGGGAATCGGCAAGGTCGCCTCGGTCGACGGCGAATGGGTGACCGTCGAGTACTTCGACTCGCCGACGAGCGACGACCACCCGACGCGCACTGTGCCCATCGAAGTCATTCGACCAACGGAACTGCACCAGGAGACCCGGGTCTACTTCCAGCACCCGGCGACCGGGCACTGGTATGTGGGTCGAGCGCTCATCAAGACCGAGCACCAGTACCGCGTTCAATTTCCGAATCGAAAAGTCGGCGAATTTCCAGAAAGCGCACTCTACGTGCGCTGGGATCGCCCCATCGAAGATCCCACCGATCACCTGGCCCAGCGGGTCAACGAGACGCCCTATTTTCACGATGGGCGGGCTCCGTTTCGAAGCTCGCTGGTCGAGCAACGAGCCGGGTGCGCGGGGATGACCGGCCTGTTTTCGTCGGTCATCGAACTCGAGGAACACCAGATCGACGTGGTTCGCCGGGTGCTCGAAGATCCGGTCCAGCGCTATCTTCTGGCCGATGAAGTCGGACTCGGAAAGACCATCGAGGCCGGATGCATCATGCGCCAGTACGCCCTGGACCGACCGGATGACTTCGGGATCGTCGTCGCCGTGCCCCGACATCTTTGCGAGCAGTGGGAAGAGGAGCTGGCGAACCGCTTTCTCTTCGACCAGCAGCTGGGCGAGCGGGTCCACGTCGTCCCCCACGAGGCCAGCGAAGAGATCATGAGCCTCGGGCTGGAGGCGGGCATGGTCGTCGTCGACGAGGCCCACCAGGTCGCCCGCCATGCCCACGCCGAAGATCCGGAGAAGCGGACGATCTACGACACCATCAAGACGGTCACCGACGTAACCGACAAATTGCTGTTGTTGTCCGGGACTCCCGTGCTTCACAACGAGGCCGGATATCTGGCGATGCTCCATCTATTGGATCCACTGTTGTATCCTCTGGACGACGTCGAGGGATTTCAAAAGACCATTCAGGAACGCCAGGACGTAGCCCGGGCATTCCACCAACTTCGAGAAGACGCCGACGACGGCGAACTCAGTGAAGCCGTCGACGCCCTGCTGTCGATGTTCTCCTCCGATCCGCGCCTGGAACACTTGGCCGACGAGCTTACATCGGCGCTCGACGACGGCGGAGATGACGAGCAGCGCCGGCGATGCATCCAGGCGATGCGCACCCACGTCAGCGAGACCTATCGACTGCACCGACGAATCCTCAAGACTCGCCACTCCGAACAGACCCGGTGGCTTCTGCCCGGTCGCGCGCCACTGGAGACGGTGGAATTCGAGACCGAAGATCGAGCATCGGTGGAAGCGGCCCTTGAGGACTGGCGCGAGGCGGTGGCAGAAGCGATCGACCGCGACTCCGACGCCGCCGACGACTGGGCGTCGCTATACACCGATCTCTTCGAGGGGGCCTGTGGACTGGTGCAGACACTGCAGCGCCGGGTCCAGGGTCGGCTCGACGATATCGCCGACGGCGATGCCCGGCCGGCGGCCTTCGACGGCGAGACACAGCACCTGGAAGCGCTGGTCGACGCCGCCGAGGCGGCCACCGACGAGAGCTCGCGCATCGACGCTCTGATCAGCCACCTCAAATCGGGAGACGACGCCGAAAAATCGGTGGTCTTCGTCGGCCCTCAGCCGGAGGCCGATCTGGTCTACGAGCGACTGGACGACGAGTTGGAGATATCGATTGTCCGCCACCAGGCGGTGCGCCATCACCACGAAGCGCAGTGGAAGGAGTTTTTGACCGACGATGACTGCCGCGTTTTGGTCTGTGACCACCGCGCCGAAGAGGGGCTCAATCTGCAGGGAAGCCAAGCGGAGCTTATCCACCTCGACCTTCCGGCCACGCCCAACCGCATCGAACAGCGCATCGGCCGACTCGACCGCTACGGCACCGGCCAGCCCGTCGAATCGCGCATCTTCGAGACCGACGGCTCGAAGTATCTGGCGGCCCTGACCCGGCTGCACAGCGAGGGCTTTGGCGTCTTCAAACGCTCCATTTCGACGCTGCAGTACCTCGTCGAAGACCAGCTCGCCGAATTATGGCCCGACGTCTTATTCGACGGACTCGACCCCATCGACGACGCCGTCGAGCGACTCGGCGGCGACGACGGCGAAGTGGCCACGGAATTGGAGCGCGTCGAAGCCCAGGACGAACTGGACGCACTGGAAGCCTCCCAGCAGGGCGACGAGGAATTTTACGACCGACTGTGGGACATCGACTTCGACGCCGACCGACTGGAGGACGTGGCCTACGACTGGATTCGCAATCGCCTTCAATTTCACCGCGTCGACACCGACGCCGACAGCGAACGCATCCACCGCTGGGAGTACCGCACCGAGCGCACGGCCAAACACCCCACACTGCTTCCACTGCGGGAGTTACTCGGTCGCTTTTCGGTGGCCGTCGATCCCGAGATCAACGGCTTTATGTCGTATCCGATGACCTTCGACCGCGGCACCGCCTGTTCGCACGGCGTCCGCGTCGCCCGAATCGGAGAGCCCTTTATCACGGCCATGATGGACTACATCCGCTGGGATGACCGCGGCACCAGTTTCGCGATGTGGCGCCATAGCCCCAGGACGCAGCTTGAAAATGACCCGCAGGTCTATTTCCGATTCGACTTTCTGGTGGAAGCCGATATCCAGCAGGCCGTCGACAGCCTGGCGGGCTACGAACACATCACCGAAGAGGCCGTCCGACTTCGCGCCGACGGGCTCTTTCCGCCACTGATGAATACCGTCTGGGTCCGCTCCGACGGCGCCGTGGTACAAGACGACGACATCCAGGAGCGCCTCGACCTTCCCTACGATCAGGAGGGCGCCAAGCGCTACGGCCGGGACTACAACCTCAACGCCGAGCGCTGGGAGCGCATCGAAAAGATGTACGATCGCGAATCCTGGGCGTCGACATGTCACGAGGTTCGCCAGCGCGCCCAGGAGATTTTGGCCGACGAGGTCTCACTTCGCGAGCGCTGCGACCGCTATGCAGACCGGGCCGTCGAGCGCGCCGAAGAGAGCATCAACCGGTTGCGCACCCGCGCCGACCGGGCCACCGACGCCACCCGCGACCTCGAGATCCGACAGCTCGAGCTCGAAGAAGAGCTGGTCTCGGCGCTCGAAGAGGGCATCCGAAGCCCATCGATTCAACTGGACGCCATCGGCGCCATCTTTTTGTCGACTGTCGATCCCTTCGAGGCCGAAGAGCAGTCGCGTTAGGGCTGGGTTGGAGAGTGGAGGTGACTGACGACGCCACTGCGAAGGGACTTTGCTTTGTTGGAGACGGAGCCGTCCCCGGCTTCGGTTGTTTCGTCGGTTTATCCCATTTTTCCGGAACAACTCGCCGCACGGCTGACACTGCCGAGGACGAGGACGCCCTCGTCTCCATCCCAATCCGTTTCGAGTGGCGGCGGACTCATGTCCGAAATAGTGTTGCTCCTTTATGCCCGAATGGGTGCCGGTCGAGCTCCCCCTCCTACCAATTCACCGTCGCCGACACACCGGTGGGTCCGATCTCCAGTGAATAGGGATTGGCCTGGTCGCCATCGTCGACAAGCGCGGCGACGTCGATAAATTGGGCGGCCACTCCGGTGGCGACAAGCAGGCCGCCGGCTCCATACAAGGCGATGGTTCGCGTGCGCGCGGAGTCAGCATCGGCCTCGATCTGCTCGAGGCGCTCGAAGTCGTGGTCCGCGCGAGCCTCGGCGGCCTGGTCGGTGCGTGCGGCGGCACCGTAATCGGAGACGCCGCCGGCGACGCCCAGTGCCGCACCGACGCCGATGGCGCCCCAACCGGCCATGGATAGCCAGCTGTAGGGGTCTTCGTCCGGCGGTGATTCCACCTCATCGGGCTCCGGTGGACTCAACTCGACGCGAAATTCGTTGTCCGTCTCCCCTTCGACGACCAACGTCGAGACCTGAGACTCGAAGCCTTCGGCGTCGGCTGTAACTTGATATTCTCCGGCCGGGACATCGCCGGCAACCCCACAGCTCAATTGCTCGTCGAGTTCATCGTCGTCGGCGCTCAAGTCGGTCTCCTCGGGACTGCACCGGACCTCTAACGGCGCCCGCTCGATGCACTGGTCGACCACCTCGTCCAGAGCATCTTCGGCGTTCTGGCGACGGCTCCCCTCGACATCGTCGCGCTCCAGAAGCTGTTGGTAGCGCTCTTCGGCCGAGCCGCATCGTCCCCACTGTGCATAGGCGTCGGCGATGGCCGTCGACAGTCGCGGGTGGTCGATGATCTCGATGGCGGCCTCAAATTGCTCGATACCTTCCCGGTATTCGCCGGCGTCGACGTGCTCGCTGGCGGTGGCGACGTGTTGCTCGAAGTCGGCCATCTCCTCTTCGGAGACATCCTGAGCGGCGGCCACGGAGGCGACAGCCAGCACCAGTACGACCGCAGCCCCGATCAGTGGAGCGCGGCATAAGAATCCGGAATGTGGACAGAACGCCATCGTATCAGGCCTTTCGCTCATTCAGTCGCCGAGGTGTTGGTCGAGTAGATTATCGACGGAGTCGTCATCGGAATCACCGTCATCTTCTTCGTCTGACGGTTCGGGCTCCGGCTCTGGTTCGGGCTCCGGCTCCGGTTGTGGCTCCGGCTCCGGTTGTGGTTCCGGCTGTGGCTGTGGCTCTGGTTCTGGTTCCGGCTCCGGCTCCAATTCGACGTGCAATTCCCCGGTCGACCCCTCGGATTCGTCGACTGAGCGTTGAAGCGACTGGTATCCCTCTTTTCGAAACTCCACTGATTCCGGAAATTCATCGGTCTCCACAGTCCAGTCGAGGTCGGTTTCGCCGATCTGCCGTTCATCGGCGTAAACCGAAGCCCCAGAGGGCTCGCTGGTGAGCGAAACGGTGACCTCCGCGACATCGTCGCCATTCCGTTCTCCGGCGTCATCGTCGTCATCGGTGTCATCGGCGGGCTCCGAGTCGGTGGGCGAGTCGATTTCGGGAGCCTCCTCGACACCATCGGTCTCGGCGACGGGCATCCGGTCGCTGTCGTCGGCCGGCTCGTCGCCATCGAGAAGATCGGGGACGAATAGTGCCGAAAGAGCGGCGACGACGGCGACACCCAGCACGCCGACGGCGACCTTGAGCGCTGTCGATCCGGAATTGCCGGAATCGGAATCGGATCCGTTGGGCGTCGAAAACGACGATGCCGCCAGACGGGCCTCCACATTATCGTCCGGCGTCTGCGACGGCGATTCGCCAGCCGACGCCGAAGATGACGAAGGTCGAGGCGATGGCACATGGTCCCGACGGTCGACATCACCGGCCGGCGTAGATTGTGGAGGCTGCGATTGCTGTTGAACTGCTCCCCGCCGGCCCGGTGGCGCTCCGGCGTTTCCCCGGGATAGATCCGATGCCAGCGGCGAGCCGGAGCTAGCGTTTGAATCGGACCTGGCGGGCCCCGGTGCGTTGTTGCCTTCCACGCGAGTCGGACCGACCTCAAATTCGCCGCCCCCCGGCGACGCACCGCCGGTCACCCGGGTGGGCCCGGCGTCGAAATCACCGCTACCATCGGCCATGCCCCCCGACGCCCCGGCGCCGGCCGACGGATTGTCGGAACCGGGCTCGTTACTTGCGCCCTGCACGGAGACCGAGGGCAACGCCTGGCGATCGGGATGGGTGTCGGGGCAAAAACTCTGGTGTTGGGGAACTTTTCGCAGCATCCCGAGACTGCGCTCGGCCTCCTGTTGTGCCAGTTGTTTGAGGATGCTGGGCGACGTCTCGGAGTACGACGTCGGTATCTGGTGGGGCTCGAGTTGAAGATCGGCCGGAGTGCCCGGACGCGCCGCCTCCAGTGCGGCGTACATGGCGTCGGCATCGGGGAAGCGATCGCCGGGGTGTTTAGCCGTCGACCGGCGGATGACATCGCCCAGATCGGTGCGATCGATGGAATCGGGGATCAGCACCGGCTTTTTGAGATGTTGCAACAGCGTCTGCGCCATGCCGTCGCCCTGAAACACCCGCTTGCCGGTCAACATCTCGATCAATACCAGGCCGGCGGCGTAGACATCGAGCTGGGGCTGGTCCGTGGTGCCCTCGTCGACCATCGTCTCCGGAGCGATATAGCCCGGGGTACCGGCGTACATACCGGTGGCCGTAAGCTGGCTTTCGCCGGAATTGACGAGTTTGGCGATGCCGAAGTCCAGCAATTTGACGCGCTCTGTACCGCGGCGCGAACGCCCGACAAAGACATTGGCCGGCTTGAAGTCGCGATGGACCACCTCCTGGCTGTGCGCTTCGCCCAGGCCGTCGAGCATCTGGAGGCCAATGTCGATGACCCGTCCCGCCTTCAGTGGGGCCTCGCGGTCGATGACATCCTGCAACTCCTCGCCATCGAGCAATTCCATGACCAGATACAGCGCGCCCCGATCGGTTTCTCCGACATCGTAGACCCGCACGATATTGGGGTGGTCAAATAAGGTGGCGACCCGAACCTCGCGCTTAAAGCGCTTTGCGAAATTATCCTTGGCGGCGATATGGGGATGGAGCAACTTGACGGCCACCTGGCGGCCGGTCCGAAGCTGTTCGGCCTTCATGATCACCCCCATGCCTCCGCTGGCAAAGGCCTCGCCGAGCCGGTAGCGCTCGTCGATAACATCTCCCGCCCGAGGTAATTCGGCGAGATGGGGATTGGCGTCGTGTGAACTCATCGTGACAACACCGCTATTCGGAGGCAGGCACGCGGGTAAGGGCACCTCAAACGGTACAACGCCCTTGTACACCGGTCAAATTCGAGGGCCCGAGTCGAGCGACGACAACTCATGATTCGTCCTCACCGAAGACCGCCGATGTACCGGGGTCGACGGCCACCGACGTCACCGGCTCGTCGTGTCCCGAAAAGACCCATCCCGGCTCGCCGTCGGAATCGTATTGCCGGAGGTTGTCATCAATTCCGCCGAGGTAGATGTCGCCTTCGGTATCGACGGCGATATCGAGAACGATATCGGAGACTTCGACGCTCCACACCTCGTCGCCGCTATCATCGAGTTCCACCAGTTCCGTGTAGCCGGCGGCGTAGACCTCACCACCAACTCCGACGGCGACGGCCAACACCGGCTGACTGAAATCGCTGAATTGCCAACTCGGAACGCCATCTGCACGCAACCCCTGGACTTCGGCGTCGAGTCCGACGTACATCGCTCCCTGTGCGTCGACGGCCGTATCAAAAATCTCCTCGCCGATCGAAAAGGTGGAGCTGATGTCGGCGTCGGGAGCCATTTTGTGGATATCGCCGGCATCGTCGTGGACGTAGGCAAATCCCTCGGCATCGATTTCGACACCGAAGAGCGGCTGCTCAAAGTCTCCGTAGTGCCACAGGATATCGCCGTCGGCATCGGCGCGCAGTACCGACGCATCGGAGGAGGCGGAGATGACATCGCCGTTGGCATCGACGGCGACGCCCTGAACGGCGTCGGTATGGTCGTCGATACTCCATCGACGATCGCCGTCGGGGCCCAGTTTGTGGACTTCCCGATCGCCGGAGGCGGCGTAGACGTAGCCCTCGGCGTCGACGGCGATGTCCAGAATCGGAGCGTCGTGACCGCCGTAACTCCAGACTTCCTCGCCGGCGGCGTCGATCTTTCGGACCGTGCTGTCCTCGGAGCCGGTGTAGACAAATGGCGCCAGTGGGCGACAGGTCACGGCGTCGCAAAAGGCGTGATCTTCGCAGTCGTCATCTCCACAGCATTCGTGGCGACAGACACATTGGCCATCTTCGCAGGTCTCGTCATCGCCGCAGGCCCGATCGCACTGGCCACAGTGTTCGGAGTCAGTATCGGTATCAAAACAATCGCCGTTGCAGCGCGTCTCCTCGCGAAGACAGAGGTTCAGACAACTTCCCTGGTGACAAAACTCGGTGGCACAATCGTCGTCTTCATCGCAGCCGGCATCGACAGAACAGGGCGCACATAACGGCCCGCCGCAGTCGACGTCGGTCTGTTGTCCACTCTGTCGGCCGTCATCGCATTGCGGTGGGTGATCGCTGTCGGGATCGACACAGACGCCGTCGCGAATCAACACCCCACCGCCATCCATACAAAATTCCCCCTCGGCGCAGTCGGCGTCGGATTGACAGTCGGCATCGTCGCCGATGGTACATCCAGCGCCGGCGAGCGCTGCCACGGCTCCGCACAGGGCGACGGCCAGAAGCCATCGACAAATGGGTTGCACTGCACTCATAGCGATTCCGAAGTATGGTATCGTCGGTCCATCGTGAGTCTCCAGATTACCACAGTACAGCGCGTTGTGAATTGAGAAGCGAACGCTACCAGTGCTCGGAAAACATCGGGTAGCGGCCGGGGTCGACGGCCACGGCGTGGATGATGTCCTGGTGGTCGTCAAAACTCCAGGCCGGCTCTCCGTTGGCGTCGACGCGCTGGAGGCGATGCTCACCGGAGACGATCTCTCCGAAGTAGGCGTTGCCCTCGGGATCGACGGCGACACTTCGGGCATTGGCGCCGTCGTCGAATTGCCAGGGATTGCTGTTGTCGGTATCGACGCGGCGTACCAGGTCTTCGCCGGGGGCAAACCAGACCTGTTGCTGGTCGTCGACAGCCACATCGCGAACCCTGGTATTCGTATTGCGCTGCCAGTTTTCGTCGCCGCCGGTATCGATGCTGCGAAGCGCCAGGGACTGGCCGATAAAGAGGTCATCATCGCCGGCGGCCACCGCATCGACGGCCATCGAGACGTCGAAGTCAAAGACATTGGAGCCATCGGAACTGAGGCGATAGACCGACCCCAGACTATCGCCGGCGAAGATTCGTCCGTCGGTGCCGACCTCGACGGAGTTCAGCGAGCCCGTCAACTCCTGGGAGGTCCACTGGCCGGTGCCATCGGCATCGATTTTGCGGACCGTTCCGTCATCGGACGCCGAGTAGATATGGCCATCGGTATCGACATCGATGCCGCGCACCGCATCGTCGTGTTCGTCAAAAATCCACTCGTCGCTGCCATCGGCGTTGATTTTGTGGACCGTCCCATCATCAGATGCGGAGTAGACGTTTTTGTCGGGGTCGACCGCGACGTCGCGGACCACGTCATCGTGTTCATCATAGCTCCAGACCTCGTCGCCGGCGGCATCGATTTTACGCACCGTATTGTCGCCGGAAGCGGTGTAGACAAAGGGTGCCAGCCGGCGGCAATCACCGCTTTCGCAGTACTCGTGTTCCGGGCATTGCTCATCGTCCAGACAGTCGACACAGACCTGATCGCCGGGCTCGCAGACGTCGCCCTCCGCGCAGTTGCTGTCGCCGATGCACATGCAGCTATTGTCCTGACACAACATCTCGTGAGGGCAGTCGTCGTCGACGCAACAGGCCTCGTCGCAGACGCACTCTCCGCCGTCGCAGGTTTCGGTATCATCACAGGATCGCCCGCAGTCACCGCAGTGCTCATCGTCGCTGTCGAGATCGGTGCAGATCGCAAAGTCGAGGCACAATGTCTGCTCATCGACGATGCACTCCGGATTGCATCGACCGTCTTCGCAGACCGGGTCGGCGCCGCTGACCTCGGTGCTGCAGCTGCGGTTGCACTGGCCGCAGTGATCGATATCGGTATCGACGTCGACGCAAACGCCCTGGCAGTCGGTCTCGCCGTCGGGACAGGTGTCGACATCGGCGGCCTCGCCGGCGTCGCGGGCCACACAGATGCCGTCGCGCACCATCATGCCGCCGCCTTCCAGACAGTACTCGTCACTGGCACAGTCCTGGTCACTTCCGCACTCCGACTGCGATGAAACCGTACACCCCATCGATGTCACAACCATCGCCGTCAACCCCACCACGACCGTGCTCAACCAGGGACAATCCCACAACCTTTCGACCATCGACGACTCCCGATACTGTGTTCACAGCTCGCTTCGGAACGATACCGACCGCAGACTAGCACAATCGAGGTCGTTTTGAATCGCAGCGCCGATCAATTCTCCGACAGCTCTTGGCCACCGGACGCCAACAGCGCCTCCAATTCGATTTTACTGACCGGTTTCTCCAGGCACTCATTGGGAACCGAATCCAGAAAATGACGCTCAGCATCGGTGAAGGCACCGCCGGTGATAAAGATGACCCGCGCGGCGTGAGAACGGCCCATTTCGGCCAGCTGCTCATAGACATCGCGCCCCGATAGTCCGGGCATCATCAGATCGCAAACCACGACATCAAAGGGCTGTTCGCGATAGGCCTCAAGGGCCTGTCGACTGTCGGAACAGGCCTCGATGTCATGGCCCTCGAGCATTCGCTGCAACGAGCGCAGAATGGAGCGCTCGTCGTCGATAATCAGGATGCGAAGCGGCTCATCGAGATCGACATCCGACTGCAATCGCTGGGGCTCGCTGTCGACATCGACGTCGGTGGCGCGAAGCAATCCGATGCGAACCTCTGTGCCCTCGCCCGGTGTACTGTCAACCTCGATGGAGCCATTCATCGACTCCATCAGCATGTGACAGACGTAGAGGCCGAGACCGGTTCCGCCCTCCGAGATCTTGGTCGAAAAGAAGGGATCGAAGATCCGTTCGAGTTCGTCGTCGCCGATCCCGACGCCGGTATCGCCGACGACGAGTTCGACGCCGTCGTCATCGGTATCGACTTCGATGGTGACGCGATGCTCATCGACGTCATCCTCGGGAATCGCTTCCGCGGCATTGATCAGGACATTGATAAGGACCTGTTCGACCAGTCCGGCGTCGGCCTCGACCACCAATTCATCATCGAGCACCGCACAGTCGAACTCGGCGACGTGCCGGATTCGTTTGCCGACGAGCTTGACAGCTCCTTCCATGACCACTCGTAGATCGGTGGCCTTTAGCGAGACATCGTAGTCGCCGGCAAAGCCCTTGATATCGCGGACCAGCTGGGCAATGCGCTCGCCGCCCTCGATGGCATCGTCGAGAGCGCCGCGGATCTCCGAGGAGTCTTCCGAATCATCGCCGTCGAAACGCCGGGCGATAAATTTGAGATTGGCCAATAGATAGGTCAGCGGATTGTTGATTTCGTGACCGAGGCTGGCGGTCAACTGACCCAGAGACTCCAGCTTTTGGACCCGCGCCAGTGTTCGCTCCGCTTCGATGCGCTCCGACATCTCGTATTGGAGTTGGTCGTTGACCTGCTCCAGATTCTGATTGGCCCGGGCCAACTCCCGAGTGCGCTGACGGACCCGCTGCTCGAGTCGGTGATTGAGGCTCATATTTTCGATGGCCGCCACCAGATGACGGCGAAACACCTCGATCATCGGCCGCTCACTGGCCCCAAACCCCAATTCGTGGTCCGTCAATGTTTCCGTGCAGTTAATCGCCCACAGACAACCGAAGAAATTGGACGACGACGTCACCAGCGGAAGCAGCAGCGCCGAGTGCCAGTCGCGGTAGCCGCCATCGCCAGGGGCCATTCGGTTCATCACGTCGCGGATCGCCGAGCCTTGCTCGAGTTGTTCGAGTTTGGCTTGCTCAAAAAAAGACGGGCTCCGGCTCCAGCTCGTCGACGAACTGGATGCCCGATTCCCATTCCAGGGACTGACATTGGTAAAAGTCCGCCCGAGGACGATGGTCGATGCGCATCACCGATTCGTCGGCCTGCTCCGAGACCACGGCCAACGCCCGGTGAAATGGATACAATTGCACCAGAAAGTCGAGTGCTTCGCGCACCACCTCGACCATCCCCGAGGAGGTGACGGCCAGAAGCGAAAAATCGCTGAGGGCGCTGACCTGCTGGACCTGTTGTTCGAGATCGCGCTGGGTGTCGTGGAGACGCCGCTCCATGCGAACCAGTTGCTTGACCTGTTCGTCGAGCCGCTGATTTTGCTGTTGAAGTCTCTTTATTTCGTCATTGGACATTGTCTACCGTTGGCGAAGTCCTGTTGGGATACACCGCACAGAGCACGACGGTGTAGTTATGAAAATACGCTCGATTGCCCAGCGGTGCAATCTCGCCGAAGGGATGGAAGCCAAACCAGGTGACGTCGTCACCGAACTCCTGGCGCAAGGGGGTGATGGCTTTCGCCGTCGCCTCCTGGCCGAATAAAAACCGCCCCCGTCCGGCACAATCGAATTGTAGAACAAATGCCGGCTCTTCGTCACGGCGCTGGCTGAGTCCGCGAGCACACCGACGGGCATCGTCAGCGATGCGCTCCGGCTCTCGAAGTACCATCGTAATTTCAGCGCCCTCGTCGACGACTCCCGGAAAAAACAGGCTATTTTCCTCTTCATCGATAACCGATGGACTGCGGATAAGATAATCACCGTAGTCCCCGGTCAATTTGTCGGGCAGCTTTACGCCCACCGAAAGATGGATCAGGTCCACCGCTTCCCGGCCGTCATCGACGCGCGGCAGATAGCGATTGAAAATCTCCCAGGCCGGCTGGCCATCGATCTCCTCGACGATCGGTCCTCTGGCGCGGGTCACCGTCCGCTCAAGTCCGATCGGTACACAGCCGTGGCTGACGGCGATCTCGGTCTCAAAATCGCCACTGATAAAGACTCCGGCGACGTGGTGTGTGGCCGTCTGTTGGCCGCGGAATTGAACGGTGGGATTTTCATTGGGAGTACCGGAACTGAGGATATTGGAGGCGCCGCCGCCGCTGATGACCACCGAGTCCGGCAGCCGCTCATCGAGCTTCTCCAGAAGTTCCCGGGAGTTGCTCGTCAGGCCCGGTGGAAAAATCAGCATCAATCCGCCGTCGGTCAGTCGCTCCTGGCCGACCTCGTCGACCACTGACCGGGCACAGGCCTCGAGATCGTCGGTGACACCGCCGGCCAAGAATGTGGTCACGTCAATGACCGGCGACGCCAGGGCCATGACGGCGACGACGTGGGTATCCTCGCTGGAGCCGTCGTCGGTGATGACACCTTCGACGGAGCACCCACTTAACGGAGTGTGCGCAAAGATCTCGGTGACTCCGCGCAACACCTCCGAATGGTCGTAGCCGGCCGCCGCAAAAACGAGGACCAGATCGGCGTCGGCACCACCGAGTTTGGAGGCGTTTCGGGCCGCTTGGCGTCCGGCTTCGATTCCCTCGAGGCGAAAACTTCTGGCTGTCACTGCTCGCGTCATAGCGTTGCTCTCTTTTGATCGTCGCCACAACACTTCCACCGGTCTACCGGCGCCTCCTGCACTCGCCACAGACTCTCACGGCGAGACCTTCTCGTATTCAACCTCAAGCTCACGGTTCAACACCTTGAACTCCTCGCTACGGCTGGAATGGCCGTGGTGAATCGATGTCGACGATCGCGGCGACAGACTGTTCTGTTGCCGCTCTCTTGGGCGTCGACAAGTCGGTTGTGTTGCGTGGTACGGACACTATGCATCGGAATGCCCCGAACGTCACCCGTATTCACGTCAACATTAGAACAGCGCAACCCACCCCATACTTCCCGTTGAGTTCATTTTTTTAATTCATATCGTGGCTCGACTCAGTGCCCGCGACGGACTGAGAAGCGGTCAAAAAAGTCTCCAGTCGACATTCGCCGGCTGATTTGTCCGGCTTCGTTGCGCGCTGGGAGCAACGCGACCGAGTGCCCTTGGGGTGCTCAAGCCTCGACTTATCCTACGGATAGGCCTACGCGTCCCGCTGCGCGGGAACCCAGCGCTTTGAAGCCAAACAAATCATCTCGCCGAGTCTCGGTCCGCTTTTTTTGACCACTTCTGATACCAACCCTCGAAGTCACTTAATTCGCAAAACCGGCGCTCTGTCATCGACTGCGGAATTAGCCGAACTCCAAAATCTCGAAGGCCACGGCCGATGGCGTTCTCCCACTGCGCGATGTCGCCGAGTCGAAGGGATTCTCGAACCAGGCGATTGGCACGACCGATGCGCATCGATTCGTAGCGCCGAAAGCCATCGGCGATACTGGCTTCATCGCTCAGGACCCGACCGAGTACCACGGCGTCCTCGATGGCCTGACTGCCGCCCTGCCCGAGATTGGGGGTCATGGGATGAGCGGCGTCTCCGAGAAGGGTGACACAGCCTTGTCCCCACTGTTCGATGGGCTCTCTGTCGTGGGTATCGGTGCGCAGAACTGACTCTTCGATGGTGTCATCGAGAAGCCGGTGGACATCGTCGTTCCAGTGCTGGAAGCGGCGTGCGACCTCATCGAGCATCTCATCGGCCGGTGGCTCGGCCTCCGGGGCGTTGTCGACAGCAAACCAGTAGACCTCATCATCCGAGATCGGCGTTGAACCAAAGCGCTTTCCGGGCCCCCAGTACTCGGTGGAATCGGCCTCGTCGGCCGGCATTTCGGCGATGCCGCGCCAGGTCGTGTAGCCGACATAGCGCGGTTGTTCCTCGCCAAAAAGCGCGCGACGCACCGCCGAATACAGCCCGTCGCAGCCGACGACACCGCCGAAGTGTTCCCGGCGTCCATCGTCGAATTCAATGGCCGCCCCGTCGTCGAGATGGTCGATATCGGTGACCCGAGCGCCGAAATAAAGGACATCCTCCAGCCCCCGTCCCAGCCGCTCCACGAGTCGCTGGCGGTGGATCGCCACGCCCGTGTGGCCGACCTGGCGGGCGATCTCGCGCATATCAAAGCCACTTAGCACCCGGCCTTTCCAGTGCTGAATCGTCCCCTTGCCGAGCGGGTAACCGGCCTCGGCGATGCGCTGTGCGCAATCGATGGACTCCAGGGCGACCATGGCATTGGCCTGCACCGTAATGCCGGCACCGGTGGCCCGAAGCTCCGGTGCCTGCTCAAAGACCTGGACGTCCCGTCCCGCCCGGCGCAGTGCGTGGGCCGTCGTCAGCCCCGCAATGCCGCCACCGACTACTGCAATGGGTGTACTGCTCATAACCAGTTGGGTTCTCGGATCGTGGAATCTCGAATCAGCGCCGATAAGAGCACGGCGGCGATTCGCGGTATTCAAAGCTCGCGTCAGATCGCATTACATCAAGGGCGCGCGCAGCCAGGCGACGGCGACAACGACCAGTAAAAAGAACAACCCCGCTCCGAAGGCCGCCCATTTTACGCGAATATGAATCATGGATGCTCTCCGTCGCCCAAAAGCTCACACAATGGCGAAGCGCTCCGAAAAAATCCGGCGTCCATCGATTCCCCGGTCGACGAGATACTCCTCGACGACATCCATCATCGGTCCCGGTCCACAGACGTAGTATTGGCGACGGCCGTCATCATTCCACAGCACCTCATCGAGCAGCCCGGCGGTGATCATACCGCGATGACCATCCCAGTCGTCGGGCGGCTCCTCCAGAACATGAACGACCTCCAGTGGGAGTTTACGGGCCATGTCATTGATTCGGTCAAAAAAGATGGCGTCGTCGACACTGCGATTGCCGTAGATAAGTTGAAACGGCGGCATGTCACCGCGGTCTCGAAGGGTTCGAAGCATACTCATCACCGGTGTGATCCCGACGCCGGCAGACAAGAATACGGCCCCATCGTCGGCGGTGGACTCATCGAGTGTAAAGGCTCCAAACGGTCCCTCCACAAAGGCCGATGTGCCAGATGGAATATCGCCGATGGTGGCCGTAAAATCGCCCAATTCCTTGATCGTAAACTCGATGCCATCGGGACATTCGGCGCTGGAGGCAACGGTAAACGGATGTTGCTGCAGCGTAAACGGCGTCGGACCGACGGTCAGCCAGCAAAATTGGCCGGCCTCAAAATCGAGTCCGTCGTGCTCCTCCGGACGCAGACGAACGGTCCAGCTCGAGCCCTTTTCCGGTCGCACATCGTCGACGACCCAGGGGCGCTTTGAGAGCAACCAGGGGCGAATGAGGCGTCCGTAGATCAACAGCGCCAGCGCGCCACCTGTAAAACCAATCCAGACCAATTGCTTCCAGAGCGTATCGACGTAGTAGCCGACCATCAACACATGACCCAGCCCGATCAACACGATCAGAAAGGCCAGACCGCCGTGCGCGGCGCGCCACCACTCGTAGGGGATTCCAAAGGACTGGCGCCACAGGGTCGTCGCCGCAATCGCCAGCACCGAAATCGACACCACCGTCAGAGCCACCGCCCGCGGTGCATTGACCGTCGGATCGAAAAATACGGCATAGGCCGGCTCGGCGGCAATCAGGACCACCGGATGAGCAATAATGAACCCAATGGCCACCATCCCCGCCTGCCGGTGAAATTGGAGCATATTGTCGAGTCCCATGCCCGAGGCAAAGGACTCGAATCGGCCGGTCAACACGAATTGAAGCCCCATCATCGCCAGACCGACAAAGCCCAGACCGACGCCCAACTCGACCCAGAAACTCCGGGCCGGCGGCGCCGTTCCCACAAAGACCACGGCCAGTGGCAACAGCGCCAGAATACTGTACAGCGCCAGCCAGCCCAGCGCCTGTGCATAGGTGTACTTCATCGACAATAGCTCATTCTATGCAATCGATGGACCAAACTGGGGCGCTCCCATCGAAATTGGGTACTTCAACTAATTTTGACAACACTCCGGGCACCGGTCGTCTCGCGCCCCACGGTCTCCCGTCGGCACTCGTCGGGACTGGGTCCGGGTTTTCCGCCTTTCAAAAGCACCACGAAATCTTCTCGGCCGGTGACCCAACAGCTTCATCCGGTGCCCAACTACCTCAGCTGCCCGCCGGTCGCCGTCCAGCCATGCTTCACCACCGTCCATTTTTCATAACATGCCGATTCCATCCAGCAGATGGTACACTGCAAGCACTTCGATGACAGCGATGGCTCCAATGAACTTGGCTCCGACATCATCGGCGCCCCTGATCTTCTGAATCGCGGCGTAGAGCCCGAAAAGCCCGCCGACAGCTCCGCCGGCCATCGAAGTATAGATCAAATCATTGACTCGGAAGGTGAGCACAAACGGAAGGAGCACCAACACCAACCCTACCTGGCCCGATGGAGAGAGCCCGATGGCATCTTCGAGCGTACTCATCACCCCGCCGCCTCCGGTGTCGATCTCGAGTTCACAATTCTGACATATTTGCCCCTAGGCGGAGTGGACTGCTTCCGACGCCGAGATTGTGTTACCGCAACTACTACACTCAACATTTTGTACTTCTGTCATCACTCTCTCCTCGCCTCGAATTGTATGAACGTGAGCCGAAGCGGACGGTAGCAGGATGCAACGTGAAGGGACAACGGGCAAGCAGCACCGCCGAGAGCCCCGGCGTAGTTTCGAAGGCCAGCATGAGTACAGCCCTGAGGAAATTTCGCTATCGGAGACACAGCGTTGCGCTCCCGGATTCGTCGGCGTCAAAAAATGGATGACGACATCGCCGAATTCGGCTCTGTTCGGCCCCTCCGGCCTACGCCCCGTCCTGCGTTGGGGCGACTTGCTTAGTTTGTCGGGACATGACGCGCCTTTCGGCGGCTGTCTCGGGATGTATTCCGTCGAGTCGAGACTGCGTTGCTTCAACCCTGTGTTGCCGACCCGGTCTGGGTCGTCGTCTCATATTGTGACCCCTGTGAAGGGGCGGGTTTTTTAGCGCCCATGCTCCAATGCGACAGTTGGCGACATGAGGTTGCTGGAGACGCCCCTCCGAGCGTCGGCTGAACAGCGCCGACGCCCACCTCCTTTATGCTCTTATGAGTGCCGCGCCGCGGTGGAGGAGCAGGGTGTTGTCGACTCCTTTCGTTGGTGACGGAGCCGTCCCCGGCTTCGGTTGTTTCGTCGTCTTATCGCATTCTCCCGGAACAACTCGCCGCACGACTGACACTACCGAGGACGAGGACGCCCTCGTCTCCATCCCAATCCGTTTCGAGTGGCGGCGGGCTCATGTCCGAATCAGTGTTGCTCCTCTATGCCCGTATGGGTGCCAATTGAGACGTCCACTCGCCGATGGCGAGTCCGGCTCCGGGGACAGGAGACTTTTTTGACCGTTTCTCAGTTGACGTGACAGCCTGCTATTGGTCAAGTCGACGTCACATCGATCCGATCTCCGTTTTTTGCCGTCCGGGTTCCACGCCGATTGCCGCTTGAATATTATCGATGAGCACCTGCGATCTGACCATTGAATTCGACCAACCGCATCAGTGTTACGCTCCCGGTGACATCGTCAGCGGCTACGTCGAGGTAGACGTCGACGAACCCGTGCAATGCCAGGAGCTACAGATATCATGTCAGTGGCGGGCCGTCGCCGACGGGATCTGCGACGAGGGCTCACGACAGGCGTCCACGCTCTTTTCGGGCCCCTGGTCCCCCGGTAAAAACCGACAGTATCCATTTGAATTTCAACTCCCCGACGGTCCCTGTAGCTACGCCGGCCATCGGCTGGACGTCGACTGGTTTGTGCAGGCTCGCGCCGAGTACTCCGAGGGAGAGTCAGCGAATACGGAGCGTATATTTGACGTCGCCCCTCGCCCGCTGACGGCCGAACAGAGCTATTGCACCGGTGATCCGGCCTCCGGAGGTCATCAAACAGCCGGCGATCGCGAATACAAAACGACGACGCAATCGGGATGTCTGACCACCTTTTGGTTACTGACAGGCGTGCTGTGCGCGATGCTCCTGCTCGTTGCCATCTCCGGCGCATCCACGGAAAGCCCGATATCGCTACTGTTGATTGCGGTCCCGGTGGCGTTGCTCGCTGTCATCGGCCGAGGTTTCTACACGACAATTCTTCGAAATAAGATCGCCGAGATGCAGCTGGGCAAGCGGTTATTCGCCGATATTGAGACCGCGGCAGTTCACGCCGGCGACGCGCTCGCCGTCACCGTCGATATCCCGGAAGAATCGACGGTCCACATCAACGAAATCACGGTGGCACTCAAAGCTCGAGAATGGGTGCGCGAGCCAACGGACACCGACGGCGAATCGCAGAGTATTGAGATCTTCGACCGCCAGTGGGTTCTCCCCGACAGCCTGGATCGGTATCTGGCCAAAGGCCAGGCTGCACAGCTTGGAATCGACGTCGACATCCCCGCCGACACAGCGCCTTCGTTTTCGTGCCACGACGCCGCCATTCGGTGGTCGGTAGCGGTCTATATCGACATCGAAGACTGGCCCAACTGGAGCGAGGAGATACCGGTCGATATTCTCCTTCCACAGCGCTCGGATTCGACATCTGAAAATAGTTCACCTCCGGACTCCCGAGCCAGTGCTCGAGCCGCCCAGAGGTGATCGCCCGAAATCGGGTTGCCGGTCGTTATTGAGGCGAGACGCGATACAGAGCGGCCTCTTCCTCATCATTGAGCACCCAGATATCGCCCTCCGGGCCCTGTCGGAGGTCGCGGATTCGACCGATTTCTTGAAGAAGTAACTCCTCTTGATGCAACATCTCGTATTCACCGTCGCCCAGGACCTCCTGATCTTCGACGACGACCCGGCGGATGCGCTCGGCGCGCAGTCCACCGGCCAACAGATTACCATTCCAGTTTTGGAAGCGATCGGTGGTCACCAATGCGAGGCCGGAAGGTGCCATCGTCGGTGTAAACTCATGGAATGGGTCTTCGACCCCCTCCATACTGCGGGCTTCGAAGTCGGGGAACGGTCCCTGATCGGAGTAATTTAGCCCCTGTGTTACTTCCGGCCAGCCGTAGTTGTTGCCGGCCTCCAGACGGTGAATTAAATCGCCGCCTCGAGGGCCGTGCTCGGTGGCCCAGATATTGCCGCTATCATCATCGACGACAATTCCCTGAATATTGCGATTGCCCCAGGTGAAGATCTCGTCCAGGACGTCGTCGTCGTCGACAAAGGGATTGTCATCGGGCACCGAGCCGTCGTCCTCGATGCGAACGACAGTGCCGGCGTGATCGTCGACATCCTGAGCGCGGGGCGGTTCGCTACCGCGATCGCCAACGGTCACAAGCAGGGTCCCATCGTTCATCCAGGCCAACCGCGAGCCGTAGTGACGGCCCGGTGATGAATAGCGATTCTGCACAAAGACATCCTCGAAGTCCGTCAACTCCATGTCGTCTTCGTCCAATTCCGCGCGGGCCACCGCTGTCGCCGTGTCATTGCCCTCATCGCCGGACTTGGAGTACGTCAGGTAGATCCAGCGATTGTCATCGAAATCTGGATGGACGACCACATCCAACAGACCACCCTGATTCTGAACGCTGACCTCCGGGATCCCGTCGATCTCAGTGGGCTCTCCATCGTCGACCAGATAGAGCTGGCCGGGCCGCTCGGTCACCAGTTGCCGGTCATCATCGAGGACCGCCACCGCCCAGGGATGCTCGAAAGGTCCGGCCACCTCTTGGAGCTCGATGTCCTGGTATTCCGTATCCAGAACTCGATTGTCATCGGAATTGGAATTCGAATTATCATTGCCGTTGTCGTCGTCGACGACGGCATCGTCGGCGTCATCGCCGACGTCCACATCGGGATCATCACAGGCGACGCCAAGCAACAGTGCAGCGACGCAAGTACCGACAATGACACGAGAAAATTCGGAATAACCATCAACGGCACACATCATGCCAGACTCCCTTTTGGTTCATTCTATGTTCGAATTTCAAGCCAACGGACGGGGGACGATACAACGCTCATTTCGCTCCGCCGTCACTCCAGTACCATGTGCAATTCACAACCCTCTTCGGTGGCGCGCCACCCCGGCGGTATAAGCCAGACCCGGCCGTCGTCCTGGAGGTGACTGGCCAGACGGCCCTGCATCATTTCGTTATCCGGATCAAATTCCCAGCGCACACCGTCGGGCACTTCACTTTCGCCGAAGACGTCGGAACCACGGGCCATATTGACCAGGGTGCGCTTGGACGGAAGCTCCAGCCGATACACAAAGCTGTCCTCCGGGTAGGTGTGAACCGCCGGGCGATGCATCAACATCTCCATCGCCCCGAATCGGACATGGACTCGAATGGCCGGGCTGTAAAACTGTGTCACCCCGATCTGGCTACGCGCCCCATAGACTGCCAGAGCCAACGCCTTGGTCCGGGTCGCAATACCGTGGCCGACGAGTTGACTGTGCAGTGAAAATCCGCTGACACAGCTCTTTTCGACGGTGGGGCATCCGCAGTACTCGGAGACCGGCACATAGCCCTGGTAGTCGTCGTCGACATCGAGCTTACTCAAGACCTCATCCGGGGTCTCTCCGACGGGCAGCATGAAACCGACGATCGCCGACGGCAAAATCGCACAGTCCAACATCACCCACCGGGGCATACCCATTGACTCCCGGCCTCCAAAGGCGTCCTGATTGGAGCGGTTGATCAATTCGCAAAACTCCGCATTGGCACTGTCGTCAAAGTACAGCGTCTCCAACTCCTGGCCGATATCGACGTCCAGATCCAGGTAGGCCATATTGCGCTTGGGCGTCAGCACATAGGGCACGAGTTGGTCTTCCAGTTGCTCCTGTTTCATCGATGCGATCCCGGTACGAATTGGATTTCCGGACAAGACAGCGCGGTGTGACTGTCAGCACCCTAGAGGTTTGAGCGCAGACCGACAACGGCGGCAACGGCGATGGCTATACCGCGGCCGGTTTGGCCGCCCGCCCCAGGCGCTGCCAGATCTCGTGGCGAAGGTGTTGGAGCTGACGGGCGAACTCGGGGCGCTCTTCTTCGGTCAAGGGTATTAATTGGTCGAATGCCGCGGCAATGGACTCTTCGGCGAGCGCCAGATCGGGGACGTCTTCCAGAATTTTTTCGATCACCAGGTAAGCCTCTCCGTCGGCCCCGGTCTCTTTGAGCGCCAGGGCATAGAAGGCGCGAGCGCAGGCGATGAGGCGTCGCTCGCCGATTCGATCGTAGTGCTGGACAGTCTCCGTCAGCTTCTGGAGCGCCGTGCCGGGTTTGCCGGCGGCGAGGTGGAGACGGCCGACGAGCATGCGCGCCTCGGTCAACCCGGCGACATCGCCGATGGCTCGAAAGGTATCGCGCGCCTCGAGTACCAACGTCTGGGTCTCCTTGAGTCGACCGACGCTAAAGGCCAGCGACGCCAACGCCAGATTGCACCGGGCGATGCCCCGGCGGTCGTAAAATTGTTCGTACGTCTCGTGAGCCTGGCGAAGATGGCGGGCCGCAGTCTTGAAGTCGCCGCGCGAAAACGCCAGATGACCGAGCATCAAATGACAGTCGGCGCCGTCGTGTTTCTGGCCCAGTTCCCGGTTGTACTCCAGGGCTTTTTCGGCGCGTTCAGCGGCCTTGTTGGGCTGGCCGACTTCGCGCAAAAAGCGGGCCGACCACCACAGGCCGGCGGCCTGGATATTGCGCTCGCCGATGCTCTCCTCGAGAATCGCCACCCGGCGAAAATGGACCTCCGCATTGCGGTCGTCGCCCAGCCGCCAGTAGGTATCGCCGAGGACCCGAAGCAGGCGGGCCTCGAGGGTGCGGTCCTGAATTGTTTCGGCGCGCTCCAGGCCGTCGTTGAGCATCCGTCGGGCGTCTTTGTACAGCCCCCGTCCGTGGGCGACACGGCCGAGCCCAAAGAGGCTGTAGGTATCGACAATTTGCAGTGTGGTGCGCAATTCGTCGTCGCCCACGGTCTGCCAGATATCTTTGACCTGGCGACGAGCCTCCTGAAACCAGGTCGACGCATCCTTGAGATCGCCCTGGCGGCGGTCGATCTCACCGAGCCCCCAGCGCGCCCACAGAGCCACGCCGTGGTTGCTGTCGTCGAGCAGCCGCCGGTAGTGATCGCGGGCGGTGTCATACTCGCCGACGCGCCGCTCGAGGTGAGCGACCTCCAGGCGAACTTCCTGTCCGGAGAGAACGCCGGAGATCCCGTCGAGGACCGAGCTGTCGACGGAGACCTGATTGTCATCGGCCAACTGTCGAGCGTCGCGATACAACTGCATCGCCTCGCCGAGTTGGGCGCGCTCGACGGCATGGCGCGCCGCTTTGACGGTATAGGCGTAGACCCCCGAGGGCTCGCGGGCCTGGCGGTAATGCTCCACGAATTCCAGGGCGTGTTCCCGGTAGCGCTCTCCGTAGTGGACCTTTTTGGCCTCGGCGGCGATACGGTGGAGCGGGCGCTTCGACCGGCGGCCCTCCATCTCCTGGAGCAGAACATCGCGCATAACGTCGTGGGTAAACTCCAGTACGTCGCGGCCTCCAGCGCCGACCTCGCGAAAATAACCGTCTTCGACCAACTGCTCGAGGACATCGTCCAGTTCGTCAACCCAGGGCTGGTTGTCTTCTTGTTCGACGAATTCGCGCAGCAACTCGTAGTCGAATCGATTGCCCACAATCGCCGCGCGGTCCAAAATCGCGCGCACCGCCTCTGCATCGTCGCTTCCGTCGGTCAATCGCGTCAGCCGATAGCGCATCAAGTCCGCGGTCTCATCGGGAAGCTCGGACTGAATGTCGATGCCGTCGGCCAGCGACCAGCCGCCGTCGATCCATTCGAGCTTTCCACCGTCTTGCAGGTAGCCCAGAATCTGGGTGACGTGCAGCGGGTTGCCAGAGGCCCGCGAGGCAATCTGAGCGGCCAATTCATCGTTGACCGGCGCCAATTTGAGCACCAGCGACTTCGCCTCCTGCGCATCGAGGTGCGACAGTTGAAGTCGCACCACATTTTCCGGCCCCAATCGCTCCAGTCGCTCGATGGCGTAGCGCATCTCCGGATCTCGCTCGACTTCCTCGGCGCGCACGGTGCCGATGATGACCAACGGCATCGGCTCCAGATGCATGCCCACCGCCAGATGCTGGAAAAAGGCCAGCGCCTCTTCGCCGGCGTGGTGCAGATCCTCAAAGACGAGCATCCAGGGTTTTTGCTCGCCGGCACAGCGCAGAACATGTTCGATCATCGCGAAGACCCGCTCCTGGACGGAGACACCGCTCTTGGATGACTCCTCCTCGAAGATCGCCACATCTCCGCCGGGGGTCATCAATTGCAGGCACAGCTCGGCTTCTTCGCTCGAAAAGCCCCACTCCGAGAGTTGTTCGGCCAGATATTCGGCCAGGTCGTCGGGATCGACCTGATCGGTATTGAGGATCGTCGCCAACACATCGCGGACCCCCGAAAACCCGCTTCCACCGCGAGAAAATGTCCCGTCACCGACGCGCATGATCCCGGCTTCCTCGATGCGCACCCGGATCCACTCCACCAGGCGACTTTTGCCGATCCCGGCTTCGCCTTCGAGAAAGGCGATGGCGCCCTGGTCGGAGTTGACCGCTTTGCGGACCATTCGCTCCAGCGTACGCCGCTCCCGGCTTCGACCGACCAATGGAGCTCGAGGCGCTCCTCCGGGGCCAAATTGCGAGACATCGCCGCGCATCATATTGGACGGCGGAATCGTCTGACCTCCGCGGCCGCCGAGAAACCCGGGGCGCGACAGATGGCCCGGGGCGCTCATATTGCGAGGATCGCCGCCGGGGGGGCTGGCCGGACCGGGACCGGTCGTCGTCCAGGGGGCAAAGCTGAATTGATTGAGAATCTGCTGGAGGACCTGGCGGACGTCGGCGGCCGACTCGTAGCGCTGCGACGGGTCTTTGGCCAACAGCCGATAGATGCAGCGCTCGAGTTCCGAGGGCAAATCGCCGTTGCGGGGGGTGATCCGCGGGATCTCCTGGTGGAGATGCCCCTCCATGATCTCGCTTGGATCGTCGCCCGGATAGGGGGGGCGGCCGGTGATGATTTCGAATAAGATCACGCCTAACGCATACAGGTCGACGCCGGGTTCGACGGGCTTGCGCCGAAATAACTCCGGAGCCATATACCGGGGAGTGCCGAGGATGACGCGCTTTTGCTCGTCGTCGTCTTCGTCGTCGGTGGCGCCCTCGTCGACGCCGGGGGCTCCGTCCAGATCGAGCCCGTCGGTATGAGTGGCCGCCAGTCCAAAATCGACGAGCTTGATGATCTCTCGGTCGGCGTCGTCGGTGGACAATAAAATATTGGACGGCTTCAAATCGCGGTGGATGATCCCGCGGGCGTGGGCCGCACTGAGGGCACTGAGGATCTGATCGGTGACCGTCACCAGGCGCAACACATCGAGGGAATCGTGCTTGAGCTCGATGAGACTGGAGCCGTCGACGAGCTCCATGGCCAGCCACAACGTCTGGTCGTCGTTGTCGGTGCCGAAATCAAAGACGCTGGCAATATGCGGGTGATTGAGTCGGGCGACAGCCCGGGCCTCTCGGCCAAAGCGCCGGCGTGCCCGGGCTGTAAACGCCACATCGGAGTGCAGCACCTTGAGGGCCACCTCGCGATCGAGCGAGGTCTGACGAGCCCGGTAGACCGCGCCCATGCCTCCAGAGCCGATCTCTTCGGCGACGACGAAGCGCCCCGCAACCGTTGTACCCTCAGAAAGTGTAGCCATCGAGCTCTTCGACTGTCAGTTAGAAAACCGCAACTGCTGTGGCAGGTTAGCGTGTTTGAACTCTCTTTGCATCACTCCAGATCGCGACCACAGAATAGATCTGGTCAGTGGCGAGACAAGCCGGCGAAAACGATCGCCGGCCGGTCCCCAACGCCCGGCGCCGGTGCCCAGATATCGATTCGAGGGCGATACCGCCACTTATTGTACGATGCCACCAGCCTCCGGGCTCTCGGGGTCGCGCAGTACATACACCTTATCCTGCTCCCGATCGACGACCCAACCCGGAAATAGGCTGTCGAGCTCTGAGGAGAGGCCCGCTTCGATTTCTTCGCCGAAGTCATCGGCCAATTCTTCGGGCCAGTCGATGCTGTAGACAACGAATTGCTGGGACCTGTCGGGGTCGACGCCACCTCCGTGGACGCCGGCGAGCAACATATTCATGAAGCGATCCTCGTCGGGATCGGATTCGAAGTGAACGGCGCCCTGCTCGGTTTCGACCTGTTCGAGAAGAGCAAAGCCGATGTCGAGGTCCAGCTCATAGCTCGATCGATACGTCATCAACACACCTCCTGGATGTGAGTGTCATCGCCATCCTCAAGGCTCGCGCACCTATGCAAAGGGGACGAGCCGGGACGGCCGAGTTCAGTGTTTTCGACGCCGCATCGAAAAGCGCGGTGACCGCTACTTCGTCGGCAGTCATCGGCGAATGGCACCGACAGGGCCGATGGTTATCGGGCTGCTGCCGACCGCTTTTCAGTCGTCCCGGGCCTGCCGCAGTGACAGAATATCGCGGCGAGGATCGGCGCGCTCAACCTCCACACGCACCTCGTGACCGACCGGGACCTTGTTGCGCAGCGTGCACTTCGATTTATAAGCACAATCGGTCAGGAAAACAGAAACCCGGCTGCCCTGGTCGTCGTAGTGATCGATGACGATCCCGTCGAGTGGCTCGTCTTGTTGGTCCAGATAATACAGTAACCAGTAGCGCTCGGAGGCCCGAGTCGCCGACGACGCCGACGACATCGCCCGCTCCACACTTCCGAGCACCTCCAGGATACCGTCCTGGTCGTAGGGAAGCGGCTCGTCGAGAATCGCCGCCTTGACCTGGCGCTGACAGACGAGGTCGATGTAGCGGCGGATCGGACTCGAGGCCTGGGCGTAGGTATTGAGCCCCAGCCCGAAGTGCCGGCCCGGCTGACTTGTGGTTTCACCGCGATTCATCCGATAGATCTGGGCGAAGGTCCGGGCGACGCCTTCGGGGATGGCCTCGATGTCGTCGTCCACAAGTGGCTGTTCGGGCGGCGGCTGGGTCCGAAAGATGGCGGGGATTTCGCGGCGCGCACAGAATTTGCCGACCATCTCGTTGTTGAGCACCATCAACTCGCTAACCAGGGCCCGCGAGCGGGTCTCGGTTTCGACGGATTCGACCTCGACTTCCGGCGGCTCGCTGTCGGCGTCGACCTCCATTTCCATGTCGGGCAGATCGAAATAGGCGCCGCCGTCCTCGGTGCGCCGGTTGTGGCACTCATCGGCGACGTGCTCCAGGCGGGCGACCAGGTCCGGGAAGCGCCCCGATTCTTCGCCGTCGAGCATAGCGTCGACTTCGTCGTAACTGAGCCGTCGGTCAACTTCGATGGTCGACAGGATGATATCGGAGTCGACGATCTCCAGCGACGCATCAAAGGTGACCAGTGCCGTCAGTGCCGGTCTCTGTTGGCCCGGCAGAAGACTCATCTTTTCTTCGCTCAACTGGCGCGGAAACATCGGGACACTGCCCGTCGGAAGATACACCGAGGTCCCGCGTTTTTCGGCCTCCCGGTCCAGCGCTCCGTCGCGCTCGATAAGGGCTGACGGGTCGGTGATGTGGATCGCCAGTTCGAAACCGCCGTCGATGGTGGGCCGACAGGAGAGCGCATCATCGAGGTCGCGCGACTGAGGCGCATCGATGGTCACCGTTGTCCAATCCGTCATGTCCCGGCGATACGGCTCCGGCTCCCAGGGCTCATCGACGACCTCTTTGGCGCGCTCGACGATGTCGTCGGGCATCTCGGGATCGATATTGTAGCGGTGCATCGCCAGGTTGTAGTGTTCGTCCCAGATGCCGAGTTCGACCATCAAGTGGAAGGCTTTGAGTTCACTGGAACCGGGCAGCGCGGCGTCGATGTGGTCACAGAGATCGTCGAGCCAGTCTTTGGCCTCGCCGCTTCGAAAAAAGTCGTCGCCTTCGGCGGCGTAGTCCTGCAACAAATACAACGCGTTTCGCAGCGCGTCGTCGCTGTTGATGACCTCGTCGGCCCGCGGTTTGCGCTCCTCTTTTGGCAGCTCCAATATCTCGCCGATCGACTCCAGCACCCGATTTCGTTCCCGTTGCTTGGCGAGCTCTGCTTCGCGCTGTTCGCGAAGATTGGCGACCTTGCCGTCGGGACGCGGCTCGTAGGTGTAGCCGCGCTTATTTTTGAAATAGACCGGATTGTCGCGCAGGGCTCGAATCACAGCCAACACCGTCTCGGCGCTGTCGTCGGCAAACATCACTTCTGCGAGTTCGGCGGCCTCCAGCACCTGTGCATCGTCGCGCACAAACTCCCAGAGCATCTCCAGATCGACGTCGGCGCGCCGCTGGGCAATCGTCGACTCCAACTCCTGGAGTTTCGTGGAAGCCCGTTCTGGATTGCCCACAGACCCGGAGCCGAGTTCAAAACTGATATCGTCGCGCTCGGTGCGCATCTCGGCGCCGTCGGCGGCCAGAATCGCCAATTTCTTCTTTCCAATCGTGTCGGTCACAATGGCGATGCGATACTGATCGCCATCGTCGAATTCGATGATGGAGCCGATCTCGGGTTCGAAGTCCATAAATTCTCGGGGAGTCAAGTACGGATTGGGAGCGTCGAAGACAGTCCTCGGATACAGCGTAAAATGGGACGCACGACGAGAAAATCAATACAAAAATCCCGGGACCGACCATCGGCCCCGGGATTTCGGGTCGTTGGACGCGGGTTGTGGGCGGCGATCAGCCGGCGGAAATCGTCTCCAGATCGCTGTCGACTTCCAGGTTGGCGTCGGTCTTGTCACGCACCTCATCGACGTCGACGCCTTCGGCAATTTCGCGCAAAATCAGGTGATTGTCGCCGACATCGAAGACGCCGAGGTCGGTGATGATGCGGTCTACCACATCGACTCCGGTCAACGGCAGCGAACACTCCTGTTTGAGCTTCGACTTGCCCTTGATGGTGTGAGACATCAACACGATGCACTTGCGGGCGCCGGCGACCAGATCCATGGCGCCGCCCATGCCCTTGACCATTTTTCCGGGGATCTTCCAGTTGGCGATATCGCCATTCTGGCTGACCTGCAGTGCCCCGAGAATCGACACGTCGATATGGCCGCCGCGGATCATCCCAAAACTGGTGGCGCTGTCGAAGAAGACCGAGCCCGGCCGGGTGGTCACCGTCTCTTTGCCAGCATTGATCAGATCCGGGTCCTCTTCGCCCTCGTAGGGATAGGGCCCGATGCCGAGCAGACCGTTCTCGCTCTGCAACACGACTTCGATGCCGTCGGGAATGTAGTTGGCGACCAGGGTCGGAATACCGATGCCGAGATTGACATAGGCGCCGTCTTCGAGTTCTTGACTGGCGCGCTGGGCGAGTTGTTCACGTTCAAGCGTCATGGGGATCCTCGCTCACATAGGATGCGGAAATTCAAATCATGGACTGCGTAGAAGGCCATCAGCAGAGATCAGTCGTCTTTGGGTCGCGTGGTCCGACGCTCGATCCATTTTTCGTAGTGTTCGCCCTCCAGGATGCGCTGGACGTAGACACCGGGAGTGTGAATTTCATTGGGGTCGATTTCGCCGGGTTCGACCAGCTCTTCGACCTCGGCAATGGTGACATCGGCAGCCATGGCCATGATGGGATTGAAGTTTCGCGCCGTGGCATTAAAGACCAGATTGCCGTGGGTATCGCCTTTCTGGGCTTTGACGATCGCCACATCGGCCTTCAGCGCCTCTTCGAGTACACAGTGCGTACCGTCGAATTCACGGGTCTCCTTGCCTTCGGCGACCTCCGTGCCGTAGCCGGTGGGCGTAAAAAAGGCGGGAATGCCGGCGCCGGCGGCCCGGATCCGCTCCGCGAGCGTGCCCTGGGGATTGAGCTCCACATCGAGTTCGCCGCTCAGAAACTGCTGTTCGAAGTTTTTATTTTCGCCGACATAGCTCGAGATCATCTTGTCGATCTGGCGGTTTTGCAACAAAACCCCCAGCCCGTATTCGTCAGTGCCGCAGTTATTGGAGATCACCGTCAGGCCATCGATGCCCTTGTCGGCGATCGCCAAAATCAGGTTCTCGGGGTTTCCGCACAACCCGAAACCACCACTCATGACTGTCATGCCATCTTCCACATCGAAGATGGCGTCGTTGGCCGTCTCATAGACTTTATCCATCAATCAGCTCCTTTGTCGGCACGATGAAGGGGGTGTCCTACAGATGCATCACCACAACTAAGCAGGCACTAAGGTAGGCGATTTCGCGCGAAGTTCAACGGCCGACTGTCGACGTATCGACTCCCCCCGTTTCTGGGAGTCACGGAATCGCCGGCGACCTGTTAAAATTGTCCGCCGAATCCAATGCCGGCAAAGAGATAGGGATGGAGGCCGGCTTCCAGTTTCAGGACGCCATGATCGGCGATATTGAAGCGCAGACCGCTCGTCAGATTGATGACGGGAATCACGGGGGGGATACTGTCTTCCACATCCGGATTTTCACCGTCGATGGCGTCGTCGCGAGCCCCCTGTCGCGGGTCGCCATCGACAAAGCAGTCGTCGGACGCAAATTGCTCGCCGCCCATCTGGCTTTCACAGCTTCCCTGAGAGTCGTAGCGCACCACATCACCGGCGATGAATCCAGGGCCGACTCCCCCGCCGACAAAGGGAGTCAGCCAGGGCTGGACATCCCAGAACCAGTACGCCGAAAACACCACCGAATACACCTGCAGATCGATCGTGGTGTAATCCGCAGATTGCGCCACCTCGCCCTCTTCCATCCAGAAGCCCTCGGGCATCGATAAATCGGCGTAATCGAAAGCGACGCCGAGCTCAAAATCATTGCCTCGACGCCAGACGAATTCGCCGCCATAGCTGAAGTTGCGCTGTCCCTCCGACCAATGCGAGGCGTGTTCGTCAAAGAAGATCCCCAGAAGTGCGTCCGGGACCCGCACGGCGCGGACCCGGCCGGTGAACATAAACTCGTTGGGATTGAGTTCTTCCTCAAACCGGACTTCATCGCTGACGTCGCCATGCTGGGCAGATGCCACCGACGGGATCGCCAACAGAGTAAAGGCGAGGACAATCAACAGAGATCGGACAGCCATCGGATGCTCCTCGAAGCCCGCACAAAAAGCGGACCAAAAACAGTGGTCTCGTCGACGCTTCAATTGCTCAAAAACACGTCTACCGCGGCAGTATAGACGCTGGTGCTCAATCTTCACAAGCCACCTATACGGCCCTCAGATCAGCTAAAACCATTGGCCACGGCCGCTGAGTGGCGGCATCTTCCGGTCACTCCTCACTTGAAGTAGCGCTGCTGCGTCTGCACTCGGATCGCCTCCAAATCGGCTCGCCATCACCTCGCCGGTAGCTGCGTTTCAGTCACATTTCGTCCCCTGGAGTTCGACGAGCCCCCAGTGGTGAATATTCGATTTTTCTGCCGATTTGTGCCCGCCAGGGGCGAACTCCTTGCTCGCGAACCCCGAAAGGATACCGCCAAGAACGCGACAATCCGAGCCGCTGGCCGGAATACGGCCGCGACTCGGATCGTCGTTCAAGCTGAAATAACATCACTCCTATTCAGGGGGTCAATCCCTGAGCCTGGCCAGCGTTATCCTGGCCCCAGCACTCGACATTGCCGTCGGTGGCGTCGATGGCGCAGGCGTGTCCGCCGCCGGCGCTGACTGCGGTGTATTCGCCGTCAGGGGTGTCACCGACTTGATCGAAGTCGTCGATGCCCCAGCAGTGGAGTTCATCATCACTGAGGGAAACGGCGCAACTGAAATCCGTTCCAGCGCTGACCGTCGCGAAGTTTCCATCTGGAGCGTCGGACTGGCCGTCATCGTCTTGACCCCAGCAAAACAACTCGTCAGCGGTGCCGACCCCACAGGTATGCCAGATTCCCGCCGATACCTGAGCGAAATCTTCGTCGGGATGGCCACTGGCCTTGCCTTCGTCGTCATCCCCCCAGCATTCAATGGTTTCATCGATACCGATAGCGCAGCTGTGGGAACCTCCGGCGGCGATCTCCATGAAATCACCGCTGGGTGCATCAATGCGATCGTCGACCAAGTCGAAGCCCCAGCAAATGGCCTGATCGTCGACGGTTAGAGCGCAGGTGTAGAATTGTCCGGCACTGACCATTTCGTATTGCTCGTCCGGCACATCGGAGACCTGGCCAAATCCGTCATCGCCCCAGCAGGTCAATGTATTTTCCTGGTCGATGGCACAGCTGTGGGAACTACCGGCGCTGACATCGATAAATTCACCGTCCGGCGCATCGGTGCGGCCGTCATCGGAGTTACCCCAGCATTCGATCTGATCGTCGCTGTCGAGCGCGCAATTGTGTTCGCCGCCCGAGGAGACTTCGACATACGTCGTCGGCGGCGGATCGTCACCATTATCGTCGTTGTTCTCGTCGTTGTTCTCGTCGTTGTCTTCGTCGTTGTTCTCGTCGTTGTTCTCGTCGTTGTTCTCGTCGTTGTTCTCGTCGTTGGTTTCGTCGTTGGTTTCGTCGTTGGTTTCGTCGTTGGTTTCGTCGTTGTTCTCGTCGTTGGTTTCGTCGTTGTCTTCGTCGTTGTTCTCGTCGTTGTCTTCGTCGTTGTCTTCTGGCACGCATTCACCACCAGAAGTGCACTCCTCTCCGGTCGCGCAGTCTTCATCGACCTCGCAGCCTTCACCGTCGGCATCGCCGCATGCCGCGACGGCCAGCCCAAGGGTCAATACCAGGGCCAGAAGCCCGACAAGACAACCACCACTTCTTTGAATACTCATAACTTCACCTTTGTGACGTACTCTACCAAACGAAAATCCCGGTCATGCGCAATTACATTCCTCACGCCATGACACGGAACACTACTCTGTTAGCAACGAATCCAACGGTTTACCCCGTTGAGCTCGAAAGTCAATGAAACACCGGACTATCGGTGTCGAACCGTCTCTAGCACAGCGATGTTGAAATTGAAAACCATTATCAACGCCGCTCGAACGAACACCACAGGACGAACTAGTTCTGCCCGCCGGAAGTACCCGGGTACTCTCGGCGAGGACTGGGCGGCGAGGGCAAGGGGCGGTGACGAAACGATGCCTGAGGTGATGTCGAGCGAATCCCAACGTAGATCCAGCACGGTCTCGATGCACCAGATGCACCGTCTGCGACTGCCCGAGGCGTAGTAGTGAGCAAATTCTGTCACACAATAGGCTGACTGTCCGGCGGCTGAACACCGCCGGGGCCGCAGTTGTCGCGACGTGCGGTGGTATGTTCTCAAAGTTTGCTCCCCAGCGGCACGAGGCCGGCTGGGGCCGCCGTCGACCGCAAGACCCCTCCGGTTTCATGCCGGTGGTGAATGAGTTTGGTGACATAGCTCCTGTTGGGGCCGCCGTCGACCGCAAGACCCCACCGGTTTCGTGCCGGTGGTGAATGTGTTTGATGACATAGCGCCGGCTGGGGCCGCCGTCGACCGCAAGACCCCACCGGTTTTATGCCGATGGTGAATGAGTTTGATGACATAGCGCCGGTTGGGGCCGTCGATTACTCAATGGGGGTCGGCGACGTTCGCATCGTCGTGGAACCATCGCCGAGTTGCCCCTCGTCATTTCGCCCCCAGCAGTGGATTTGCCCCTCGTTATCCAGGGCGCAACTGTGGCGGCCGCCGGCATCGATCTGGAGCACCTCGTTGATCTCGCCGATCTGTTCCGGTTCTCCCTGGTCTTCGATCCCGTCGTAGCCAATTCCGAGCTGTCCGTACTCGTTTTCTCCCCAGCAGTAGGCCATGCCGGACTCCACGACCGCACAGGTATGGAAGCGGCCGGCGGCGACATCGACGACGGGCTGGTCAAATTCGACTTCCTGCGGCTCCAGTTGTGTCGAATACTCGTCATCGCCGATCTGCCCGGAATCGCCACGTCCCCAGCACCACAATTCTCCGCCCACCGTAATTGCACAGCTGTGATGGAACCCGGCCGCCACACCGATGACGCCCTCCAGGTCCGAAACCCGGTGAGCATGGGCTGGCTCGTCGACGTTGGTCCCCAGGCCGAGCTGCCCATCGCCGTTATGGCCCCAACACCAGAGATCGTTGTTGTCATCGACGGCACAGCCGTGTGCGCTGCCCAGCGATACATCGACGACTCCGTCGAGCTCGGAATCGGAACCGAAATTCCGCACTACCTGACGCCGTTCACCGGGTTCACTTGCCTCTTCACCGCCCCCGAGTTGGCCCTGGGCGTTATCACCCCAACATTCGAGTTCAGCCTCGGTAGTGATCGCACAACTGTGTTCTCCTCCGGCGGCTACGGTTGTCGACGCGACCCCTTCCGCGACCACCGGTGTCGGCGCCTCTTCGGTGGATCCGTCGCCGAGCCGCCCACCGCTATTGGAGCCCCAACAGACGACGCTCTGGTCGTCGAGCGATGCACAGCCATGGTTGTTGAGACTTGAGAGCGTCGTCGCCCGGTCGAGTTCATCGACGCCCACCGGATACTCCGATGCATCCGGTTTCTGACCGTCCCCGAGTTGACCGTCTTCGTTTCGACCCCAGCAAAATACGCGTCCATCGGCGCCCAGTCCACAGGAGTGGGCGCGACCGGCGGCGACATCGATGTACCCCGTATTGCCGATACACCGGGCCGTCCGCGTACATTGCTGCGAACCTTCACAGGTCCCACAGTCGTAAGCATCGCCGTCGTAATGGACCTCGCCGCAAGTGGCATACAATTCCTCGCACACTCCCGTACACACTCCGTCGTTACAGTCTCCTAGAGGGCACTGACCGCAGTCGATGTCATCGCCGTCGTGCTCCACGGTCCCGCATTGGCGCTGCTGATCGGCACAGAGATCGACGCATTGATCATCGACGCAGACGTCATCGCCATCGCATTCATCGCAGGGGTCACCGCCATCGGGCCCGATGTCGTTATTGGTGCGAATATCATTGTGCCCGGCGTCGTTTTCGTCGTCGTTGGTCTCTTCGAGTTCTCCCGAAGCACACCCCACCATCACAGCGGCGACAACAACCACGAGCGTTGCAATTCTGCGGGTCCAGTCCACCGTTGGGCCTCGGCATGGAAATTCTGTTATCGGCCAGAGTTATCTATTTGTTAGTACAGCGAATTTCGATACCAAATGCAACGTCGCGCTTGGATCTGCACGTTCTCCAGGATTATCGCAGCTGCTCTAGACCGACCTGGAAACGCCAAACAGGCGCGGTGGCTCAATGACAATCATGTTCACCACTTCACCGATGTTCGGCGCCTCACGGGCGACACGGCCGAAGGCGAGGACGCCTCCGTCTCCAGCGTCGCTGCGACCCACAACCTGCGCCTCCACCGAGGCCCCGATAGCCTGGCGCTATCGGGGAATACGCCTTGTGAGCTACGAGCCGGCTTCCGAACTGAAAGGCCCCGATATGCCTTGCGCTATCGGGGAATACGCCTTGTGACCTACAATCGGTGTCCCCCCCTTAATTTGCGGTGGCGGGCCTGCTCCGCCACACTGCCCGGCGCCCTCGTGGTGCTGGACCACCATGTTCACCCCATCACCGACCTTTGGCGCCTCACGGGCGACACTGCCGAAGGCGAGGACGCCTCCGTCTCCACCATCGCTGCGACCCACAACCTGCGCCTCCAGCGAGGCCCCGATAGCTTTGCGCTATCGGGGAATAAGCCTTGTGAGCTGCGATATACCCGGAACCGAAAGGCCCCGATATGCCTTGCGCTATCGGGGAATACGCCTTGTCTGTCTGCTAGAAACGCCGACAGGCCCGAGACTCCTCGAGGTGAGGAATCGCCGGGCCTGTCGGTCTGGTGATAATCGGTTGGCAACGACCTACTCTCCCACGACGTTCCCATCGTAGTACCATCGGCGCTGGAGAGCTTAACTTC
>LFFM01000150.1_pt1 | contig 43871 bp, 47 predicted proteins | sample 643131 | NCBI WGS metagenome assembly LFFM01 (sample SAMN03777445, study PRJNA286221) | soda lake metagenome | biome: soda lake; feature: Kulunda steppe; material: water; isolation source: sample Tc-Br brine of Tanatar trona crystallizer | place: Russia: Kulunda steppe | collected 2011-07 | reverse complement strand
GCACCCTGTCAGTGTGTGCTAACGTCAGGGACGTTGAACCTGAACGGCGATTTCCACGCCTCCGTCAATTCGACGGGAGAAGGAGAGTCCACTGACAAGCCCACGACTTCAGTCGTGGGTCACTGACTGTAAACGTCTCGTTGCCGGCGGCGTTGGTCCTCGTATGACGTGCCCCCACGGAGAGCGGTCACGGGGGCGATACTGTCGAACTCCCGCAGACGGACGGGTTATGCGCTCGATAACGGGCCCTATTGTCCAATTAACGAATACCGCTCCCGATACATTCCGGATGTTCCCCGGTCGACTATGATATCGAACGCACCGGTCGCCGATGGCCCCTCTCGCGGAACTGCGGGCTCAATCGAACATCCCACCCATGACTGACGACGACGACCCCGATTCGACCCGTTTGACTCGTGTCGGACGTGTACGCGACTGGTTGGACGGAGACGCTCCCGACTCGATTCGATCGATTCGCATCCGTAAACACGTGCATAGCTGGTTCGTCGTCATCGTTGTCGCGTTGTTGGTGTGTGGTGCGATCGGAGCAGCTCTCCTGTACGAGCCACACGTCGATCCCGGGGTCGAGACCGAGGAAGAGGCAGTCGTAATGTGGCAGGAGTCGACGAATAAATCCCATCAGGCGGAGGTTCGCAGCGCGAATCCCGTGTTCGACGTGGGGCAGATGTTGTCGGACAGACCGGCGTACTTCACGACCCTCGCACCCGAGCTGGAGGGGACACATGAGTACACCTACACTGCGAGAAATGGCGGAGCGCTCGACGTCGAGCTGCTGGCATCACTCCGGATCCGCGCGGTCGACGGGGACGGTCACACTCACTGGGAACTCACGGAGGAATTGAACGCCGACCGGCACGAGGCTCTCGCTCCCGACGAGACCGCGACCGTCGGCTTCTCGCTCAACGTTACCGAGGTGCGGGCCGAGATCGACCGCGTCGAAGACGGGCTCGGGGCCGGTGTCGGGACCGTCGAAACGGACCTCGTTTTCACGACGGTCGTCTCGGGCACGGTGAACGGCGAGAACGTACAACGCACGCATCAGGACCGGATCGGCATCGATCCGGGCCAGAGCGTCTACGAGGTCGAGTTCGACGGGGGGGTCCACGAGACACACGAAGTCGTCAACACCACGGAGCGCGAACTGACGTACGGCCCGCTTCGATCCTACGGACCGTTCGGACTCGTTGCCCTCTCCGTTGTCGGGCTGGTCGGGCTGTTGACGCTGCGCCGGTCGGGTCATCTCGCCCCGTCCCAGGCGGAGTTAGCCGCGCTCCAGCGCCACCAAGCCCGTCAGACGTTCGACGACTGGATCAGTCCGGGACGGATCCCCGAGGAGATGCTCGCGGAGCCGTGGGTCACACTGGACTCGCTGGAGGATCTCGTCGACGTCGCGGTCGACGCCAACCAGCGGGTGCTCGAAGACACCAACCGTGGGGCGTTCTTCGTCATCGAAGACGACCGATGCTACACGGACGCCGAATCCGCTCGGCGGATGGATGCGCTCAAGAACGGCGGATCGTCGAGGGACACTGCGGCCGTCATCGACGGGGACTCCGCGTTCGATTCCGACCTCGACGACGCGGACGAGAACGGCGCGCCGGAGGCGACCGACACGGCATCGGAGAACGTACCGCCGGACGAATGACACCCGAATACTCGGTCACTGGCCTCGGGTTACTGACCGGCTGAAAAACCGACCGGCAGATCATCACCGTCCCATCGTCAAATGGCGCTTCACCGCACGACACTCCGCTACATCGTCGTCGTGATCGTCGTCGCGGGAGTCGTCGGCATGGCGACGATCGCCACCGGCGCAGGTGTGCCAGTCGCCAGCTTCGCGCTCGACACACCCACGGGAGACGACGGGCCGGTCGACCGGGTGGCAGCGGACCTCGAGATAACGCCCCACCCCGGACCGAACGGTGCCTACGCCTACCTCAACGAGAACGATCGCATACGGATCGATCTGACCGAAACGAACCCGGCGCTGTCCGGTGGCGGCGTCAACCCCGGCTCCACGACCGATATCGACGACGTGTTCGTCATCACGTACACGGGCGAGGAGTCCGTCACGGTCGGGATCGAACACACGGATCAGGCGGTCGACGTGACGTTCCGGTCGGACGACGGGCAGGATCTCTCGGAGTTCGTCGAACTGGATGCGGCGGAGAGACACTCGGTGTCGGTCGGTCTCGAGGTCGACGCGACGGCCGTCGACGCGGGGACGCGCGACAGCATCACGTTCGAGATCCTCTGTCAGGGGTGTACAGACTCCGCGGGCGGTCTCGGATCCTCCGGGTCCGCGTCGAGCTCCGGGGATACGGTCGCATGGATCGACCGATGTGCACCGGACGAACTCGAGGCGCGTGTGGCGAGGGTCGATCGGGGCGACCGGCTGGAGCTTACCTTCGACTGCCCGGCGTTCGGGGCTTCCGCGGTGACTCTCGACGGCCTCGAGGCGACGACACAGCAGGCAGGTGCGTTCACGATCACGGCTGTCGGCGGTGACACACCACCTGGGGCGGTCGAGCCGGCCGACGGGATCGGGCGCTCCACTCACGGATACGTCCGATTCGACCACGGGATGGCGGGCGATCTCTCGGACGTGGAGGTGGCCTTCAGCGTCAGCCGGGAGCGGCTCGAAGCAGTCGGGGCCGACCCCGGCGACGTCCGACTGTACGAGTTCGCGGGCGGCGAGTGGCGGGAACGGCCGACCGCAGTCGTGGGCGACACTGACCACGCCAACCACGACTATGCCGACCGCGATCACGCCGACAGCGACCACGTCCGGTTCGTCGGCGAGCCCGAGGGGTTGACGACCGTCGCGATCGGCATTCACGAGCCGGCCGTGACGGTCCGGCACGCCACCCTCGACGATACCGCGATCGTCGCCGGCGAGCGCGTGCCGATCACCATGACGATCGCGAACGAGGGGCTTGCGGAGGGCACGCGTACGCTGGAACTGCTCGCCGACGGAGCCACCGTCGCAACCGAGCGCGTCCGGCTGGAGGCCGGCGGGACGCTCGACGTGACGACCGAGGTGACGGTCGAGACCCCCGGCGAGCATCGGGTGACGGCCGATGATACGCCGATCGGCACCGTCGTCGTCGAGTCGCCCGGAGAGTCCGACCGGCCGCAGTCACCCGAGCCGCCCGAATCGCCCGAATCGCCCGCGTCAGCTGTGGCGCCACTGGACGCGACGGAGACGGTTCCGTCCGGGAGCGGACTCGCCGTGATCTGGCTGTTCGGGGCGGTCCTGCTGTCGGTTCTGGTCGGCAGCCGGATGCGGAGGGATCGATGAATCGGGGACCGAGTCGGCTTACGACGACCGGGACCAGCCGCCGCCGGTTCGCTTCCATCGTCGGTCGCGGATGCTGCCGCGGCCGAGCAGCACGGTTCCGAGCAGATAGATCGGGATCCCGAGCATGGCGTTGATCGCGACGATGGGAAGCCACGGGTGGATCTCGTACAGATCGGCGATCACCGGTCCCGGAAGAACGGCGAGATACCGGTACTCCTGGACGTACATCGGGTAGTATCCGGTTTCAGGCGGGGCGGTCAGCGAGACCGTCGCGTTGGCCTGTGATCGCCTCTCGACGAGGAGGGAATCCGGTTCGACCGTGGCACCCTCACTTGCGCCCTCCAGATGGACGTAAGTTGGTATAATTCCGGCGTTGAGGACGGCATAGTCGACCGTTTCGGTCTCTCCGCTCGGGATGACGGTCGGGCGATCGGAGTCGAACTGCGCGCTTACCACGCCGTAATCCGTCGTTCCGGCGGGAGCGACCATCGCAGCCGTTGCCGACAGCAAAACCAGTCCAACGCAGCCCACCACCACGAGCCGCATGGATAGACCAGTGTCCCGGGAACGGGAGAACTCGCGATCGTCGACCGTGCGCTTTGGACCCCTCGTTAGCCACAGGTCGACGGCGTACACGATCCCTGACAGAGCCGCCAGCAGATACGCCAACCCCTGCGTCCCGAGCAACGCGCTCGTGCCAAACATGCGCGCGAGCCCATGTTGTAGCGACTCGACGCCGCTCTGGAGTCCCATCGCTGCCGTTCCGAGATGCGGGATCACGACGACGTTGCCGTTCACCTGCCAGGCTTTCGCGACGATCTGTGCCTTCTGGACCGGTGGCTCGGCACCGTCCTGATCGGTTGCGGGATTCGCGTCACCGTGTGTTATATATCCTCGATCGGTTTCATCGACGACGCGGTGCGTAGTCAGCCCGCCGCCGTGAAGCTCTTGCGCGTTGAAGGTGATGACATCGCCCTGTTGCGGCTCGCCGGCCAGTTCGGCAGGGATCGCCACGAACCCGTCGCCCGGCTCGAGCGTCGGCTCCATGCTGCCGGTCTCGACGAAGCTCAACAGGATCGGCTGTCCGAGCGCTTGTCCGGCCAATAGCGCTACGAGCAGGAGTACGACCAACAGCTGCACCGACAGCACGAGGTACCGCCGAACCCTCACGCACGATCACCGGTCGATTCCAAACCGATCATTCCCACGAGTTACTCCTCGATTAACCGGCTTTGGTATACACTGCCTACCGGACCACGTTGCGGCTTTCCCTAGCGACGTATCAGCACGAAACCACACAGCGATACGGTAGCGTGAGGACGGATCAACCGATACCGTCGAACTCCTGCAAGGGAGAGAGATCCCGTGGATCCTCGACTACGTCCAGCCTTGTCTGCCCTCCGTCGTGCTGCTTGCCGGGGTCGTCATCGTCGCGTTCGGTGACGCTGCGATCGTCCACTACCTCCTCGGGCACTCGACCCGTCTCGAACGTCGAGGGGATCGCATCGTCGGCCGCGACGAGATACGAGAACTCGTCGATCGCGTCTAGGGCGGCCGTCACGAGCGTGGCTTCGGAGAGGCGTAGAAGCCAAAAATACGCCATGCTGACCGTTCCGAAATAGGGAGATTAAATAAAAGCTCTCGTCAGGGGCGGGACTACTGGACCGCCTCGCCTCTTACTTCAATGCTACCTTCGAGTTCGTCATCGAGTGCGTTCTCGCCAGCGTCGATGATGAATGAGACGCCGAACGCCTCACCAGGACCGAGTTCATCATCTACCGTTTTGTCCCCCGGTCCACTCTCTATCAGTCCTTTCTGTTCATTGTCTCGGTGGATCTCGAACGCAAAGGTCGTATCGTCCACGTCGACCTCATCGATGTCCAGTGTGAACTGGATCCGTTTCTCCGAACTGGATTGGTTGACGACTGCGAACGCAGATTTAAACGGATCACCGTCTCGACCATCGCTCAGATCCTCGGCTGGTTCATCCGGTTCAGCTTTGAACGGGAAGTTCTCGGGATAGTCCTCCTCAAGATCGCCCTCAAACAGCCCGAACTGATAGACTGAGTTGACGTTGACACCGGGATCTTCGAGATCGATCGTGAGCTGTGAACTGTTCATCTTCACACCCGCCACGTCCGGATTCGGGACGAGACCAACGAGCCCATCGGCATCGGTAGTTACGGTGATGCTTGCGTTTCGTTCGACGCGGGCGGCGCTGAACGCACCCGTACCGATCGCCAGCGCGCTCGCTGTAACCCCGCTTGCGCCGATGAGCAGTTTTCGTCGTTTCATAGTTGGTAGTCGCTACAGAGACCCTTCGGAAGTCCCTGTAGTGATTAGTTCTGGACGACGGCGCCTTCGGCCCGGAGTTCGAGCGTTCCTTCGATCTCTTCAGGAGTAGCGCCGTCATCAACGACAATAATCATCGACACGAAAGCGGTACTTCCAGAGTCGATGCCGAAGGTAGTCTCGGAGTCTGGTTGATCGTTGATCAGATCCAGTCCGAACTCGGCTGCGCTGCCGTCGCCAAGTGGACTCTGATCGCCATCAACGACTAACGCAGCACGCACGTCTGGTGGCACGTCTCCATCCCAGTTGAGTTGCGCCGTAACAGCATTTTCTGTATTATTCGTAATCCCGAATGCAGGATCTTCAGCCGTCGTCTTCTCATCCAACCACTGGTTCGGCTCTTTACCGTAGATTACCTCGTCGTCATCCACGGCCGTCTGGTCAGCAAGAGCTTCCTTAATCTCGTCTTCCGGCTCTTCTTCACCAGCAATCGCACCGAGCTGGTACGTGGAATTAACATTCACGCCTGAGGGATCACCGTCCTCGGTCTCACCGGACAAGTCGATCTCTAGCTGGTTGCCCGACGAATCGTATCCAACGAAATCCTCGGAAACCGTCCCATCTTCCACCAGATCGTATCCCGGTCGGAGAGCGAGTAGTGCGTCTGCATCTCCGGAGACGGTAATGTTCGCGTCCCGATCGCCGACGAATGCTGCACTAAACGCACCCGTTCCTGTCGCCGCAGCTGCTCCCGATGCCAATGCACCCATTCCGATTACGAATTTGCGTCGTTCCATAGGTTTGTCACCTGTGTTGCGTGCCCCTGCGACCCCGAGCCCGCGTACGACACTGCAACGCCGGCCGACCTGTCGTGGGGTCCGCGGTGCACAGTAACACCAATGAAGTGAGACCCCCATTTGTATACACAGCCCACCACGACGACAGGCGGAAGTTGTTCTCGCCCCGTCATTCGGTGACTCGTGACAATCGGATCATGCAAACGGCCCGTCCCGGCACAACCATGCCATACGGACGCCTCTCGGATCCTCGCTCGGGTTCGGCCGGAGCTCCACCGATATCAGCGTCCGATCGACCGTGATCCCCACGCCGGCCCGGACCGTAGGCGGTGACTACTCGGTAGCCACGGCTTCGGTAGTGGCCGACTACGATCGTTCAGGGAGTGGATACCTTTGAGTGTGGGTGTCGACATCCAGCATAACTGAGCGTGACCATGAGTATCAAACGATTACCACGGGGGCTCACTCCGTCGCCCGCCCGGGAACACGATATCTCCCGGGAGGAGATCTTCGACGTTCTGAGCAACAGGCGACGGCAGTGTGTCGTCCACTATCTCAAGCGACATCAGGATGACGACCCGGTTGCCCTCGGCGATCTCGTCGAGTACGTCGCCGCCTGGGAGGCGGACGTCCCCATCGACGACCTGGATCCGGTCCGACGCAAGCGGGTGTACAACGCCCTCCGACAGACCCACCTGCCCAAACTCGAGGACGCGGGCCTGATCGCGTGGGATCAGGACCGGAATCGCATCGAGCTCACCCCGGCGATCCGCGACGCGCGTCTGTATCTCGAGCACGTCCCGAACGACGACATCCCGTGGTCGCTGGTGTATCTCGCCCTCTCGGCGATCGCCGCCGTACTTACGGCTGCGACCTGGTACGGAGCCCCTCTGTTCGGTGGGAACTCGGGGCTCACGATCGGCGTGATCGTCCTCGGCATGTTCGCCACGACCGGCATCGTTCACCGGATCAAGGCGCGATCGAACCGCATCCCGGCCGACGGGAGATTCGAACCGCCGGACCAATGACGTTCCGACGGGCGGCGATCGGGCTGGCGGTGCTCGCGATGGCGCTCATGCTCGTCTCCACCGGCGGGTTTAGCGCGATGCACGCCGATAGGGGGGTCCACGTCGAGGTCGGCGATAACGAGGCGCTCGTCGGATACGAGTCGCCAAACCCGATCAAGGTTACGGGCGCCTGGACCGATGCGGATGGCAACGTGACTGACGCCTCGAACGTGGCGGAGCCCGTGAGAGAAGACGCGGACCTCGTGACCATCACCAACCGCGCCGGCGCTCCCATCGAACACGTCGAAGTGTCCTCTTATGAAACACCCGACGGGATCGAGCTTGAGGGCATCCGTACGCCCGACAGCATCGGTGTCGGCGACGAAGGAACTATCAGCGCGACCGTCGTGTGCGAGTCATCTACTGCGAGATCCAGCCATGACATAGCAGTAACCGTCACGCTCAGGAACGACCACTTCGTGTCCATCATCTACGGGGACACTCGGACGATCACTGTTGAGTGTCCAGCTTAAGGCACCTTTCAACTGCGAGAGAGTCCCGCCGTTCACGGCGCGACGGATATCACTCGCGACTCCGCTTGCTCGTACCTGCGGGTGTGATAGACTCGTTTTCACAGGATTGATATTGCTTGTCGACTGATGAAATTAACTATCAGAACGAGCCTGCTTCGTGAGCGATGTCGGGCGTATATTGTGCAGTATAAAACTGAGTAGATGGTTATAAAGGCTCACTCGATGTGAGGAAGAGCGGTATATAAGTGAGCGGTGGAGAGGAGACTCCCTCGGAAGCCCCAGCCGCGACGGCTCGCGCGGCTCGCTGCGCGCTTCGGTCGCTTCGCTCCCTGCAGTGCTTTCGTCGCCGTGCGTCGCCCTCGCGACTGCCCCTTCCAGTCCCGCCCCGCACCGCAGCCTCGGACCGCCCCAGCCTCGACCGGAGGGGCCGCCGGAACCGCTCGGCGGCCCCCTCCGGTCTCCCTCGCGCGCTCGCTCGCGGGCCGCTGGCCCGCTCGCGGCGCGCGCCACCGCAACCACAAGCAAAACATTGTTCGTTTATCAGGCGACTGCGGGCGGTCGGCGCGCGCCTCCGAGCGCCCTGAGAAGGGCGCGAGGCGCGAGGGCGACCAACGGGAGCCCTCGAACGCGAGCGGCGAAGCCGCGAGCAAGCGCGTGCGAGGGAGGCGGCGGCGAGCGCGGAACGCGCGAGCCGCCGCCGAGGCTGGGGAGGCGCGAGGTGCGGTTGCGGTGCGGTCGGGTGGGGTTGAAAGGGGCAGTCGCGAGGGCGACGCCCGCCGCAGTAAGCACCACAGGGAGCGAGCACCGCGAGCGACCGAGGAGCGCAGCAAGGCGCGCGAGCCGTCGCGGCTGGGGCTTTCAGATCGTTCGTCGCGGAGCTATCGCTCCCGCGACTCACTTATAAATCACCTCCAGATCCATCACGCAATCACGTATAAACCCCCTATCCCCCCTCGTGAGCGACGTACGCCCGCCATCGATCGCCGCGGTGGTTGCATTGAGCGACCGACAGCAGCGACGAATCAGGTATGTGATTCGTTCCATGAGTCGTACACGGCCGGCATCATGACGTTACCCCTCGACTTACCGATCGCAACTGCTCCCTTCCGATCTGTAGCCTGTCATTAATTAACTGCTATCGGCAGTTGTACCCGAACGAGCGCATGGGGGAGTTTACCATTGATCGGCCGATTCGCGGAGGGATATCATGAGCAGCCAACCGATGTCGACGTCGACGCCCGGGCTAGGAGACGACGGACGAGCCGCAGGGGTGGAGCTCCCGCGAGAACGGATCTTCGAGATCCTGAGCAACCGACGGCGACAGTACGTCCTGCATTACCTCATGAGGGAGGCGGACGATCAACGCGTCGGCCTCCGAGAGCTGGTGGACCAGGTGGCCGCCTGGGAGAACGACACGTCGGTCGAACGACTCGACTCGGACGCGCGCAAGTGCGTGTACACGGCGCTGCGACAGTCGCACCTGCCGAAGCTTCACGAGGTTGGCATCGTGGAGTACGACAACCTGCGTGGCGAGGTCGCCCCGACGGACGTGACACGGGACGTGTACATGTATCTGGAGTACGTCCCGGGCGACGACATCAGCTGGAGTCAGTACTACCTGTGGCTGTCGGGCATCTGCAGCGTCTTGACGGCGATCGTCTGGATCGGCGTCTTTCCCTTTTCAGGGGTCTCCGGGATAGCACTCGCGGGACTGTTCGTGGGGCTGTTCGCTCTCTCCTCGGTCGTCCACGCGCGGCACCCGTCAGAGCGGGGGCCGAAACGGCTCGAAACCGTCCTCTTCGAATAAAAATACCGCGTCGGATCAGCCGTCGCGACTGCCAGTGATCGTCGGATACAGACCGATCGCAAGCAGCGTGACCGAACCTAAAAGAGCCAGCAGTACCGTCGGATCGATAGCGGCCGGGGCGGTTCCGAGCGTCCCGAGCATAACGATGCCACCAACCACGGTGGCGGTCAAACTCCGCAGTCGCGACTCGACTCCGCTCTTCTCGTCGTACAGATACGGTCTCAGTTCGGAGATATCTTCCAGTTCGACGGTCCCTCGGTCCTGGTCGTACTCGATGATTCCTAGGTCGTCCATCTTTGGCAGATGGACCTGATACAACCCGATGTATACGCGCTTGCGCTGTTGTGAGGATAGCTGATTCGTATCGATGCCGTTCTCCTCGGCTGCGACGTGCTCCGCGATGGTGTCGAGTGTTGCGTGCCCGCCGACGTCGTCGAGATACTTGAGCACCGCTCGACGACGCCGGTTTTTGAGTATCTCGAACGTTTCGTTGGTCGAGAGGTCGCTACGGTCGGTTCGTTCATCGTCTAACAGCTCGTCGATCTCCGCCTGGTCGATCCTCTCGTCGGTGATCCCCTTCGGTCGTGAGCCGTTCTGGCTCTCGTTTGATATGGCCGTCATGGACTGTTACCCCGTGTCGTGCTTCCGTCCGTGGTCCGCGCCGTTGTTTGAGCCTGGTTACTGACTCCCCCTGACAACCAGGTCCACGTTAGTGCACACATATCTCACATAACGTCCGACTATATCAGTAATGACCCGCTACGAACGGGCAATGACTCATTGTGTTGCTGACAGGACCACGCGATGATCGCCGCCAGCTTCGGTACACGCGGAAAATGTCAATGTGTTATCCTGAGGATCGGGGGTGAACACCCGGAGTAATCAGTCATTAATTTCAACTCGCTCACCATTTCGACGACGAAGACACGGTCCTGCCGCTCCTCGGACGGCAACGGGGCGGTTTCGCCGTCGCGTTCGAAAGCGAAGGAGGAGACACGACGCCGGGATCAGAACTCGTGGAGCACTCCACTCGTCCGCAGCCAGTCCGTGACGCCCACGAGCAGCAGGATCAGCAGACTGAGTAGCGTTATCAGGGATAGCTCGACGGGGACGGCGTCCAGAATGGAGGCCAGAGCGAGTCCGCTCCCGCCGATAGCGAGGATCACGTACAGCTGTGGCCACCGGACGCTCCGAGACGCCGGCTCCAGATACGGGATCAGCTCTTCGGCCGTCTCCGTCAGCGAAACCGTCCCCTCGTCGCCGTCGTACGTGACGATCCCTCGCTCTTCGAGATGGGGAATATGCGTCTGGTAAAGCGCAATGTACCCACGCTTCTGTTCGTCCTGACTGACCGCATCCGGCTCGTTATCGGTCTCGGCTGCGACCATCGCCGTCGCCAGATCCGTAATCAACGCCGATCCGCCGACTTCACGCAAATACGTAACCACGAACCGGCGTCTGCTGCTGCTCAAGACGTCGAATATCGTCTCTTCCGACAGGGACGATGGGCCCAGAGCGCTGCCCACGTCTCGGTTGAATCTGGGAGATGGCACCGGACACTCAGTGGCTGTACCTCTCGTGGGGAGTTTGTTATACCGCCGCTAAAACGGGGGAAGGGACGGGGAACGACGCCTCACGCCGGCCACGCCGGTGTCGTTCATCCGAGTGGCTCCCGTTGCCGGCCCAGCAGTCGCTTCGACTGGCTTCGATGAACAGCCTCAACGCCACCTCCCGACGCACGCGACGCTGACACGTTGTCTACTGGTCGCGGGGCTGCCTCCACTCCCAACGCGTTTCCGGCCGATGCCGATCGATCCCACGGACTCGTCACGTCCGCCCGTCGCCTTCGAGGGCCCCGCCCAGCTTCGATAGGACCGCCTCGGAGTAGTAGTCCTGTTGCTCCTCGAAGCTCGTCAGCGCCTGTTTGCAGTCTCGAAACTCGGCGGTGAGCCGTTCGTGCTGCTCGCTCTTTTCCAGTTCGTCCAGGTCGAGTTTATCCTCCAGTACCGAGAGCTTCGAGGCGAGCTGCAGCATCCTCTGGAGCTGCGCTTCCAGCTCGGCCTGAGCGATCATCCGATCCACTGCATCCGTCATTTCTGCCCGTGAGACCGGTTTGACGAGGTACTCGCTGAACTCGAGATGGAGTAGATCAAGATCCGGGTTGACGGCCGTCACCACGATGATCTTCGGATTGACGTTCCGTCGTTGGATCCGCATTGCGACCTCGTCACCTGCCATCCGAGGCACCCGTCGATCCAGCAACACCACGTCTATCGTCCGGTCAAGCTTCTCCAACGCTTCCTCGCCGCTGGTTGCCGAAATCACATCGTGCTGGTCGTCCAGATATTCGCAGCACGTGTCGCTAACATGGGTCTCGTCGTCAACGACGAGCACGGTGGCCGTATCGGAATCCATGTGCCACACCTTCGTTCCGAGTAGTATACTTGTTTAATAGAAAAGTGAATAAAACCATACCGTTCGAAAGTCGGTCATGTTCACCAACGCCGAAGCAGATACCGCCGTTGACATCCTCCCCGCCCTGAAGGGCGAGGTTTTGCGCCTGCTCATCCCATAACTGGCTTCGACCCGTCGCATGGAATCGACTTATCTGAACACGACCTGCCGAACTCAGTGGAACAACGGTTGGAGTACTGATATTAACTCGGTTGCAATGTGACGACATGGAGCTGTCGAATAGATCCCGAATGCTGCGTCATTTACTAGTAGAGAGCCGCACAAACGGTTTCAACCCATGAGTCTGATTCAGACCGGAGCGTTGGTACTCATCGCGATACTCGGGGTGGCCCTGACGTACTTTGGATACGAATCTGCCCAAGCGATCCTTCGTTTTGGCGGCCTGGCGGCTGGGGCCGCCGCCGGTGTGTGGGTTGGGTTCGTTCTTATTCCCCGGACGGTTGGAGCATCGTTTTCGGGCGCTGAACTCTTCGGAATCGCGGGTGCAGCACTCGTTATCGGAGCCGTCGTCGGTCAGGCTGTCATTCCGAACCTCGGTCGATTCGCCGTCATCGTTCTCGGATTCACGTTCAGTACGCTAGCTGCGCTCGCACTCCTTTCCGGCGGAGCGGCAGTCGAAACACTCACGCAAACCATCCCTCACGCCATCGACCAGCGACGACCCGAGCTGTTGTTTGAGCGGCTTGACGATCTCAGGTTCATCGGTGATCTACCCCCGGCTACTGGTGGAGCGATCGTCCTCTTCATCGGACTGGCCGGCGGTGGCCTGGTCAGAAAGAAACTGGATTTGGTCATGTCGTTGTTGGTCACTATCACCGGGGCGATGGTACTTGCGGCCGTGGCCCCGCTTTTAGTGGGGCCTGCCGAATTGGAGGAAACAGCAGTTGTCGCATCCTTCTCGACGTGGTGGTTTGGTTTGTTCGCGATAACCGGGGCACTCTTTGAAATTGCCCGCTACTACGACGAACTGGAACTTGCTACCCTTCTTGATTAAATCACGTGAATTTTGAAACGAGAGCCTCGTGCTTTATTCCGGAGGGGAGGTCGAGTCCCGTACAGCGTCCCATATACCGTCGGCAGGATGGTTGACCGTTTCGAGCGGATCGCCCCGGTTGATCGCTATCAAACACCGTCCGACGGCATCGGTGCCGTCTCATGTTTCTGTCGAATCTTCCTTCGCGCGCTGTCCCCTGCATCGGTCCACTCACCGTTCTCCCGATGGATGCTGCTGTTTCACTGCGTTCGATACGAGTCGACACCGGCTCAACCGACGAGCAGTCGTCGACCGCAGCGACACGCAGCCAGCGATACCCCCGCCAGCGACACGCGGGGCGTGCGTGGCGATCACGCCAGCACCGCGACGTCTCCGACGACGACCTCACAGTCGGCGGACACCTCGTCGTCCGCAAACAGGTCGCGATCGAACTCGCCGGGAACGCGAACCGTCGCGGACGAATCCCCGAAGTTGACGACGACGAGCAGACGGGCGGCGTCGCCGCCGGCCGTCCCGTCGTCCGTTTCCGTCGCTGATTCGGCGGCACGCACGTACGCGGTCACGCGGTCGGCGTCGCCCGCGACGACGCTGACGTCGCTTGCGAGACCGTCGAACGCGACGTCGCCGTCGCGGAGCAGCGGTTCGGCGTCCCGGAGCGCCGAGAGTTCGCGGTAGAACTCGGTGAGGCGGTTGTCCCCGTCGTGCCACCGCATCGGTCCGCGAGGTGTCTCGTTGCCGCGCTCCTGGCCGGCGTAGATCATGGGCGCGCCGGGGAGCGTGAACGTCACCGCGCCGGCGGCGCGCTGTGCTGGCTCCCCGAACGCGGCGAGATATCGATCCTCGTCGTGGTTCTCCACGTAGCGCAGCTGATCGCCACCGCTGGGCCCGAAGCCGAGCCACGTTCGACGGTCGAGCGCATCGCGGACGCCGTTCGCCGGCTCGTCGCCGGCTCCGATCGCGGTCAGCGTGTCGTACAGCGAGGTGTCGTAGTGCAGTCCGAACTCCCCTTCCCCGTAGAACGGATCGTGAGGGATCGTCTCGTCGAGCAGGAGGACGTCGTCGGGCGTCCGATCGGCAACCTCCTTCCAGAAACCGTGGGGGACGCCCCACGCCACGTCACAGCGGAAGCCGTCGACGACGGCGGCCCACTCGTCGACCACGTCGAGCAGCCACGCACGGACCGTCGGGGAGTCGAAATTGAGGTTTGGGATGCGTCGCCAGTTGAAGTAGTACTCGGGCATGTCGCCGGGGTCGAGCTCCGCCCAGTCGACGTCGGTCACGTCGAACTCGCCGGACGTGCGTCGGTAGTGATCGGCGTACTCGTCGACGCCGGCCGAATGGAGTTGGAAGGCGGGATGGTCCCGCGAGGTGTGGTTGATCACGAGGTCGAAGACGACCCGGACGTCCGCCTCGTGGCAGGCGTCCACGAGCGACTCGAACGCCGCCCGGGAGCCCAGATCGGCCGCGGTGTCGTAAAAGTCGGTGACGTGATAGCCGTGTTCGGTCGGCGACGCGAGCACGGGCGTCAACCAGAGCACGTCGATGCCGAGATTCTCGAGGTGGGGGAGGCGACGCTCGATCTCGCGGAAGGTCGTCGGTAGCGTGTCGCCCGCGAACGAGCGCACGTACACCTCGTAAACCGTCGGCGAGTCGGCCCATTCGGGGGTCGTGTACGGATCGGAAACCCGGACACGCGATCCGCCGACGCCGGCCCCGGCGCGGTTCTCACCCTCCGGCTTCCCGGTTCGGTCCCCGGAGTGGTGTTTCCCGGGTCGACTCTCGACGCCGCGTCCCCCGCCATGGGCCCCGGCGTCGCGCGCGACGCGGACGGTGTCCATCGCGCCGAGTCGCTCGGCGTGTGGCACCGCGTGAATCCGAACGTCCGGCGGCAGCTCCGCGATCGGGACGACGAGTTCGTGCCCGTCGGCTCGCTCCTCGACGGCGCGAACCGTATCGGGGTCGGCGTCGCGGTCGTCAACGAGGAACGCGACGTCGACGGCGTCGCGATCGGCGTCGGAAGCCGTGGCAGGATCGGCGTCCGCGTCCGGCGGACGCGTCACGTCCGTGGTCACTCGCAACGTGGGGTCATCACCGCCCTCCACCGTGCCGGAAAGCGAGAGCGAGGGGCGGCCAGGGCCGCGGACCTCGTGGACGCCGTGATGCTGGTGTCCCGAGAGGTCATCGTTGACGACGAAGCTGAACCGGTGGCGTCCCGGCCGGAGTCGCGTCACCAGTACCCACTCGTCGCCCCGTCTCTCGGGGCGGTCGCGGGCGAGCAGTCGGTCGTTGAACGCGCCCATCACGGAGACCCTCTCGACCGGATCGTCGCCCGCGGCAATCTCGTCGGCAGGTGCGCTGAGGGTCGTCACATGCCGCTCGTCTGGATACGCGCGGACCCGCTGACGGTGCACGCCGTCGGGCGCCTCAAGCGCGAACACGTACGTGCCCGGCACGTCGGGACGGCAGTGGACGACCGGCGCGTCCTCGCGGGTAGTCTCGCCGACGCGAAGGACGGGACCCTCGTCGGAGACGTCGCCCTCCCGGATGCGGTCCGGGCGGTCCCCGTCCCCGAGGCTGCTCGCGTCCGGCGCGCGCGTGACGCTCCAGGCGTACGCTCCCGCGGGATCGGGTGCCCGCGGCGCCAGTTCGACCGAGTCGCCGACGGTCGTGGTCCGCGGCGGTCCGGGTTCGTGCATGACCGTGACCCGTCTCGCGGCGGCTTCAGCGTTTCCGTCGTCCGACCGTTCGCCGGGGCGTCAGATTCGCCGGGACGTCCGACTCTCGGGGGACTCGGTCGGTCGCTGCCGCCACGTTCACCCTCGGATCCGCTCGAGTTCGGTGGCGACGCGACGGCCGTACGCGGTCGTCGCAACGGCGAGCAGCGTTCCGAGGAGCGTCCAGCCGACGAGCGACGCGACCGCTCGGCCGGGTGTGACGAACCCGTCGCCGGCGTCGAACGCGACCGCGACGACGTGCTCGAGGACGAGCCCGCGGAACGCGCCGTTCGGCGTGAGCGCGAGGGTACCACCGATCGCGCCGCCGTCGCCCAGCGTCCGGAGCACTGCCAGATCTCCGCCGAGGACGCCGAGCAGCAACGCGACCCCGGCGAGCGCCAGCGCGCTCCGTCGGCTCGCGGCCAGCGTCGAGACGGCGGCCGCCGCGACGAGATACGCCGACCCGAGCGGAACGACGAGCGCGAGGAACCGGACGAACAGCCAGCCCGAATCGACGCCGGCGTGCGTCGCGTAGATGCCCGTGTCGGGACTCGCAGCCAGGAGCACGTATGCCCCGACGGCGAGATACGGCACGAGCAGGATCGCGACGAGCGCGGCGAGCCGCGCGAACAGCACGCCGAGCACGTACGCGACCGTGCCCACCGGATACGTTCGGATGACGTCGATCTCGCCGCTCCGGACGTCGACCAGCAGCGCGCGGTAGCCCAGCGCGACCGCGACGAGCGGCACGAGCAGTTCGGTGGGAAGCAACAGGTCGACGACCGCCGGCACGAACCCCGTCGCGGCGCCCCCGCCCGCCAGCAGAAACCCGCCGAGGACGGCGAGCAGTCCCGCCCCGAGCAGCGCGTATCCCGGGGTCCGGGCGACGGTCACGAGTTCCCGCTCGAACACGGTCGCGAACGCACGAAACCGACCACGGATCGTCCGGACGCGGGCGCTCTCCAGTCGGGCGCTCATCGCTCCGACACCCCCGTCACGTGAACGCTCCGGGAGGTCGCGTCCGGTCGATCGGAGCGGTCGTCGGCGCCACGGTCGCCGTCAGTCCGGCCGTCGGCGGCGGGGTCGCCGTCGATCACCGTCCGGTACAACTCCGTGACGTCGGCCACGCCGTGGGTTTCGAGCAGCGCGTCGCGGTCACCCGCCGCGGCGACGCGACCCCGACGGAGCAGCACCACTCCGTCCGCGTATTCGTCGACGAGATCGAGGTCGTGTGAACTCACCACGACCGCGGTCGATCCGGTCCCGTCGTCCCCACGCCCGGCGTCGTCGGAGTCCGACTCGCCGGCTCGGTCGGCGGCGACCGCGAACGCGCGCCGCCGCATCCCCGGATCGAGCCCGCTCGTCGGCTCGTCGAGCACGACGACCGGCGGGTCGCCGATCGTCGCCTGAGCGATCCCGAGCAGGCGTCGCATGCCGCCCGAGAGCGCCTCGACCCGTTTATCCGCGGCGTCGCCAAGCCCGACCGCTTCGAGGAACGGTTCCGGCTCCTCCCCGACGAGTCGGGCGTAAAACCCCAGCGTCTCACGGGCGGTGAACGCCTCGCGGAACGGCACGCGCTGTGGGAGGTAGCCGACCGATCGGGTGCCGACCGACTCCCGTGCGGCTGATCCCCGCTCCCTTCGGCGTTCGGACCGCTCGACGCTCCCCGAAACCGGATCGATGGCCCCGGCGACGATGCCGAGCAGCGTCGATTTCCCCGAACCGTTCGGTCCGATCACCGCGGTCACACCCGGACCGATCGACAGCGACACGGCGTCGAGGACGGTGACCCCGCCGTACGATCTGGAAACGTCCCGGAGTTCGACGAACGTGTTCTCGACGGGGCCGTCGGTCACGTCCCGGTCACCCCCCTGTCGGTCGCGGTCGCGGCGTCGATCCTGACCCGCCAGTCGGGGTGGGCGGGCTCCGTGCCGTTCGTCGCCGTCGCCACCCGATCGGGGTGGTACGGCTCCGTCGCCGGCGCCGGATCGAGCACGCTTCCGGAGCGTGCCCCCGGCGTCGTCCCGGCCAGCCGGTCGAGCAGAGTCACCGCGGGCGACTCGGCGAGCGTCACCGCGGCCGGTTCCCGATGGAACGCCCCGTCGACCCGCGAGGTCGGTCGGTAGCCGCGCTCTCCGGCGTCGGAGAACCGCGCGTTCGCACCCTCCCAGTAGTTACCGACGACGTCGTCGGGTCCACCGACGTGGCGGTCGCTCCCGACACCGTCGCCGTCGCTCCCGACACCGTCGGCCCATATCCGGAGTGGCCCGGCTCCCGCCCCGGCGTGACGGTCGTTGTCGACGAAGTCGTTCGCGACGATGCGGCTGGAGGGAACGACGGTCGTCGCCCGGGCACCCTCCTCGTTGCCGGCGATCACGTTGTGCTCGTACAGCGACTGCCGGGAGCTGGTCGAGAGGCCGAGACCGTTGTCCGCGAGCGTGTTGTAGCCGACGTACGTCCGCGTGCCCGACGCCTGGACTCCTGCCGATGAACCGCGGACGTCGTTGCCGACGATCGCGTTGCCTTCCGGACGGGTCATCACCGTGATCCCGCCGAACTCGCCGTTGCGGACGACGTTGTCCGCGATCAGCGCGCCGCCGGTGTACATCAGATGGACGCCGTATCGGTTGTCGGCGAACGACGAGTTCCGGATCACCGACCCGTCGGCTCTGTGGAGGTAGATGCCGTCGCGGCCGTCCGTGAACGTCGAGTCCGTCACGACGACCCGTGACTCCATGCCGATCACGCCCATGAATCCGTCACGCCAGTCATCGGTGCCCTCGACCGTGAGGTCCCGAATCGTGGCGTGGGAGCCGCCGCGCAACAGCACGCCGCTCGCGTCCGTCTCGACGGCGACGTCGTCGATCACGAGCCCCGGTGCGTCGATCGCACGGATCCCGGCATCGCCGTGGCCGTACCCCAGCTGCACGTTCGTGTCCCACGTCGCGTCGACGTCGGCCCCGTCCGCGTCGTCCGCCTCGGCGTCGGATCCGTCCGCGTCGTCCGGCGGTCCCTGCACCGCGTCCTCGTCGCGAGTCAGATTCCCGCTCCCTGACACGTCCAGACCGGTGATCGCCACGTCGGGAGCCCGCACCGTGATGACCGACCCGGTCCCGTCGCCACGTATCGCCGCGTCCTCGCCGGCGATGGTGACCGAGCGGTTCACCTCGAACCGTTCCTCGTAGGTGCCCGGGGGTACGACCACCGTCGTGTTCTCCGGCGCGGTCGCGACCGCGTCGGCGATCGTCGGCTCGTCCTCGCCGACGACGACCGAGACCGGCCGCTCCGCGCGTCGCTCCGCGTCGGCGACGCGCTCGTCCGCTCGATCCCACCGTTCGGGGGCCATCGACCGCACCGTCGACGCGGTGTCGACGTCGAACGACCGGTCGCGAAGCGTCGTCCAGTCGGCGACCTCGCCGTCGTGCTCGTCGGCGAACGCGTCGGCCGCCTCGGGATCGGCGAAGGGGATCGCCGTCTCGCCGGCCGGCGTCCGGGCGTCGCTCCCGACGACGTACGTCGCCTCGTCGGCCGGCGTCCAGCCGGGAAGCCGCTCCCGCTCCGTGCGAAACAGTCCGTCGTCGGTCGTCGTCGGGCCCGTCCGGTCGTACGTCCGTACGTACGCGGCGATCGGGTAGCCGAACTGCGTTTCGGTGCGGTCGTCCGCGAGCGCCACGACGAGCGACTCGATCCCGTTGTAGCCGACGACGTACTGGAACTGCGAGTAGAACACCTGCGCACGCGGTATCGTTGCTTCGTCGGCCATCAGCGCGTCCGTCTCCGCGGAGAGTCCGAGTTCGACCACGTCGTCGTACGCCACCGGGTCGGGCGTCTCGTCCGCCGGCGTCGCGAGGACCGCCCCGGCCGTCACGACGAGCGCGACGACGACACACAGTCCGAACCCGATCAGCGCGTACCGCCACTGATCGTCTCCCGGAGCGAAATGCTGCACGCAATCGCTTGCTTGCGCCCACGTATATGCCGTCTGGTTCGTTTCTCGAACGGGGTCGTGAACCGCTCCAGAGGGTCTAAATCGGCGCGCAGCCGATCCGATGTATGAACCAACTCGAGCGCTCACCGACGTCGTCGCGCCGCCGATTGCTCGTCGGCTGTGCGGGAGCGATCGCCCTCGCGTCGGCCGGCTGTCTCGGTGACGACGACGTCGAACCGATCTCCCTCGGCGGGGAGCGCGCTTGTGACGTGTGTGGCATGATTATCGCGGACCACCCGGGACCGGTCGGACAGATTCACTTCGTCGACGACGAGCCGGAGGGTGGCCGCCCGGCACAGTTCTGCAGCAGCACCTGTGCGTACACCTATCGGTTCGACGCGGCGGACGCCGGACGCGAGCCGCTGGCGACGTTTCTCACCGACTACTCGCTCGTCGATCAGGCTGTGATCGATCACGGCGACGACGTCGCGTTCTCCTCGCACGTCGAGGCCGACGCGTTCTCGTCGACGGCCGAGTTGACGGTCGTCGTCGGCGGCGACGTGATCGGTGCGATGGGGCCGGACCCGATCCCCTTCAGCGACGACGCCGACGTCGACGCGTTCCTCGCGGAGTACGGCGGTGAACCGGTCGACGCGGAATCCGTCGATCGCGCCACCGTCGACGGATCGTAGGCCGTCACGCCGGGTCCGCGTTCGTGACCTCGACTTCCACGCCGTCGGCGTCGACGCCGATCCGTGCGAACTGCGTGCGGACGTGCTCCCGTGCCGCCGAGAGCGCCCGCTCGCGGGTGTCGAAGCCGCGGGGCATCGGCTCCTCGAACGCGATGCGGATCTCCTCCCCGTCGACGACGAGCGGCGATCCGCCCGTCTCGACCTCATAAAACGAGTCACACACCCACACGTACGGCGCGCTCTCGTCGGGCGCGCCCGTATATGAGGGCGGCTCCTCGCCACGCTCGAACACCGTTCCGGTGAGTTCCGTTCCGCCGCCGCTTCCGCGGACAAGTATCATAGGGTCGGTACGGTCCCGAAACGCAAAAACGTCGCGCGGTACGCGCCGACCGCGACGAGACCGGTCGACTGACGACACCGACGTAATCACCGCCCCCGACCGTGCGGAGCGACCCCGCCGTCGTGGTGGAGCGACCCCGTCGTCGCGTCGGAGCGGCCTCGGCACCGTACATGGACGTAGCGCTATATCGTCGCACCGAGCGCCCGGTACCGGAAAATATCAAAAATATAAAACGACATATGTACTACTCCGGTATCCAAGCGTGCATGAAACTCAGCCGAAACGAGGCCGTATCTCGACGTAAGGCGCTGCTGTTGGCCGCCGGAGGCGGTGCTTCGCTCACCGCCGGCTGCCTGGGCGGCGACGCGGATGACCAGAGCAGCGGCGGTTCGGACGATCAGGGTGGCAGCGGTTCGAACGGTCAGAGTAGCAGCGATTCGAGCGCCGGCAACGAGTGGCCCGAATACGACCCGGAGGACCTCGAGCTTCCACAGCCGGCCGATCGGCTGGTCGAGGACAACCTGTACGTCGGCACCGGAGCCGACCTGGAGCAGTGGCGGAACAGCGAGGTCGCCGAGCCGGCGAACGGGAACGATCCACGTCCGCTCCCGGACGACGAGGACGAGTGGCTCGATCCCGACACGCTCCAGTTCTCGCTCGGACGCGGGGAGGAATCCGAGGACGTGTACGTCGACCAGCTCGGCCCGCTGATGGCGAACATCGAGGCCGAGACCGGCGTCGACGTGGAGTACCAGCTCGTCGATGACAGGGCTGCCGCCGTCGAGGCGTTCCGAGCCGGACGGCTTCACGTCGGCAACATGGGCGGCGGCGCCATCCCGCTCGGCGTGAACGTCGGCGGTCTCGTCCCCTTTGCGTTCCCCGTCGAACCACACGACGACGGATCGATGCAGGCGGGGTATTGCTGGTGGATAATCGCTCGACGTGACAACGACGACGTCCGTCGACCCGAGGATCTGAACGGAATCGAGGTGGCTCACGGCAGTGAAAACTCCTTCTCTGGTAACATCGCCCCGTCCGCGCTGATGGAGAACCTCTTCGGCATCACGCCCGGCGAGGATTACGAGTACCAACTCACCGGCTCACACGACGCCTCCATCCGAAGCGTCGAGCTGGGCGACTTCGACGCCGCACAGTGTGCGGCGACGTCGTTCGAACGGATGGCTCGTGCCGACGAGATCGATCCGTCGGAGTTCAGGGTCGTCCACCGGGACGTGTTCCCCTCGGGCCCGCAGGTGTATCACCATGCACTGCACCCCGACCTGAAGGCGGGGATCGAGCGCGCACACTTCGATTACGAGTACGACGACGACATCACTCAAAACGCCATCGACGGCTCCGAGTTCGTTCAGATGGAGCCCGACGATTACCGCAAGTTCTACGATATCATCCTGCGCGTCGAATCGCAACTGGGCGAGACCTACGAGGCCTGAACGGGGCGTCTCGTCGACCTGCATTCTTTACGCCGGCCGTATAGCCGGCGCACATTAACACGATGTTACACATACAAAACCTACGGAAAACGTACGATACCGGAGACGAGGCGGTCAAGAACGTCTCGATCAGCGTCACCGAGAACGATCTGGTCGCGATCATCGGTCCGAGCGGGGCGGGCAAAAGCACGCTGGTCAAATGCATCAATCGGCTGGTCGATCCGACGGCGGGCGAGATCGTCCTCGGAGACACCGAGCTCACCTCGTTGAACAAAAAACAACTCCAGAACGCCCGTCGAGACATCGGGATCGTCTTTCAGGAGTACAACCTCATAGAGCGGCTGACCGTCATGGAGAACGTCCTCTCGGGACGGCTGGGCTACGTCGGCATCTGGGATGCGCTTCGTCGAAACTTTCCCCCGGAGGACATCGAACACGCGTACGACACGCTCGAACTGGTCGGGATGAGCGGGCTGGAGGACAACAGGGCGGACGAACTCTCGGGTGGCCAGCGACAGCGCGTCGGGATCGCTCGAGCGATCATCCAGCAGCCGAAGATCATCCTCGCCGACGAACCGACGAGCAGTCTCGATCCGGAGACGTCCCGTATCGTCATGGAGCTTCTGCGTGAGATCGCCGAACGCGAGAACATTCCGATCCTGATAAACATTCACGAGGTCCAACTCGCCGAAAAACACGCGGACCGAATCGTGGGGCTAACCGACGGACGAAAGGTGTTCGACGGACCGCCCGAACAGCTGGACGCGGCGGTCAAGGACCGTATCTATCGAGACGGTGAACGCACCGAGGACGACGGGCCGCACGAGTCCGAATCGACGGACGACGTCCCGATCGACGCCATGACGAAGGCGGACGTATAACCATGGCGACGACCGATACCCGTAACTGGGAACGTCCGACGATATTTCGAAACCGGTATACGAAGGCCGCCGCCTACGGATCCATCGTTCTGGTGTTTCTGTGGAGCGTCCTCTCGATGGAGTTTTCGGTGTCCCGGTTTCTCGCCGGGGTGAACGAGATCGCACGTCTCACCGAGATGGCGATCCCACCGAACTTCGAGCCGCGATTCCTCTCGCTGTACTGGAACGGGATCTACGAAAGCTTCGGGATCGCGGTTCTGGCGACGATCGGCGGCGTGCTCATCTCGATCCCGCTCGCGTTCATGGGTGCGAACAACATCGCCCCACGTCCGGTCTACTACGTTGCCAGGGGCGTGTTCGTCTTTACTCGAGCGTTTCACTCGCTGATCGTGGCGATCGTGTTCGTCATCGCGTTCGGCACCGGGGCGCTCGCCGGCGTGTTGACGTTCGTGTTCGGCACGGCAGGCTACTGGGCGAAACTCCTCGCGGAGGACATCGAGGACATCGCCGAAAACACGATCAATTCGATCCGAGCAGTCGGTGCGTCCCCGCTTCAGGTCATACTCTACGGCGTCGTGCCACAGATCATGCCCCGAGCCGTCGGACTGACGATCTACCGGTGGGATCAAAACCTACGTGGTTCGGTGATCGTCGGTATCGTCGGGGCCGGCGGAATCGGGTTGACGCTGATAAACTCCTATCGCCGCTACGAGTACGACGTGACGGCCGCGATCATCATCATCATCGTCGCGATCGTGATGATCGGTGAGGTGGCGAGTTCCTACATTCGAGGGAGGGTTCAGTGATGGCGACCGGGTCTCGTACCGAGTGGGCACGGTTCGACGGTCGAACCCAGCTCAAACGGTACCTCGTGGTGATCTCGATCGTCGCGTCCGGCGTCGCGTTGTTCTACACGATGGATCTCCGGACGGAGTACATCCTCGACGCACACGTCCATATTTACGATCTCTTCTCGAGGATGCTTCCGCCCGACGTCTCGATCCTTCCGTCGCTCGTCCAGCCGACGATCGAGACGTTCCACATGTCGGTGCTGGCAACGGTTTTTGCGGCCGGTCTGTCGGTCCCGCTCGCGTTTCTGGCTGCGGAGAACACGAGCCCGAACCGCTTTGTCTGGTGGCTCAGCCGGACGCTGATCGCGTTGTTTCGCTCGGTCCACGACATCATCTGGGCGCTCCTGTTCATCCTGCTTCTCGGTCCGGGGGCCGTCGCCGGACTGCTCGGGATGGCGTTCAAATCGATCGGGTTCATCGGGAAGTTCTTCGCGGAGGAGATCGAGGAGATCGACCGGAACAAAGTCCGGGCGATCCGAGCGACCGGCGCAGGGTCGCTTCACGTCGTCGTCTACTCGATCGTGCCACAGATCAAAGCGGCCTTCGTCGGACTCACCGTGTATCGCTGGGACGTGAACGTCCGGGCCGGGACGATCGTCGGATTAGTGGGTGCGGGTGGTATCGGGATGGAACTGAGCCGAGCCACGGGGCGACTGCTGTGGACCGAAGCGGCAACGATCCTTCTGGTGATCTTCGGACTAGTGATCGCCAGCGAGGTGATCTCGGCATCGCTCCGCGAACGGGTGAGATAAATGAGTCAGAACACATATCCGAAACGAGTAGACAGCACGCTTCACAGCGGAACGTATGTAAACGAGGACCTGTTGTCGGTCCAGGACGGTGCGGCGTGGGTCATCGACGGGACGAGCGGATTCTCGGATCGATCGCTCACCGACCACCCGGACAGCGACGGCGTCTGGTTCGTCGAGACGGCGGATACGTTCCTCAAAGAGGAGATGGACGCCGAGACGCCGCTCCCCGAGATCGTCGCCACGGTGATCGAGCGAACGGTCGACGAACTGCAGGCCGAACTATCGATCGAACCGACGCTCGACACCGAGGACGGCGCTCCGGTCGTCTCGGACGCGGTGAGCATGCACGAACTACCGGGAGCAACGATCGGTCTCGTCAGATGGGATGCGTCCACGCTCGAGTACTACTCGCTCGGCGATTCCTCCGTTCTGGTGACCGTCGACGGAACGACGGAGCGGTACATCGAAGGGGGACCACAGCCGTTCGACGCCGAACTCTGCGGCGAGATCGAGGAGTACCTCCGGCTGAATCCCGACGCGTCACCCGATGACGTCCGGTCGGCGTTCTCGTCGACGATCCGCGAGAGCCGTCAGTACCGGGAGGTTCCCGGCGGATTCTGGTGTCTGGGTGTCAATCCGATATCGGCACGACGGGCCGTGTACGGTCACCATTCGATCGACGCCGTCGAGTACGTGTCGCTGTTTACCGACGGATTGTTGAATCTCGTCGATCCGTTCGAAGCGTTCGACGGTTGGGATGCCGTCGCCGAGTACATCGAGACACACGGAACGGACGCAGTCGTCGAGCGGACTCGCGAGATCGAACGTGCCGATCCGTCCATGCGGGAATATCCGAGACTAAAACCGATGGACGACGTCGCAGTCGTCCACCTCGAACTGTGATGCTATCGACGATTCAGGACGCGTTCCGCCGTCGATTCGATGACGGCGTGAACGACCACGGCCCGGACGTCGACCGCTCGGATCTCACGTTCGAGTTCGATCACTCGAACCGAACGCGAGTCACGTTCGACGGACGACGATACGACTGCAGTTGGAGCGCCTCTCCGGACGGGCAGTGGCGCGTCGCGTTCGGTCCCGACACGCAGGGTCAGGGCTGCCGCGTGTTCGGTATCCGTGACGGGGCGATTCGATACAGCGTTCGAATCGAGCGGCCGACCGGCTGCTGGATCGCGAACGACGGAACCGCGATCGTCGTCGACGGGGGTCGGATAGGCGACACGAACTCGACGGCGGCGTTCCTCACGCCCGACTCCGGCGCGACGAGCGAATCGACGGTCTCGCTGTCGACGAACATCGGGAGCGCGGCGATCTCGCCTGACGGTCGGTTCGGGGCGTTCACGTCGATCGGTGTTCGGAACGTCCTACATCTGTACGACCTCGAAGCCGACGACGAGCGTGCACAGCACGTGTTAGAGGACGGGACCGGACACTTCGTGTCCTTCGACGAGTCCGGCGGCGACTGTTACCTGTATGATTCCAGACAGGACGTGTTAGTCTATGCGGTCGACGTCGACGGAAACCGAACGTGGAGACATCCACAATTCACGGAACGGGTTCCGGCCTTCACTCGGACGGTGAATCACATACGGACGAGGATCGGTTTCTGATCGCACGTTCCGCCGGTCGATCTCCACACCATCGCTACCCCGGAACGGGTTTCGGCCGTGTCGACCCGCCCCTCGACACCGGGGAAACCGCTTTCCACCTGGCACCCGGTGGGTCGAACATGACTCTCGAGGATTTCACCGAGTTCACCGGCGACGAGTCCGGCGAGTCGGACGTCGCCGCCACGACCGACGCCGACGCGGGCGCCGGCAGCACGGACGTCTCCGATGGCACCACCGACGGGTCGGCGGACGCCACTAATAATGGGCCGGCGGACGCTACCGACGGGTCGGCGGGTGCCGACGAGACGCAGGCGGGCGCCGTCGGAGGCAGCGATGACGCGGTCGGCGACGGCGACGCGTTCGCCGACTACGACGCCGAGCCGGCCGGGGAGGACCGTGGACTCGGCGTCGTCTCCGTCTCGCAGGGGCTCCGCGTCGCCGAGGACGCCGAGGAGACGACGCTGCGGGCGTTCGTCACCGCGGACAACCGCGAGGCGGTACGGCTCGGCAAGTATCTCATCGTCCCGTACCCCGACGGCGAGCGACTCTTCTGCCGGATCACTGCACTGGAGTACGCCCAGGAGTTCCGCTCGGACGACGCGACGGAGATCCACGCCCGTCGGGAGATGCGCCGCGACGACTTCTCCGAGCGGGACTACAAGTTCATGGCCGAGCTGGAGCCGATGTCGGTGGTGTACAGCGACGGCGACGATCTCGCTCGCCGGATGACCGACCGGGTCCCGAAACCGGGTGCGGTCGTCGAGGAGGCGGCCGACGCCACGGAGATCAAGACCGGCCTGAAGATCCCCGAATCGGGCGTGTTCCTCGGCCATCTCTCCGTCGGCGGCGAGACGGTTCGGACGGCGGCCTCGCCGCCGACGGTCGACTACCGCGTGAAGGACGACTACGCCGACGGCGACCCCCTCGCCTTCCGACACACCCTGATCGCGGGCGGCACCGGCTCCGGAAAGACCCACGCCGCGAAGAACGTCCTCCGACAGTACCTCGATCCGGATCGGACGTATCCGATGGACGACGGGCGGGAGGCGCGAATGGCGGTCGTCCAGTTCGACCCGCAGGACGAGTACGCCCAGATGCACGATGACAACCCCGACCTCGATTCCGACGACGCCCGCCGGCTGGAGCGGGAGGGGATCGCCCACGGCGGCCACGACGACACGGTCGCGCTCGTCCCCGAGGCCGCGGGCGCGACGTATTCCGGCGCGGGACACCGCGCCGAACAGCTCCCGTTCACCGTTCCGTTCTCGATGGTCGACGAGTACGACATGCCGTGGCTCGTCGCGGGCGCGGGACTGAACGACAACCAGTACGGAGCCCTGACACACCTGCTGGACCGATTCTTCGGTGATTACGGCTCGTCGGGGACGTACCGACAGTTCCTGACGTACCTCGACGACCCCGCCCTCAAGGAGGAACTGCACGAGGCGGGACGGGTCCACGAGGCGACGTTCGACGCCGTGAAGCGACGCGTCCGTGCCGTGCCCGGCGGGGTGTTCGACGCGGACGCGAAACCGATCACGGAGCTGGACCACACGCTCGTCCGTCCCGGTGGCCTCACAGTCGTGCCGACGTACCACCTCCCGACGTCGAGACAGAAGGAGATCATCGTGCTCGCGGTGTCCGCGATGCTCGTTGGTGACAAGCTGTCGAACGATCCACGAAGCGATCGGATAGCGGAGACGCCGCTGCTTGTCGGGATGGACGAGGCACACAACTTCCTCGCCGACGCCGACAACGTGCAGGCGCGGAAGGTCGTCTCGACGTTCACCGAGGCCGCAAAACAGGGCCGAAAGGAGCGGCTCGGCCTCTTTTTGATCACGCAGGATCCGCAGGACGTCGCCGACCCCGTCTTCAAGCAGATCAACACGACGATCGTGTTGAACCTTGGCGACGAGGACGCGATACACAGCGTCAACATCCCGACGAACCTCGCCGGCAAGGTCCCCTACATGGAGAAGGGACAGATGGTCGTCTACTCGCCCGACAACTCCGAACCCGTGGAGCTGATCGGGCTCCCGAACTGCGTCACGCGACACGGCGACTGAGGGAACGAGGACTCCTCTCGTCGACGGACGGCTCGTGTCCGAGCGCGCGATGATCGGGCTCCGGTAGGTACCGGGCGATGAGCGTCGGCGTCCCCGGGATCAGATAGCCGCGAACGCCGATCACGGCGACAGCAACCAGAAGCGCCGCGACGCCGTGCATAGGAACCATACTCGGTGCACGGACCAGCGCTGTGTCCCAACCAGTTCGCTGCCGCGTACCGTCTGCATCATGCATCGTGGCTCCCACACAGGCAGCGTCGGTTGTTGCTCCCGTCACGGAGCCATCGCGCCCGCTGTTTCACAATCGGGCTGGTCACGAAACGACCCCCTCCACGAATCAGAACATATACAATCCGCCTGCACGTACTGCATTCAATCAATGAGCGATTCACGTGAGTCGACCGATTTCCAGCCGGCCGCCGGCTCGGAGGACATCGTTCGGATCACCTACGACTGGTCGTCAACGCCCCCCAGCACCGGCGTCGTCGAAGCGATCGCGGACGCGGCCGATCGGGACGCGACCACACTCGAACCGATGTATGAAACGATCGATCCGGACGCCCTAGACCAGCTCGTCCGGTCCGAGAGCGAGCGTGAACTCGACGGGAACGTCGCCGTGTCGTTCGAGTACGCCGGCTACGGCGTCACGGTTCGCGGCGACGGCTCGGTCGTCGTCCGGATCGACGCCGACGATCCGGCATCGGATTGATCTTCTCTCCGCGCTGAAGCGCGGGGCCTTCGCGTTGAAATTTCCGTAACGACGGTCCCCGACGATGACGCCGCCCCGTCGACCGCACCGGCGGCTCCGGCGGACGCCGATCCGATCGAGGTTGCCGCCGCCGACGATCGTGACGGCGACGCCCGTGACCGAAAGCGGCGCGTTCACGCGCAGCGGCCGATCCGCGCGCCGTCTCGCTGGGAGCGGGGGCAGACTGGGTCACGTGTGGCTCTCGAAACGGGACATTTACCCCGAATCGACGTGTATCGCCGGCAATGACCGAGCGAGCGGCGGACGACCGACACGGGGACGCCGACCCGGCGGGCAACGGCGCCACGAGCCCGCACGGCGATGAGGGCGACCCGTTCGACGACCGGGGTGATCCGTCCGACGACGGGGCGAGTCCGTACGGCGACCGGGATCCGGACGGACTGGCCCGGCGGGCCGGTACCCGGGCGGACCCTGACCACGACCAGCACTTCCTCGTCGATGACCGCGTGCTCGATCGCATCCCTGGGTATCTCTCGGCGGACGCCGACGCGAGCCGGCTGCTCGAGATCGGCGGCGGTGCCGGCGCGCTCACCGACCGGCTGCTGGCGACGGTCGGCGCCGGCACAACGTCGCCGTCGGGCGCCGTGACGGTCGTCGAACGCGACCGGACGTTCGCCGCGTTCCTCCGGGAGGAGTTCGCCGACGCGGTTGACTGCGGGATCCTCTCGGTGATCGAGGGCGACGCGCTTGATGTCGCACTGCCGTCGTTTACCGCCTGCGTCGCGAACCTCCCGTACGGCGTCTCCTCGGAGATCGCCTTCCGTCTACTTCCCGAGCGAAAGCCGCTCGTGTTGATGTTCCAGTCGGAGTTCGCCGAGCGGATGGTCGCCGAGCCGGGGACGAGCGAGTACGGCCGGCTGTCCGTCTCGGCGGGCCACTACGCGGACGTCGAGATCGTCGAACGCGTGCCGCCGGAAGCGTTCGATCCGCAGCCGGCCGTCGACAGCGCGATCGTTCGCTGCACGCCGCGTGACCCCGGCTACGACGTCGGCGACGAGGCCTTCTTTCTCCGGTTCGTGAAGGCGCTTTTCACCCAGCGACGTAAGACGACCCGGAACGCGATCCGGAACACCGCACACATCTCGGCGCTCGACGACCCCGAAGCGGTCGTTGAGGCGGCCGACGAGGAGCTGCTCGCACGGCGCCCCGGGACCATCGAGCCCGCGGCGTTCGCCGAGCTGTCCGAGCTGGCACGGCGTCACGGCTCGGCGGCGGCGTCCGAGAACGACGCGGCCGGAACCGGCTCGTCGACGAGTGGGACGGGCGGAACCCCCACGGGGCGGGACGCCGGAACGTCGACGGAGCGGTAACGATGATCGGCACTGGACTCGTCGGTCCAGTCGGACTCGCCGACGTCGTCGGCGCCGTTGAGCAGCTCGCTGGCGGCGACGTCGAACGGATCGCGTTGACGATCGGGGCGCTCGGCGCGATCGTCGCCGTGCGGCTCGCTGCCGGCTGGATCAAGCGGCGGCGGGAGGGGGAGATATCGTCGAAACAGCGGCTCCTCCTGTCGACGTCGGTGGCGCTGACGACCGCGCTTGGCGTGCTTGCGGCGCTCGCCGTATGGGGGCTCGGCGGCGCGCTGGTGACCGCACTGGAGAACGCCGCGATCGCCGACCATCTGTCGAACATCGTGCTCGCGGTCGTGCTGGTCGCGAGCGCGTACGCGCTCACGGATTTCCTTGGCGGCGTGGTTCGTGAGATCGCCGCTGAGAGCGCGTCGATCTCCGAACACCAGGAGGAGATACTCCGGCGGACGATCCAGCTCAGCGTGTACACGCTTGTCGTCCTCATCACGATCGGCCTGTTTACTGACAACGTCGGCAGCCTCCTCGTCGGTGCGGGATTCCTGGGGATCGTCGTCGGGATGGCCGCGAGACAGACGCTCGGGGCCGCGCTCGCTGGATTCGTGCTAATGTTTTCGCGTCCGTTTGAGATGGGTGACTGGGTGACGATCGGCGAGTACGACGGGACGGTGACGGAGATATCGATCATCAACACTCGGCTGCGGTCGTTCGACGGCGAGGTGGTGACGATCCCGAACGACGAGGTGCGGTCGACGGCCGTCATCGACCGGTCACAGCGCAACCGGCTCCGCGTGGAGATCGACGTCGGCGTCGATTACGACGCGGACGTCAACCGGGCGGCGTCGGTGATCACGGACGCGATCGCCGACATCGACGGGATCGCCCGAATGCCCGCCCCGAACGTGGTGACGAAGCGATTCGCTGACTCCGCAGTCGTGCTCGGGGTCCGCTACTGGATCACGGACCCGAGCATGCGCAAGCGCTGGCGCACCCAGACCGCGGCGATGTCGGCGATCAAATCGGGCCTCGAATACGAGGGGATCACCATCCCGTTCCCCCAGCAGACGCTCTCGGCGCGCGAAGAGGAGTTCGGCGTTCAGCTTGGCTCAACGATCGGCCGAAACCCGGGTGCAGACCGGGGCGCCGGCGGACGCACTGGCGCGACCGGCGGCCCCGCGGGCGACGGCTCCGCGGGGACTGGCGGCTCCTCGGACGGTGAGGGGTCCGCCGGCGGCAGCCCGGCAACGGGCGGGGGTGACAAGTGACGGATCTCGCGGAGCGGCGCGGACTCGACGAGGACGTGTACTGCCCCGCCGAGGACTCCGGGCTCCTCGCGACGGCCGTCGCCGAAGGCGCACACGGTCGGGTGCTGGAGGTCGGAACGGGGTCGGGGTGGGTCGCCGAACGGATCCGCGAGGAGCGGGGGCTCCGCGTGGTCGGCAGCGACCGCAACCCTCACGCCGCACGGGAGGCGGACGACCGCGGCGTCGACGGCGTGATCGCGAACCTGCTCGACCCGTTTCGGGCCGACGCGTTCGACACGATCTGCTTCAATCCGCCGTATCTGCCGACTGACCCGGACAACGAGTGGGACGACTGGATGGAGCAGGCCCTCTCCGGCGGCGAGTCCGGGCGGGCGCTCATCGACCCGTTCCTCGCCGACCTTGACCGCGTGCTCGCGCCCGGTGGCGACGCGTTCCTGCTCGTCTCCTCGCTGTCCGGCTACGACGAGGTACTGGAACTCGTCGCGGCAGCCGGCTTCGCCCACGACGTCGCCGTCGAGGAGTCGTTCCCGTTCGAGACGCTCACCGTGTTGCGACTGTTTCGCGACGACCGCTCCCCGGACTGACTGGTCACCGAACGGATCCCCGGGGTCACGTCGACGGCGTGTCGATCCGCCGGACGCGGTCGTCGTCGCTCCGGCCGCGGTTCGACCCCTCGAACCGGTTGGGACTGACGATCCGGGCGAGCGCTTCCAGCGAGTCGACGACGTGGTGGCCGTGACGATTGTCGTACACCCCGCCGTCAGCGGCGTACATTCGGCCGTTCCGGACGGCGGCGACCTCCGAGAGGTCGACCCGGTCGAGTAGCGCCTCCGTCGCCGCGATCGCTTCGTCGAGCGCGTAGCCGCAGGGTGTGACGGCCAGCACCTCAGGGTCGAACACGCGGAACTCGTCGGGAGCGACTCGCCCCGCCGGCCGTCCGGGACGCGCGAGTCCGCACTCGCCGCCTGCGGCCACGATCAGCTCCGGCACCCAGCGCCCGCCGTGACGGATCGGATCGGCCCGGACGAGCACGGCGACGCGGGGACGATCGGCGTGATCGTCCGACCCGCCGGTCGGTTCGGTCGCGGACGCGCTGGATGCGGGTCTCCAGTTCGGTTCGGCGGTCGGCGGCGTGCACGTCGAGCACGTCCGCCTGGGAGATCTCAGCACACGTGTTGGCGGCCCCGGCGCACGCGTTGGTGGCCCCGACGTACGTGAGTCCTCGTCATGCGTGTGGATGGTTCCGCGCCGCTATATTACTATTAAGCATTCAAAAAGACTTTTGTATAACCCAGAACAATAGGGTTGTATGAGCACCACGGAGTCAGCGGGAGTCGAACGGGCGATAGACGGCTGTCGCCCGGCGGACGTCGATCCGATCGTCGTCAACGGCGACGACCTCGAGAGCACCGCGCCGGGTCACTTGCGTGACCTGAAAAGCGAGCTGGCGACCCGCGGATACCACCCTGCGGCGCTGTCCGTCGACGCCTGTTTCACTGAGGACTGCTCGTTGGCGACGCAGGCGGAGGTCGACCGACTTCGTGGACTCATCCGCGCGGCGGCGTTTCTCGGCGTGAGCCGGGTCGAACTCCGCGTCGGCGAGGTGACCGATCCGGACCGCGTCGAGTCCGCGCTCGCCGCGCTCGCAGAGCGCGCGAACCGGGAGGGGGTCGAACTCGTCCGGCTCAACGCCGGCGACGAGACGGCGGCGTAAGCGGATGTCGACGAAACGCTCGCTGGCGACGAAGCTCGGCGTCGTCACCGGCTTCGAGGACCCGCAGGCCGCGCTCGAGCAGTATCCGACGCCCCCGGAGCTGGCGGCCCACGTCGTCCACCTCGCGGACCTCCAGGGCGACGTCGACGGACGAACCGTCATCGATCTCGGAACCGGAACGGGGATGTTCGCGCTGGCGGCCGCGCTGCGCGGTCCCGCCCGCGTGGTCGGGGTGGAGATCGACCGGTCGGCGCTCGACACCGCCCGCGCGAACGAGCGCCGGGTCGCGGCCAACGCGCCGGTACACTGGATCCATGGCGACGCCGTCACCCATCCGCTGTCCGTTCCCGAACCGGCGACGGTGATGATGAACCCGCCGTTCGGGGCGCAGGACGGGAACCGCCACGCCGACAGGGGGTTCCTCCGGACCGCGAGCGAACTGGCGGCCGTCTCCTACTCCGTCCACAACGCCGGCAGCCGGGCGTTCGTCGAATCGTTCGCCGCCGACGCCGGCGGCGAGGTGACTCACGCGTTCGCCGCCGACTTCGGGGTCGACGCGCAGTTCGACCATCACGAGGAGGCCTCCCGCGAGATCGACACGGAAGTGTACCGGATCCGCTGGGCGTCAGCTACCCACCCCTAAAGGGGTGGGCTTCCGCGCTGTTACTGCTGTAATCGTGCCCGGCGGACTCCGGTACACGTCCGTGTGTCGACGACGCTCCCATCGACGAGCCCCCATCGATGACGCCCCTCCCGTCGACGACCGCTTCGCTGACCGTCGGTTCATCGAGATCCGCACGGAGGGAGTCGGACTGCACGCCTGCGGCTCCGTGACGAGGGACGGGAATTCGGGCGTTCGAGGACCGCACCAACGGGATCGACACATCAACGGCCGTCCGACGCCGAACGTCGATCGTGAGCGGACACAGCAGCGCTCCTCCCTCTCCGTACCGTGGGCGAACGGTCTCGGAACCACGGCTGTTGACGGCGAGTGAGCAGCGATGAGCCCGAGTATCGAGTACGTGAACGACGGAGAGGACATCAGAATACGCGACGTGGAGCAGATCGAGTGGGTCGAGTGGTCGAGAGCGCAGGCGCTGGACGGAAAAGTACAGATCGAGTCCCACTTCACCGACAGAGAGCACATACATAACCGGGAAATCACCGAGGTCGACCTCGAGACCCTCGACACCAAAGCCGAGTGCGTACGACAGCTCAGGATCGCGTTTGGCATGCTGTTTGACGACGACTTCGTACAAACGGAGCTCGTCGACGAGCGCGGTCTCATCGAGGAACTAGCGGAGAGAGCCATGGACATGGGATGAATCGGCCGTACAGGTGTGCGAGACGTAGACCGCGAGACATGGATCGCGAGACGTGGATCACGCTAGCTCCGTTCGCGCCCCTCGTACCGCTCCTGTTGGGCGATCCGAACCCGGGTATCCCCTCGTTCGGCGTACACGACTCGGTCCTCGCGGACGAACCGCACGTCCCGTAGGACGACCGACTCGTTCGTCGCCGGAACTCCCGCAGTCTCCGTCTCGCCGTCGTGTGTCACTCGGAGCTCGAAGCCGCCGTCGACCGCGGCGATCGTGACGTTCCGGCCGTCGATCCGCGGCTCCGCCTCGCGGGGGTCGCTCACGAACGCCGTCGATCGCTCCCCGTCGTGGATCAGGTCGACGCGGTACGTGGGTCCGCCGTTCGCGGCAACCCAGCCGGTGCGCTGTGCCCACACGGTCTCTCGCCACCCGGTTCCGCCGACGTCGACCGCGCGGTACTCCCAGTGTGCGAGGCTTCCCCTGGAGACGGCGGTCGTCCAGATGTTCCGCTCGGCGTTCTGGACGATCACCCCTGAGGTGCGTACCGACGTCGATCGACCGAACGCCTCCACGTCGATGACGCTCACCATCCGGTCCTCGACGTTCTCGGCGTACGTCACCTGGTACCCCTCGACCTCGATCGGGTCGCCCGGGAGGCCGCCGTCGTCGACGGTGACGAGGTTGGGCACGACGCCCGGGCCGGCAACGACCGCGAGTGCGGAGACGAGCAGGAGCAGGCCGACGGCGGCCGGCGTGGCGGACGCGACCGCGCCGCGAAGCGTCGAGGGATCGGGAACCGCCGCGGACGGTCGGATCGGTTCGTCCCGGCCGGCGACGGCGACGGCGACGATCAGACCCAGTACGACGAGCAGCCCTCCACCGAGCGCCCGGTACAGCTCGTATCGCTCGTTGCCGAGGTACCAGTACACGGCCCACAGCCGTCGGGACGCCCCGAACAGCAGCACGGCGACGAGCACGACCAGCGCGGAGGCGTGCGGTGTCGATCCGCCGGCTCGACGCTGCCGGATCAGCCAGACCGCCGCGAGGATCCCCGCGATGAGTCCGAGCGCGTGGCCCTGCACCGCGATGTTGGCCCAGCTCGGCGGCCCGTACGACGAGGAGGCCTGCGCGAGCTCGACGGGGTTCCTGATCGTCGAATACACGAGGCTCACGAGCGTCGATCCGGTGAGCGCGGCGATCGTGCCGATCGGATAGTGAACCAGCGCGAACCCCCACAGCGCGAACACCACGCCCGAGAAGCCGATCACCGGTCCGAGCGCGAACAGCGAGGAGACGGCACCGAACAGGAGGATGGCGCCCGGGACGATCAGAAACGCCCGAACGTACGGGTTCGTGGTCGTGGCGTCGAACGTCGATCGGCCGCGCTCGCGGGGGAAGTGGCCGTACGCGTACTCCGCGAGCGTTCCGGCGACCAGCGTCGACAGCAGGTTGCCGGTGATGTGGCTCCGGCTCGAGTGTGCGAATCCGGACCACACCACTCCTTCGGGGTAGAAGTACGACCACGCGCGGAACGGGATGACGACGGGACGGTCGGGATTCTCGAGCCCGCTCTGGACGAACAAATACACCGCGATCACGAACCCGACCGCGACGAGCGTCCCCCACGGAACGCCGAGCAGGAGTCGCGAGCGAAGCCGACGCCCCCACGTTCCGTCGGGCCGATCGAGCCGATAGACGGCGAGCGCCGCGACGGCGACGGTCGCCGCCGCGACGAGCAGGTGGACGGCCTCCGAGCGAAGCACCTCGGGAAGCATATCGGGAGGCAAGCAGCCGACGACAATCAATCCGCGGGTCGAACGGCGGCAACGATCCGGACCGGGACCGCCGTGTCGACGGTCGACCCCGGCTCAGATCTTGTTCTCGGCGTCCTCGGCGAGCTCCTCCATCCGCTTGCCGACGCGACCCGCGGGAGAGAACTCGTCCTCGCTCATCGCGTTCGCCAGCGCGTTGCCGAGCACGAACACGGCGTGTTTGTGCTCGCTTTTCGATTTGTGGACGTGGGAGGGATCGACGCTCAGTTCGTCGTACGGTTCGAACAGCTCGTCGCTGACGGTCTCCTGGTCACGGAAGTGCTCCATGATGGTGACCATCTGTTCGTGAAGCTCCAGCAGTTCGTCCTTGTGCATACAGAAGATACCGTGTGTGACCCTTTTAAGGTTGTTGAGGGTGCGAAGGCAGATATTCCCCACCTTCGGGAGATATTGATGTACGGGATACGCGATCGGTGTTCTGCACAATTCTCGAATCCTACCACGGCTGAGCGTTTCAAACGCGATACAATTACTGTGTTCTACAGGCGGAACAGGCCGAGTGCGTTGGGGGTTGCCGCCGAGGGTGAAGGCCGTCGAAAGATTAAGCAAGCCACGATTGCTACCGTTGATACAGTCAGAAACCCACAAAGACGGATTAAAGACCTTAATCCAACGCTGACTAAGACGAATTGAAAATGCGACTCCTCTCAAAAGCCGCGTCTTTGGCGTGGTGCGACGGGAGTTGTCGGGCGGAGTGGAGCCGCCGACCCTCACGGACGCACCGAGCGTTCGAGTGTTAATTCCAGCCGACCCCTCTTGGGAAGGTCGAGGGGAATTAAATTCGCCTGCGACGGCACGCCCCGTCTTGGGACGTGCGGTCAAGACGGTGAAGCCTCGGGGCTTGTCCCCGAGGTACTTCACAATGTCGCCTGTATGGAATCAGCCCACCGCTTCGGAACTGGCAGATCGCGCAGGACGCGTGATTGCAGCCGGTAATATCCGTTGTGTGCCTTCTGGCAATTCGCCTCCATCCACATCCGTGCTTCCGGCGAGTTCAAATACTCGAGAAGTTCATCCAGCGGCACGTCGTCCTCGGGAACCGCGTAGTACACCGAGTGTTTCGGAACGACAGAGCCCTCTGTCTCGGCCCAGAACGTCGGTTCCTTGTCGATGTCACGGAACACGATCTTCGGCTGAAGGATATCGCTCATCGGCGGGTTCTCGTGCCACGCGTACCAGTGCTTCCCTTTCTTTACACACGAACGGTCCTCCAGCCGTTCGCGCCGATCGACCAACCAATCGTAGAATCCTCCCAACTCGTCCTCGTCGGCGAGTCTTCCGTCTCCCGTGTACGGGCAGAGGAATACGCTGTCCGTGTACGGGCCATCAAACTCACGCAGCTGTCGACCGGCGACGGTAGGATACACCCACCGCTCGTCGATTCCGTCCGGAACGTCGTCGACGTCCACCACGAAGATCTCGTCCGCACCGGTCGCCAACCCCGGACTCACTCGCTCCGTGATGTCCCCGAGCGTCGCCCCAGTCCGCATGTCCTCCAGATCCGCGCCACGCACGCTCGATGCCCAGCTGTCGCCGCCGGGCAATGTCGTAGTGTGCGAGGATCCGTTCCGGAGCGTCACAAGCGTTTCATCACCCGTCTCAGTTCGTCGGACCGTCGTGATACATGGGAACGTGATGTAGCCCTCAAACGAATCTTCGGGGACGTGCTCGATCTCCTCGACATGCACGCCATCGCTCGTCAACAACCGGCGCAACGAAGCTGCCGTGTCCACGTACTCGAACTTCTCCGGGGTCATAAACGATAACACGCCGCCCTCCGCCAGGAGATCCAGGCTCCGCTCGAAAAACAGGAGGTACAGATCGAATCGTTCGACGGCAGTCGAGAACGCTTCGCGGTAGCGCGCCTTTTCCTCCTCGCTCAGTCCCTCGATCGGGACGTAAGGCGGATTCCCCACGATGTACTCGAACGATCCATGGTCGAGCATATCGTCCGCTAAGTAGTCCTGTTCGTGGAAATCGACGTGTTCTATTCCACGATTACGGGCCCGCTCCAGGTGTTCAGGATTTGTCTCAACCGCGACCCCATCGGGTACTTCCACCCTTCGTCATCACAAACACGTTCAACCGCGGCAGCAAACGGTGCGTCTCCGCATCCGGGATACAGGATACGCTCATCACCAGTCGGTGGATCGTCACGAAATGCTCGCCGAACCATCTTTTCGGCGAGCGCATCCGGCGTCGGAACGTGTCCCTTCATCTACGGTACTGTGACTCGTCTTCCGACTTGAATGTACGCAACTCCCCTGTTCACTCCCCGTTGGTACTGGTTCCAAACGGCCCCTCATCACTTTCGACATGTCCCTGTACGTGAGAAGCGAGTGAGCGGGCAAACCGTTCGAATCTGAGTTCTTCGTTTGGTTGCCAGTAGTCACCGCACATCCCGGACTCCTCGTCGGAAAGGATGAACGCTGATTCGTTAACGAGACGCTGTCGAACCATCCGAAGACACAGCAATTCCATCCTGTCCACGTACGTTGCATCACGAAACTCATCTTCGACATCGAAGTTCACTTCGCGTACTCGCGGGACGTTCCGGGAGTCGTCGTTATCCGCCATGAGCATCAGGAATCCTATCCACGGTTGTGGCGAGGGTGCGAACACGCCCTCTTCATACGCCTGGATCAGATCCGTGTTGTTCCCGATCGCCTCTTCGGCTCGGTTGTTCAGGTTGTTTCCGAAGCTGGAGGCTTGACTTTTGTACTCCACGACTGCGAGCAGTTCGTCGTCGTGCACCACCGCCGTGTCCCACTCCTTTTCGTGTCTGAAGTACCCGGGGAGAGTCGCGTGATAGTCGTGCTTCACCGAATCGCGTGGTACACCTGCTGCGACGATGATGTCCTCGACGAGTCCATCTGCTGGCCGCCCAACACTTCGGCGCGGCGACCACGGGTCGAATCCTCGGATTCCCTCTGCTCTTCGCCCTGGCCTGATCGTGTCTCCCAGTAGTACTGTACCGCGTCACTAAGCTCACTGCTCAGGTCGTCTATCACAGTTCGGGTGTCTCTCTCGGTTTCACATATGTTCACCGGTCATTCACCACGCACCGCAGACCGAGCCGACTAGTTGAGCGGGTCCAAGACACACGAACTCGGCGGTATCGACGTGTGCGCGGGAGCGTCCGGTTCTGTGTCATCGAAGGGAGAACAGCATCGAAGGAGGAACCGTCGACCGGGGAACAGCGAATCGAGAGGCGTCACCGGCGGCAGGGCCCGATCAGAAGACGTACTCGTCCTCGTGACCCATCATCCCCTCGTCCTCGAAGCCACCCGACTCCTCGTCATCCCGCGGACCGCTGGTTTTGTACGCCTTGATGCCGGTCGACAACAGTTCCTCGACCGCCTCCTCCCGGTTGAGGAACTCGCCCTGCTCCACCATCTGGGCGATCTGCATCTCAAGATGCTCCGGGACGGTAATCTCAACTTGTGGCATTCTTCGTGCGGGTGTAATGGGATGGGCTATATAAACTTGGCGTCGAAGATACGTACATTAGAAATTTTGAATGCGTATCGACGAAACTGTTATTCGGTTTGTACGAACAGCAGTTTGGTATTTCGAACATCCGAGCTGAACGACACCCATACCCGACCGGAGTCCCTCGATCGAATATGACCGGGGATCACGTCGAAACGAGTACGGATGCGGCCGACGACGGTGGACCCGATGCGGTCGAGGACGTCACCGATCTGTACGCCGAGTACGGCGACGATCGGCTACCGCCGGGCCAGCGGGAGACCGAGCGGTTCCCCGTGCTCTCGAAGAGCGGCACGCCCTCGTGTGATCGGAGCGAGTACGCGTTCGAGGTGTGGGGTGCCGTTGACGAGGACCTGTCGTACACTCTCGCGGAGTTCGAGTCGCTGCGGGCGGTCACGCAGCGACAGGACTTCCACTGTGTGACCGGCTGGAGCAAGTTCGACTGCGAATTCACCGGAGTTCCCTTCCCGGAGATCGTCGACCGCGCGGGCGTTCACGACGACGTCGAACACGTCCTGTTTCACGCCGCGGACGGCTACACGACCGATCTGTCGTTCGCGGACTGTAACCGACGGGAGACGCTGTTCGCGTACGCGTACGACGGTGACCCGCTCCCCGCCGATCACGGCGGCCCGCTCCGAGTCGTGACGCCCCACAAGTACGCCTATAAGGGTGCCAAGTGGGTGACCGGCGTGGAGTTCCTGACCGAGAAGCAACTGGGATACTGGGAGCGACGGGGGTACAGCGACACGGCAAACCCCTGGAACGAGGAACGGTACGGGTAAGCTACCCATGAGTAAAGTCAAGGGCTTTCCCCGTGGAGGTTTCCGCCCTCACTCCGTCTGCCGTCACGGGCGGGTTGCACGACGCCGTGGTTCTGCCCGACCGAACTGTGATGTTCGGTCGGGCGTACTCCCGCCGGGCTTTATCCGGCGAGGGTGGCTGGCGTCAGCACGCCGCTTTAATTCAGCGTGGACTCAGATGCTTCGCGCCGCCAGAACGACGGTCGGAGCGGCATCGTCGGCGTCCCGCTGTTCGGGGCCGGCCTACGGCGGCCCCTCCGGGGCGTCCGTTTTGGCCACCTCGGAATGTGCTGTAAGGGACGGTTCGAACCGGCCTAAATGTACCGATAGCGAAACCGTCGCCGGCCAAAGCGCGGTGGTCGGCAGCGCATCTAACGCGCTTCCTCCCACGACTTTAGTCGTGGGTTTCCGCGCTGCACAACTATGAACCGCAGCGTCGGTCGGTTGGCGGTGGACGGACGACCGGTCCCGATAGTCAGGATAAAGACGGGGGGAACCTGATCGATTCACGATGGAACCACCCCGATCCCGGTCGACACCGACCTTGATCAGTCGGACGACCGGGGTCGACGCGCCCCCGTTCGAGACGTCGTTCGACGCACTCTCGGCACCCCGGACGATGTGGAGCGCGCCGGGCGACGCGCTCGTGGTCGGCGGGGGTGCCGCGGCGACGCTGACCGCGACCGGCGGTCGACGGTTCGCGCGGATCCGAACCGCTGCCGAGGAACTGTTCGACTCCGGCGACGTCCACGCCGGGACCGAAGCCGCCCGCCCCCGACTGTTCGGCGGGTTCGCGTTCCACGAGGGTGCCTGTGACGGGGAACCGTGGCAGGCGTTTCCGGAGGCGCGGTTCGTGCTACCCCGCGTCCAGATGACGTACGCCGACAACGGGACCTGGCTCACGGTGAACGCGACGGGAGCGGACGCGAGCGCCGATGCGGTCGAGGAGCGGCTCCGCGCCGAGCGGAAGCGGTTCTCCCGTCTCACGGACGTAGCGAGCGACGGCGTCGCCGACGCCGATCCGGAATCGCCGTCCACTCGATCGCCGCGGCCCGGGATCCGCGAGCAGCGTCGGACGACGAGCCGTGAGGAGTGGCGCGCGAGCGTCGGTGCCGTCGTCGACCGGATCCGGGGCGGCGAGCTGCGGAAGGTCGTGCTGGCACAGGCGCTGGAGGCGGACCTCGAGACGGAGCTTCCGCAGGCGGCCACGCTCGCCCGGCTCGCCGCGAAGTATCCGGACTGCTATCGGTACTGCTTCGAGCCCGACGGTGGCGACGCGATCTTTTTCGGGGCGACGCCGGAGCGACTCGTTTCGCTGCGCGGCCGGACCGTCGAAACGGACGCGCTCGCCGGAACGACGGGTCGCGGCGAGACGCCTACGGAGGACGAGTGGCTGGCGGAGGAGCTGTTGAACGACGAGAAGAACGTCCACGAACACGACCTGGTGGCGGAGACGATCCGGTATCAACTCGCCCCGTACGCCGCCTCCATCTCCGCGGGCGAGCGACGGGTCCGGCGGCTTGCGACGGTCCAGCACCTTCACACGCCGATCACCGCGGAGCTGACCGATGATAACCACGTGTTGGAGCTGGTAGAGGCGCTCCACCCCACGCCGGCGGTCGGCGGGCTGCCGCCGGAGCGTGCGCTGGAAACCATCCACGAAACGGAGCCGTTCGACCGCGGCTGGTACGCCGCCCCGGTCGGATGGATCGACGGCGCCGGCAACGGGGCGTTCGCGGTCGCCATCCGGTCGGCGGTGGCGCGTCGCCGCCGGGCGACGCTGTTCGCCGGCGTCGGCATCGTCGCCGACTCCGACCCCGACCGAGAGTGGGACGAGGTACAACTCAAGTACCGGCCGATCCTCGACGAGCTGGAACGAACGGAGTGACGCGGCACCGAACCGGGGTGGTGCCGAACCGATCTTACTGATACATCTTCAGCGGTTCGGCCTGTGAACTCTCCTCGTTCGCCTGCTGCATGCGCTCGGCGAACTCCCGTTTCGCCTGCCGGATGTCGGTCGCCTGATCGACGAGGCCGTCGATCGGCGTGTCGACGTCCGCGATCGGATCGATCCCATTCGCGATCAGGATCCGGGCGGCTTCGGGATCGGGAAACTGCGGGTCGGACTCGACGATCAGCCCGACGGCCGCCGAGCCACGCTCCAGCGCGTCGGCGAGCATCGCGCCCGTCGGGCCGGAGACGAGGCCGGACTCGGACGGTTCGGCGATCGACGCCGCCTCCAGCCTGTCGCCCCCGTCGCCGGTCGCAACCCCGTGTAGCTCCGGCGGCGACTCGTCCTTCTCCGTCGGCAGCCCCGACAGGTAGATCGGGAACGCGTCCGCCTCGTCGAACCAGCCCGCCAGACAGCCGGCGAACTCGACGGCTGCGTCCGGGTTCACCGGCACGTCGCTCCGGAGGGCGATCAGCTCCGTGTCGGGGTCCGCGTACAGCCGCACGGGCGTCGTCAGCGCCACATCCGATTCGCGGTAGATCGCGACCCGCGGGAGCCCCTCGCAGTGAACGTCCGCGTAGTGAGTCATCCCGTGTACGTCGATCAGGTGGTCGACCGCTATCTTCCCCACGAGTCCGACGCCGGGAAACCCCTCCACGAGCGTGGGCTCCTCGAGCGCGACGTCGTCGTCGACGACGGATATTCGTGCCATACGCCCACGTACAGCACGCGCTATATAAACGTCTACCCTCGGATCCGGGTCGCGTTAAGTTAGTGAATGAGGCGGACGAGTTTTGAGTGTCTATGCCAAAATTCGACCGCCTCAGCGAACGTATCACGTGGATCGACTTGTCGTTTGTGGAGCGAGATCGAACTCCGCGATGGG